>Ga0068856_100000116_pt1 | contig 79220 bp, 66 predicted proteins | sample KBSCornC62_FD_66595 | JGI IMG/M metagenome (GOLD analysis project Ga0068856, IMG submission 66595) | Corn rhizosphere microbial communities from Kellogg Biological Station, Michigan, USA - KBS Corn C6-2 | ecosystem: Host-associated > Plants > Roots > Rhizosphere > Soil ...
GCGCTGACCCTGGGCGGTGGCGCGTTCACGCTGGACGGCGCGTTGAACGCCGGCACGGGCACGGCGACGCTGGACGCGACGGGCGCGACCACGCAGGCGGCGGCCACGGGCGTCATCACGGCGGGCACGCTGACCGGTCATTCGACGGGTGCGAGCACCAGCCTGCTGGGCGCGAACCGGGTGGGCACGCTGGGTGCGTTCACTGCGAACGGCTTCAGCCTGACGAACGCGGGGGCGTTGGCGGTGGCCGGTGCAGTGGCCGGCGGCACTGGGGCCACCACGATCACGACGACGGGCGCGGGCAGCAACCTCACGCTGGCCGCGACCGGCAGCGTCGGCGGCACCGGCGTGACGCTGACCTCGGGCGGCACGATAGCCGCGGCGGCGGGCAGCGTCGTCAACAGCACCAACGGCGCGCTGACCCTGGGCGGTGGCGCGTTCACGCTGGACGGCGCGTTGAACGCCGGCACGGGCACGGCGACGCTGGACGCGACGGGCGCGCTCACGCAGGCGGCGGCCACGGGCGTCATCACGGCGGGCACGTTGACCGGTCACTCGACCGGTGCGAGCACCAGCCTGCTGGGCGCGAACCGGGTGGGCACGCTGGGCGCGTTCACCGCGAACGGCTTCAGCCTGACGGATGCACAGGCGCTGACGGTGACCGCAGGTGCCATCGTGGACGGCGGCGCAGCCGGCACGATGCTGACGACGACGGGCGCGGGGAATGGCCTGACGATCAACGGCACGCTGGGCAACACCGGCGGCACGACGACGCTGGCTTCGGCCGGCGCGATCGACGAAGGCGTGAACGGCATCGTGAGGGCGAGCACGCTGAGCGGCAGCGCGACCGGCGACGCCACGCTGGGCGGCGCCAACCTCATCGGCACGCTGGGCAGCTTCAGCGCCAAGGACATCGCCCTGGTCGACGCGCAGGCGCTGACCGTGGCCGGTCCGCTGGCGACCACGGGCGGCACCGGCAACATCAGCCTGAGCACGACGGGCGGCGGCAACGTGCTGGGCGTGAACACGACGCTGAGCGGCGGGACCATCACGCTAGCTTCGGCCGGTGCATTGACGGTGGGCAACAACGTCACCGGCACGGCGGTGAACCTGGCAGCGGCCGGCAATCTGGCCATCGATGCAGCGATCAACAGCGGCGCGGGCACGACGACGCTGACGCAGACCGGCACCGGTGCGATCACCGAGGGAGCCGGCGGCACGATCAAGGCCAATATGCTTACCGGCAGCTCGACCGGTGCGACGACGCTGGGCAATGCGAACCTGATCGGTACGCAGGGGGCGTTCGGCGCGAACGGCTTCAGCCTGGCGAATGCACAGGCGCTGACGGTCGGCGGCGCGGTGAACGGCGGCACGGGCGCGGCGGCGATCCGTACCACGACAGGCGCGCTGACGGTGGACAGCGCCGTCAGCGGCAGTGCGGTGACGCTGGACGGCGCCGGCGGACTGGCGATCAATGCCGCGGTGAACAGCGGCAGCGGCACCACCACGCTGACCTCCGGCGGCACGATCAGCGAAGGCAGCGGCGGTCTCCTCACGGCAGGCACGCTGACCGGCAGCTCCAGTGGCACGACCACGCTGGGCGGCGCCAATGCGATCGCGAACCTGGGCAACTTCACCGCGAACGGTTTCAGCCTGAGCAATGCGGGTGCGTTGACGGTGGCCGGTACGGTCAGCGGTGGCACGCCGGGTGTGAGCCTGTCCACCACGGGCGGCACCCTGACGGTGAACGGTGCCGTCAGCGGCGGCACGATCGGCCTCGGCGGCAACGGTGGCCTCGCCATCAACGGCGGCGTGAACAGCGGCAGCGGCACGACCACGCTGGCTTCGGGCGGCGCGATCAGCGAGGGCGGCAGCGGTGTGATCGCGGCCGGCACCCTGACTGGCAACTCCACCGCGGCGACCGCACTGGATGGCGCGAACCAGATCGGCACGCTCGGCAGTTTCGTCGCGAACGGCTTCAGCCTGACGAACGCACAGGCGCTGACCGTGGCCGGCACGGTGAACGGCGGCAATGGCGCCACCAGCATTGCCGCCAGCGCGGGTGCGCTGACAGTGTACGGCAGCGTCAGCGGTGGTTCGGTTGCACTGGGTGGCCAGGGTGGCCTCGGCATCAACGGCGACGTGGACAGCGGCGCCGGCACCACCACGCTCACTTCCGGTGGCATCATCAGCGAAGGCAGCGGCGGCATCGTCACGGCCGGAACCCTGGCCGGCAACTCCAGCGGCGCGACGACCCTGGGCGGCGCGAACGCGATCGCGAACCTGGGCAACTTCAGCGCGAACGGCCTCAGCCTGACGAACACCGGGGCATTGACCGTGACCGGTACGGTGGCCGGCGGCAGCGGCGCGACCAGCCTCGCCACCACGACGGGCGCGCTGACCGTGGACGGCAGCGTCGCCGGCGGCACGGTGGGCCTCGCAAGCGGCGGCGGTCTCGCGATCAATGGCGGCGTGGACAGCGGCAGCGGCACGACCACGCTGGCCTCGGGCGGCGCGATCAACGAAGGCAGCGGCGGCGTCATCACCGCGGGCACGCTGATCGGCAATGCCTCGGGCGCAGCCGCTCTGAACGGTGCCAACCAGGTCGGAAGCCTGGGTGGCTTCAGCGCGAACGGCATCAGCGTGACGAACGCGCAGGCGCTGACGGTGGCCGGTGCGGTGAACAGCGGCAACGGCGCAACCAGTCTCGCCACCACGGCGGGCACGTTGACGGTCAACGGCAATGTCGCCGGCAGCGCCGTCACCCTCAACGGCGGCAGCGGCCTCGCCATCAACGCGGGCGTGAACAGCGGTGGCGGCACGACCACGCTGCTCTCGGGCGGCACGATCAGCGAGGGCAGCAACGGCGTGGTCACCGCCGGCACCCTGACCGGCCAGTCGAACGGCAGCACCACGCTGGACCCGGCGAACATGATCGCCACGCTGGGCAATTTCACGGCGAACGGCTTTACCCTGCTGAACGGCGAGGCGCTGACCGTCGCCGGCACCGTCAATGGCGGCAGCGGCATCACGCTGCAGACCACCAGCGGCGGCGTGACGATAGCCGGCGCCTTATCCGCCCAGCTCGTCACGCTGCAATCCGCGGGCTCCATCGGCGGCGGCGCGGACGGCAGCATCACCGCCGCCACGCTGACCGGCAGCGCGGCCGGTCCGACCACGCTGGGCTCGGCCTCGCAGTTCATGGGCAACCACGTCGGCACGCTGGGCGGGTTCGCCTCGCCGGCCGGCTTCAGTTTCACCAACGCGCAGACGCTGACGCTGGCATCGGTGGGCGGCAGCGCGTACACGGTGAATGCGGGCACGTCGTCGCTGTATCTGGGCGTGAGCGGCGGCGACCTGCTGCAGCAAGGCACCAACTGGCTGTACGACGGCACCGGCACCTGGTCCTCGACCGGTCGCATCGGCACCGTCGGCGCACCGATCTACGTCACCGGCGTGAGCGACCAGACGGTGGCCATGGTCGGCGTGCCGCCGGCCTACTTCTACGCGGTGGATGCGCAGGGCAACCTGTTGCCGGTGGTCGGCGCGCCCAGTGTCAACGTGCCGACTTCGGCGCTCACCAGCCGCGCACAGAACGGCAACCATGGCGATGCCTACATCGACCCCAGCGTGATCAACGCCAACTACCGCTCGTTCGGCATCGTGCCGTCCGGCATCTTGCTGCCGGCCGATCAGCAGGCCTGCCAGCCCGGCCAGCCCGCATCGGCCGATTGTCCTGACAATGACTGAGTCGCGGCGGATGCGGCGTGGCCCGCGCCTGCTGCCGGTGTTGGCGGGTTTCGGCCTGCTGCTGGCGACCGGCGGCTGGGGGGCGATGGCACAGGACGCGGCGCGCCCCACCGGCGACTACGTGCTGGCGCAGCTCGATGCGGCGCGGCAGGCGCTGGCGCAACGCGCGACGCAACAGCCGGATCCCGCCCTGGCCGAAGCCGGGCGGCAACTCGGGCAGATCGGCGATGCCTTGCGACGGCAACTGGGCAATGCGACGGCCCAGCCCGTCGAGATCCTCGGCGACAAGACCAAGGCCGCCGCGCTGCGTGCGAATGCCGCCGCCCGGCGCACCCAGGCCTGGTTGAAGGCCTCGTCCGGTTGCCGCGGCAGCGACGCGAAGGCATTGGCGGCGGCGCTGGCGTTGGCCGTCGGGCAACTCGCCGCGGTGCCAGCCTCCGACAAACCATCGCCGCCGGTGATCGACGCGGTCGAGACGACGGACCAGCAGCCGCTGTTCGTGATCCATCCCGCGGAACAGCCGCTGACCTTCGCCGTGCTCGGCGCGAACCTGCTGGACGCGCAATGTGTCAATCCGCAGGTGAGCCTGACCGACGCGCAGGGCAAGCCGGCCGACACGCAACCCGTCATCACCGGCATCACGCCGCAGCGCATCGCGCTCAAGCTCGCGAGCACCGCCGGCCTGCAGCCGGGCGGCTACGTGCTGCACGTGGCGCCGCAGCGCAAGGCGTTCCTGGTGGGGTGCACGAAGCAGCCCGAGGCGGTGGCGGCGCTGCAGGTGGCACCGCCGCTGCATGTGGTCATCGATTACACGCTCAGCGCGACTTGCCGCGGGCAGGGGCAGATCACCCTGGGGCACGGCAGCCTGCCGGCCATCGCGAAGCAGGGCGCCACCGTGTCGCAGCCGATCGATACGGCGGCCTGCACGAATCCCGAGAGCTACACGATCAGCGCGACCGCGCATTTCGGCGGTGGCGACCAGGCTACGGTGGGGCCGATCACGCAGCCGGCCGATGCAGGCATCACCGCCGGCCTGCCGGGCGGCTTGACGCTCAGCTGGAACCCGGCCATCCACAGCCTGTTCGCGCGTGCCGGGGCGAACGTGTGCCGGGGCGGCGGCTGAACACACGGCGGCGCGTGTTTGCCGGAGACGTTGCGGGCCAATGCGCTGGCGGGTTGGCGCGAGCCGTTGTCCGATACCCAGTTGCTTTCAGTCGATTGGGTGAAACGCTTCAGGCGGCCCAGTCGCGTGCTTTTTCTCGTCATTCCCGCGAACGCGGGAATGACGGCACGGGAATCCCCGGTCACTGATCGCAATTTGGTCGGAGAGACAGGAGCGGCCTTATTCCTCGCCGCTGCTGCCCGAGATGATCTGGAATTCCGACAGGCCGCCGGGGGCCAGTTCCTTCATCAGGTCGACGAAGTTCATGCCGACCAGCCGCTGCGCGCGGCGCAGCAGGTGCGGGATCGGGCTGGAGGGCTCGCGTCGTGCGTAGTATTCGCAGATCTCGTCCAGTCGGCGGATGACATCCTGCGGCGTCTCGATGCGGCCGCTGGCCCCGCTCGCGGGCGCCGCGCCGGGCGTGGCGCCTTCCTCGCCGGCCGGGGCTTCATCCGCAGCCGCTGGCACGCGCTTGGCGACTTCGGCGTCGAGGAATTTCTTGAGCTCGTGGATCTCGCCGAGCAGCGGCTTGAGATCCGGTCCCGCCGTGCCGATGCGGTCGGTGAAGATCGCATCGATGGCGCGGGCATGCTCCATCGCCGACGCGGTCGCGCCGGCGGCATCGACCAGCTGCTCTTCGGGGCAATCGAGGCAGCAGGCCTCGATGTCCGTCATGCCCGGTGGGGCGGCATCGTCCTCCGACGCCGAAATCTTCAACGTGCCGTTGGCGATGCGCAGGTCGCGCAGCGAGTAGCGCCCGAGCCGCGGCGACTGCACGAACGGCGTGCCGCGGAAGTAGCCGAGCACGCCCTGCATGTCGACGAGCGGCATCACCGCGTTCACGCGTGCGGTGGGGTCGTTGTCGTCCTCGGCGTCCAGTTGCGGATGCACGCTGTCCCAGAGGTTTTCCAGCAGGCCGTGGATCAGCGCCAAGCCGTCGGACCAGCCGGCGAGGCCGTGCATGCGCGTCCACGCGGAGGTGAGGTGCACGGCCACGCGCAGGTCGCGGCTGCGGCCCAGCAGGGTTTCGCCCAGCGACGCGACCTTGTCCCAGTCGGGTTCCTCGGCGGTCTTCACGCTGTCGCCGATCGCGCGCTCGGCCTTCGGCGTGGCCGTGCGTTCCAGGGTCTGGAAGTCGGCGTCGTATTCCAGGTCGGGGCCGCTCGGAGTCTCGTCGGCAAGCGGTGTCAGCAGCGATTCCAGATCGTGGCGCGCCATCGGATTTTCCCCCTGTGCCCAAGCCACGGATGGTACAGCAGGCGGGTTGCACGAGGGTCATTGCCGGGGTACGAAAAGACCAAGGGCCCGGCGATGCCGGGCCCTTGGTCTTCGATTCGGTGGTGGGCGGTACAAGGATCGAACTTGTGACACCTGCCGTGTGAAGGCAGTGCTCTACCGCTGAGCTAACCGCCCGCCGGGAGCGCGCAAATATACGGGTTGGCGACGGCGAGGTCAACCGGGGCGGGGGCTCGCGTAGAATGCGTGGCTCCCATGCCGACCGGTCTGCGCCATGCCCCACGATCTTGCCCACGTCCTGCAGGCCCTGCAGCATTTCGAACTCACGCCCTGGAAGGCGGTGGGCTTTGCGGGCACGCTGATGTTCACCAGCCGCTGGTTCGTGCAGCTGTACTACACGCGCAAGCACAAGCGGGTGGTGATGCCGCTGTCGTTTTGGTGGCTGTCGGTGGGCGGCAGCGTGCTGCTGCTGGCGTACTTCGTGTTCGGCAAGAACGACTCGGTGGGCATCATCTCCAACTTCTTCCCAGTGTTCGTGTCGGTCTACAACCTGGTGGTGCACCTGCGCCATCGCAAGAACAGCCTGGGCGACGACGTGGCGGCGTGAGCCGCGGACAGCCACTGGCTGGCCCGCGGGGCGCGCCCCAGGACGAAGCGCACGCATGCGGTCGTGACTAATCCGGGTCGTAGTCGAGGTTCGAGGCCAGCCAGCGCTCGGCTTCCGCCATCGTCCAGCCCTTGCGCTTCGCGTAGTCCTCGACCTGCTCGCGGCTGAGCCGGCCGACCACGAAGTACTGGCTGCCCGGGTGCGAGAAGTACCAGCCGGAAACGGCGGCGGCCGGGTACATCGAGAAGCCCTCGGTGAGTTCGATGCCGGCATTCTTCGTGGCGTCGAGCAGCTTGAACAGCGTGGTCTTCTCGGTGTGGTCGGGGCAGGCGGGGTAGCCGGGGGCGGGACGTATGCCCTGGTACTTCTCCGCGATCAGCGCCTCGTTGTCTAGCGCCTCGTCGGGGACATAGCCCCAGAACTCGCGGCGCACGCGCTGGTGCATGCGTTCGGCGAAAGCCTCGGCGAGGCGGTCGGCGAGTGCCTTGAGGATGATCGAGGAGTAGTCGTCCAGCTCGGCGTGGAAGCGCGCGAGGTGTTCCTCGATGCCCAGGCCCGCGGTGACCGCGAAGCCGCCGATCCAGTCGCGCTTGCCGAATTCCTTAGGCGCGATGAAGTCGGCGAGGCAGAAGTCGGGGCGCTCGGCCGGCTTGTCGGCCTGCTGGCGCAGGTGGTGCAGCGTGGCCAGAATCTTCCCATCTCCCTTCGGGAGAGGGGGCAGGGGAGAGGGTTCGGTCGAAGCGGGAGGCTGAGCCTTGGCCGTACCCTCATCCGCCCTTCGGGCACCTTCTCCCGAAGGGAGAAGGGATGGATGCTCGTAAATCTCCACATCGTCGCCGACGTTCGCGGCAGGCCAGAAGCCGATCACCGCGCGCGCTTTCAGCCACTTCCCGGCGATCACCTTGTCCAGCATCTTCTGCGCGTCGGCGAACAGCTCGCTGGCCTGCGCGCCGACCACCTCGTCGGTGAGGATGGCGGGGTAGTGGCCCGCCAGTTCCCAGGCCTGGAAGAACGGCGTCCAGTCGATGATCTCGCGCAGTTCGGCGAGGCTGTAGTCGTCGAACACGGTGATGCCGGGCTTCAGCGGCTGCGGAGGTTCATAGCTGGCCCAGTCGCAGCTGAAGCGCTGGCCGCGGGCGTGTTGCAGCGTCACCAGCTTCTTGCCGGGGCCGCGATGCTTGTGGCGTTCACGGATCTCGGCGTACTCGGCGCGCACCTTGGCGAGGAAGCCGTCGACCAGTTCCTTCGAGACCAGCGACTGCGCCACGCCCACCGCGCGCGAGGCATCCTTCACCCACACGCAGGCGGTACCGTAGTTCGGCTCGATCTTGATCGCGGTGTGCGCGCGCGAGGTGGTGGCGCCGCCGATCAGCAGCGGGATGTTGAAGTTCTGCCGCTTCATCTCCTTCGCGACGTGGGCCATCTCTTCCAGCGAAGGCGTGATCAGGCCGGAGACGCCGATCATGTCGGCGTTCTCGGCGATCGCGGCGTCGAGGATCTTCTGCGCGGGCACCATCACGCCGAGGTCGATCACCTCGAAGTTGTTGCAGGCGAGCACCACGCCCACGATGTTCTTGCCGATGTCGTGCACGTCGCCCTTGACCGTGGCCATCACGATCTTGCCGTTGGACTTGCTGGTGTTGCCGCTCAGCTTTTTCTCTTCTTCCATGAAGGGCAGCAGGTAGGCCACCGCCTTCTTCATCACGCGGGCGGATTTCACCACCTGGGGCAGGAACATCTTGCCGGCGCCGAACAGGTCGCCGACCACGTTCATGCCGTCCATCAGCGGACCCTCGATCACGTCCAGCGTTCGCGTCACGGTCTGGCGCACTTCCTCGGTGTCTTCCACCACGAACTGGTCGATGCCGTGCACCAGCGCATGCTCCAGCCGCTTGCGCACCGGCAGCTCGCGCCAGGCCAGCACGTTGCCGTTGTCCTGTTCCTTGGCGCCTTTCTTGTGCTTTTCGGCGATCTCCATCAGCCGCTCGGTGGCGTCGGCGCGGCGGTTCAGCACCACGTCCTCCACGCGCTCGCGCAACTCGGGTTCCAGGTCGTCGTAGATCGCCAGCTGGCCGGCATTGACGATGCCCATGTCCATGCCCGCCTGGATTGCGTGGTAGAGGAACACGCTGTGGATCGCCTCGCGCACGCTGTCGTTGCCGCGGAAGGAGAACGACACGTTGGAGACGCCGCCGGAGAGGTGCGACAACGGATAGCGCTTCTTCAGCTCTTTTGCCGCTGCGATGAAGTTCACCGCGTTGTCGGCGTGCTCCTCGATGCCGGTGGCGATCGGGAAGATGTTGGAGTCGAAGATGATGTCTTCGGGCGGGAAGCCGACCTGCTCGGTAAGCAGCCTGTAGGAGCGCTCGCAGATCTCCAGCCGCCGCGCCACGGTGTCGGCCTGGCCCTGCTCGTCGAACGCCATCACCACGGTGGCGGCGCCGTAGCGCAGGATCTTCCTGGCCTGCTCCAGGAACACTTCCTCGCCTTCCTTCAGCGAGATGGAGTTCACCACGCCCTTGCCCTGCAGGCAGCGCAGGCCGGCCTCGATCACGCTCCAGCGCGAGGAGTCGACCATCACCGGGATGCGCGCGATGTCGGGTTCGGCGGCGATCAGGTTGAGGAACTTCACCATCGCCGCCTCGGCGTCGAGCAGGCCCTCGTCCATGTTCACGTCGAGGATCTGCGCGCCGCTCTCCACCTGCTGGCGCGCGACTTCCACCGCCTCGTCGTAGCGGTCCTCCTTGATCAGCTTCTTGAACTTCGCCGAGCCGGTGACGTTGGTGCGCTCGCCCACGTTGACGAACAGCAGGTCGGGCGTGATGACCAGCGGTTCGAGGCCGGACAGGCGGGTGTGACGGGGGATGGTCATGCTTCTGCTTTGCCTTGCTATGTTCGTCGTTCCCGCGCAAGCGGGAATCCATCTGGCTTTCGTGCACATGGGCGAAGATGGATTCCCGCTTGCGCGGGAACGACGTCCATGCACGGGTTGGGTGTCACGTTTTCACGCGGCCTCCAGCGCCGCATCGGGCAACTGGCGCGGCGCACAGCCGCGCACCGCCTCGGCAATCGCCTTGATATGCGCCGGCGTGGTGCCGCAGCAGCCGCCGACGAGATTGAGCAGGCCGTCGCGGGCGAAGCCCGCGATCACGCCGGCCATGTGCTCGGGCGTCTCGTCGTATTCGCCGAAGGCGTTGGGCAGGCCGGCGTTGGGGTGGGTGCTGACCCGGCTGTCGGCGATGTCGGCGAGTACCTGGATGTGCGGGCGCAGGTCGTCCGCGCCCAGCGCGCAGTTGAAGCCCACCGACAGTGGCCGCGCATGGCGCACGGAGTAGTAGAACGCCTCGGCGGTCTGCCCTGACAGCGTGCGGCCGGAGCGGTCGGTGATGGTGCCGGAGATCATCACGGGCAGCCGTGCACCGCGCTCCACGAACAGCGTGTCGAGCGCGTACAGCGCGGCCTTCGCGTTCAGGGTGTCGAAGATCGTCTCGACCATCAGGATGTCGGCGCCACCGTCGATCAGCCCGCCGGCGGATTCGGTGTAGTTGCGCGCCAGTTCCTCGAAGCTGACGTTGCGGAAGCCGGGGTCGTTGACGTCGGGCGACAGCGAGGCGGTGCGGCTGGTGGGGCCGAGCACGCCGATCGCGAAGCGCGGCTTGTCGGGCGTCTGCGCGGTGAACTTGTCGCAGGCGGCGCGGGCCAGCCTCGCGCCTTCCAGGTTCAGTTCGTGCGCGAGGTGTTCCAGCTTGTAGTCGGCCTGGCTGATGCGGGTGGAGTTGAAGGTATTCGTCTCGACGAGATCCGCGCCGGCTTCGAGGTAGGCCTCGTGCACGCCACGGATGATCGCCGGCTGGGTCAGGGTGAGCAGGTCGTTGTTGCCCTTGAGGTCACAGCCAGGGTGGTCGTGGTGGTGGGCATGCTCGCCGTCGTGGCCGTGCTCGAAGCGCGCGCCGCGGAAGCCGGCCTCGTCCAGCCGGTGGCCTTGCAGCATGGTGCCCATGCCGCCGTCGATGATCAGGATGCGTTCGGCCAGTGCCGCCTCGAGCAGGGCGACACGGTCGGGGTGGAGCCAGGGCAGGGTGCTCATCGTTCTCTTCTCATTTCTTCTGCGCGAGCAGGCTGATGACTTCGAAATGCGGCGCCTTGCGCTCGCGGCTGAGCCGGTTGCAGCTCACCACCTGCAGGCCTGCGGCGCCGGCGTAGTCCTGCAGCTCGGTTTCGGTGAAGCCGAGGTTGCGATGATCGAACGGTTCCACCGCGGCGCGGTGGTCGTGCTTGCCCAGCGTCACCGCGAGCAGGCGACCGCCCGGGCGCAGCAGGCGCGCGGCTTCGGCCACGGCTTGCGCAGGACGTTCGGCGTAGGTGAGCGCGTGCAGCATCAGCACCAGGTCGAAGCGGCGCTCGCCCAGCTGCAACGCATGCATGTCGCCCTGGTGCACCTCGACGTTGCGGAAGGCCTGCAGGCGCTTCGCCGCGGCCTCGGCCACGCGCTCGCTGGAATCCACGCAGACGATGGAATGCGCGTGCGGCGCCAGCAGTTCGGCGGTGATGCCGTCGCCGGAGGCGATGTCCAGCACGTCGCCGGTGCCGAGCAGCTGCAGCAGAGCGCGCGCCAGGGTTTCCCAGGTGCGGCCGGGCGAGTAGTGGCGCTCCATGTCGCCGGCCACGGTGTCGGCCCAGCCTTCGGCGCGGGCGCGGTTGGCCAGCACGGCGGGCAGGCGTTCGGCGTCCTCGCGCAGCAGGGCGTCATCGATGTTCTCGCGCAGCGAGGCGATCAGCGCATGCTGGCGCTCGTCGCCCTCGGCGTTGGCGCGGTAGTAGGCGGAGACGCCTGCGCGGCGGTCGCGCACCAGGCCGGCTTCCCTGAGTTTGGCCAGGTGGGTGGACACGCGCGGCTGCGCCAGATGCAGCACCGCGGCCAGCTCGGCCACGGTGAGTTCCTCGCCTTCGAGCAGGGCGAGCAGGCGCACGCGAGTGGGGTCGGCCAGCAGGCGCAGCACGCTGGAGGCGGTCGCCAGATCCATCGTTATCCGTATATCGCGATAAAGAGATGTAAAGGCTAGGCCGCAGCTGGTGCGGCGTCAAGAGCGGAGGAGTGAGTGGAGAGGAGTGAGTAGACAGAGAAGAGCCAGGGTGCCAACGCTTTCTCTCGCTTCTCACTACCTCACTCCTCATTCCTTGCCCTTCTGCTGCACCCGCACATGGGCGATCCGGCTCGAACGCTAAAATGGCCGGCTTTCCATCCCGTTTCGCTACCGGAGTCCCCCATGGATTTCAGCTTTACCGAAGACCAGTTGGCCATCCAGGCCATTGCCCGCGACTTCGCCCAGAAGCGCATCGTGCCGGTGGCGGCGGAGCTGGACGCGAAGGGCGAGTTTCCGCTGGACAACATCCGCGAGATGGGCCAGCTCGGCCTGATGGGTATCGAGGTGCCGCACGAGTACGGCGGCGCGGGCCTGGACCCGGTGGGCTACGTGCTGGCGATGATCGAGATCGCCGCCGCCGACGCCGCCACTTCCACCGTGATGAGCGTGAACAATTCGCTGTTCTGCAACGGCATCCTGAAGCACGGCAGCGAGGCGCAGAAGCAGAAGTACGTGCGCGCCATCGCACAGGGCGAGGCGATCGGTGCCTACGCGCTGACTGAGCCGCAGTCCGGTTCCGATGCGTCGGCGATGCATACCCGCGCCCAGAAGAACGACGACGGCGACTGGGTGATCAACGGCAAGAAGAGCTGGATCACCTCCGGCCCGGTGTGCCGCTACATCGTGCTGTTCGCCATCACCACGCCGGGCATCGGTGCCAAGGGCGTATCGGCCTTCATCATCGACACGCAGAAGCCGGGCTTCCATGCCGGCAAGACCGAGCCGAAGCTCGGCATCCGCGCCTCGGCCACCTGCGAGATCGAGTTCAACGACTACGTGTGCTCGAAGGACGACCTGCTGGGGCAGGAAGGAAAGGGCTTCTCCATCGCGATGGGCGTGCTCGACGCCGGCCGCATCGGCATCGCTTCGCAGGCGGTGGGCATCGCCCGCGCCGCCTACGAGGCTACCCTGCAGTGGTCGCGCGACCGCAAGGCCTTCGGCCAGCCGCTGGGCAGCTTCCAGATGACCCAGGCCAAGATCGCCGACATGAAGTGCAAGCTCGACGCGGCGACGCTGCTGACCCTGCGCGCGGCATGGGCCAAGGGCCAGGCGGAGAAGAACGGCGGCCGCTTCGGCACCGAGGCCTCGGTCGCCAAGCTGGTCGCCTCCGAGGCGGCGATGTGGATCGCGCACCAGGCCGTGCAGATCCACGGCGGCATGGGTTATTCGAAGGAGATGCCGCTGGAGCGCTACTTCCGCGACGCCAAGATCACCGAGATCTACGAAGGCACCAGCGAGATCCAGCGCATCGTGATCGCACGCAACGAGACGGGGTTGCGCTGAAATCTCACCTCCCTCTCCCCGCGGGGAGAGGGAGGTGAGGGCTCAATGTTCCCGTTGCGGATCGGAGTCGAACGACTGCATGCCGGTGCCCGAGGCCGGATGCGGCTTGCCGTCGCCGTCCAGCTTGTCGCCCAAGAGGCGCCGCACCACGATGTAGAACACCGGGATCAGCAGCACGCCGAGGAAGGTGGCGAACAGCATGCCGCCGATCACGCCGGTGCCGATCGCGTGGCGCGAGTTGGCGCCGGCGCCGGTGGAGATGAACAGCGGAAACACACCGAGGATGAAGGCCAGCGAGGTCATCAGGATCGGGCGCAACCGCAGGCGGGCGGCGTCGACGGTGGCCTCGCGCAGCGTGCGTCCGGCCTGCTGCTCGGCCACCGCGAATTCCACGATCAGGATCGCGTTCTTCGCGGCGAGGCCGATCACCGTGACCAGGCCGATCTTGAAGAAGATGTCGTTGGGCAGGCCGCGCAGCATGGTGAACACCACCACGCCGAGCAGGCCCAGCGGCACCACCAGCAGCACCGAGACCGGGATCGACCAGCTCTCGTACAGTGCAGCCAGCGCCAGGAACACGATGAAGATGGACAGCACCATCAGCAGGGTCGCGGCATTGCCGGAGAGGATTTCCTGGTAGGACTGGCCGGTCCAGTCGTAGCCGTAACCCTTGGGCAGGTCGTTGGCGACGATCTTCTGCATCTCGTTCATCGCCTCGCCCGAGGCACGCCCCGGCGCGGGCGAGCCCACGATCTCCACCGCGGAATAGCCGTTGTAGCGAGTCAGCGCGGGCGAGCCCATCTCCCACTTCGCGTGCACCACGTTGGAGATAGGGATCATCGCCGGCGTGCCGTCGGCGTTGGTCTGCGTGGTGCTGGGCGTGTAGAAGTGCTTCAGTGCGTCCGGGCCCATGCGGTAGGGCGCGTCGGCCTGCATGATCACGCGCTTCACGCGGCCGCCGTAGGTGAAGTCGTTCACGTACACCGGTGCCAGCATCAGGCTGATCGCGTTGTAGACGTCACTGACCGACAGGCCCATCGACTGCGCCTGCACGCGGTCCACGTCCAGCTGCAGCTGCGGCGAGTCTTCCAGCGCGTTGGGTCGCACGCCGGTGAGCACCGGATCCTGGCTGGCCTTGCCCAGCAGCGTGTTGCGCGCCTGGGTGAGCGCGTCGCGACCGAGGCCGGCACGGTCCTGCAGGTACATGTCGAAGCCGCCGAACTGGCCCAGGCCCTGCACGGTGGGGATGTTCGCCACGAAGATGCGGGCGTCATGGATCTGGTACAGCTCCATGTTCGCGCGCTGGATGAATTGCGCGGCGGTGACGTCGCGCTTGGCCCAGTCCTTCAGCTTGATGAAGGCCATGCCGGCGCTTTCGCTGGAACCGATGAAGCTGAAGCCGGTCACCTGCAGCACGCCTTCCACTGCCGGATCCTTGTTGAGGATCGCGCGCATCTGCGCCATCACCTCGCCCGTGCGCTCCTTGGTGGCGCCGGGCGGCAGCTGGATCACGGACAGCGCGTAGCCCTGGTCTTCCTCGGGCAGGAAGCTGCCGGGCAGGCGGGTATAGAGGAAGCCGGCCAGGACCGCTACCAGCACGAACACGAACATCCAGCGCGGCGCATGCTTCACCGCGTGGCCGACGTGGCCGGTATACGTGCGCGTGGTCCACTCGAAGAACTGGTTGAACTTGCGGAAGACGATGTTCTTCTTCTTGTGGTGCTCGGGCTGCAGGAAGCTGGCGCACAGCGCCGGCGTGAAGCTCAGCGCGAGGAAGGCCGAGAAGCCCATCGATACCGCGATGGTCAGCGCGAACTGCTTGTAGATGATGCCCGAGGCGCCCGGCTGCAGCGCCGACGGCACGAACACCGCCGCCAGCACCACGGTGATCGCCACCACCGCGCCGGTGATCTGGCCCATCGCCTTGCGCGTGGCGTCCTTCGGCGAGAGGTTCTCCTCGGTCATGATGCGTTCGACGTTCTCGATCACCACGATCGCGTCGTCCACCACGATGCCGATGGCCAGCACCATGCCGAACAGGGTCAGCTGGTTGATCGTGAAGCCCAGCACCAGCATGCCGAGGAAGGTGCCCAAGAGGGCCACCGGGATCACCAGGGTCGGGATGATGGTGGCGCGGATGTTCTGCAGGAACAGCAGCATCACCAGGAACACCAGGATGATCGCCTCGACCAGCGTGTGCACCACCTCGTCGATGGAGATGCGCACGAAGGTGGTGCTGTCGTACGGGCTGAACCAGGAGACGCCGGGCGGGAAGCTGGGTGCGAGCTCGTCCATCTTGGCGCGCACCGCGGTGGCCACGTCCAGCGCGTTGGCGCCGGGCAGCAGCTGGATCGCGAACGCGCCGATCGGCTTGCCGTCCCAGGTGGTGTCGAAGCCGTAGCTGCCGGGTCCGAAGGTGATCCTCGCCACGTCGCCCAGCTTGACCGTGGTGCCGTCGGGGTTGGCGCGCAGGATGATCGCGGCGAACTGGTCGGGCGTGGTGAAGCGGCCCTCGGTGGACACCGTGGCGGTGAGGCCCTGGCCGGGCACGGCCGGGTCGGAGCCGAGCGAGCCGGCGGCGAACTGCACGTTCTGCGCGGAGATCGCGGCGAACACCTGCGAAGCCGACAGGTTGTAGCCCTGCAGCTTGTCCGGGTTCAGCCAGATGCGCATGGCGTATTCGGAACCGAACTGCTGGGTGCTGCCCACGCCGGGGACGCGCGAAATCTGGTCCAGCACCTGCGAGCCGACGATGTCGTTGAGGCGGTTGCGGTCGATGTTCGGATTGTCCGACTTCAGCGCCACCACCATCAGGAAGCCGGCGTTGGCCTTGGCCACCACCACGCCCTGCTGGGTCACCTCGCTGGGCAGGCGCGGGTTGGCCAGCGCCACCTTGTTCTGCACCTGCACCTGGGCGATGTCCGGATCGGTGCCGGTCTCGAAGGTCAGCGTGATGCTGGCGCGGCCGCTGGCGCTCGACGACGAGCTGAAGTACAGCAGGTGGTCGATGCCGGTGAGCTGCTGCTCGATCACCTGGGTGACGGTCTTCTCGGTGGTGTCCGCGCTGGCGCCGGGGTAGGTGGCGTTCACCGTGACCGACGGCGGCGCGATGTTCGGATACGACTCCACGCCCAGGTTGAGGATCGCCAGGACGCCGCCCAGCGAGATCAGGATGGCTACCACCCAGGCGAAGATCGGGCGGTCGATGAAGAAACTCGGCATGATCGGACTCCGTTACTTCTTCGCGCCGGCCGGGGCCTGGCTGCTGGCGGCTGCGTTCGGCTGCCACGGCGAGGCCTTGGCCGGAGCGTCCTCACGCACGTTCTGCACGCCGGACACCACCACCTGATCGCCGGCGGCGAGGCCGCTGGTGATCACCCAGTTGCCGCCGCTCATGCTCGCGGCGACGACGTCGTGGCGCTTGGTCTTGCCGTCGGCGCCGACCACGAAAACGTAGGCGCCCACGGTGTCGCGCAGCACGGCCTGCTGCGGGATCACGAACACCTTGTGCTGTTCGCCCAGCTTCGCCTGCAGCGTCACGTACATGCCGGGCAGCAGGCTGTGTTTCGGGTTGGGGATCTGCGCGCGCAGGTTCATCGCGCCGGTGGACGGATCGACCGTGGCAGAGGTGAAGTCCAGCGTGCCCGGTTCGGCGTAGGCGCTGCCGTCGGGCAGGGTCACCCGCACGCTGGCCTGGTTCGGCTGGGCGAGGGTGACGTCGCCGCTGGTCTGCGCCTGGCGCAACTGTTCCATGTCGGCCACGCTCATGGTGAAGTTCACGTACAGCGGGTCGATCTGGTCCACCGTGGTGAGCAAGGTGGCCGTGCCGCTGCCCACCAGCGCGCCCTCGGTGACCTGCTGCTGGCCGGCGCGGCCGTCGATCGGCGAGGTCACGTTGGCGTAGCCGAGGTTGATGCGGGCGGTCAGCACGTTGGCGCGCGCCGCCTGCACCGCGGCGGCGGCGGTGCGCTCGCTGGCCAGGGCGTTGTCGAGGTCGGACTTCGAGATGTAGCCCTTCGGCGCCAGCTCACGCGAGCGTTGCGCGTTGACCTTGGCGTTGGTGTACGTCGCCTGCGCCTGTGCCAGCGAGGCGTCGGCCGCGGCCAGCGCGGCCTTGAGCGGAGCGGGGTCGATCTGGAACAGCGGCTGGCCCTTCTTCACGTCGCTGCCTTCGACGTAATCGCGCTTCAGCAGCACGCCAGCCACACGGGCGCGCACGTCGGCGCTGCGGAAGGCTGACAGACGGCCGACCAGGTCCTTGGTCAGCGGCTCGTTCTGCGGCTGCGCGGTGATCACGCCCACCTGCGGCGGCGGCATTTGCGGCGGGCCTTGCTCCTTCTTGCCGCAGGCGGTCAGGGCCAGCAGGCCAAGGCACAACGCGGGTGCGCGCAGGAACGGGGATTTCATGGGGACTCCGAAGCGTGCTGATCGTGATTTGGGGTATCGCGAGGGGAGCGCATCCAGCCTGCGCCAGGCGCAGAGCATGACGGCACCACCGCCTGCATGTCGTGTGTCAAAGGTTGAGCACATCCCGTGCTCCGTACGGGCGGACGCGGGCTTGAGGAGCGCTACTATACCGTACAGTTCACAATTTATTGAAGGGCTTGCGCGACTTTCTTGCGTGTGCACAAGCCGGGCCGGCGCGCAGATCCGGGCTGCCTCTGCGCGAACCTGGACGGAGCATGCCAGTGAGCATGTCGTGACGACGCATCTGCCGGTTGCCGCCGCGCGCGACGGCGTGTCCGTCGCGCGTGTTCGCGTCATGCTGCTGGCGATGTGCGCGCACGCTACGCACGGGTACGGACAAACGACGTTTCATGACGCCGTGCACAACGGTGGCACGGTGGATTCACCCTGACGCGGAGCGTATCCTTTTGGGGCTTTATCGCGTCAATTCGTTCCCACTACCAGTAGATGCCATGAATGCCATTCGTGCAGCCCATGAAGTCCCGCTTCAGTCCGCCGTGTTCGAGGCCCTGAAGCAAGCCGGATACCCCACCCAGCGCCTTGATGAGGCGCAATTTTTTATCGGCGCCTTCTTCGCGCGGGTAACGGAGGGCGACCGCGGTCTGCACACGCCGGAGCAATGGGCCGCCCTGGCCGGCGGCCTGCTGGACTTCATGCAGCAGCGCACGCCCGGTCGCGCGGCGGTGCGCGTGCTGAATCCCGAGGCGGGTCATGCCGGCCACGGCTGGCTGCAGATCGTCACCGACGACATGCCGTTCCTGGTCGACACGGTGAGCATGATGGTCTCGGCGCGACTGCAGATCCACGCAGTGATCCATCCGGTGCTGGCGGTGCGGCGCGACGCGGCCGGCAAGCTGCAGGGCCTCGGCGGCGACACGGTCGTGGCCGAGTCGGTGATGCACTTCGAGATCGACCGCGTGGCCGACGCGGCCGAGCAGGCGCAGCTGGTCGCGCAGGTCGAGGCCGCGCTGGACGACGTGCGCGTGGCCGTCGGCGACTGGGCGGCGATGCGCGACAAGGCACTGGCGATCGCCGGCGAACTGCCGCAGCGCAAGCCGGCGCTGGACGAGGCTTCGGCGCGCGAGGCCGGCGAATTCCTGCGCTGGATTGCCGCCGACAACTTCACCTTCTTCGGTTACCGCGAATACGAGGTGACCGATGCCGACGGCGACCGCGTGCTGCGCGCGATCGACAGCTCGGGCCTGGGCATCCTGCGCAAGAGCGAGCAGTCGCTGGCGCCGCGTTCGCTGAAGACGCTGGCGGCCAGCGAGCTGCCGCATTCCGGCGCGGTCGACGCGATCATCCTGACCAAGACCAATGCACGCTCGCGCATGCACCGCCCCGGCTACATGGATTACATCGGCGTGCTCAAGTTCGACGCCGGCGGCCGCGCCGTGTCGGAGCAGCGTTTCCTCGGCCTGTTCACCTCCAGCGCCTACATGGCGCGCCCGCAGGACGTGCCGCTGGTGCGGCACAAGGTGGAGGCGGTGCTGGCGCGCTCGAGCCTGAAGCGCGATTCGTATTCCGGCAAGTCGCTGCGCCACATCCTGGAAACGCTGCCGCGCGAGGAGCTGCTGCAGAGCAGCGAGGACGAGCTGTTCGCGATCGCCACCGGCATCCTGGAGCTGCGCCAGCGCGCGCACACGCGGCTGTTCATGCGCCGCGACCGCTACGGCCGCTTCTTCACCTGCCAGGTGTTCGTGCCGCGCGACCGTTTCAACACCTCGGTGCGCGAGCGCATCGAGGCGCTGCTGGGCGAGGCCCTGCACGCCGAGCAGATCGATTCCTCGGTGCTGCTGGGCGAGGCCGCGCTGGCGCGCCTGTACATCGTGCTGCGGCCGAAGATCGGCGACCAGCCCGAGTACGACCTGGCCGCGCTTGAGCAGGGCGTGGCGGCGATCGTGCGCAACTGGCACGACGAGTTGCGCGATGCGCTGGTGAAGCAGCGCGGCGAGCATGAGGGCGTGGTGCTGGCAAACCGCTACGCGCGCGTGCTGCCGCCCGGCTACATCGACGACGTCAGCCCGGCGGTGGCCGCCGAGGACGTGCACCAGCTGTCGCTGCTCGAAGGCGACAACGCGCTGCGCATGTCGTTCTACCACCCGCCGAAGGCGCCGGAGACGCTGCGCTTCAAGGTCTACCGTTCCGGCGGCGACATCGCGCTGTCGGAGGTGCTGCCGCAGCTGGAGAACCTGGGCCTGCGCGTGCTCACCGAACACGTCTACGAGATTCCCGGTGACAGCGTGCCGCTGTCGATCCAGGACTTCGAGGTGCAGCCGGTGGGCAAGCTCACCTTCGGCGTGGAGCAGGTCGGTTCGCTGTTCGAGCACGCGTTCGAGCAGATCTGGCGCGGCAACGCCGAGAACGACGGCTTCAACCGGCTGGTGCTGGGCGCCAAGCTGAGTTGGCGCCAGGTGGCGATGCTGCGCGGCTACTGCAAGTACCTGCTGCAGGCCGGCAGCACGTTCTCGCAGCCGTACATGGAGGACACGCTGAACCGCTATCCGGCGATCGCCGGCCTGCTGGTGGAGCTGTTCCTGGCCAAGTTCGACCCGCGCCGCGAGACGCTCACGGCGGACGAGCGCAAGACTGCCGCCGCGCTGTTGCACGGCGAGATGTCGGTGCTGATCCCGGCGCGCGTGCAGGCCGCGAATCCGGCGCTGGTCGACGGCCTCGCCGCCGCGCTGGCGCAGCCGCGCGCCGAACAGATCAAGACGATCGAGGGCGCGATCAACGTGCTGCTGGAGAACGTCGCCAGCCTCGACGAGGACCGCATCCTGCGCAGCTTCATCGCGGCGATCCACGCCACGTTGCGCACCAGCTTCTTCCAGCAGTGGAACGGCGCGTACCGCGACTACATCAGCTACAAGCTCGACTCGCACGCGGTACCCGAGCTGCCCAAACCGGTGCCGTACCGCGAGATCTGGGTGTGCGCGCCGCGCGTCGAGGGCATCCACCTGCGCTTCGGCGCGGTGGCGCGCGGCGGCCTGCGCTGGTCCGACCGTCGCGAGGATTTCCGCACCGAGGTGCTGGGCCTGGTGAAGGCGCAGATGGTGAAGAACACCGTGATCGTGCCGGTGGGCTCGAAGGGCGGCTTCTTCGTGAAGAAGCCGCCGGCCATCACCGGACAACCAGGCGATCGCGACGCGCAGCAGGCCGAGGGCATCGCCTGCTACAAGCTGTTCATCAACGGCCTGCTCGACATCACCGACAACCTGGTCGAGGGCAAGGTGGTGAACCCGCACGACGTGGTGCGCCACGACGCCGACGATCCGTACCTGGTGGTCGCCGCCGACAAGGGCACCGCCACGTTCTCCGACATCGCCAACGGCATCTCGATCGAGCACGGCTACTGGCTGGGCGACGCATTCGCCTCCGGCGGCTCCAACGGCTACGACCACAAGGGCATGGGCATCACCGCGAAGGGCGCGTGGGAGTCGGTGAAACGCCACTTCCGCGCGCTGGGCCGCGACAGCCAGACGCAGGACTTCACCTGCGTGGGCATCGGCGACATGTCCGGCGACGTGTTCGGCAACGGCATGCTGCTGTCGAAACACATCCGCCTGGTCGCCGCGTTCGACCATCGCCACGTGTTCATCGACCCGAACCCGGACGCGGCGCGCTCCTTCGTCGAGCGCGAGCGCATGTTCAAGGTGCCGCGTTCGAGCTGGGACGACTACGACAAGTCGCTGATCTCCGCCGGCGGCGGCGTGTGGCCGCGCAGCGCGAAGTCGATTCCGGTCTCGCCGGAGGCGCGCGTGGCGCTGGGCCTCAAGCCCGAGGTCACCCAGATGGCGCCGAACGAGCTGCTCAACGCCATCCTCAAGGCGCCGGTGGACCTGCTCTGGAACGGCGGCATCGGCACCTACGTCAAGGCGAGCAGCGAGACCCACGCCGACGCCCGCGACCGCGCCAACAATGGCCTGCGCGTGGACGGCGGCGAGCTGCGCTGCAAGATCGTGGGCGAGGGCGGCAATCTCGGCATGACCCAGAAGGGCCGCATCGAGGCGGCGCAGAAGGGCGTGCTGCTGAATACCGACTTCATCGACAACTCCGCCGGCGTGGACACCTCCGACCACGAGGTGAACATCAAGATCCTGCTCAACGACGCGGTGCATCGCGGCGAGCTCAGCGAAGCGGACCGCAACAAGCAGCTGGCCGCGATGACCGACGAGGTGGGGCAGCTGGTGCTGTGGGACAACTATCGCCAGAACCAGGCGATCACCCTGATGGAGCACCAGTCGGCCAAGCGCATCGGTTCGATGGCGCACTTCATCCGCACGCTGGAGTCCGAGGGCCAGCTCGACCGCCAGGTGGAGAACCTGCCCAGCGAGGCCGAGCTGACCGAGCGCAAGACGCGCGGCCAGGGCATGACGCGTCCGGAACTGTCGGTGCTGCTGTCCTACGACAAGATGCGCCTGTTCCAGCAGCTGCTCGATTCCGACGTGCCGGAAGATCCGTACCTGTCCAAGGAACTGGTGCGCTACTTCCCCGCGCCGCTGCACGAGAAGTACGCCGCGCACATGCAGCGCCATCGCCTGAAGCGCGAGATCATCGCCACCGCGGTGACCAACTCCACGATCAACCGCATGGGCGCCACCTTCATGATGCGCATGCAGGAGGACACCGGCAAAGGCCCGGCGGCGATCGCCAAGGCCTACACCGCCGCGCGCGAGATCCTGGAGGCGCGCGAGCTGTGGGCCGAGATCGAGGCGCTGGACAGCAAGGTGGCCGAGGGCACCCAGGTCGATGCGGTGATGCAGGTGTGGTCGCTGCTGCGCCACCTGACTCGCTGGCTGCTCAACCGCCCCGGCGGCACGCTGGAGATCGCCGCCAACGTCGAACGCTACCAGGCCGGCGTGAGCGCCCTGCGCAAGGCGCTGCCGGAGGTGCTCACCGCCACCGGCAAGGGCGACTTCGCCAGCAGCCAGGAGAAGTGGGAAGGCCTGGGCCTGCCCGCCGAACTGGCCGTGCGGCTGGCGCGCGTCTCCGAACTGCGCGCCGCGCTGGACATGGTCGAGGTGGCGCAGCAGAGCGGCCAGCCGATCGAGAAGGTGGCCGGCGTGTTCTACGAGCTGGGCGAGGCGCTGGACCTGGAATGGCTGCGCGGCCAGATCGAGGCGCTGCCGGTGGAAGGCCACTGGCATGCGCAGGCGCGCGGTTCGCTGCTGGACGAGCTCAATCACCAGCATCGCGCGCTGGCCCAGCAGGTGCTGACGCTGGCCGGCAGCAGCAAGGGTGCTTCGCCGGTGCAGGTCTGGCTGCAGCGCGACGACGCCACGCTGCAGCACACCCGCGGCATGCTGGCCGAGATACTCACCCAGAACGCCGACTACCCGATCGCCTCGGTCGCGGTGCGTCGCCTTGCGCAGTTGGCGCAGGTTCCGGTGGGCTGACCCTGGTGCTCCCCTCTCCCGCATGCGGGAGAGGGTTGGGGGGAGAGGGCAAGCCTGCGAACGCATGCCATGTCTATGCGAAGCCCCGGCATCCTCGGGGCTTCGCTTTTTTCGGCGAGCCCCGGCACGTCATGCAGTAAGCTCCCATCACCCCTCTCGGAGCCTGTTCGCCATGCGCTTCGCCTTCGTCGCCAGTGACACCAGCGTCGCCCAGCAGGCGCGGCGCAAGCTCGTGGAGCGTTACGGCGACGCACCGGTCGACAAGGCCGGGCTGATCGTGGCGCTGGGTGGCGACGGCTTCATGCTGCGCACCTTGCACGCGCATCTCGCGCTGGGCGTGCCGGTATACGGCATGAAGCTCGGGCGCGTCGGTTTCCTGATGAACAAGCACAAGATCGACGGCCTGTCCGAGCGGGTGGCTCGCGCGCACGCGGCCGAACTGTTTCCGCTGGAAATGCTGACCATCGACGCCGCAGGCGACACCCACCGCGCGCTGGCCTTCAACGAGGTCTCGCTGTTGCGCCAGAGCAATCAGGCCGCGCACATCGAGGTCAAGCTCAACGAGACGGTGAAGCTGCCGAACCTGACCTGCGACGGCGTGATGGTAGCCACCCCGGCCGGCTCCACCGCCTACAACCTCTCCGCGCACGGCCCGATCCTGCCGCTGGACGCGAACGTGCTGGCGCTCACGCCGATCAGCCCGTTCCGCCCGCGCCGCTGGCGTGGCGCGATCCTGCCGCACCGCACCCAGGTCAGCCTGCGCGTGCTCGATCCCGGCAAGCGCCCGGTCAGCGCCACCGCTGACTTCCACGAGGTGCGCGACGTGCGCGAGGTCGCCATTCGCCAGGCCGAAGGGCAGGGTGTGCGCCTGCTGTTCGATCCCGAGCACAACCTGGAACAGCGCATCCTCGACGAGCAGTTCGCGGCGGATTGACCGCTTGCCTCCCTCTCCCTGGCGGGGAGAGGGTTGGGACGAAGGGCAACTTTGCGTAGCAGCGCCCTGCGCGCGAATGCCTTGGGCTTCGGTTCGAGCGAAAAGTATTCGCGCAAAGGTTGCGCTCCTTAAAGTAGGCCAGTCTCACGCTATGCGCATAGCATGCGCTAGATTGGTCGCATGCCTGCCCACGACTCTTCCGCCGCTACCGACAACCGCCTCGTCGTGGCGATCTCCTCGCGCGCGCTGTTCGACCTCGGCAACAGCCACGCGTTGTTCGAACGCGAGGGGCTGGACGCCTACCGAAGCTTCCAGATTGCCCACGAGGACGAGATCCTCAAACCCGGCGTGGCCTTCCCGCTGGTGCAGAAGCTGCTCGACCTCAACAAGCTGGCGGGCGACGTGCCGCCGGTGGAAGTGATCCTGCTGTCGCGCAATTCCGGCGACACCGGCCTGCGCATCTTCAACGCGATCCAGCACTACGGCCTGGAGATCAGTCGCGCCGCCTTCACCAGCGGCGCGCCCACCTCCGACTACATCGCGCCGTTCAAGGCCGACCTGTTCCTGTCGGCCAACGCCGAGGACGTGGGCCGCGCGCTCAAGGCCGGCGTGGCCGCAGCGACCATCCTGCCCAGCACCGCGCCGCCGCGCATGAGCGAGCAGCTGCGCATCGCGTTCGACGGCGACGCGGTGATCTTCGGCGACGAGGGCGAACGCGTCAGCCGCGAGGAAGGCCTGGAAGCCTTCCATCGCAGCGAGACCGAACACGCGGCCGAGCCGCTTTCCGTCGGCCCGTTCCGCGGCTTCCTCACCGCGCTGCACCGGTTGCAAAGCGCATTCCCCGCCGAAGACTCGCCGATCCGCACCGCCCTGGTCACCGCGCGCTCCGCCCCCGCGCACAAGCGCGTGATCCTCACCCTGCGCCGCTGGGGCGTGCGCATCGACGAGGCGCTGTTCCTCGGCGGCCGCGACAAGGGCCCCTTCCTCGACGCCTTCGGCGCCGACATCTTCTTCGACGACTCGCCCGCCAACGTGGAATCCGCGCGCAAGCACGTGGCGACGGGGCATGTGCCGCATGGGGTCAGCAACGGATGATGGCATCGGGCTTCGTTCCATTCCCTGTCCGATCGCTGCTGGAGTGCTGGTGCTGCTTTCCGTATTGACGATATTGTTCATCGCCAGCTTCATCCGCTCGGCCTTCGGGTTCGGAGAGGCCTTGATCGCGGTGCCACTGCTGGCCTTCGCGATGCCGGTCGAGGTGGCCGCGCCGATTGCCGCGCTGGTTTCGATCACGGTGGCAGTTGTGGCCATCGCGCAGGACTGGCGCCACATCCACTTCCGCAGCGCGTGCCACCTGTTTCTGGCTACCGTCGTGGGCACGCCGCTCGGCCTGTGGGCGCTGCACGCGCTGGACGAGCATCTGGTGAAGATGGCGCTCGGCGCCGTGGTGATGGCATTCTCGGTGTTCGCCCTGGTGTGCCGCCGGCAGGCGGCCCTGCACGACGATCGCCATGCCTGGGTCTTCGGCTTCGGTGCGGGCGTGCTTGGTGGCGCGTACGGGATGAACGGGCCGCCGCTGGTGGTGTACGGTGCCTTGCGCGGCTGGTCGCCGCAGCGTTTCCGCGCCACGTTGCAGGGCTATTTCCTGCCGGCCAGCCTGATGACCATGGCCGGCTATGGCCTGACCGGTCTGTGGACGTCCACCGTGACCAGGGACTATCTGCTGGCCTTGCCGGCGGTGCTGGCCGCCACGCTGCTGGGCCGCATGCTCAACAAGCGACTGAGTGGCCAGGTCTTCGTGCGTTGCCTGTACGCTGGTCTGGTGTTGATCGGCGCGATGCTGTTGCTGCAATCGCGGGGCTGGTTGGGCGGTTAGCGCCTGAGCCGTTTCCCCGGGGATTGGCCCTTCAGCGGGGAATCCGCGCAAATGCGTGGCGAGCGGGCATGTGTTGTAGCCACTTGGTCATGGCACCGCATGCCCCTTGCTCGCCGTCCAGATCGCGTACCAGTCCTCGGCATCCAGCGAAACGTCCAGCGCGGCCACGGCTTCGCGCAATCCTTCGATACGGCCGCTGCCGGTGATCGGATGCGGCCGCGAGGGATGGCGCAGCACCCAGGCGTAGGCCAGCGTGGCGAGGCTGATGCCGAGGCGTTCGGCGATGCGTTGCATTTCGGCGCGCACGCGCACGGCCTGTTCGCCTTCGCCGCTGAACAGCCGCCCGCCGCCCAGCGGCGACCAGATCATCGGGCGCAGGCCGAGTTGCTGGGCCTGGTCCAGCGTGCCGTCGTCGAGCGCGCCCATCGCCAGCGGCGACAGTTCGATCTGGTTCGTCGCCAGCGGATGGTGGGCATGCAGCAGCGCGAACTGGCCGGTCGTGTGGTTGGAGACGCCCCAGTGCACCACCTTGCCTTCGCGGGTGAGCGTGGCGAAGGTGTCTGCCAGCGCGGCGGCGTCCATCAGGTAATCGGGGCGATGGATCAGCACCAGATCCAGTTGTTCGGTGTGGAGGTTGCGCAGCGACTGTTCCACCTGCGCGCGCACGTAGGCCGCCGAAGTGTCGTAGTAATTGATCCGGTAGGGCCGGCTGGCCGAACGCAGGCGGATGCCGCACTTCGTGACGAGCTGCATGCGCTGGCGCAGCGCGGGCGCTGCCTGCAGCGCTTCGCCGAACAGCGCCTCGGCCTGGTAGTCGCCGTAGATGTCCGCGTGGTCGAAGCTGGTGATGCCCAGCTCCAGCGCCCGCTCGATCCAGCGCACGCGACTGGCCACGTCGAGCTTCCAGTCGCGGATGCGCCAGAGGCCGGCGACGATGGGGGAGAGCGCGAGGTCGGGACGAGGCGTGTGCGGCGTGGTCATGTGAGTTCGCAAGGCTGCAGGGGTGGAGGGCGGAATCAGACCATTTTGGTGCGCTTCCACCACGAGGTGACCTTTTCCTCGCGCACCAGGGTGAACAGGCCGGCGCCGAGGATCAGCACGATGCCGGCCAGCATCGGCCAGTCGAGCTTGTCGCCGAACAGCCAGTAACCGAAGCCTATCGCCCACAGCATCTGGCTGTACTGGGTGGGCGCCACGCGGTTGGCGTGGGCGAGCCGGGTGGCGTACATCAGCAGCACGCTGGCCAGCCCGGCGAGCAGGCCGTAGCCGGCGAGCAGGCCCCATTGCGCCAGGTCCGGCCACACGAAGTGCGGCAGCATCAGCACGCCGCCGGCCACCAGCGGGCCGACGATGCCGGCGCCGTACAGGCTGATGCGCTTTTCCTCGGCGCCGGCCATGCGCAGCGCGACCACCGAACCCGCGGCGGCGATGCCGCAGGCGATCGCGGCGAAATGCCCCAGCCCCAGGTGGCGGAAGCCGGGGCGCAGCACCACCAGCACCCCGGCGAAGCCCACGAACACCGCGGTCCAGCGCCGCCAGCCCACGTGCTCCTTCAGCAGCAGCACCGAGAGGATGGTCACGAAGATCGGCATCAGGAAGATCATCGAGAACACCTCGGCCATCGGCAGCAGGGTGAACGCGGTGACCGAGGCGATGTTGCCCACTGCGCCGGCCAGCGCGCGCACCCACCACAGTTTCGGCCGGCGTGCGGCGAACACGTCGTGCCAGCGGTCGCCCTTGTCCATGAGAAAGGGCAGGGCGACCAGGCCCAGCGCAGCGCCGATGCATACCGATTCGTACGGGGGAACGCTGCCATGCAAGGCCTTCACGAAGGCGTCGCTGATGGCGAAGGCCGCGAAGCTGGCGAAGCCCAGCAGCACACCCTTGAGCATGGGTTTTCCGTGGTGGGAGGGGAGTAACCCGCATGATCGCACGGCGCGCCTGCTGCGCTCCGCCATGACCGGCACCGGGTGCGCCGGGTAGAATCCGGGGTTTCCTGTCCTTCAATGGAACGCCCATGGCTGCCGCCCGCCTGAATCCGCTCGACCTGTACGACGTCCGCTCGCTGCTCACCGACGAGGAGCGCATGGTGCAGGACACCGTCGGCCGCTTCGTCGACGAGAAGGTGCTACCGATCATCGGCGACTGCTTCGACCAGGCACGCTTCCCCACCGAGCTGATCCCGGAAATCGCCAGCCTCGGCCTGCTCGGTGCCACCATTCCGGAAAAGTACGGTTGCGCCGGCATGAACGGCGTCAGCTATGGCCTGATCTGCCAGGAGCTGGAGCGTGGCGATTCCGGCCTGCGCAGCTTCGCGTCGGTGCAGAGCTCGCTGGTGATGTACCCCATCTATGCCTATGGCAGCGAAGAGCAGAAGATGGAATACCTGCCGCAGATGGCGGCGGGCGAGATCATCGGCTGCTTCGGCCTCACCGAGCCGCACGGCGGCTCCGACCCGGCCAACATGAAGACTTACGCGAAGAAGGACGGCGGCGACTGGGTCATCAACGGCGCCAAGATGTGGATCACCAACGGCAACCTCGCGCAGATCGCCGTGGTGTGGGCGCAGACCGATGACGGCATCCAGGGCTTCATCGTGCCCACGGACAGCAAGGGCTTCACCGCCCAGCAGATCCACAAGAAGATGAGCCTGCGCGCCTCGGTCACCAGCGCGCTGTTCTTCGACAACGTGCACGTGCCCGACGCGAACCGCCTGCCCAACGTGAAGGGTCTCAAGGGCCCGCTGGGCTGCCTCACCCAAGCCCGCTACGGTATCACCTGGGGCCCGATCGGCGCGGCGCAGGCCTGCCTCAAGGAAGTGCTGGACTACACCGCCGAGCGCATCCTGTTCGATCGTCCGCTGGCTGCCAACCAGGCGATCCAGCTCAAGCTCGCCGACATGGCCCGCCGCATCACCACGGCGCAACTGCTGTCGCTGCAACTGGGCCGCCTCAAGGATGCCGGCAAGATGCAGCCCACCCAGGTCTCGCTGGCGAAGTGGAACAACTGCCGCATGGCCATCGACATCGCGCGCCAGTGCCGCGACATCCTCGGCGGCGCCGGCATCACCACCGAGCACGGCGCGATCCGCCATGCGCTGAACCTGGAGTCGGTGATCACCTACGAGGGCACCGAGACGGTGCACGAGCTGGTGGTGGGCCGCGAGCTGACCGGCATCAACGCGTTCTGATCCGATACTCCCTCTCCCCGTCGGGGAGAGGGGCGGGGTGAGGGGCCGGTCTTGCGATGGCACCTGCTCGAAGCGCGCCTTGACGCCGGCGAGCCGCAAGCACGAACCCTCACCCCAACCCCTCTCCCGGCGGGAGAGGGGCTTCAAGGAACAAAACCTTGCATGCCCCCGACATTCGCATCGAAACCGAACGCCTGATCCCGCGCACCCATTTCGACGCATGAGCCACATCCCGCCCGCGCTGTTCGTCGCACTCACCGAGCTGGTGCCCGAACTGCATGTGCATTGCGCCGAGCCGTGGTGCCTGATTGGCAGTGCCGCGGCACGCCTTCTGGGCGCCGAGGTGAGCGTGGCCGACGTCGACGTGCTGGCTTCGCGTGCCGATGCCGATACGCTGGCGACGCTGTGGGCCGATCGCCGCGATGCCGCGCATGCACCGGCCGATGACGGCCGCTTCCGTTCGCGGTTTGCCCGCTTTCGTTTTCCCGGTCTGCCGGTGGAGGTGATGGGCGGGCTGGAACTCGACCGGGGCGAAGGCTGGCAACCCGTGTTGCCGGGCCGGCTGGTGCTGGCCGGCCTGCAAGGCATGGCTGTGCCGGTGCCCTCGCTGGACGACCAGATCCGCATCCTCGAATCCTTCGGCCGCGACAAGGATCGCACCCGCGCCACCGCTTTGCGCCGGCTGCGCCAGCCATCCGCGCTTTCCATCGTTCCCTCTTCCTGACGGCATTGCCATGACCACCACGCCCGCTCCCATCGCCGCCCGCCACAAGGGCTTCAACCGCGCCGAGATCGTCGACCAGAACTTCACCGAGTTCGTCGGCGAGTGGCGGGGCGAGGTGCGCGCCGCACCGCGCGACGACGCACCGGTACTGCCGGGCAGCGCGCTCGATGCGCGCGGTTTTCGCGAGCTACTGGAATCGCAACTGATCTCGCGCCACCTGGATCTCATGGCGCGCGTGCTGCGCGTGCAGAACAAGGTGTTCTACACCATCGGTTCGTCCGGCCACGAAGGCAACGCGATGGTGGCGCGGCTCACCCGGCACACCGATCCGGCCTTCCTGCATTACCGCAGCGGCGGTTTCATGGCGGAGCGTTTCCGCAAGCTGCCGGGCACCGATGGAAAACCACGCGACCCGGTGATGGATTCGGCGCTGTCCTTCGCGGCCAGCAAGGACGACCCGGCCTCCGGCGGCCGCCACAAGGTGTGGGGTAGCAAGCCGCTGTGGGTATTGCCGCAGACCTCGACCATCGCCTCGCACCTGCCCAAGGCGCTGGGCACGGCGGTCGCCATCGACCACGCGCGGCGCATCGGCCACACGCTGCCGGTGCCGGAGGATTCCATCGCGATCTGCTCGTTCGGCGACGCCTCCAGCAACCACGCCACCGCGCAGACCGCGTTCAACGCGGCGGCGTGGACCGCCTACCAGAAGCTGCCCGCGCCGGTGCTGTTCGTATGCGAGGACAACGGCATCGGCATTTCGGTGAAGACGCCGACCGGCTGGGTGGCGAGCAACTTCCAGTCGCGCTCCAACCTCGACTATTTCTATGCCGACGGTCTTGACCTCGCAGAAGGCTACGCCCAGGTGCAGCGCGCGGTGGAGCATTGCCGCGGCACGCGTCGGCCCACCTTCCTGCACCTGCGCACCACCCGCATCATGGGCCACGCAGGCACCGACTTCGAGATCGAGTGGCGCAGCATCGAGGAGCTGGTGGCGCTGGAGGCGACGGATCCACTGCTGCGCTCGGCGGCCGTCGCGCTGGAGTCCGGGCTGTATACCAAGGACTCGTTGCTGGCGTTGTACGAATCCACGCGCAAGCGCTGCTTCGCCGCCGCCGAGGAAGCCGACCGCCGGCCCAAGCTGGAGCGGCTGGACGACGTGATGGCGCCGCTGGCGCCGTATACCCCCGCGAAGGTGAAGGCCGAAGCCGAGCGCACTGATTACGCCGACGCGCGCATCAAGGCCTTCGGCGGCGAGTCGAAGCTGCCGGAAAACCAGCCGCCACGCCATTTGGCGATCCAGATCGGCCAGGCGCTGCACGACGTCATGGCGAAGTACCCCGAGTCGCTGCTGTTCGGCGAGGACGTGGCGCAGAAGGGCGGTGTCTACACGGTCACCAAGGGCCTGCACAAGGCGTTCAAGAACACCCGCGTGTTCAACACCTTGCTGGACGAGACCGTCATCCTCGGCCTGGCCCAGGGCTACGCCAACATGGGGATGCTGCCGATCCCGGAGATCCAGTACCTGGCCTACTTCCACAACGCCGGCGACCAGATCCGCGGCGAGGCGGCCAGCCTGCAGTTCTTCTCCAACGACCAGTACCGCAACCCGCTGGTGATGCGGGTTGCCTCGCTGGGCTACCAGCGCGGTTTCGGCGGCCACTTCCACAACGACAACTCCATCGCCGCGCTGCGTGACATCCCCGGCCTCGTGGTCGGCTGCCCCAGCCGCGGCGACGACGCGGCCACCATGCTGCGCACGCTCACCGCCATGGCCAAGGTGGACGGGCGCGTGTGCGCCTTCCTCGAACCGATCGCGCTGTACATGACCAAGGATCTGTACGAGGCGGGCGACGGCGCGTGGCAGTTCGCCTATCCCGCACCGGGCGAGGCGATGACGCCGGGCGAGGGCCGCGTCTACAACGAGAAGGCGAAGGACCTCGTGGTGTTCACCTTCGGCAACGGCGTGCCGATGGCGCTGCGCGCCGCACGCACCATCGAGGCCGAGCTGAAGTGGAAGGTGCGCGTGGTCGACCTGCGCTGGCTGGCGCCGCTCAACGACGCGTTCATCGCCGCGCAGGCGAAGAGCGCGAAGCGCATCATCGTGCTGGACGAAGGCCGCAAGAGCGCCGGCGTGGGCGAGGGCGTGATCACCGCCATCGTCGAGGCGGGGCTCGGCGCCACGCCGCTGGAGCGCGTGGTGGGCGCCGACACCTTCACCCCGCTGGCTGGCGCAGCCTTCCTGGTGCTGCCGGGTGAGGCGGACGTGGTGGCGGCAGCGCGCAAGCTGGCGTGACGCCCACCGTAGGAGCGCACCCTGTGCGCGATGAAACTCTTCGCGAAGAGCCTCGATCGCGCACAGGGTGCGCTCCTACAGGAATCCCGCTCACCCGGCAAAGCCCCCTGCATCGAGGAACGCGCGCTCCTCGGCCGTGGTCTCGCGGCCGTGCACGGCGTTGCGGTGCGGGAAGCGACCGAAACGCGCGATCACGTCGCGATGGGTGCGCGCGTACTTGGCGTAGTTGTCCAGCCCTTCGCACAGCGCCACCGCGCGCTCCTGGTCGGCCAGCGACTCGCTGTGCTCGAACGGCAGGTAGAAGAACACGCGCAGCGCGGGTTCCACCGCGCGGTCGTGGCCGCGTGCCACGGCCTGCCGCGCGAAGCTGAGCGCCAGTGGATCGGTGGCGAACATGTGCGCGGTGCCGCGGAAGGCGTTGCGCGGGAGCTGGTCGAGCAGGATCAGTAGCGCCAGCGCGCCTTCGGTTTCGTCCAGCCAGTGGTCCACCTCGCGCCGCGCGGCCGCCATGTGCGCGTCGAGAAAGCGCGCGGTGAAGGCACGGTCGAACGCCTCGTCCTTGTCGAACCACTTGCCGGGGCCGGCCTCGCGCCAGAAGCGGACGACGTCCTGCGGCTGATGGCGTGCGGTCATGGCGGGCTCCTCGAGGGTGGCGATGCCCGATGGTCGCACAGTGCCAATCGTCACCCTCGCGCGGTGCGCGGCTGGTGCTAAGTTGGGGAGATCCCCCAACCGCCCGCAGGTGCCGCCATGTTCCCCGCCTCGTCCGTGCGTCCGCAACACGCCCATTGCCGCATCGCCCTGGCCGTGGCGTTGGCGCTCGCCGCCGGCGCCGCTTCCGCCCAGGTGTCGCGCAGCACGCAGGTGCCGGCGCCGCAGGACACGCCGTATCCGGGCACCATCGCCATCCATGTCGACGCCAGCGACACGCGGCAGGGCATCTTCCGCGTGCACGAGACGATACCGGTCGAGGCCGGCAAGCTGACCCTGCTGTATCCGGAGTGGATCCCCGGCAACCACTCGCCCAGCGGCCCGGTCGCGATGCTGGCGGGCTTGAAGCTCAGCGCGAACGGCCAGCCGGTCGCGTGGAAGCGCGACAAGTACGACGTGTACGCCTTCCATCTCGACGTGCCCGCGGGCGTCACCAGCCTCGATGCGGATTTCCAGTACCTGTCGCCGCGCCGCGGCGGCTACGAGATGACCGACCGCATGCTGATGCTGGAATGGGACAAGATGAGCCTGTATCCGGCCGGCCACTACACGCGCGACATCACCTTCAAGCCCGATGTGACATTGCCGCAGGGCTGGCAGTTCGGCAGCGCCTTGGAGACGGCTTCGCAGTCTGGCGCCACCACCACGTTCAAACCGGTGACGTACAACAATCTGGTCGACTCACCCATGTACGCGGGCCAGTATTTCAAGCGCGTGCAGCTCAACGACGTCGGTCAGGCGCCGGTGCACCTGGACATCGTGGCCGACGCGCCGAAGTACCTGGAGATGACGCCCGAGCAGCTCAAGGAACACCGCGCGCTGGTGGCCCAGGCGGTGAAGCTGTTCGGCTCGCATCACTACGACCACTACGACTTCCTGTTCTCGCTGTCCGACGAGCTGGCCGGCAACGGCCTGGAGCACCACCAGTCCAGCGAGGACGGCATGGGCGCGGACTATTTCACCGCCTGGGCCGGCAACGCGCCGAACCGCGACCTGCTGGCGCACGAGTACGTGCATTCGTGGAACGGCAAGTTCCGCCGCCCGGCCGACCTGTGGACGCCGGACTTCAACGTGCCGATGGGCGACTCGCTGCTGTGGGTGTACGAGGGCCAGACCCAGTACTGGGGCTTCGTGCTCACCGCGCGCGCCGGCCTGTGGACGCCCGAGCAGTTCCGCGACGCGCTGGCGATGACGGCGGCGAACTACGACCGCAACCGCCCCGGCTTGCAGTGGCGCACGCTGGAGGACACCACCAACGACGCCACCGCCGCGCACCGCTCGGCGCTGCCGTACCGCAGCTGGCAGATGAGCGAGGACTACTACTCGGGTGGCCAGATGCTGTGGCTGGCAGCGGACGCCAAGCTACGCGCACTAACCGGCGACAAGAAGTCGCTGGACGATTTCGCCAGGGCCTTCTTCGGCGTGGACAACGGCAGCCACGGCACGAAGACCTACACCTTCGAGGACGTGGTCGCCGCGCTGGACGGCGTGGCGAAGTACGACTGGGCCGGCTTCCTCAAGGCGCGTGCCGATGCGCTGGACGCGCCGTTGCTGGATGGTCTGGCGGCGTCTGGCTGGAAACTGGTCTACACCGACACGCCCAGCGAATACGAGAAGCAGTACGACAGCCGGCCGGAATCCTCGCGCCACATGTACAACTTTGCCTGGTCGATCGGCCTGACGCTCACCAAGGGCGGCGAGATCAACGACGTGCGCTGGAACGGCCCCGCGTTCAAGGCCGGCGTCAGCACCGGCGCCACCGTGGTGGCAGTGAACGGACAGACCTATTCCAGCGATGCGCTGAAGGAGGCGATCACCGCCGCCAAGGCCGGCACTGCGCCGATCCGGCTGCTGCTGAAATACCAGGGCAATCTGGAGACCGTGCCGGTGGACTACCACGGCGGCCTGCAGTACCCGCACCTGGAGCGCATCGCCGGCACGCCGGATTACCTCGACCAGATCATCGCGGCGCGGAAGTAGGGTTCGATCCACCGGAGCGCAGGTATCGAATCGTGCGCGGGGCGGGGAACTTCCATGAGGCGTCACCCAGCCAGCGTCGGGCCGGCAGCGCCGCGTGGCCCCGGCTTGCGGCTAGTGCGATTCGCCGACTGACGCCCCGGACGCCGGTTGGGAGTGCATCAGCGTGCGCGCGATGCAGGCGTGCGCTTCCGCCTCGGTCACGAAGCCGGCGTGATGAGCATCGATGGCATCGAAATGGCGGACGATGAAGGCGACGGAGCCGGCCTGTGCCTCGGCCTTGCTGAGCTTGCCATCGTGGTTCCGGTCGGCGGCCGGTGCGCGCGGTTTGTGATCGGCTCACGCTCAGGCGCGACGGGCGAGCGTCACATGGGCAGCCGCGGGCGTGGTCACGTGTTCGACCACGCGGAAACCCAGCGCCGGCAAATCCAGTCCCGCGAACAGGGCCTCGCCCCGTCCCAGCACCACCGGGGCGATGGCGAAATGCAGCTCGTCCACCAGGCCCGCCTGCAGGTACTGGCGCACCGTGCTCACGCCGCCGCCGATCTTCACGTCCTTGTCGCCGGCCGCGGCACGCGCCTGCGCCAGTGCCGCCTCGATGCCTTCGGTGACGAAGTGGAAGGTGGTGCCGCCCGCCATAGTGATCGGTTCGCGCGGGTGATGGGTGAGCACGAAGGTGGGTGCGTGGTAGGGCGGGTCCTCGCCCCACCAGCCTTTCCAGCCATCGTCCGGCCACGGCCCGCGCTGCGGGCCGAACATGTTGCGGCCCAGGATGAAAGCGCCGAAGCCCGCCATGGCACGCACCGCGTAGGCGTCGTCCACGTCCTCCTTGCCGCCGGGCTGGCCGGTCATCGCGTGGAACGTGCGGGTACCGAAGTACCACTGGAACAGCTCCCTGCCGCGCTTGCCCAGCGGGTCGTCCATGCTCTGTTCGACGCCGGCGCCGAAACCGTCGAGCGACAGCGAGAAACCGGCGACGCGAACCTTGCTCATGGGGATATCCGTGTGCGGTGGCCTGTGCACCTTGTAACGCAGGCGGCGCCCCGGAGGCAACGCGGCAGGTTTTCGGAGCGCTCCGCGGCTTGTCGATCCGCCATGGCGCCATTCGTCGTCCAGACGAGCGCCGCATGCCGCGGTGTCGATACCCACAGGAGATGACGCGATGCGATTCCTTTCGATGGTGCGGATCAACGAACGTGCGGGCCAGCAGCCCAGTGCGCAGCTGATGGAAGACATGGGCAGGCTGATGGCCGAGATGATGGCGACCGGCAAGCTGCTGGATACCGCCGGTCTGCGGCCCACCGCCGAGGGCAAGCGCGTGCGCCTGTCGCACGGGCGGCAGACGGTGATCGACGGCCCGTTCACCGAGGCGAAGGAGGTGATCGGTGGTTATGCGGTGCTGCAGGCTGCCTCGATGGACGAGGCGCTGGCGCTGACCCGCCGCTTCCTCGACGTGCATGGCGATGAGTGGGATATCGAGTGCGAAGTGCGCGAGATGGTGGGACACGGCGACGAAGCGGCGTGAACTTCCTCAGTCCTCGACGAGACGTTTCAGGCGCAGCAGCGCCCGATCCCATTGCGCCGCGATCGCGTCCAGCGCGCGGCGCGCCTCTTGCAGCCGCGCGGGCTCCAGCTCCCATTGGCGTTCGCGTCCCTGCCAGCCGTCGCGCACCAGGCCGGCATCCGCAAGCACCTGCAGGTGCTTGGTGACGGCCTGGCGGGTGATCGCGGTGCCGGCGGTGAGCTGCGCGATCGACAGCGCGCCGCCGGCGCACAATGCGGCGAGCAGGCGCAGCCGGGTCGGATCGCCGAGCGCGGCGAACACCGGCGCGCTCTTCTGCCAGGCGGGCTGCTTTGGCATGGCGCGCTCAGTGCGTGGCCAGGTAGCTGCGGATGTTCTGCATCTGCTCGTCCCAGCCGCCGCTGTTCATGCGATACGCCTCGGCACGGCGCGCCAGCGGAATGCGGTCGAAGCCGGATTCGACGAGGCGCAGCAGGATGCCGTCGGCATGCTCTTCCAGCGCGAATTCCACGAGCGTGGTCGGTTCCTGCGAATAGTCCGCCGAAGGGTCGACCGCGTAGGGGTGCCAGCGGTACGCGAACAGGTGCTCGGGTTCGATCCGTTCGACCTGCATCTCGCACACCAGGTGCTCGTAGCCGGGGTAGGTGATGTGGCCGCGGGCAGTTTCGCCGGCGACGAAGCGCTGGCCCTTGAAGTTCACGCCGAACCAGTCGCCGAAGCTTTCGGCGTCGACCAGGGCACGCCAGACCTTGCCGCGCGGGGCTTCCAGGAGGATCTGCCGCTCGATGCGGTCGCTGTTGCCGCTATTCATGGGGTGGTCTCCGCAGGGGAATTGGGCAACTCTCCGGTTGCATGTTACGCCGTGTGTGATGAAATGCAACTTTTCGGTTGCGTGATTGGGTGGCAACGGGTTCGTGCGCGGCTGTCAGGAATGTTTTGCGCGGGACAGGTTGATTTCAGAACCAATAGGTTTAGTATTGCCGATCCCGACCGCGCCACGCGAGGCGCGTTGTCCACGGGGCGCTTTCGGCTCCGGTTCCCACATCTTCATCGAGGTTCTGCCATGACGTCCCGTCTGTTCGGTACGGCGCTGGTGCTCGGCCTGCTGTCGGCCGTCGGCCCGTTCGCCATCGACATGTACTTGCCCGCGCTGCCCAGCATCCAGCGGGGCCTGCACACCGACGTGGACGCGGCGCAGATGAGCCTGATGGCGTTCTTCGTGGCGATCGCGGCGGGGCAGGTGATCTACGGGCCGGTGTCGGACATGCTGGGTCGCAAGCCGCCGGTCTACTTCGGGCTGTGCCTGTTCGCGCTGGCCAGCATCGGCTGCGCGCTGGCGCCGGACATCCACAGCCTGATCGTCTGCCGTTTCGTGCAAGGGCTGGGCGCCTGCGCGGGCATGGTGATCCCGCGCGCCATCGTGCGCGACATGCATACCGGCACCGAGGCGGCGCGGCTGATGGCGCTGCTGATGCTGGTGTTCAGCGTGTCGCCGATCCTCGCGCCGCTGACCGGCAGCCTGGTGATCCGGCTGGCGAGCTGGCGCGGCATCTTCTGGGTGGTGGCGGCTGCGGCGGTGCTGGGCCTCGCGCTGGCGGTGTTCGTGCTGAAGGAGACGCGCACCAGGGCGCAGCGGGTGGAAAGCAGCCTGCGCTCGGCGCTGGCCGCCTATCGCACGCTGCTGCGCGACCGGCCGTTCCTGGGGCTGGTGTTCATCGGTGCCTTCGGCATTTCCAGCTTCTTCACCTACCTCGCCAATTCATCCTTCGTGCTGATCGAGCACTACGGGCTCACGCCCACGCAGTACAGCCTGGCGTTCTCGGTGAACGCGGTGTCCTTCATCGGCGCGGCGCAGTTCACCGGCCGGCTGGGCGAACGCTACGGCCTGCGCCGGGTGGTGCGCGGCGCGGTGACCGGTTATGCCGCGACCATGCTGGCGCTGCTGGCCCTGGTCGCCGCGGGCATGGACCGGCTGGACCTGCTGATGGCGCTGCTGTTCGTGGGCTACGGCTTCCTCGGCCTGGTGATCCCGACCACCGCGGTGCTGGCGCTGGACCGGCACGGCCCGATCGCGGGCACCGCCTCGGCGCTGATGGGCACGCTGCAGTTCGTCACCGGCGCGGCGGTGATCGCGCTGGTGGGGCGCTTCCTCGACGGCAGCGCCCTGCCGATGGTGGGCGGGATCGCCGGTTGTTCGGTGGTCGCGTTCCTGCTGGCGCGGGTTACGCTGCGCCGGGACGACGAGCCCACCATGGATGGCGTGGCGGTGGAGCAGGCCTGATGTGTACCCGACATTCCGGCGCAGGCCGGAATCCAGTCGAGTGACTCGTGCGAAGCACACAAAATCTGTTTCGAGTGCTTCGCACGCATATTTCACTGGATTCCGGCCTGCGCCGGAATGACGAGCCAAAGAAACAGCTGAAACTTTCACCTGTTGAACGCGGAGACACGCATGAATGCAGTGGCACAGGCGGCGAGCGACGACATCCTCGTCGTGCGCGGGCTGGACAAGGTGTACCCCGGCGGCTTCCAGGCGCTGAAACCGATCAATCTCACGATCCGCCGCGGCGAGATCTTCGCGCTGCTCGGCCCGAACGGCGCGGGCAAGACCACGCTGATCAGCATCATCTGCGGCATCGTCAACCTCGGCGCCGGCAGCATCACGGTGGATGGCCACGACATCGTGCGCGACTGGCGCGCCAGCCGCGCGCTGGTCGGCCTGGTGCCGCAGGAGCTGAAGACCGATGCGTTCGAGACGGTGTGGAACACGGTGCGCTTCAGCCGTGGCCTGTTCGGCAAGGCGCCGGACGACGCCTACATCGAGCGGCTGCTGAAGGAGCTGTCGCTGTGGGACAAGCGCGACAACAAGATGCTGATGCTCTCCGGCGGCATGAAGCGGCGCGTGATGATCGCCAAGGCGCTGTCGCACGAGCCGCGGCTGCTGTTCCTCGACGAACCCACCGCGGGCGTGGACGTGGAGCTGCGCCGCGACATGTGGGCGATGGTACGGCGGCTGCGCGAGAGCGGCGTCACCATCGTGCTCACCACGCACTACATCGAGGAGGCCGAGGAGATGGCCGACCGCGTGGGCGTGATCAACAAGGGCGAGTTGATCGTGGTGGAGGAGAAGGCCGCGTTGATGCACAAGCTCGGTCGCAAGCAGCTGCGCCTGCAATTGCATGACCCGCTGGACGTGGTGCCCGACACCCTGGCGCCGCACCGGCTGGAACTCGCCGCGGGCGGCAACGAGCTGGTCTACAACTACGACACGCAGGGCGAGCGCACCGGCATCACCGCGCTGCTGGCCGACCTGGCCGCGGCCGGCATCCGCTTTCGCGACCTCAGCACGCGGCAGGACACGCTGGAACAGATCTTCCTGCAACTGGTGAAGGAGAACGCCGCATGAACTGGTACGGCATCCGCGCGATCTACCGCTTCGAGATGGCCCGCACCGGGCGCACCCTGATGCAGAGCATCGCCTCGCCGGTGGTCTCCACCTCGCTGTATTTCGTGGTGTTCGGCTCGGCGATAGGCTCGCGCATCACCAGCGTGGACGGGGTGAGCTACGCGGCCTTCATCATCCCCGGCCTGGTGATGCTGTCGCTGCTGATGCAGAGCGTCTCCAACGCTTCGTTCGGCATCTACTTCCCCAAATTCGTGGGCACCATCTACGAGGTGCATTCCGCGCCGCTGTCGTTCCTGGAGATCGTGCTGGGCTACGTGGGCGCGGCCGCCACCAAGGCGGTCATCGTGGGGCTCATCATCCTGGCCACGGCCCGCGTCTTCGTGGACTACTCGATCGCGCATCCGCTGGTGATGATCGCCTTCCTGCTGCTCACCACGATCACCTTCAGCCTGCTCGGCTTCATCATCGGCATCTGGGCGGACAACTTCGAGAAGCTGCAGGTGGTGCCGCTGATGGTGATCACGCCACTGACCTTCCTCGGCGGCAGTTTCTACTCCATCCACATGCTGCCGCCGTTCTGGCAGAAGGTGACGCTGTTCAACCCGGTGGTCTACCTGATCTCGGGTTTCCGCTGGAGCTTCTACGACTTGGCCGACGTCAGCGTGGGCGTCAGCCTCGCCGCCACCCTGGTTTTCCTCGTGCTGTGCCTGGTCGCGGTATGGTGGATCTTCAAAACCGGCTATCGGCTGAAGGTCTGAGAGCAGCCACGGCGCACTGAACGATTCGGCCACGCGCGAGTCGAATCCGGATCGGGACGATGGCGTGGAGGTGAATGGTGGCAAACAGACGCAAATCGGGCAGCGGCGGCTGGGTGCCGGCGGCGATCGTGTTGGCGGTCATCGTCGCGGCGGGTGCCTGGGTGGCGTGGCGCGCCACTCGGCCGAACGCGGGCGCCGGCCCGGGTGCCGGCCCGGCACCTGCGTCCACCGCGGCGAGCACGGCGGCGCCAGCCCCGGCGGCCGGCATCCAGCACCCGATCGCGCAGGCTTCGGTACCGGCTCCTGCTTCCACCGCTCCATTGCCGGCGCTGGGCGACAGCGATACCAGCGTGCGTTCGGCGCTGGTTGCGCTGGGCGGCGACGGGCTGAAGGACCTGCTGCTGCCGCAATCCGTCGTGAACCACATCGTGGCGACCGTCGACGCATTGCCGCGGCACGAACTGGGCAGCAGCTTCATCCTGCCGCTGCACACGCCGCGTGGCGCGTTCCGGACTGGCGAGACCCAGGGCATCCTCACCGCCGACACGCGCAATGCCGAGCGCTACGCACCCTACATGGCCATCGTGCAGCACGCCGACCCGCAGGCGCTGGTGGCGTGGTACGTGCACAGCTATCCGCTGTTCCAGCAGGCCTGGCGCGAGCTGGGCTATCCCAAGGGTTATTTCAACGACCGGCTGATCGTGGCGATCGACGACATGCTGGCCGCGCCCACGCCGGCACAGCCGCCCGCGCTGCAGCTGGAGAAGGGGCGCTACGTCTACGTCGATCCCGCGCTGGAATCGCTGTCGGTGGGGCAGAAGCTGATGCTGCGATTGGGGCCGGCGAACGAGGCCGAACTCAAGGCGAAGCTGCGCTCGATCCGCGACCTGCTGACGGCGCGGCCGCCATCGACCGCGCCGGCGCATTGACGAGCCGGTTCGTCGAGCCCTGGCGCCGTGCAGGCTGCGTGGAAGCGGGACAGAGGCGTGGAACAGGCTCTCAGTCGGTCTCGCACAGCTGAGCGCGACGTGCATCCTCGTCGGCGCGGCGCGAGTGCGTTTCCGAACGCCATGACACCAGCGTGGGCGCCGTCACGGATGGACGTTGCGGCGTCGGTACTGCGGGAGTCTTTCCGGCGAGCATCCCTGCGACCCTCAATACTCCACGTTCCACTGCGGAGCGGGTCAGCGGCATGTGCATGCTTCACCCCTCGGTCGCCCCTGCGCGACCGTCGGGCGCACTCTAACCGCATTCACGTGGCCTGCACAATTGCCGCCCGTCGACCGTGCGTGTCATCGCGTGTTGCGGCGCATGAGTCGGCGCAACCGGCTTTGCCGAGCGCAAACTGTGGAAAGTGCGCTACAGGTGGGCAAAATCGGCATCCCCGGTGACGAGCCCCCATGAACCAGCCTCACGCATCGCAACATGACCTGTTTGGCGGCAGCCACGCACCGGCCGTGACCATCCATCGCCTGTTTCTGGCCTTGTTGCCGGACGAGTGCGTGCGTGCCGCGCTGGCACGGGCGGCAGCCAGCTTGAGGGCCCAGCCGGAGGCGGATGCCGGCTGGGTGGACCCATTGCGCTATCACGCCACGCTGCATTTCCTCGGTGATCACCCGTCGCCGCGGCCCGATCTCGTTGCGGCGACGGAACGTGTCGCTGGCCTGCTGCACGGCGCTCCCTTCGACTGGACGCTGGACCGCGTGCGCAGCTTCCACGGCAGGCGTCCGCCGCGGGTGCTGTGCGGCAGCGTGCTACCCGGACCCTTGCAGACCTTGTGGGTGTGCTGGCGCGAAGCTTTGCTGCGCACGGTGCCGGGGCTGCGGCTGGAGAACCGTTTCGTGCCGCACGTCACGCTGGCTTACGGCCGCCGGTTGTCGCCGGAGGTGGCGGTCGAGCCCGTGCACTGGCGGGTGAGCGGGCTCGCGCTGATCCAGAGCGTGGTGGGGCAGCACGATTACCGCACGCTGGCGAGCTGGCCGTTGCGGGACTGATGCGCCACAAGTCATGGCCGCGCCGGGTGCCGATCGGGCGCACAATGCGCCTTCCCCTCGCTGAAAACGGAGTTCGTCATGCGTCCGACCGTTCTTGCCGCGTTGCTTGCGCTCTCCCTCTCCACCGTCGTGCCGGCCATGGCCGCCGCGCCGTCCGGCAGCCAAGCCGTGCCTGCCTATGTCACCGGCGCGATCAACGACCCTGCGCGCGCCGCCGATCATCATGACGATGCGCGCCGCCGGATCGCTGCGGTGATGACGTTCGCCGAGGTGAAACCGGGCGACACCGTGGTCGAACTGGTGCCAGCCAGCGGTTACTGGACGCGGGTGTTCAGTGCCATCGTGGGCCCCAAGGGACACGTGTACACCGTGTGGCCGGACGAGATGGCCAAGTACTCGGCCAAGGACTATGCGAACTGGCAGCGGCTGATCACCACGCCGCACTACGAGAACGTCAGCCTGCTGAAGCAGCCCGCGGCCCAGCTCAACGTGCCGGCCAAGGCCGACCTGGTGTTCACCGCGCAGAACTACCACGACTACCACGACCCGTTCATGGGCCCGGTGGACATGGCGAAGTTCGACAAACAGGTCTTTAACGCGCTCAAGCCCGGCGGCGTGTTCGTGGTGATCGACCACGTGGCGCCGGCCGGCTCGGGCCTGGCCGACACCGACACCTTGCACCGCATCGATCCCGCGGTGGTGAGGAAGGAAGTGGAAGCCGCCGGCTTCGTGTTCGACGGCGAAAGCCATGCGCTGCGCAATCCGGCCGACCCGCACACCAACAAGGTGTTCGACAAGTCGATACGCGGCCACACCGACCAGTTCATCTACCGCTTCCGCAAGCCCGCCAAGTAACTGGCGACCATGACAGCCCGCGAGCCACGGATGGCTCGCACGCGGCCAATCACGTCCGTGATTGGCCGGCGGAGCCCAGTTCGGCCTGCGGCCGGGCTGGGCGAGTCTGGAAAGTGCAGGAGGCACTTTCCAGGCATCAGGGGGCAAGCTCTGCAGGTTAGTGAGTGCAGCGAGCTACCATCGCGGCATGCACACGCTGCGCTTCGACAACCGCTTCCTCCGCGAACTTCCCGGCGACCCCTCCGACGCGCCCGGCCCGCGTGAAGTGACGGGCGCCTGCTACTCGCAAGTCATGCCCACGCCCGTGGCCGCTCCCCGTCTGCTCGCGCATTCGACCGGGATGGCGGCGACGCTGGGCTTCGATGCGGATGAACTCGCCAGCGAGAATTTCGCGCAGGTGTTCGGCGGCAACGCGCTGCTGCCCGGCATGCAGCCCTGGGCGGCGAACTACGGCGGCCACCAGTTCGGCGTGTGGGCGGGCCAGTTGGGCGACGGCCGCGCGATCTCGCTGGGCGAGGCGATCGCGGCGAATGGCGAGCGCTGGGAACTGCAGCTCAAGGGCGCTGGCCCCACGCCGTATTCGCGCGGCGCGGACGGCCGCGCGGTGCTGCGTTCCTCGATCCGCGAATTCCTGTGCAGCGAGGCGATGCATCACCTCGGCATTCCCAGCACGCGCGCGCTGTGCCTGGTCGGCACCGGCGAGGACGTGGTGCGCGACCTGCTCTACGACGGCCATCCGCGCGCGGAGCCGGGCGCCATAGTCTGCCGCGCGGCGCCGTCCTTCATCCGCTTCGGCAGCTTCGAGTTGCCTGCGTCGCGCGGCGACACGGCGCTGCTGCGGCAGTTGGCGGACTTCACCATCCGCCGCGACTTTCCGCAGCTCGTCGGGCAGGGCGAAACGCTGTACGGCGACTGGTTCGGCGAGGTCTGCGTGCGCACCGCGCGCCTGCTGGCCGAGTGGATGCGCGTGGGCTTCGTGCACGGGGTGATGAATACCGACAACATGTCCATCCTCGGCCTCACCCTGGACTACGGCCCCTACGGCTGGATCGACGACTACGATCCGGGCTGGACGCCGAACACCACCGACGCACATCGCCGTCGCTATCGCTACGGCCAGCAACCGAACGTGGCGTGGTGGAACCTGTCGCGCCTCGCCGCAGCGCTGGCGCCGTTGTTCGGCGACATCGCGCCGTTGCAGGCGGGACTGGATCGCTACGCTGCCGTCTACGCGGAGGCGGATCGTGCCAACACGGCCGCCAAGCTTGGTCTCGCGGCCTGCCGCGACGAGGACGTGGCACTGATGCAGTCGCTGCAGGCCTTGCTGCACGAGGCCGAGGTGGACATGACGCTGTGGTTCCGCGGCCTCGCCGACTTCGATCCGCAACGGCCTGTGCTGGAGCCGCTGCACGAGGCGTTCTACGACGAGGCGAAACGGCAGGCGCACGAACCGGCCTTCGCGGACTGGCTGGCACGTTACGCGGCGCGCCTCGCCGATGACTCGCTGCCCGCCGCCGAGCGTCGCGCCCGCATGCGCATTGCCAACCCGCGCTACGTGTTGCGCAACTACCTGGCCCAGCAGGCGATCGAACGCGCGGAACAGGGCGACTGCGACGGCATCCACGAATTGCTGGACGTGCTGCGCCATCCGTACGACGGGCAGCTCGGCCGCGAAGCCTTCGCGCGCAAGCGTCCCGATTGGGCACGGCACAAGCCGGGTTGTTCGATGCTGTCGTGCAGTTCGTGAGAACGGCAACCGTCCGGCATGGCGCGACGAGACGACGGTGCAACGGAGGGGAATGCGGCGCTGCGCATCGCGTGCGTGGGGCATGCGGTCTTTGCGGCGACGATGATAGCCCTCGGCCTGCCGGGCCTGCCCCGGGGCGATTTCGCCGCGATCAGGTCGCGGTTTTTTGCCCGCGCACGATCCACACCCACGGAAACATGCGGAACTCCGGCCACGAGCGGCGTACCACGAGGCCGGCCTCGCGCAGGGTCTGCGCGTACAGCGCGGTGCAGCGGAAGTCGAGCAGGGCGACTTGGCCGCCGGGTTTCAGCACGCGTGCGATCTCGCGCACGGCCTGTTCACGCTCGGTTTCGGTGGGCAGGTTGTGGATGGCGAGACTGGAGACGATGACGTCGAAGCTGGCGTCGGCGTAGGGCAGGTGGCGCATGTCGCCGGTGTCGATCTGCACGCGCTCCGCGACGCCGGCGAGCTCGGCATTGCGCCGGGTGGCCGCGGCGGCGTTGCCGCTCTGGTCGCGGCGGCTCCACAGGTCGATGCCGGTGGCCCGTCCGCTCGGCAGGCGCTGCGCCGCTTCGAGCAGCAGAAGGCCTCGGCCGCAGCCCACGTCCAGCACCTGTTCGTCGCCGCGCAGTTGAAGGGCGTCGAACATGCCGCGTACCACCAGGCGCTTGCCGACCCGGCTGCTCAACGTCATCGCGATGGCTTCCAGACACATCATCAAGCCGGTGAGCATCATGGCCCCGAGCACCGAGTGTGTCGCGTCGCTGGATGCCGCTGTCGGAAAACCATGAGTCAACGCCATCGCCGCCAGCAACAGCGCCGGCCCGGCGATGGCAAAGCCCAGCACCAGCGTGGGCGCGTCGATGCCAAAGCGCGGCCTGGCGCTGGCGTGGTGGCGTTCGATCCCGCGGATGTTGTCCTGCATGGCGCGTGCTCCGTGTGCCCGACCCGGTCATCTTCCCGGCGCGCAGGTGCGGCGATCCAGTGACAGCTGTCACGTCGATGGCATGCGGAGACGTGCTGCATGCAAGAAGCCGCCCGTCGTGCGAGCGGCGGGCGGCAGGGATTCAAGACATGTTTTCGGGCGTGTCGGTCAGGCGTGCGCGATCGTGCCGTGCGCGTCGTGGCTGTCGTGATGATCGCCCAGCGCAAGCACGGTGTGGCCGGCACCGGCATTGATCGTTTCCGCGGCGGAGATGTAGCCGCCGATCAGCGCGGTGATCAGGCCGAGGTAGCCGCCCAGCATGGTGAAGCCGTTCGAACCGCTCCAGTCGGCGATGGCCAGCGCCAGCAGGCTCAGCCACAGGCCCAGCATGAACAGGTTGCGCATGGTGCCGGCGTGCATCGAGCCCAGCCAGATCCACAACGCGAACACCGCCCAGACCAGGAAGTACCAACCCATGTAGCCGCCGGCGTCGTCGCGCATCATGTCGCTGCTGCTGGCGTGGGCATGCATCGCCCAGGTCCACCAGAACGCGCTGAAGCCGAGGAACATCAGCATCTCGATCGTGCGCCCGCGGAAGAATTCCATCAGGCCGGCCAGCGCCATCACGGCGCCGCCGAAGGTGAAGGCCAGCAGCATGTCCATGTGCGCCGGCGCGGCACCGAACCAGCCGGCGTTGAGCATGCTCACCATCCACAGCGTGAGCGCGAAGCCGGCGTAGCCCAGGGTCGAGGCATTGGCAGTTTTGTCAGTCATGGCGACCTCCATTCGTGGGAAGGAGAGCGGTCGCTCCGATGACTGAAGCGCCACGGGAACGGCTGGCGCCAACGGTGTGCTTCGCGCCTCAGCGCGGATCGCCTGTCGGTAGGCGGAATCTTGGACAACAAAAGTCGCGAATGATTCCCGAAAACGGCGCGGCGCGCCTTGATGGTCGTCTTGCCGATGGGCTTGTTATCCCGACGTGATGGAACAGCGAAATACGGCTTGTGCGCGAGGTCAGTCCGCATCTTCCGCGTAGCGGGTGATTCCCTCGGGCAGTTGAACCCATGCATGCTTGCGGCACTCGTAGACGGAGTCTTGCGGCGCGGGGAAATCCGGGTCGGCGAATGCCCCGACCGCGACCATCACGTAGCGGTCGTTCCCTTCCTCCGTATGGAAAACCGTGCTGCCGCAGACGGGGCAAAACCGGAAGCGGAACTGCGTCCCATGGTCGCCCGTCCGCACGTATTCCGTCGTGGTGCCGGTGACGGCAAAGGGAGCGGAGTAGGCGGCCAGCGTCGCGAACACGCTGCCGGTGCGCTGCTGGCATGCGAGGCAGTGGCAGACGCCGCCGCCCAGCGAATCGCCTTGCACCTCGATGCGCAGTTGCCCGCAGCTACATGAAGCCGTCTTGCCTGGCATGGAAACCTCCGCCGGATTTCGTGGTGCCATGCGAGTCATGCCGGCATGGCGTCTTGGCCATCAGCTGGCAGAGGAATAAACCCTTTGGCGCCTGCATGCCAGTGTCCGGATGCTCGCGTAGCGATCCCGCGGGTGGCGACGCGGAGCGGGTTCCGTGGGCGAGGGTGGACATGCGCGGCGTGGTCAGCCCGGCCGGCGTGCCCCCAGCAGCACCAGTACTTCCTGTGCGCTGCGGATGCGTTCGCTGGCGCCCGGCAGGTCGAGGGTGATGCGCAGCTTGTCCTGGCCGTCCAGCTTGTACACGCGCGGCAGCTTCTGGATCAGCTTGATGATCGCCATGGGATCCACCTCCGGCTTGTCGCGGAACACGATGCGGCCGCCGTTGGCGCCGAAGTCCAGCTTGCGGATGCCCAGCGGCGTGGCCATCAGCTTGAGGCCGGACAGCGCGAACAGGGTCCTGGTCGGCTCGGGCAGCAGGCCGAAGCGGTCGATCATCTCCACCTGCAGGTCGCGCAGCGCGTCGTCGTTGCGCGCGCTGGCGATGCGCTTGTACAGCGTCAGGCGCGTGTGCACGTCGGGCAGGTAGTCGTCGGGAATCAGCGCGGGCAGGTGCAGTTCGACTTCGGTCTCGTGCTCGCTGGACAGGTCGAAGTCGGGCACCTTGCCGCTCTTCAGCGCGCGCACGGCGCGGTCGAGCAGTTCGGTGTAGAGGCCGAAACCGATCTCCTGGATCTGGCCGGACTGCTCGTCGCCCAGCAGCTCGCCCGCGCCGCGAATCTCCAGGTCGTGCGTGGCAAGGGTGAAGCCGGCGCCGAGTTCTTCCAGCGACGCCAACGCTTCGAGGCGCTTTTCCGCATCGGCGGTGATCGTCTTGCGGTCGGGCACGATCAGGTAGGCATAGGCGCGATGGTGCGAACGGCCTACGCGGCCGCGCAGCTGGTGCAACTGGGCGAGGCCGAAGCGGTCGGCGCGGTCGATGACGATGGTGTTGGCCGTCGGGATGTCGATGCCGGTCTCGATGATCGTGGTACACACCAGCACGTTGAAGCGCTGGCGGTGGAAATCCGCCATCACGCGTTCCAGCTCGCGCTCGGGCATCTGGCCATGGGCGATGCCGATGCGCGCCTCGGGGATCAGTTCCTCCAGCTCGCGCGCGCTGCGCTCGATGCTCTCCACCTCGTTGTGCAGGAAGTACACCTGGCCGCCGCGCGCCAGCTCGCGCTGGAACGCCTCACGGATGGTGGCCGGATCCCATGCCGAGATGAAGGTGCGCACGGCCATGCGGTGCGCCGGTGGCGTGGTGATCAGCGAGAGATCGCGGAGCCCGCTCATCGCCATGTTCAGCGTGCGCGGGATCGGCGTGGCGGTCATGGTGAGCAGGTCGACTTCCGCGCGCAGCTTCTTCAGCTGCTCCTTCTGGCGCACGCCGAAGCGCTGCTCCTCGTCCACCACCACCAGGCCCAGGTTCCTGAACTTGACGTCCGGCTGCAGCAGCTTGTGCGTGCCCACGATCACGTCGATCTGGCCGTCGGCCAGCCGCTTCAGCGCCTCGTTCACTTCCTTCGCGGACTTGAAGCGCGACAGCACGTCCACCTTCACCGGCCAGTCGGCGAAGCGGTCCGCGAAATTGCGGTAGTGCTGCTGGGCGAGCAAGGTGGTCGGCACCAGCACGGCCACCTGCTTGCCGGCGGTGGCGGCGGCGAAGGCGGCGCGCAACGCCACCTCGGTCTTGCCGAAACCCACGTCGCCGCAGATCACGCGATCCATCGCGCGCGGCGCGGCGAGGTCGCGCAACACGGCGTCGATCGCCTGTTCCTGGTCGGGCGTTTCCTCGAACGGGAAGCTGGCGCCGAATTCCTCCACCAGCTGGCGGTCGATGGACAGCGATTCGCCGCCGCGCGCTTCGCGCTGGGCGTAGATCGCCAGCAACTCGGCGGCGACGTCGCGCACCTTCTCGGCGGCCTTCCTGCGCGCGCGCTCCCAGGCGTCGCCGCCCAGCGAATGCAGCGGCGCCAGTTCCGGCGCGGTGCCGGAGTAGCGGCTGACCAGGCCCAGCTGGGCCACCGGCACGTAGAGCTTGTCGCCCTTGGCGTACTCGATGACGAGGAACTCGCCCTCCATGCCGCCCAGTTCCATCGACAGCAGGCCCTGGTAGCGGCCCACGCCGTGGTCCACGTGCACGATGGGCGAGCCCACGGAAAGCTCGGTGAGGTCGCGGATGATCGCGTCGGGATCGCGCGCCGCGCCGCGCCGCCGGCGCCGTTCGGTGCGCACGCGCTCGCCGAACAGTTCGCGCTCGGTGAGCACGGTGAGCGCGGGTCGCTTCAGCGCAAAGCCCTGTTCCAGTGGGGCGATGGTGATGGCGAAGCGCGGTGCGTCCGCCGTCGCGGAGGCGGCAAGGAAAGCCTGCCAGCCGTCGATATGCGCGGGCTTGAGTCCTGCACCTGCCAGTGTTTCCAGCAGCGCCTCGCGCCGCCCCGCCGAATCGGCGGCGACCAGCACGCGGCCCCGATAGCTTTCGAGAAAATGCCTGAGCGAGGTGCCCGGCTCCTCGCCCTTGCGGTTGAGCGGCAGTTCGGGCGCCGGCTGCGTGCCGGCATCCACCGCGTGCGCATGGCCCGGCTCCACCACTTCCACGCGCAGGCGCTTGTTAAGCTGCTCGCGCAATTGCTCGGGCGACAGGTACAGCTCGGCCGGTGGCAGCACCGGGCGTTCGATGTCGTGGGCGCGTTGGTCGTAGCGTTCGGCGGTCTGCGTCCAGAACGCTTCGGAGGATTCGCCCGCGCCTTCGCCCAGCACGAACAGTGCGTCGTCGGCGAGGTAGTCGAACAGGGTGGCGGTGCCTGTCTGCGAGTCCCCGGCGGCACCCCGCACATCGGTGCGAGCACTCCGCGCCGGGAAGAACAGCGGCAGGTAATACTCGATGCCGCCCGGCGTCACGCCTTCCTTCATGTCCTGGTACAGCGGGCACCGACGCACGTCGATGGGGAAGCGTTCGCGCAGCGCGTTGCGGAAATCCTTGGCGGCCTCCTCGGTGAGCGGGAATTCGCGCGCGGGCAGCAGCTCCACCTTCTCCACCGGCTGCGCGGAGCGCTGCGTCTCCGGATCGAAGCTGCGGATCGAGTCCACCTCGTCGTCGAACAGTTCGATGCGGTAGGGCTGGTCCGCGCCCATCGGGTAGATGTCGATCAGCGCGCCGCGCACGGCGAAGTCGCCGGGCTCGGTCACCTGGGGCACGTTGCGGTAGCCGCTGGCTTCCAGCCGGCGCTGCTCGATGGCAAGGTCGAATTTCTGCCCCTTCGCCACCACCAGCCCCGAGCCGGTGATGTGCGAACGCGGCGCGATGCGCTGCATCAGCGTGGCCACCGGCACCACCAGCACGCCGCGCTTCACGCCGGGCAGGCGATACAGCGTGGCGATGCGCTGCGAGACGATCTCCGGGTGCGGGCTGAACACGTCGTAGGGCAGGGTTTCCCAGTCGGGAAAATGCAGCACTGGCAGCTCGCCGGCGAACAGGCGCAGCTCGTCCTCAAGCGCCGAGGCGCGCTGGGTGTCGCGCGTCACCGCGACCAGCAGCCCCGCGTGCGAACGCGCCGCCTCGGCCAGCAGCAGGGCGCGTGCGGAACCGTGCGGTGGCGTCCAGTAGCGACGCTGCTTCGGGGTGGAGGGGAGCGGGGGATGCGGGATCGGAGCGGGCATGGACACGTCGGCGCTGGGGGCGCGAGCGTCGAACTGCGCCGGGAAAGCGCCCAAGTGTAGCGCGGCGCGCGAACCGGGCATTTTCCCTCTCCCCATTGAGACGCCGGGAAGGGCCATGGATGGCACTGCCTTGAGGAGCGAGGAAGAGGGTTGATGTCCGTAGGTCGGGATTCATCCCGACTGGTATGGCATGGCGTGTCGGGCTGAAGCCCGACCTACAGCCGCAGCGTGATCTGCGCCGTGCCCGGTTCGTCCGGCATCAGGCGCTGGGTGAAGCCCAGCTCCCGGCACAACTCCAGCATCGGGCGGTTTTCCAGCAGCACGTAGCCCCAGATCTCGGCGAGGCCGCGGCGGCGGCAGTCGTCGACCAGCCGCTGCATCAGCAGTGCGCCGAGGCCGATGCGGCTCCAGTCGCGCTCGACGATCACCGAAAACTCGGCGCTGTCGGCGGATTCGTCCACGTAGATGCGGCCCACGCCGCGGATCTCGGCGGGACACACCGCTTCGTCCGCCAGCACCAGCGCGGTCTCGCGCGCCGGGTCGATGTTGCACAGGCGCTGCGCCATCGGCACGGGCAGCTCGGACATCGCGTGCAGGAAACGGCGCCGGATATCCTCCGGCGACAGCCGGGTGAAGCAGCGCCGCAGCGCCGCGACGTCGCCGGGCTCGATATCGCGCAGCCACAGTTCGCGGCCGTCGCGCGTGCGCATGCGCTCGCCGTGGGCGGTGTGCACGGCCAAGGCGGGGGCGTAGCGCTCGCGGCTGCGCGGGGGCAGCGGCGGGTGCGGTGTGTTGGAACGCAGGCTGGCGGAAATCATTTCAATACTTTGGCGTATTGTGTGCGGTGCAGCATGATCCGATTCCAGCCAGGACTCAAGTCCTTGCGCTGGTTTGCCGCAGTCGCGCATGCGCTGAGGTTCAGCCTCGGCTGCTACCCGTCGGTTTGCGCGGCCGCTTCGGTCCGGGCGCGGAATGCCGCCCTTGGGCCGCGTCGATCGCGTCGATCCAACCTGCGCGCGCGGCGGGAAAGGCATCGGCGTAAGGCACGTAGGGCTTGATGTCCAGGATCGGCGTGCCGTCCAGCAAATCCACGCCACGCACGCGCAGCGCACGTTCCTCCACCGCGACCAGTTCCACCGCGGACAGCCCGATGGCGTTCGGCCGATGCGGCGAGCGCGTGGCCAGCACGCCGCGCTTGCCGCCGCCGCGCGGCGGCCGCACCTGCGGTTTCCAGCCTTCGCTGCGATGGAACACGAACAGCAGCCATATCCGCTCGAAACCGGCGAGGTCGGCAAACGCCTCGGCCGGAAAGCCGTCCACGAACTCGATGCGCGCCTCCGCCTCGGCACCCGTCTCGGTGCCCGTCACCACGGTGGACTGGTGCGGCGCGTCGATGCGCCGCGCGTAAGGCGAGCGAACGTGGGCGATGGGATGGGCGGTGAAAGGCGCGGCGGTGTGCGACATCGGCGAGGCCGGGCATTCGAGCCCAGGACTGGGGGTGACAGTCATTGTAGTGGGCACGATGGTTGCCGGGTTTCGGCGGCTGGCCACTCGATGCACGTCGGGCCGGCGGTCGGAAGCGGTGCGTCGCCGGCGCCTGTCATTGACGGCTGCCTGGCTTGGTGTGCCTTGCGCGCGTGCGCCGCGGAGTTGCCGTCGAGGCTGCGGTCTTGCCGCTTGCCTTGCCTAGGTCCATCACCACCGTTCCCGGTATGTGCTGCTTGCCCCAGCGTACAAACGCGAGCAGCACGTCGCCCAGGGCCTTGCCCTTCGGGGTAAGCGTGTAGGCGTAGCGTACCGGACGTTCCTGGTAGGGGGTGCCGACGATGATCCCCGCAGCTTCGAGGCGCTTGAGGCGCTCCGCGAGGATGTTGGTCGGAATGTGTTCCGGCGAGTTCGCAAGCTCGCCATAGGTGCTCTTGCCGTGCAGCAGGTCGCGCACCACGAGCAGTGACCATTTGTCGCCCACGACGTCGAGCGAATTGGCGACCGCGCAGGCCGAGCGCGCAAAAGGCTTGGTGGTGCTCATTTCAACCGGTTCCCTGTTGCCGCATGACAAGTTACTTGCATTATGCAAGCTATGGCGGTAGCGTCGCCACACACTTGCAAAATGCAAGTTTCTATGGGAGGTCGTCCATGTCTGCCACAGTTCTTCCGCGTCCGGCCGAGTCGCAACCCACGGGGACCGGCGGTATTCGTCCGGGCATCATCCTGGTTCTGACCGCATGGCTTGTACTCGTCGTGTCACTCGGGGCGTCCGGCGCCTTCGTCGGACGCCCCGGGCACCCGCCTGTCGCCATTGCCATCGGGGTCGGGGCGCCCTTGTTGCTGTTTTTTGCATGGCTGCGGTTCTCGTCGTCGTTCCGCGATTTCGTACTCGCGCTCGATCTGCGCCTGATCGCGGGCATGCAGGCGTGGCGGTGGGCAGGTCTGGGCTTCCTGTCCCTGTATGCGCACGACGTGCTGCCGGCCATGTTCGCCCTGCCGGCTGGCCTCGGCGACATGGCCGTCGGTTTCGCGGCCCCGTGGATGATTCTCGCCCTCGTGCGTCGTCCCGATTTCGCCGCCAGCCCCGCATTCGTCCGTTGGAATGTGCTCGGCGTGCTTGATCTTGTGATGGCTATTGGCCTCGGAACCCTGGGCGCGACCTTGTCCACGGGCACCGCCCGGGAGATCACGACCGCGCCGATGGCCACGTTGCCGCTGCTGGTGATCCCGGCATTTCTCGTGCCGCTGTTCCTCATGTTGCACGTCGCGGCGCTCATGCAGAGTCGCATCGTGCGCAGCCGAGGAGCATAGAAGCCGTGGAGGACAGTGTGCTGTCGTCAATGGCGGCAGCGCACCGGGTCATTCCATTCGTGCCAGTTGCCGCCACGTCGCAGCACGCGTGTGCGGTGAGTACGACGAGATCAATGCGGGACGCTTCAGGCACTGCCCACTGTCGTACCGGCCCGAACCGTGATTTCGTTGACGTGTGGTGGTTGCCGCATGGAAGGGTTGCGAGGTGCTGTAGCCGTGACACGAGACTTCACTGCGGCGCTGCCGGGATCGCCTGCCGCGAACCCGGCGGTCATTTCGTCACCGCCGCACAGTTTGGGTGCTGAGTCGAGGCTCAGCGTATGCCCACGCCCAGTCCCACGCCGAAATTGATGTTCGGATGTCCGCTTCGCATCTCCTCGGCGGTCCACACGTGCGACTGTGCGGTCTGCACCAGCGGGAACACGTAGTCGGCCTCGCCGACCTTGCCGGCGCGGCTGCCGGCGAGCTGGCCGTCGACGGTGATCGGCGCACCGTTGGGGTAGTTCATCGGCTCGGCGTAGCCGGGCACGAGCGCGATGAAGCGGCCGTTGCCGCCGGCGCCGAATTTCGGCCGCTGCGAGGAATCCAGCGGGTAGGCGAGGATCTCGATCTCGCTGTGGTCAGGCAGATTGTTCACGGCCACCACGCGGCCGCCCCAGATCACCTGGCCGCGGGCGTATTGCTCGGGCGCCTGCGCCACTTGCGCGGGCGTGGCGGCGAGGGTGCCGGGCGCGGCCTTGTAGATCGGCGCGGGGGCGCAGGCGACGAGAGCCAGCAGCAAGGCGGGCAGAATGATGCGTGTGGCGGTGGTGGCGAGGCGCATGATGGACTCCGGGCGTAGGGCCGAGGATTTGTCGGAGGCTACCTCAATTCCGTTCGTCCTGAGCGCAGCGCCGCAGGCGCGGAGTCGAAGGGGGCGTTATTGCCTGGCTGGTGTGTTTCGACTTCGCGGAACTCTGTTCCGCTACGCTCGACACGAACGGGGTTTGCGCTCGACACGAACGGGTATCGTCGATGCCTTGCTTCAGCGGCGGCGCGGCGTGGGCGATAGCCGCGTGGGCCTCGCGGGTTTCGCGGGTGCTGCGGCGGATTCGGCCACCAGCCAATCCAGTTTCCACTCGGCGGGGCGCTCCTGCGCAAGCAGGCGGGCCAGTGCACGCAGCGGTTCGCGCAGGGTTTCGTCGAGCTGCCAGGGCGCGTTGACGATCGCCACGCCGGAGCCGTTGAGGCGCAGCGGCGAGTCGTCGCCGTGCACCAGCAGTTCCGCGCGCAACACGCGCTTCGCGCCGCAATGCGAAAGCCAGCGCAGGAAGGGTTGCACCTGGCTGCGCCGCTTGATCGGATACCAGATCGCGTAGATGCCGGTTGGCCAGCGCTGCAGGGCCTCCTTGACGGCATGCTCGATCAGTCGGTATTCGGCCTCCTGCGCCTCGTAGGGCGGGTCGATCAGCACCAGGCCGCGCTTCTCCATGGGCGGCAGCAGCGCCTTCAGCGCCTCGTAGCCGTTGCGTTCGTGCACGTGCATGCGCGCGTCGCGGTGGAAAAGCTCGCGCAGCCGTGCGGCCTCCTCCGGATGCAGTTCGCACAGCTGCGCGCTGTCGATGTCGCGCATCGCCAGCGCGGCCTGCAGCGGCGAGCCGGGGTAGAGCTTGAGGGTCTCCTCGTTGCCGGGCACGGCGAGGATGCCCTCCAGCCAGCGACGCAGCAGGTGCGGCAGAGCGGCGGCGGTGCGGGTGTCGGCATACAGGTCGGGATAGAGCAGGCGGACGATGCCGTCCTTGTACTCGCCGGTCTTGCCGGCCTCGGTGCCGTCCAGCGCATAGCAGCCGCTGCCGGCATGGGTGTCGACCACGCAGAACGGTGTGGGCTTGAGCTTGAGCGCATCGATCAGCGCCAGCAGCACGGTGTGCTTGAGGACGTCGGCGAAATTGCCCGCGTGGTAGGCATGACGGTAGTTCATGGCACGAGTATAGAGGCCGCGCCGCGGAAACCTCCGGCAGCCGTGTCGGAGCCTGCTCCAGAGTTGAGGTGCCGGCAGGCAGTGGGTAGGCTCGCGGCATGCCGCTTTCCCTGCGCCAGCTTGCCCGTTCACGCCGCCTGCGAGTGATGGCTGCGCTGGCGTGGCTGCTGCTGGTGGTCAACGCCGCGGCGGCGATGCCGATGGTGATGACGGCGGGATCGCCGGCCCCTGTCGCGCATGCGCTGGCCGGCACGCACGCCGGGCAGGCGGCGATGCCGCACACCGCGTGCGACGATGGCCATGCCGGTTGTTGCGGCGGTCAGCTCGCCCCGGATTGCCACTGCGCGGCGATGAGCGGCGGTCTGCTGCTGCCGGTATTCGCCGCCATGTCGGGCGGGATGGCGATGGCTATCGTGCCTGACCGCCTGCTGCCGCGACATGCGCCGTCGCCGACGGCCTCGCCACCGCTGCGGCCGCCGGCGGCCTGACTCTCCCAAGCTTGTGCTGCGCGCGCTTGCCGCTCTGCCGGCGCGCGCGAACCATGCTGCGCTCGGCAGTGCCCCGATGCCGATCTATCCCGAGGATTCCATGAAACCGTTTGTTCCCACCGCGACCGATCTGTCGCGCCGTCGTTTCGTCCAGGGCATCGCGCTGGGCGGCGCGGTGGCCAGCCTGGGCCTGCTGCGTTCGTCGAACGTCCGGGCGTCGAACGGCCCCGGCCAGCCGCAGGTGTTGAGCGGCACCGAGTTCGCACTCGACGTCGTCGAGATCCCGGTGAATTTCACAGGCCGGCCATGCCTCGCCACCACCGTCAATGGCGGCATTCCCGGGCCGACCCTGCGCTGGAAGCAAGGCACCACGGTCACGCTGCGCGTCACCAACCGCCTGCGCGTGCCCACTTCGATCCACTGGCACGGCATCATCCTGCCGTTCCGCGAGGACGGCGTGCCCGGCATCAGCTTCCCCGGCATCGCGCCGGGCGAAACCTTCACCTACCGCTTCCCGGTGCGCCAGAGCGGCACCTACTGGTACCACTCGCATTCGGGCTGGCAGGAGCAGACCGGGCTGTACGGTCCGCTGGTGATCGAGCCGGCCGGCCCGGAGCGGCACCCGACCGCGCGCGATTACGTGGTGATGCTCAACGACTGGACCGACGAGGACCCCAGGCACATCTATGCCACGCTGAAACGCCAGAGCGACTACTACAACTACGCGCGCCCCACCGCGCCTGAATTCTTCCGCGACGTGCGCGAGCAGGGGCTGCGTCGGGCGCTGGCCGAGCGCAGGATGTGGAACGAGATGCGCATGAATCCCGGCGATCTCAGCGACGTTTCCGGTTGCGCCTGCACGTACCTGATGAACGGTGCCGCGCCGGCGGGCAACTGGACCGGCCTGTTCAAGCCCGGCGAGAAGCTCCGGCTGCGCTTCATCAACGGTTCGTCGATGACGATCTTCGACGTGCGCATTCCGGGCCTGAAGATGACCGTGGTCGGCGCCGATGGCCAGGATGTCGAACCGGTGCCGGTCGACGAGTTCCGCATCGCGGTGGCGGAGACCTACGACGTGATCGTCGAGCCGCAGGAGGACCGGGCATTCGCGATCTTCGCCCAGTCGATCGACCGCACCGGCTACGCGTGCGGCACGTTGGCGCCAAGGCCCGGCATGCAGGCGGTGGTGCCGGCGATGGATCCGCGCATGCCGCTGGCGATGGTGGACATGATGGGCGCGATGCATGTTTCTCCCCTCTCCCTCCGGGAGAGGGTGCCCGAAGAGCCTGCCCCGGACTCGATCCGGAGGCGGGGGAGGGTTCGGTCGGAGAGCAGCGTCACAGGTTTCGCCGAACCCTCTCCCCCAACCCCTCTCCCGGAGAGAGAGGGGATTGTCATGCGGCATGCTCTTTCGGAGAGAGAGGGAAGTGTCGTTCATCATGCCCGCACGGAGTACCGCAACCCCGGCGTCGACATGCACGTGGACATGCCACGCACCAACCTCGACGACCCCGGCGTCGGCCTGCGCGGCAATGGCCGACGCGTGCTCACCTACGCCGACCTGCACACCATCGGCGGCCCGCTCGACCCGCGCGAACCCGACCGCGAGATCGAGCTGCACCTCACCGGCAACATGGAGCGCTACATGTGGTCGTTCGACGGCGTGAAGTTCTCCGACGCCAAGCCGATCCATTTCCGCAGCGGCGAACGGCTGCGCATCGTGCTGGTCAACGACACCATGATGAACCACCCGATCCACCTGCACGGCATGTGGAGCGAACTGGAGAACCCGGACGGGCAATTCCAGGTGCGCAAGCACACCGTCAACGTGCAGCCCGCGCAGCGCATCGCCTATGGCGTCACCGCCGACGCGCTGGGCCGCTGGGCCTACCACTGCCACATGCTCTACCACATGGAGGCAGGGATGATGCGCGAGGTGGTGGTGTCATGACGATGAATCGCCGCCTCACTTCACGCGCCTGGCGCCGTCCGGTGTGGTTGACGGCCCTGCTGCTGGCCTTGCCACCGACCGTTCCGGCGCAAACGGCTCCGGCATCGTCGAGCAGCACCTCGACGATGGACATGGGCACCATGCCCGGCATGGCGATACCGGCCACGACGACGAAGCCGACGAAGACGCCCGGCAAGCAAGACGGAAAGAAACCCGCGACGGCAAAACCGGCGGCATCCAGCCATGACATGGGCGCCATGCCCGCCATGGCACCGGCGTCCGCCGCGCCAGGCGACACATCGGGCAGCATGCAAGGCATGGATCATTCGGCTATGCCTGGGATGAGTCACGCCGGCATGCAGCACGAAGATGCGGCCCACGCCATGCATGGCGGCATGCAGGGGATGCGGCCGATGCCCGGCATGACGATGGGCCCGATGCAAGGCGGCCGCGCGCCGCCGGATGCGCGCAGCCCGGACTACTCCGACGGCGTGGGCTACGGCGACATGGCGGGCATGGAACGGCATGACGCCAAGCCGCTGGGCATGTTGCTGATCGATCAGCTGGAAGCCTTCCACGGTCGCGACGCGAACGGCCAGAGCTGGGAGGCCCAGGGCTGGTACGGCAGCGACGCCAGCAAGCTGTGGTTCCGCACGGAAGGCGAGCGCAGTGGCGGCAGGCTGGATGACGGCGATGTGGAGGCGTTCTGGAGCCACGCAGTCGCCACGTACTGGGACAGCCAGCTCGGCGTGCGCCAGGACTTCGGCGCAGGCCCGAAGCGGACGTGGGCCGCGTTCGGCGTGCAAGGCCTGGCGCCTTACTGGTTCGAGCTGGAAGCGACCGGCTATATCGGCGCCAACGGCCGCACCGCCGCGCGCCTGCGGGCCGATTACGAACTGCTGTTCACCCAGCGGCTGATCCTGCAGCCGGAGGCCGAGGTCAATCTGTACGGCAAGGATGACCCGCAGCGCCGCATCGGCAGCGGCGTGTCCGACGTGCAGTTCGGCCTGCGCCTGCGCTACGAGTTCCACCGCCAGTTCGCGCCCTACATCGGCGCGAACTGGGTCCGCCGCGTCGGCACCACGGCCGACTATGCGCGGCAGGATCATCAACCCGTACTCGACCGGCAGATCGTGGCCGGCATCCGCCTCTGGTTCTGACAGGATTTTCCATGAAAAACTTCACCGCGCAGGTCATCACGATCGCCGTCACCTTGGGCGTGCCGGCCATCGGCGCCGGCGCATTCGCTTGGTCCGGCCTTTACGACATCGGTGCGGACGATCACCACACCAGGCCGGTGTTCGCGATCCTGCAAACCTTGCGCGACCGTTCGATCCGCTCGCGCTCGGAAGGCCTGACCGTGCCGAACCTCGACGATCCGCAACTGATCCTGAAAGGCGCCGGCCAGTACGCGGCGATGTGCACGGGCTGCCACCTTTCGCCGGGCGTCGACGACACCGAGCTGCGGGCCGGCATGTACCCGCAGCCGCCCAACCTCTCCAGGGGGCACGTCGATCCGAAGGAGGCGTTCTGGGTCATCAAGCACGGCATCAAGATGAGCGCGATGCCCGCCTGGGGCATCGCCGGCCACGACGACGCCACCATCTGGAGCATGGTGGCCTTCCTTGAGAAGCTGCCCGGCATGTCGCCCGCCGAATACAGGGCCATCGTGGCCAAGGCGCCGCCTGACGAGGACATGGGCGACGACCACGGCGCCACGCATGCAGATGCGGCAGACATGCGGGGGATGGACATGTCCGGTCATAATCCCGAGCCAGCCGCCGCTGGCGATGCCGGACATTCGCTACATGAGCCTTGAGCCGATCCTGCAGAGCACGCTGACCTGTCCGCATTGCGGCCATCAGTCCGTCGAAACGATGCCGACCGATGCCTGCCTGTTCTTCCACGAGTGCGCCGGCTGCGGCGTACTGTTGCGGCCCGAGGCGGGCGATTGCTGCGTGTTCTGCTCCTACGGCAGCGTGCCGTGCCCGCCGGTACAGTCGCAGAAATCCTGCTGTGGTTAGTGCGAGGTGAGCGCGGCGCCTGAGCGCGCGGCAAGCGTCACCTCGACGGTGACGTGGGCGAGTTCCTCGTGGATCGCCAGCTGCCGGCGAACCTCGTCGGGTGCAAGCGGTGTCGCCGAAACCAGCGCGAGGATGCAGGCGTAGCGCCCCTTGCCCACGCGCCATACGTGCAGATCGCTCACTGCGGCGGCGGGAAACCGTTCCGCGATCACGTCGCGGATTTCCTGCACCACCGGGCTGTCCATTTCGGCGTCCAGCAGGACGCCGCCGGACTGCTTCAGCAGGCCCCAGGCCCAGTTCGCCACCAGGGCGGCGCCGACGATACCCATCGCAGGGTCGAGCCACGCCGCGCCGAGGAACTTGCCGCCCACCAGCGCGCCGATGGCCAGCACCGAGGTGGCCGCGTCCGCGACGACATGCAAATAGGCGGAGCGCAGGTTGATGTCGTGGTGGTGCGCATGATCGTGATGGTCGTGCGCGTGCCCATGGTGGTCGTGCCCGTGATGGCCGCCGCGCAGCAGCCATGCGCAGGTCAGGTTCACCACCAGGCCGACCGTGGCGATCGCGATCGCGTCGTTGTAGTGGATCACGCCGGGTACGAACAGCCGCTCGACCGACTGGAACAGCATCAGCGCGGCCACCACGCCCAACAGCAGCGCGCTGCTGTAGCCGCCCAGCACCTCGATCTTCCAGGTGCCGAACGCGAAGCGGCGGTCATCCGCGAGCCGGCGCGCCAGCGCATACGCGCCCACCGACAGGCCCAGCGCCAGCGCATGCGAACTCATGTGCCAGCCGTCGGCCAGCAGCGCCATCGAGTTCAACAGGTAACCGCCGACGATCTCCACCACCATCATCACCGCGGTGATGACCACCGCGCGCAGCGTGTTGCGCTCCGCCAGCGGATTGCCCTCGTTGAACTGGTGGCTGTGCGTGTATTCCGAGATGTCGGGCACGGTGCTCATGGTTTTCCTTGTAATATACCCCCCTATGGTATGTGAAACCCATGGGGGAACGCGATGGCTCATCTGGCGAAGGACAACCGAAAGCTCGTCGCGCGCGTGCGCCGGATCGGCGGGCAGGTCGCCGCACTGGAACGTGCGCTGACGCCGGACGCCGATTGCGGCGCCGTGCTGCACCAGCTGGCGGCGGTGCGTGGCGCGGTCAACGGGCTGATGCTGCAGGTGCTGGAAGGGCATCTGCGCGAGCACGTCGCGCCGGCGAACCGGCGCGGTCAGGCCGAACTGGAGCCGGTCATGGCGGTGTTGCACAGTTACCTGAAATGACGCCGGTTCAGTAGCCGCGTTCGGCAGGCCACGGCGATGCGCTGGCGCAGCGCGTCGTGCCTTTCGGCGTGATCGAGCAGGGCTGCCGCCGTTGCCTCGACCGGCACGCGCTCGCCGCCGGCGCCCGGCGTCAGTCGACTACGTTATGACTCTCGGTGGTGCCGAGCAGCTCGGTCTGCCGCGGTCCGCGCCGCACGCGATGCAGCAGCGGGTGCGCGAACACCGCCACCAGGATCACCGCCACGCCGCCGTAGAACCAGCCGTCGAGCTGCCGCTGCTCGCCGAGCAGCAGCATCGCCAGCACGATCGCGTAGACCGGCTCCAGGTTGGTCACCATCTGGGTGCCGAACGCGCTCAGGTGGCGCAGCGCCACCAGCGCCAGCGCGAACGGCAGCAGGGTGCAGCCGAAGGCCAGCGCGAGCAGGAGCAGCGCGTCGTGCGCGTCCGGCAGCACGAAGGTGGCGCCCGTGTGCGGCAGCAGCGGCGCGAGCAGGGTGAGGAAGGTGGCGCCGGTGCCCAGCTCGATGCAGGTGACGGTGAGCGGATCGCCGTGCTCCACCAGGCGCTTGTTGAGCGAGCCGAACAGGGCCACGAACAGCGCCGACAACACGCCCACCGCGATGCCCAGGCGCATCCCGTGTGGCACGCCGCCCACCACCATCGCCACGCCGGGCACCACGGCGACGCCGACCAGCAGCTCGCGCGGGTCGAAGCGGCGCCTCGCGATCCATGGCTCGACGAAAGCCAGGAACACCGGCCCCAGCGCGATGCAGGTGGCGCCCACCGAGGCGTTGGCCAGCTTGATCGCGGCGTAGAACGTGAGCCAGTGCAGCGACACCAGCACGCCGATGCCGGCATACGCCCAGCGCAGCCGCGCCGGCATCGAACGCAGGCCGCGCCACACGCGCGGCATCAGCAGCAGCGCGGCCGTCACCAGCAGCATGCGCCACCACACCAGCGGCAGCGCGGGCAGGGAGATCAGCTTGCCGAGGATCGCGGTGAAGCCCCACAACAGCACGCAGAAGTGGATCTGCAGGCGGGCCTGGTTGCTGGCTTGCATGGGGGGCGCATCGAGGGGAGACGCGGCATTCTACGTCGCATCATTGAAAAGTGCGGCCACGGATGGGATGGCCGCCCGTTTGATTTTCGCGATCAGGGATGATCGCAAGGATCATTGAATAGTGCGGCCAGGAATGGCCGCCCGCTTGATTCTCGCGATCAGGGAGAATCAGCGATGCGGCTTGCCGGCAGGTGCGGCCCTGGACGGCGCGCGCATCTGCTGCAGCACCGTGGTGCAGGTGTTGGCGTTGCCGGTGTCGTGGCTGGGGGCGACCAGCGCCAGCAACGCGGCCGCGGGTGCGGCGACCACGCCCAGCGCCAGCGCGCCGGCGCCGCGTGCCAGCAGCGGGCCGGCGTGCACGCCCACGTCGGGCTGCTTGAACGTGCCGCGCACGTACAGCGGCGAGCGCAGCGACAGCACGCGAAAGCCCTTGGTATGGGGAACCACGTCCAGGTCCATCTTCTCGTCGGCGAAGTTCACCGTGCCCTTGACGTTGATCACCGCGTCCTGGGTGTCGAACACGAACAGCCGCGTGCGGAACAGGCCGTCCTGCGCGGCGAGGTCGGTGGCGGCGCAGTTGATCTTCACCGTGCGGTCGCCGAACAGCTTGCCAAGCACGATGTTGCCCACGTTGAGGCCGGCGGTCTCCAGCAGGTTGCGACTGATCGCGCCATCGTTCATCAGCAGCTTCAATTGACCGCTGGCAGTGCCGAGCAGGGCGGCGACGGAGTTGCCGCGTGCGTCGAGCGCGGTGTCGCCGTTGATCTCGCCGAAGCTGGTGTGCATCGGCTCGAAGTTCGGGAACAGCTGCTTGAGCTTGAGGTGGCGCGCACGCAGCTGCAGCGCGCCGCGCATCGGCGCGGCACTGCCGTCGAGGCGCAGCCGGCCATCCACCTGGCCGCCGGCGAGGCCGAAGCGCATCGGGTCCAGCGCCAGCACGCCGTCGTCCAGCACCAGATGGGTGGACAGTGATTCGATCGGCAGCGAGGAGCCGTGCTCGATGCGGCCGGCGGCGAACGTCACGTCGGCATCCATCGCCTTCCAGCGGTCGGTGCGGAAGGCTTGCGTGGGCAACACGCGGTCCGAGGCGGCGGGTGGCGGCGCGGTGGTGCTGGAACCGCCGCCACCGACCAGCGGCGCCAGGTCGGCGAAGCGCAGCAGGATGGCCTGCACCTTGCCGCTGAGTTTCGGCCGCGCGCCGCCGGTGACGTAGTCGAGGTCGCCGGCGAGATCGCTGCCGCCCACGCGGCAGCGGAAGTCGTGGTAGCCGAAACGGCTGCCGTGGCGCCCCAGCGTGGCGGTGAGCCGGCCGCGGGTGGCGTAAGGCGGTGTGTCGGGCAGGGTGACGCCGAGGATGGGGTAGAGCTTGGCCATGCTGGAGCCGGCCAGCCACAGGCGCAGGTCCAGCGCGCCGAGGTGCAGCGGATCGGTGAGCGTGCCGACCAGGGCGATATGGGTATCGCCGATGCGCAGCTTGGCCTGCAGCGGGAACGGCTGGTCGGCCTGCTGCAAGGCCAGCACGGCGCCGGTCTTGCCGCTGCCGTCCAGCGGCGCGCCCTGGTAGCTGCCCTTCGCGGTCCACGCGAACTGGTAGCTGGATCGCTGCGCAGCCGCGTCATCGGGCTGGTTCTGTTCGTTGTCCTTGCCCATCGTCTTGCTTGCACCGCGCCCGGCGCTGCTGATCGCCTGCGTGCGCGCGTCCGCCGTCGCCTGCGCCACGATCTGGTCGTAGGGGATCGCCTGCTGCAGCGGTTCGACGTGCGCATCGACTTTCACGCGGCCCTTGGCATCGTCCAGCGCGATCCGGCCGGCGTCGAAACCGATGGCGCCGAGGTCCACCGTCCATGCGGAAGGCGTGCTGCCCTGCGGCAGGTTGAACGTCCAGTTGGCGCGGCCCTGCGCGTCGCGTTCCAGGTCCACGCTGGGGTTCACCAGCTGCAGGGTGGGAATGCGCACGCGGTGCTGCAGCAGGTCCAGCGGCGAGAGGCTGAAGCGCAGCGCGTCGAGGTGCGCGAATTGCGGTTGCTTCGTCCACGCCGGGTTCGCGACGGAGATGTCCTGCGCCACGATATGCGGCCATGGCACCCATGCGCGCCAGCCCTGCGATTGCGGATCGCGCATCCACTGCACGCCGAGGTTGCCGTCGATCGCGAACGGGCGGCCGATCGCCGTGCTGGCCTGCGCGTTGATGGTCGGCTTCAGCCTGTTCCAGTCGAACAGGGACAGCGTCACCACCAGCGCCGCGACCAGCACGACGGCCAGCGTCACCGGCACGCCGATGATCCATGCCAGCAGCTTGTGCCTGCGCCTCATGCCCGTCTCCCGCGGCCGCGGTGCGGCCGATGATGGCGATGCATCAGGAGATAAACTATGGCATGACAAGGTTTCGTGGTGAGGACGCGATTCCGCTCACCGCGCGTTCATCGGGCGATCAATCCGTCTCTGCGTCTTCCACGGCCTGCCAGTAGCCGGTGGCCTTGATCCAGTCCTTCGGCACGCCTCGCTGGTCCAGCCACTGGCGCATCGCGCGGGCGCGGCCCGATTCGGCGGCGATCCAGTAGAACGTGTCACCGGCGATGGCGGGCAGTTCGTGCAGCGCACGTTCCAGCAGTTCGCCGTGTTCGGCGCCGTCGCGTGCGAGCCAGCGGATCTCGACTTCGGCGCGCGAGGACAACGCTTGACCGTCGGCAACTTCGGGTATCTCGATCAGCGCGGTGGCGCGCGCGCCGGCGGGCAGTTCCTCCAGCCAGCGGCCGATCGCGGGCAGGGCGGTCTCGTCGCCCATCAGCACGTAGCGGTCGAAGTCATCCGCGATCACGTGGGAACCGCGCGGTCCGCCGGCGCCGATGCGTTGTCCCGGCGCGGCTTGCATGGCCCAGTTCGAAGCGGGGCCGTCGCCGTGCAGCACGAAGTCGACCACCAGTTCGCCGCGCACGGCGTCGTGGCGGCGCGGGGTGTAGTCGCGCATCGGCGAAGGCTCGCGGCCGGCGGGGAACTCCGCGCCGTTCGGCCCGAGCACGGGCAGCACCAGCTCGCCGTCGCGGTTGGGGAAGAACAGCTTCACATGGTCGTCGGGCGCGGCGCTGCGGAAGCCGTGCAACTCGGGGCCGCCGAGCGTTACCCGCCGCATGTGCGGGGATAGCTGCTCGACCCGCAGCACGGCTAGCCGGCGCAGCACGACGTCGTGACGCAGGCGCCGGTGGATGTGGGGTGCCATCACGGGATACCTCGTGGGGAGCGGGCGTGCGGGGGCGCGCCGGCGTGGATCAGTCCTGCGGCCGGCCGGCGGCGATCTCGCTGGCGGCGCGTTCCAGGATCGCGGCCACGCGTTCGGCCTCGGCCTTGTCCCAGCTCGTGCGCATCAGCAGGGCGTGCTTCAGCGCATGCATGGCCTTGCGCACGCGCAGCGGCGCGGCCATCTTCGCCGCCAGCTTCGCGCTGTGCTCGGTGCGCGCGGTCGCCGCGTCCACCGCGGCGCGGTTCTCGTCGAGGAAGGCGCGGCCCTCGGCGGTGATCGCGTACAGCTTGCGGTTGCCCGCTTCGCTCTCCACCTGCGCGTAGCCCATGTCCTCCAGCATGGACAGGGTCGGGTAGATCGCGCCGGGGCTGGGCGTGTACTGGCCGTGGAACATCTCCTCGATCATGCGGATCAGCTCGTAGCCGTGGCGCGGCTGCTGCTCGATCAGCGCCAGCAGCAGCAGCTTGAGGTCGCCGTGGCCGAACATGCGACCGCCGCCGCGCCGGCTGCCGCCGCGCAACCCGCTCCAGCCGCCGAAGACGGCGCCACCGCGTTGCTCGTCGAACGGATCGTGGCGGCCGGCGTGGCAGCCGTGGCCGTCGCCTTCCATGTCGAAGGCATGAAAGACGTGGTGATGGTGGTGCCTGAAATGATGGAACAGCGAATGCATGCGCACGACTGACTCCGATATATCGAAAGTGCATTCAAGATATATCGTAGATATGTCGTTTGCAAGAGCGCGCGACGCGCTGTTCATGCAGGAGCGCACCCTGTGCGCGAATGCCCTGGGGTTGGTCGGAGCCTGGAGCGACCGCGCACGACCGAAGGAAGTCCCTTGTGGACAGAGTGCGCTCCCGCGGCTTCAGCCCCGACGGCGGATGCGCCAGACCCAGGCCGGCGGCAGGTTGAGCCAGGCGCCGCCGATGCGCTCGGCCGCGAGGCCCAGCCGCTGCCGCAGCGTGCGCGGCACCGGGCAACGCAGGCCGTAGGTGAACTGGTAGAGCACGCCGTCGGGCTGCAACTGGCGCTCGAACACGCCCTCGACGATGGCGGCGACCTTGTCGGCCGGGATCGACAGCAGCGGCAGGCCGCTGATCACCGCGCTGGCGCGTTCGTCGCCGAACAGCGACGACGCGCAGCCCAGCCCGGCGGCATCCATGCGCAGCACGCGCGCATGGGGATAGCGTTGCGCCAGCGCGCCGGCCAGCACCGGATCGGTCTCGACCAGCACCAGTCGGTGTCCCGGCAGGCCGCGTTCCAGCAGGGCCCGCGTGAACACGCCGGTGCCCGGACCCAGTTCGATCACCGGTCCGTGCGCATGGTCGACGTGGGCGGTCATCAGCCGCGCCAGCGCCGGGCCGGACGGCGCCAGCGCACCGACGCTGCGCGGATCACGCAACCAGGCGCGCAGCAGATGCAGGTTGTCGTTCAGGGGCATCGATGGCTGGACCGTGGTTTGCCGGCCATCACCATAACCGCACCGGCCGGCGCGGATGTTCGGATACGGTTATGTCGCCGTGACCGGCATCGCGCCCGCGGCAGCACCGGGTTGTCGCCGCCACGAGCCGGAATTTTCGCGGGAATGGCTGGGCGGGGTCCGTGTTTGCGACGGCACGCCTGGTCACAGCGGCTTCCCGTCCACCCGCACCGGCGCGTGGATGTCGCAGATGCCCAGCTTGCCCACCGGCGTTGGATAGAACGCGTTGTGGCCATGGCGTGCGGCGTCGATCAGCGCGGCGAAGCTGGGGCTGCCGGTGCGCAGCACCTGGATCTGCTCGCGCTGTGCGGGCGGCAGGTCGGCGGCCAGCTTCACCGACAGGATAGTCGTGCGTTCGGATGCCTTTTCGTAGAAGCCCATAGCCCCGGTACCGCGTGGCAGCGCCGACAGGTACGGCATGCCTTGCAGCACGCGACCGACCACCGCGAGGTTGTGGTCCAGCCGGCGCGGCGCCTGGCCGATGACGGCGTACAGGGCGCTGCCGTTGCCGCTGTCGGGCGGCACGTCGCGCCCCACGCCGACCATGCCGTAGCAGTGCACCAGCCATTCCTTGTCATGGGCCGGGTCGCGCGCCACCGGGAAACCTTCGGAGAAGCCGACCTGCGGCGCGTAGACGTCGCCGTCGGGCAGCGGCGTCCACGGCTGCTTTGGATCGATGGTGCGGGTGAATTCCGGCGGCAAGGTGGCCTTGGCCTTGCCCAGCGGATGCATCTTCGCCTTGTCGCCGCCGTCATCGCCGTTCGGATCGTCCCATTGCGTGACGAAGTTGTCCTGCACGCGCACGATGGCGAGGCCATCGAAATAGCCCTGGCGCACCAGGGTGCGGATGTTTTGCGCGTGCAACGGGGTGAAGTCCGGTGCCAGCTCGATCACCACGCGGCCTTGCGGCAGCTGCATGTAGAGCAGGTTGGCCGGGTCGGGCGCGCGCCACTCGGAAGGCTTCGACGCCGCCAGGATGTCCTTCGCGCTGGGCGTGGGCTTGTCCTGTGCGGCGAAGGTCGGCGTTGCCGCGAAGGCGAGCGCCAGCGCGACGGCGGCGGCAAGATGATGGCGCATGGTGGTCTCCCCGGTTGGCTGGCGTCGCGGCACGTTAGCAGGAGCCGACTCGCGTGTGCGCTATTTGCGGAAGCGCACGAAGGCGCGCTTGGCGAGGTACAGCAGATGGCCGGTGAGGCCGGCGTCCTGGGCCTGGCGCAGCGCGGTGTTCTCGGCGTAGAGCAGGCGGATGTGCGCATCGCGCTGTTCGATCAGCTGCCGGATCTCGGCCACGTCGCCGCGCGACAGCGTGTGACCCTCGTCGAGGTGCGGTGGCAGCTGGCGGCTCACGTAATAGGTGGTGTGGCGCGGCGCCGTCTCCGTGGCGGGGCGGTCCTTGGTGTAGAAGTACAGCGCGACGGAGCGGCGCGTGAGGTTGGCGTGCTCTGGCGGCAGCTCGATCCGGTCGAAGGCGTGCCAAGATCGCTCGGAGGTCTCGAAGATCACGCAGCGGTTGAACGCCGGCGCCACCGAGCGTGCGGGACGCGCATCGGCGTGTGGGTCGCGGAACAGTTCCAGGCAGCCGCCCCACGACTCTTCCCATTGCGGGTTGAGGTAGACGATGAGGTTGAGCCGGCGGTGCCAGCGTTCGCTGGGGTGGTAGTTGAAATCCACGTGCGGGTCCAGGCTCATCCCGTTGCGGTTCTCGTGGGTGCCGCCGCCGAGATACCACGGGTCGTAGATCAGGCCGTCGATGCCGGTGAGGCGCCCCACCGCCTCCAGGAATTCGGGGCTCTGGATCGCGTCATCGAGCCGCTGCCAGACCGGGCCGAGCTGGCGGATCTTCGCCAGCGTGGACTTGCCACCCGGCTTGCCGTCGTCGCCCACGGCATTGCCGCGCTCGAAGGCGGGGAAGCTGTCCAGCAGCGCCGCGGCGAAATCCGGCGCGAGGAAATCGTCGATCACCACGTGCGGGAACGGCGCCGCCGAGGTGAACTCGGCGCGGCAGGTATCCGCGGATTCCAATACGCGCGGATGGATGATCGACAGTTCCGTTGAGCCCTGCATGTATCTTCCCGGTGGCGAATGACCCGCCATTCTATTTGGCTTGAGGCCACGCTCCGCGGCGCGCGCTCACTTCCCTTCGAGCGCAGGCTTGCCGGCGCGCCGCTTCTTCCACGCGTAGCCGATCCCCAGCAGCACGAACCACACCGGGCTGGCCAGCAGGGCGGCGCGGGTGTCGGACTGCAGGCACAGCAGCACCAGCACGAACGCGAAGAACACGAGGCACGCCCAGCACATGAACACGCCGCCGGGCATCTTGTACGCCGAGTCCGCGTGCTGCTGCGGGCGCTTGCGGCGGTAGGCCATGTAGGCGCACAGGATCAGCGACCACACGAACATGAAGAGCACGGCGGACAGCGTGGTGACCAGGGTGAACGCGGTGACCAGGTTGGGCACGAGGTAGATCAGCGCCGCGCCCAGTAGCAGGCAGATGCAGGAGAACAGCAGGCCCAGCGAAGGCACCGCCGCCTTCGACAGCCGCGCGAACGGTTTCGGCGCATGGTTCTCGCCGGCCAGGCCATACAGCATGCGGCTGGTGGAGAAGATGCCGCTGTTCGCCGAGGAAGTGGCCGAGGTCAGCACCACGAAGTTGATCAGGCTGGCCGCGGCGGGGATGCCGGCCAGCACGAATAGCTCCACGAACGGGCTCTTGTCCGCTTCGACCAGCCGCCACGGCGTCACCGCCATGATCGCCGCCAGCGCCAGCACGTAGAAGATGATGATGCGTACCGGGATCGAATTGATCGCCTTCGGCAGGTTGCGTCGCGGGTCCGCGGTCTCGGCGGCGGTGGTGCCGACCAGTTCGATGCCGACGAAGGCGAACACCGCGATCTGGAAACCGGCGAAGAAGCCCGACAGTCCGTGCGGGAAGAAGCCGCCGTCGTTCCACAGGTTCGCCAGCGAAGCCTTGTTGCCGGCCGGCGAATGGAAGCCCCAGGCCACCAGCGCGAAGCCGACCAGCACCAGCGCAATGATCGCGATGACCTTGATCAGCGCGAACCAGAACTCCAGCTCGCCGAACATCTTCACCGTGGTCAGGTTCAGCGCCAGCAGCAACAGCACGCACAGCAGCGCGGGTATCCACGGCGCCAGGTGCGGCAGCCAGAACTGCACGTAGGCGGCGATCGCGATCACCTCGGCGATCGCGGTGACGATCCAGCAGAACCAGTACGTCCAGCCGCAGAAGAAGCCGGCCCACGGCCCCAGCAGGTCGGTGGAGAAGTCGATGAACGACTTGTACTCCAGGTTCGACAGCAGCAGCTCCCCCATCGCGCGCATCACGAAGAACAGCATCACGCCGATGATGAGATACACCAAGAGGATCGACGGCCCGGCCAGGCTGATGGTCTTGCCCGAGCCCATGAACAGGCCGGTGCCGATGGCGCCGCCGAGTGCGATCAACTGCAGGTGGCGGTTGGAGAGGCTGCGCCTCAGGTGCTCCGGTTGCTGCGTGGCTGCGGACATGCGGGCGCCGTGGTCGTGGAGGAAGCCGCCACGATAGAAGAAAGCCCCGATCCCCGCCAATGGCCACGCCATGACTTCCGGCGCATGCACTAGTGTGAAGTCAACACTATGCTTCACCTCAAGCTAAGCGGCAGTGCGGGTGAGTGCGTGGACGACGGCGCCAGCCAGTTGAAGAAGTTCCAGAAGGAGTTGTCCGCCGGCACCGTGTCGCTGGTGCTGCTGGCCGTGCTCGGGCAGTCGCGCCAGCCGCTGTACGGCTACCAGATCGCCAAGCGGCTGGAGGAGGCGGGCGAGGGCGTGCTGGCCGGCAAGCAGAGCGCGCTGTATCCGGTGCTGCGCAACCTCGAAGGCGCGGGCCTGCTGGCCAGCGAGGTGGAGCCTTCGGTGAGCGGTCCGCCGCGCCGTTACTACCGCATCACGAAATTCGGCCGCGAGGTGCTGCGCGAGTGGACCGCCGCGTGGAACGCCAGCCGCGACAGCGTCGACAAGGTATTGCAGGGAGAACTGTGATGAACGCATCGTCCCATCCGCCGCGCACCATTGCGGAATATCTGGAACAACTGCGCGCCGCCCTGCGCGCCGCCGACCCCGCCCTGATCCAGGACGCGCTGTACGACGCCGAGGAACACCTGCGCGCCGAGCTGTACGAGCGCCCCGGCCGCGACGAGGCGGCGATGCTCGAGCATGTGGTGGAAAGCTACGGCGCACCCGACGAAGTGGCCGAGATCTACCGCGACCAGGAGATCAAGATACAGCGCGCGATCCGCCCGCCGCCGGCGCCGAAGCGGCGCTCGGCCGCCGGCCGCTTCTTCGGCGTGATCGCCGACCCACGCGCCTGGGGCGCGCTGTTCTACCTGCTGTTCGGCCTGGTCACCGGCATCGCGTATTTCACCTGGGTGGTCGCGGGGCTTTCGATGTCGGCTGGTTTCTCGGTACTCATCATCGGTCTGCCGTTCATCGTGCTGTTCTTCGGCAGCGTGCGCGGCCTCGCGCTGCTGGAGGGGCGACTGGTGGAAACCATGCTGGGTGTGCGCATGCCGCGCCGGCCGCCGTATCCGCAACGGCACATGTCGCTGTTCCAGCGCATCGGCGCGATGTTCACCGACCCGCGTAGCTGGAGTTCGATGCTGTACGGACTGTTGCAACTGCCGCTTGGCATCTTCTATTTCACGCTGATCGTGACGTGGCTCGCCGTCTCGCTGAGCTTCATCGCTGCACCGATCGTGAAGCTGGTAGCCATGTACGAGCCGGTGGTCGGCATCCGGTGCGACAGCGGCCCCGACTGGCTGTGCGACGTTCTCAACTGGATGGGCGGCTGGGGCGGTGCGGCCGTGCTGTGCGTACTCGGCCTGCTGCTGTTTTTCACCCTGCTGCACGTGGCACGTGGCCTCGGCCACCTGCACGGCCAGCTCGCCAAGCACCTGCTGGTGCGCCGGGCATGAGCGCGGCGATGGAGAACGCACTGAGCCGGCTGGCCGGCGAATGGGCGGGCGAGGAAACCATCGCCACCACGCGCTGGGGTGAGGGCGGCCTGGCCCGCGGGCACTTTTCCGCGCGACTGGATCTCGGCGGCCGCACGCTGCTGATGGACTACCACGAGGAGCGCGACGGCCAACCCGCGCTGCAGGCGCATGCCGTGTTCACCGCCGGTCCCGGCCACGACGAATATGCGCTGTACTGGTTCGACAGTTACGGCTTCGTGCCTGCGCAGCCCGCGCCGGGGCACTGGGACGGCGAGCGGCTGGTGTTCCTGCGCAGCTCGCCGCGCGGACAGACGCGGCACACCTACGCATTCCGCGACGACACCTGCGGGCTGACGCTGGAAAGCTCGTTCGACGGCGGCGTGCACTGGGAGCCGGTGATGCGCGGCAACTATCGGCGAGTGGCTTAGCCATCCCCCTCCCCTGCGCGCAGAGCCTGTCCCGGACCTGATCCGGGAGGAGGGCAGGGTGGGGTGCCTTTCGTCCGGTTGACCCCGCCCGATCGTCTTCCTACGCTGCCCGGACGCACCTGTGCGTACTCAATGGGGAACACCATGCGCTTCCGTCGCTCCTGGCTTCCGGTCCTGCTTCTGGCGTCGATCACGGCCGCTGCCGCCGACGTGCCGGTCAACGGTTTCCCGCCCGTGCAGCCCGCCGCCGACCTGGTGCTGCGCGACGCCAGCATCGCCACGCTCGATCCGCTGCAGCCGCACGCACAGGCGCTGGCGGTGAAGGACGGCAAGATCGCCGCGCTGGGCAGCGACGAAGCCATCGCCCGTTACATCGGCCCGCACACGAAGGTGCTGGACCTGCATGGTGCCTTCGTCACGCCCGGTTTCATCGAGGGCCACGGCCACCTGATGGACACCGGCGATTCGCTGATGCAGCTCAACGTGGGCATGGCGCCGAACTGGGATGCCATCGTGGCGATGGTGAAGGCTGCGGTAGCCAAGGCCAAGCCGGGCGAGTGGATCGTCGGTCAGGGCTGGCAGCAGAGCAAATGGAACAAGGTGCCGCAGCCCAACATCGACGGACTGCCGCTGCCGGCCAGCCTCGACGCGGTGTCGCCGAACAACCCCGTGCTGCTCTCGCACACCAGCGGCCACGCGATCTACGCGAACGCCGCGGCGCTGAAGCTGGCAGGCATCACGCGCAACACGCCCGATCCCGTCGGCGGCAGCATCGTGCGCGACGCGCAGGGCAATGCCATCGGCGCGCTGCGCGATACCGCGGGCGATGCGGTGTACGCCGCCTACAACCGTTACCTCGCCAGCCTGCCGCCGCAGGAACTGGCCGCGCGCAGGGAGCAGTCGCTGAAGCTCGCCATGCAGAACGAGGTGAGCAAGGGCATCACCGGTTTCGTCGACATGGGCGAGGACTTCAAGACCATCGACTGGCTCAAGCAGCAGGCCACCAAGGGCTTCCCGCTGCGCCTGTACGTCAACGTCGGCGTCCTGGATGTCGACAGCCTCGACAAGAACCTCGCCAGGTACCACACGATCGGCTTCGCCGACGACCACTTCACCGTGCGCGGCGTGGGCGAGGACGTTTCCGACGGCGCGCTGGGCACGCACAGTGCGTGGTTCCTGCAGCCGTACAACGACGCGCCGGGCATCACCGGCAAGAACGTCACGCCGATGGCCACGCTGGCGCAGATCGCCCGTATCGCCGCGCGCGATGGCTTCCAGGTCTCGATCCACGCGATCGGCGACCGCGCCAACCGCGAAGTGCTGGACATGTACCAACAGATCTTCGACGAATACCCTGCTGCACATAACCTGCGCTGGCGCATCGAGCACGCGCAGCACCTGGCGCCTGCCGACATCCCGCGTTTTGCGCAGATGGGCGTGATCGCCTCGATGCAGTCCATCCACGCCTGCTCCGACGCGCCCTACGTGGTGCCGCACCTGGGCGAACAGCGCGCGAAGGAGGGTGCCTACGTGTGGCATACGCTGATCGAGAGCGGCGCGATGGTGCTGGACGGCAGCGACACGCCGGTCGAGGACACCAACCCCATCGCCGGCTTCTACTGCGCGGTGACGCGCGACAACGGCCACGGCCAGCGCTTCTTCCCGGCCCAGGTGAAGACCCGGATGCAAGCGCTGCGCTCCTACACCTGGAACAACGCCTACGCCCTGTTCGAGGACCGCCAGCTCGGCTCGCTGAGCCCCGGCAAACTGGCCGACATGGTGGTGTTCTCAGGCAACCTGCTGACCATCCCCGACGACCAGATCCTGCGCACGCGGGTGCTATACACCGTGGTGGGCGGCAAGGTGGTGTATCAGCGGAAGGGTGCCGAGGCGTGGCGCAGCGGGGAGCTGTTCAAGGCGATGCCCGAGTTTGATCATGTGAATTGAGGGGCGCCGAATGATGATTGGCTCAAGGGGTTGTCCCTGAAACCTTTTTCCCAGTATTTGCCGCGACCCCTACCCGGCTCATCGCATCCATCCACCGCTTCAGCGCATGGGGCTGCCGTGCCGCAGTACCGCTGCCTATAGTCGGCAGACAGCCATCGCTGCAGGGCCACCCACTCAGGAGACACTTGGTGAAGACATGGGTCGTTACCTCGTTGATATTCGCCGTGCTCGCCAGCCCCGCGCGTGCCGTGGCCGCAACCGATTCCGACCACGATGCACAAAGACAGGTCCTGCAAGTGATCGAGCGCTTCCAGACGGCCGTCATCAAGAAGGACCGAGCCGCCTTGGAGACTTTTTCTTACCCATGAATAACTCGTGGATCGCGCTCGACACTGCGGCGGTGAAATAGAACCATGCACAAGCATCCGCAAAGAGGCAGGCGTGGTTGGCGCATCGTGCGACGGATCGGGCTGGGATTGGGCGTGCTGCTGCTGGTGCTCGGCGCTGCCGGCGCCTTGTGGAATGTCCTGGCCATCCATCATTATCGCAAGGCCTATCCGCCGCCCGGCAAGCTGTACACGGTCAACGGAGAACGCATGCATCTCTACTGCAGCGGAGTCGGCTCGCCCACCTTGGTAATCGAATCAGGGCGCGGTGACGACTTTCTCGGATGGGGCAAGGTGCAACCCGCTCTGTCGCGCGCTACGCGGGTGTGCTCGTACGACCGTGCCGGCTACGGCTGGAGCGCTCCACAGCCCGGGCCGCGCGACGCAGCTCATATCGCCAACGAGTTGCATGAGCTGCTGCGGCAAGCGGCGATCGAAGGGCCACTGGTTTTGATGGGCCATTCTGCCGGCGGCATCTATATTCGTGCCTACGCCACACGTTACCCGCATGACGTGGCCGGGCTGGTATTCGTTGATGCCAGTTCGCCAACGCAGAATCTCGAAATGCCGGCTGCGGTACTGGCGCTGGATCAACACAGCGCCTTTCAGGTGGCGCTACTGAAGGCGATGATACGGCTGGGCGTCGCGCGCGCGATGGGCATGTGCGATCAGGTAATGCCGGGCTTCGAAGCGCAGGCAGGTTTGTTGAAGGCGGACGCATGCATTCCTGCACAGATCAACGTTTATCAACGCGAGGAGGCCGGTTGGTCGGCCTCCCTGTTGGAGACAGCCCAAACAGGATCGTACGGTGACTTGCCCATCCTGGTCTTCTCGCGTGATCCGAGCCAGCCGCTGCCGCCGCAGCTACCCGCGCCCGTCACGGCTGCCGAATGGCGGCGGGCCAACGTGATCTGGGATCGACTGCAGCAAGGGTTGGTGAAGCTGTCGACGCGCAGCCACCGGATCATCGCAAAAGGCAGCGGCCACTACATTCAATTCGACCGACCCGACGTGCTGAACAGTGCAGTGCCGGTGTTCATCCAGCAGATCCGTGACGGTTCGATACCTGCTTCGGATGGTCGCGTACAAGTCAAGTGAGCTTACCCTGTTCCGAAGCCGGGACGGAGGAAGTTAAATAAGAATAAGGTGTCAGTGACAAAGCATCAGTGACAAAGCTTCGCCAGCCGGCGCCACCCGCTCAATAGTCCCGCACGTCCAACACCACGAAGCCATGCGCGCCGTAGTCGTCGCCTTCCTGCGGCCACGCCAGGGCAGCCAGTGCATCGCTCCCCGCCACCCACGGCTCGTTGTCGAGCAGGACTTCGCAGCGCGCTTCGCCCTCCGCTGCCTTGCGGTACACCAGGCGCAGCCAGTGCAGTTCGGGAGTCAAGGCTTCGCGTTGCAGCGTGGACTCGATGGCCGCAGGCACCTGTTCCAGCATCTCCAGGTCGGTGATGTCCGCGCCGTGCAGCGCGAAGGGGCCGGCGAACACGTCCCAGGTGCGTACACCGATCTCCCATGTCGCGATCGTCAGCTTGCGCTCGTCGGTGACGTACCAGCAGGCGGCCAGCAACGGATGGAGCGCGCTTTGCTCGAACGCGCGCAAGGCGGCCGTGCAGCCGTCCGCGTCGGCGCCGTGGCCGGCAAAGCTTTCCTCGATGCAGCGTTCCTCGCTCAGCACCACGTCGATATCGAGGTGGCCCGGCGCGCCGGCCGCGGCTTCGTGCCACTGGGCGCGCACGGTGGGAAAGTCGCCGTCGGTGGTCAGCCAGCCATCCTCGTCGGCATCGAGTGCCACGTCGTGCCGCTCAAACAATCGCAACAGGTATTTCTGCAGTGCCGCGCTATCCATCGTCATTCCCGCTCGTCGGTGTGTTTGTCGCAGGCAATTCGCGCCAGGTCAGATACAGGCGCAGGTCGAGTTCTCGCTGGTGGTAGTCCGGCAGCATGTGCTGGCACAGCTGGTAGAACGCCTTGTTGTGTTCGGCTTCCTTCAGGTGCGCCAGCTCGTGCACCACGATCATCTGCAGGAACTCCGGCGCCGCATTCTTGAACAGGCTGGCCACGCGGATCTCCTTTTTCGCCTTGAGCCGGCTGCCTTGCACGCGCGAGATCGCGGTGTGCAGGCCCAGCGCCCGCTGCACCACGTCGAGCTTGCTGTCGTACAGCACCTTGTCGATGCCCGGTGCGGTTTTCAGGTGCTGCTGTTTCAGCGCGGCCACGTAGGCGTACAACGCCTTGTCGCTCTGCACGTCGTGGCGGCCCGGGTAGCGCGTGGCCAGGTGTTCGCCAAGGCGCTGCTGCGCGATCAGCTGCCGCACCTTGTCCTGCAGGGCGGGCGGGTACGCCTGGAGATACTTCAGCGGGGTCATCGGCGCATTGTCGCATTGCGCCGGCGCGCAGGCGTCGCGCTTCAGGCCGCGCGCGGCTGGATGTGCTCCAGGGTTTCTTGCAGTTCGCGCTGCGCGCATTCCAATTCGTAGCGCTTTTGCAGGTTCATCCAAAGCTCGGGTGTGGTGCCGAAATAGCGGGCGAGGCGCAGTGCGCTGTCGGCGGTGATGCCGCGCTTTTCATTGGCGATGTCGTTCACCCGCGCCGCCGTGACGCCAAGGGCGCGGGCCAGGGCGTTGCTCGAGAGTTCGAGCGGCCGCATGAACTCCTCGCGGAGGATTTCGCCCGGGTGCACCGGCGGCAGCAGTTTGGTGGCCATGGTCGTCGTCCGTCGTCAGTGGTAGTCGCAGATTTCCACGTCGTGGGCGTTGCCGACCTTCCAGCGAAAACACAGGCAGAACTGATCGTTCACCCGAATGCTGTGCTGTCCGGCCCGGTCACCCTTGAGCGCTTCCAGGCGGTTGCCCGGTGGTACGCGAAGATCCGTCAGCGCGCCCGCTGCGTCGAGATATTCAAGCTTGCGGCGGGCCGCTGCCTCGATGTTCGCGAAACGGCGCACACGTGTGCCGTTGAACAGGGCTTCCGTATCCTTGTCGGCGAACGTCCGTATCATGAGGCTCATCGTATGCCGATAAGCGATAAGCCGCAGGCTGGCGCAGCGATGGACGCGGAGCAGAGCGGGTCCAGGTTCGCTTCCAGGAGCCTCGCCACTTCACCGGTAGTTGAGGTCCGGCGAAGCCAGCAGGAAGGTGTTCCACTCCTGCTGCGACTGCGCCTTGCCCAGCGCGCTGCGCGTGGCGGCCGAGAGGTGCGGTTCGATGGCGTCGTAGTACAGCCGCGTGGCGAGCATCGGGAAGCCGGCTTCGCGGGTCTTGCTGCCGGGCGGGGTGAACAGCTGGGTGTTGCCGTTGCCGATCGCGGCGGCGATGTCGAAGCGTTTGGAGAGCTGGCCCGAGCCCGTCCAGCTCGCGCCGTCCAGCGGCCAGCCGTCGGGGGTGATGCGGCCGTACAGCGGCTCGCCGAGCTGGTCGAGCCAGTACACCAGCGGCAGCGCGTTCGCGATCGGCTTGCCGTCGTAAGCCAGGCGCACCGACGACACCACGAAGCGGGTGGGGTCGATGAACTGGCGGCCGCTGTGCAGCAGCTCGGATGAGTCGAACAGCGTGCGCAGCACGGCGGCGATGTCGCCGTCGGTCTGCCGGAAGGTCTGCGCCATGCGCGCCACCAGCGCGGGCGGCGGATCGTCGGCCACGAAATACTGTGCGAGCTGGCGCGAGATGAAGCGCGCGCAGGCCGGCTGGCGCACGATGATGTCCACCGCTTCGCGCACTTCGGCGTAGCCGCGGCCCTTGATGCGCTGGCCGAGAAAGACCTTGTCGCTGAAGTCGTGCCGGTACGGGTTGAACTCGAACAGGCCGTGGAGCACCACCAGCGGTGCCGCCTTCGCGTTGAAGCGCTGCGGCTTGCCGTCCACCGGCGCGATGCCGACGCCGGTGAGGATCAACGCCAGCTGCTGCACGTCCTGTTGGGTGTAGCCCGAGCCCACGCCCAGCGTGTGCAGCTCCATCAGCTCGCGCGCGTAGTTTTCGTTGACGTGGCCCTTGGCGTTCTGCGCGTTGTCCAGGTATTCCAGCATCGCCGGGCTTTCCAGCGTGGCCATCACCAGATCCTTGAACTTGCCCAGCGCATGCGGGCGGATCACGCGCTGCGCGTAGTCGGCCAGC
>Ga0068856_100000117_pt1 | contig 79068 bp, 73 predicted proteins | sample KBSCornC62_FD_66595 | JGI IMG/M metagenome (GOLD analysis project Ga0068856, IMG submission 66595) | Corn rhizosphere microbial communities from Kellogg Biological Station, Michigan, USA - KBS Corn C6-2 | ecosystem: Host-associated > Plants > Roots > Rhizosphere > Soil ...
CATGATGGTAGAATAAACACAAGCTTTGATGGACCACCACACGTCCGAGTGAAATAAATATTTTCTACTCAAAAAACAGAGTAAAAAATAAAGAAAAACATTCAAAATGACAGTGTGGTGTCACCTCCCCACCATTTTTAAACGGTATCGTGTTCTGCAAACAGCAGGGCTGATTACCCTATGCGTTGCATTTATTACAACGCTATTGTTAAGTACGACTACACACGCTGTAGCCGGGGTAAATCAGACTTTGAGTTTTCAGGGACGGCTCCAAACGAACGCCGGTGCAGTTGTACCGGATGGTTATTACAATATGCAATTTAAGATCTACCAGGATGGCGACGGACAACAAGCCGGTGACACTGGTGGAAGCGGCGGTACACTCAAGTGGACCGAAAGCTACGTTAACAATAACGCAAACGCCGGAGTGCAAGTAAAGAACGGTTTCTTCTCGGTAGAGCTCGGCACTAATACTCCACTCAGCAGCGTTGACTGGAATCAAGATACTCTATGGCTTTCAATGAATATAGCTGGCTCAAGTGCCAGCTGTTCGACGTTTGGCGGTACTGGTTGTGCGGCGGACGGCGAAATGCTCCCAATGAAACGCATCACCTCATCACCATACGCCCTTAACTCAGGTATGCTCGGCGGCAAAACTGCAGATCAGTTCCTCCAACTAGGCCAAGGTGTCCAAACTGACATAAATACCTCAAGTAGTATTTACATCAATAAGACCGCTAGCGGCGACCTTATCCAACTTCAGAACAATTCAGCTGATATTTTCACCGTCGGTAATACCGGCGATTTGACGTTGGGCAGTAATGCCAACAAAACCATTTCCATTTCGACTGCAACGGCCAACACGGCTGGCAATAGCTTAACTGTCGTTGCAGGCGGCGGAGGAACTGGAACCGGGAGCACGGGAGGAAATCTCGTGCTTCAGGGTGGATCAGCCGGCGGCACTAGTGGAAACGGTGGCGATGTAGCCATCGACAGCGGTGCCGCAACCGGCTCAGGAAGTGACGGGGTGATTTCGCTTGGCGCTACCCATGCTTCTGCAATTAATCTCGGCAGCAGCTCAAACAATACGCAGATAACTATCAATGGACCAACATCAGTCAAGCAGGCCAGCGACTCAACAAGCGCATTCGCCGTTACTAACTCGCTCAACCACCAAGTACTAACCGTGAACACCTCAACCAGCCAGGTAAACGTCGGCAACGCAAACACCGTCGGCTCTGCGCTTGATGTTACCGGTGGGGTTAACGCAAGCACTGGATACAGCATCGGCGGCGCAAGCGTGCTGACTGACTCATCGCTCACCTTCACCGGCGCAGGCACTGCGTCGATCCAGGGATCAAACGGCCTGAGTCTTACGGGTGGGACATCCAGTCTATCACTCAGCAATACCGGCATACAGGTAGGTAGCGGCACCGGCACCGGATCGCCAACGCTATTAACCCTTGATAAATCAAGCTCAAATCCATCAAGCGCAGCGTATGGCAGCATGTACTACGACACCAGCCTTGGTAAAGTGCAGTGTTATCAGGCAAATGGCTGGGGAGCATGTGGCGATAGTCCAGATAGCTTCGTAACACTAAGTCCTGAGTATAGTAATGCTGTGATGAATGGTGCTGGCACAGGCACTATAACTTCCGACCTCTGTTCCGATTCGCTCAATATCAACGATGGCAGCTCGGGCCAGCCAACCGTCTGTGGCACTAATGAAACCTACAACTTCTACGACTGGACTTCTACGCAGACTAGCGCACAGACCCGAAGCATCTATGTTACCTACCAATTACCAAGCAACTTCAAGAACTTTGTCGCAGGATCAACATCGCTTATGGCGCGAACTGACAGTACAAGCGCTACAACTTCCTACCAGATATATCGCTCACACGGTGGCTCAGCGCTCACCTCTTGCGGCACACAGATTACTGCCTCAACAGGAGCACAAACCACCTGGCAACAGTCGACGGCAAGCGGCAGCAATGACCCATCGAGCTGTAGTTTTGCAGCCGGCGATAGTATTCTCATACGTATCAACCTCACCTCCAGCAACAGCGCCAACGCATACGTCAGTAACCTCAACTTCGCCTTTAGCAACCAATAACCATAACCACCACTGTGTTACACTAATAGTACTAGGTAACTATTGTGGAATTTAAACGGCGAACTCGACCAAATCCTTATGCTAAGCCTGCCGCCCCAACGGTAGTTGCTGAGCCTGCGCCAGCAAAAAAACAGCGAATGCAAGATAAAATTCCGGGAAACATTAAAAATGTTACTGTTGGATTTGGATCTCTCATTATCATCGTAGTGATTATTGCTACGGTTTCACAAATACTTGCTCAGCGTGATGCGTCTGACCCTAGCTTTCAAACCGTCTTACCATCTGGTCAATCTATCACCTCCCTCGGAGGATGGCATCGTGTTACTCCACCTGGCGACGATCCCGTGTTCGCATTTGGCGACACGATTGATAGTGTACCAATTAGCGTGAGTGAGCAGCCGCTCCCTGATGCATTTAAACACGACACCACAAATGCCGTAGCTGACCTCGCAAAACAATACAACGCGACAACTAAACTTAAAGCAGGCGATACTGTCGTATACATTGGGGCGTCGGCAAAAGGCCCACAGTCGACTATCCTTACAAAGCACAACTTACTTATTCTTATTAAGTCAAAAAACCAGATTGATAATTCCTCCTGGACTGACTACATATCTTCTTTGAATTAGTAAAAAGGAGGGGCAATCCCTCCTTTTTCTTCTAGCTATTGTTTTGTTGGATAAGCTTTGCGGCTTTACCGTCTGGTTTAAGATTTTCGTAGAAAAGCACCTGGCTGCGCGCGACAAACATCTCATCTTGCGGCTCTAGTATGCCACTTGTAATTTTCACGAGCTGAGTATCTGATTGATTTAGTGTATCAGTACTTGCATTCTTTTTAGTATCAGTACTGCCCTGTGAAGCTGTAGGAGATACGACTATAAAGGCATTCGTCAGGCGCAGGTATGTGCCGTTGTACGAACTGAGCTTACCAAGGTATACTTGGCCGTTTGTCGTAAAGACCGCCTGGTACTCGCTACTATTAATACCCGTATCGACATCGTGAGATTTCGAGGCCCACATCCAGCAGCCAACACCTGCAAAGAGTAATACGAGAGCCGCTACAATAAGCCAAATCCACCATTTTTTTGGAGCCTTTTCTTCGGTAGTGTTGCGTCGCCCCGATGTGTGATGAGCTACATGCGGCTGAGCCTGCGCTACCGGCTGAGGTTGTGGTTCCTTTAGACGGTATGCTTGCTCTGGCCTCGCGGCAGGCCTTCGATCGGATGGCTGTGGTGCACTAAACGGACCTGAGTCCATGTATCATTCTCCCTCGCTTACTTAACTTGTTTCATCATAGCATATGCGTAATAGGGCTTCAAATTACCACGGCATCAGCGCGAACTGACCAGGGCCGAATACTGCGATCACTGACGCTAGCGTCAGCATGATAAGATCGTATTCCCACCCGCGCTTTGCCGCCCAATACGGACTATGCCATTTGAAGAGATGGAGACTAATAGTCGAGAGCATCAGAAGTACCAAACCAACACCCGCCCACTGTGAAAGCACACCACTAATCATACCGAGTGCCGCACATAGTTCCGCAGTTGCGACAAATCCAGCAGCGGGAAGCGGGACACCATCGCGCTTTGCAAAACCTTTAAGGTCTTTGAATTTTACATAACACTCATTAAAGAATGTTACTGAAAGTATTACCCGTACAAGCAGCAATACTACACTTACAGCTACTGTTGGCACAACAAATGGACCCACGACGCATCCCTCCATATATATTACCTTCCTATTCTACTCCTCCCCGCAAACCACGGGGAGAATAACACGACATGGTACAATAACAGAAATGTACAACAATGAAGAGATAGGCATATCAGCCGAAGTAGCGATTGCAGATATTTTTGGCATTTCTGTTGCCGATGAATACCGTACTCGCTCCCATCCTTCAATTGTGAATCGACTCAGCCCTATCATTACATCAATTTTTATAAATAATGAAATCCCCCTACCCCTCGCCCATATTGCCGCAGGACAGAACCCTATAGACTTCACGTTACATGACGGCAAGACACTATCAGTAAAGTCCAACCAACGTCGATTAGGAAAAGTAGCGCCACAGCGGGTAGCTCAACCAACATCCTCGTCATTTTTTCAACTTTTTGCTCAACTGACGAATGGTATGCAAGCGCCTGTGGATAAGGCTCAGCGCATAAACATATTTAAGCAAATTGTCTTTACACGCATCGATGAAATGCTACAGATCTATTGGGCCAACTTATTTGAATGTGACTACCTCGTGTATTTTTATGATGTACTCATCTTTAGCGAATCACCAAAAGCCGTTGTCTTCACGAAATTAGATAGTCCTAAGTGGGATAAGGCGCATATCTCTTTTACCAAGCCAGCAGCAGAATTGTGGAATGAAAGTAACACGATTAAATACCATGGCGTAACGATTGGCGAGTTCCAGATTCACACCGCCCGTGACAATTTCAAGTTCCGCTTTAATATTAAAGGCATCACAGAACTTACTGAGCACGGTATTATTTAATTTTTTTAAACACGAATATATATTCGTGTTTAAAAATCATATAATCGCTTGCAAGCGCTCGATAACGCCAGATGCCTGTTTGAGACCCCTTACCTTTTGTCTCTCCGAAATTTTTCACAATGATAGCTTTCTGCAGAAAACCGCGCTCTATAAATAAATTCATGCAATGAAATCCAAGGGGAATAACTTGCCCATTCATGTATTTATCGCCGATCACCACAGCACAGTATCGCCCCGCCTCTAACTTGCTTGTTACATTATCGATAACTTTGCCAAACTCGGTAAGAAATTCATCGAGTGTTACAGTGTTAGATAAATCTTTTTTATCATCGGAAAACCGAATAATATCCCAGTACGGCGGATGAAGGATAACAAACTGCACATTCTCAATTGCCTGTTGTTGAAGAATTGCATCCATATCAATCTCGCTACTGTCGCCAACGTATACCGACGCAGTTACGTTATCCGTTTGCTCACTTTCGATCCGTGTCGTGGCCTCTTTAGCAACCGCAGAATTAAGCTCAATGCCAATTGCATTCCTGTCTAGACGCTGTGACTCAATCAATGTAGTTCCGCTTCCCATAAACGGATCAACCACCCAATCACTCTTTTTCGTGTAACGCTTTAGCAGCTGATTCACGATTTGCGGCACAAAATTACCATGATACGTGCCAGTATGCACGCCTGAGTTGTCTCGTTTATCAATTAACCACAATGAGTTTGTATCAATATCTGTTAAATCGCGCCAATTTTTTAGGTCAAAATCATTAAACTTAGGCATCGCGTTTCACTAATACATGAAGATATTCTTTAGTGCCAGATGCTTTATGGTTACGGTTCTCAGTTTTGTCCGCTTTAAACCTGCGGTACTCCTTTTCGCGTAAGTAGTACTCGCCGTACTTACTCATAATTTCACGCACCGTATCAACCGACATTAAGCCTTCGTTGTTATAACTAAGAATGATTACTTTAAACTTCGCGTTTTTAATAATTTCCTCAAATTCAGCCACAACTGTACGTTTTGATGAATATTTACTCTTTTGCGCAGTTGTTTCGCGGAGCCCCGTTTTACCGCGAACCTCTGGGCTATCGTAGCGGGCAATAGTTTCAAGTAAGTGGTAGTTTGAGGAGTATTGACGCGTATTATACGGTGGATCAAGATAAAGGATATCGCCACTAATCTCGTTAATAAGTGTGTTGATATCACTATTATAAACCTTACCCTCGACTGTATCGCTCGAAGGAATTTGTACAAGTTTCATGGGTTTTTGAGCCGATTTTTTAAGACTCTTCAAGAACGCCCCATACACAGATGCGGTATTGGCGACCTTATCAATTGCTTCAATAAGTGCTGCAAGGTATGCATAATATTCATGCTCATCAATCTCACCCGCAGTTTTCATTCGCTCAATTTCTTGTCGTATCACGTCGCAACGTTTGCCATTTTCGTCTGAAAAATACATACGGCCACTGCCCGAGCCTGCGCAGTAAGTTTGATAAATAAAGCCTTCTATTGGTTCAAGATTATTTAAGTAATCTAGTTTAACGAGATTAAGCGGCGGATTCTCAATGAGGTTTTTATTAATGACATAGCTGTAGTACTGAATATCATTCGCGATGACCTTATGGCCTTTACGCCGAAAAAAAACACCAACTGCGCCAGTCCCTGCAAAGGCATCACAAATAACTACCTGCCTACTATGGCTATCAGTAAACTCACTAACGACGCTATCGATAAAATCGAGCAGCGAATACTTGGACCCTATATAATTCACTTATTTTAGAGTACCATACCTCGGTTATAAGGTGTACTATTTGCCTTCAATATCGATGTGTGGCAATACTTGATCGAGTCGTTTTGGCATCCACCAAGCCGCCCTGCCAATGAGCGACATAACTGCCGGCACAATCAGCAAACGTACAATGAACGCATCGACAAATATGCCGACTGCCAGCCCGAATCCTATCGATTGAATAATCTGATCTTTGTTCGAAATAAACCCGGCGAACACCGAAACCATAATCACTGCAGCCGCAAAGACTACACGGCTACCGATAGCGTAGCCATTAATAACCGCTTCTTGCGGGTCACGAGTACGCCCGTACTCTTCGTGAATGCTCGAGACTAAGAAAAACTCATAATCCATGGCGAGGCCAAACAATACCCCAATTGCAATAATCGGCAAAAAGCTAACAATTGGCCCTGGCGCCGCAGAGATACCAAACCACCCCCACTGGAATACCGCGACCATAGCCCCAAACATCGCGCCAACCGAAAGCAAGAATCCGAGCGTAGCTTTGAGAGGTACCAGGAGCGAGCGAAATACTAAAACAAGTAGCACAAACGAAAGCCCAATCACGAGCATTAGATAGGTTGGTAGCACACTCGCAAGCTTATTATTAATATCCATTTGCAACGCCGCTGATCCCGTCACGGCAAGGGTAGTATTTGCGTTACCCGCAAGATTCTCAATAGTTGCGCGATTACGTAGGTCGTTGATCAATGCTTTCGTCGACTCATCCGCTGGACCAGCCTTGGGAATCACCTGGATCATCCCCTTCGATGTGTCACTCGTAACAAGAAGTGGGGTTGCCGACTGTACGTCGTTACGCGCAGCGATGGAATTTGAGATCTTTGCTAACTCATAACGCACCGAGTACTGCTCAATTTGCGTTTCGAGCTGCAACCTTGCTTGCTGTTCTTGTTGTAACCCAGCTGCCTGAGCTAGCGCAATTTCCTTTTGCACTTGCTGCTTCTGCGTATAGGTTTTAGCCGCCGCCATCTGCTTTTGGAATAATTGCATTTGCGCAGCCGTGGCCTCTGCAACGCGCTGATTATATACCGCTGTCAGTTGAGCGCGAGCCGCTTGGCGATCTGCGTCGGTAACGATAGGTACATTTTCTGCTACGACAATGAGCGGCGCGTTAAATCCAGCACCAAATCCACGCTTGAGGGCATCATAGGCATGGCGCTGAGAGGTGTTCGATGCAGCGAATTCATCCGTTGGAAGCCCGAGTGTTAGCGAGCGAATTGGCAGCGCGATCACACCAGCTACAATAACGCCGAGAAATACGACCATCATTGGGTGATCTGTCACAAATCCAGCAACCTTACGCCAGAATACTCCTCGTACAACTTGATGTGATTCATGCGGTCCACGCTTTTGTGCAGCGGTAATCTTTCTTCGTGTTGAGCGGGTAAAAATTCGTGAACCAACTACGCCAAATAATGCAGGTAGTAGTGTTGTTGCCACAAGTGCTGCAATAGCCACCGTTCCCGCTGCCGCTAATCCCATGCTCGTCATAAATGGGATGCCGACAACGCTCAGTGCAGATAGCGCGATTACCACCGTAGCCGCAGCAAACAGCACCGCCTTGCCTGCGGTCGATAGCGCCCTACTTGTTGCTGCTTTGTAATCGTAGCCTGCAAGCAGGTAATGCCGATACTTGTTCACAATGAAGAGTGAATAGTCGATACCAACAGCAAGTCCGAGCATTACCGCGAGCACCGGTGTCGTAGAGGTAATATTTACAACCTGACTCAATGCAAAGAGGCCTGCCGCACCACTAACAACTGTTACAATTGCGACAATAATCGGTAGGCCGGCCGCAACAAGCGACCCAAGCATAGCAAGTAGCACAATCAAGGCCAACGCCACACCCGTAATCTCACCGGGACCCAAAATCTCACTTGGCACGCGGCTAATGATGTCACCACCGCGATATGCTGAAAAATTCTTAGACTGAGCGTCATCGGTAACCTTTGAAATATCAGTAATGGTGCTTTCCTTTACGGCAGCCGCCTCTTCGGTAAGGCTAACTGTCGCGTAAGCAACAGTGTCATCTTTCGAGATTGACCCGGCAACGGCAAATGGATCAGTCACTTGTCGCACTCCTTCAACCTTAGCAATTTGAGCAACTGCAGATTCAATATCACTCTTGTGCTGTGTTATTGTCTCGCCATTTTTAGCTTCAAATACTACCCTGCCCGTGCCTTTACCAGCGCTTGGGAATAGTTCACTAAATCGATCGAGCGCTTTTTGAGCAGAAGTACCAGGTATACTCACCGCACTGCTTGGCTGCTTGTAAAAATGCTTCGCAAGCATACCGAGTGCAATCAATATAATGATCCAACCAGCAATCACCAGCCATTTATGTCGATATGCGGCGTTGCCGACCGACCGTAAGAATTTGCCCATCTACCCACACTCCTTTTATATCTATTGTAACACTGAGAGCACAATCGGTATGCCTAAATATGCCAATATTTCACGACCCGATTAGTTCAAATTCAACTCATAGACTTCGCGGCAGCACGTAAACTCTCTAGTCTCTCACGAATCATTTTTATGACGCTATCCTGATCAAATATCGTATCATCATTCAGCATGATATTTGGCCTATGCACTTCTCTAAATCGTGCCTGATGCATTGCATGCTCGTTAAATAAAGAGATAAGCCGCTCCACGCTGACTGTTGGCTTATCCCCGCGAGCCCGAATGAGCTCTGCGCTCTTTTGCTCAGAAATGTCATAGCCAATGACAAATAAGTCATATCCTTGTGCTTCAAAGATCGGGAGGATTCTATCGTAGTACCAATCAATAACCCCATCGCGAACAATAAGCCCGTTCGAAACTTCCTTATCGATCCTTCTATACAAATCTATCGTGTACTGCCAAGTTAAGCGTTGGAGATTATCTCGATCTATTTGCGGATCATATTTCAGCAGATGAGTCTTTACCTCGTCATTTTCAAGCACAACACCCGAAAGTTCTGATTCAATCTTCCGCGACAAAACACTCTTGCCTACGCCATTTCCTCCAGAAAAAACGACAAGCAGCCTTGGGTTCAAAACAGTTCGATTTTTTAAGCTATAAAGGAAGTGCCTATCTAAATATTCTTTTACGTCAGATGGAACGCCCATGCCGGCATCTTCTCTATACGTAGATGAGAGTTTCATACCTTTAGAATAACAAAAATCTACAAATAGAGAGATCTGGTGTGTATTACTGCAGTATTGACTTTACATTATCAATATTGTATAAATAACAAGTACCTTTCATCTGATCAGAGAGGACCATCTGCGGTGAAAATCGCACGGTTCCGTCGACCCATCGCCTACGGCGTTGCGGCGCTTGCCATCTGGCTCCCACTGCTCGACGGCTTGGTGGCAAACGTTACCTACAGCTCCCGTCCCGAAATCCTCCGAAACTCCGGTGTCACCAAGCGCGATACTGCGTTTGTGTTTTTCACTGGAACTCAAAGCTCCGGAAGGGCGCTGTCAGCACCCATGCTGTCCACCTGGTATGCCGCGGGCGACGTGGTGACCGTGGAGTATCCGCGCAACCACTTCGATAGTCCGGCTATTATCGCCGACACCTTCGCTCAGCTTCGCGCGTGGGGCTACCGCAAAGTCATCATCAGTGGCGCCTCACTCGGCGGCATGATGGCGACCGATCTCATTGACTACAATCGCGAGAAAGGCAGCCCCCTCCAGGTAACTGCCGTGCTCATGGAAGACGCACCCGCAAGCTCTGGCGACCTCGTACAGAGCGGCGGAGCTCAGTTCATGAGCTACTGGCACGCCGGCCCCGTCGCGAACCTCCTGTTTACCAAGGTGTTCTGGGCTGTCGGATTTAAGCCGCCAGCTCGAGATAAACTCGGTGAAGGGGTCAACGACGCGCAGCTCAACAAGCAGTATTCGGCGAGCAATTCCTACCCGCTCTCCGGTTGGACTGGCGAGCTGCGCTACATGGTCAAGCACCCGTCCTACAAGGCAGGTCAGTACGCTGGCATCCCCCTGATCATCATGCGATCGGAAAAGGATGTCGTCGTCAAGGCGGATGCAGACCGTACTTGGGAGAGTATTTTCCAAGGCGGCCAGGTCATCAAGGTACCCACCTCGACTCATATCGGCTTCGTCGAATACCCTGAAGTCTGGCGAACTGCATTCGTGCAGGCGTTCCAGGCTCTAGGGATCACTCCCGTAGGTTGAGGTAGGCGGCGGACGATTTACATATCGACCGCCAAGGGCTAGCTACCCCGCTTAACCGCGAAACAGTAGCGACAACGTGTCGCACCGGCTCGACCACCTGAGAACATCGGGAGGTCGAGCTGCTTTGCTTTTACGCAGAAGATTTACGATCGCTCGTCTAAATAACGTTTTAGTCGCTCCATATAAAGCACGTAGTTTTTTCTTGAATAACTGATAATTTTCATTAACTCTAATTTTCGAAGCTCCGCACCGATGGTTTCCCGAGTCAACCCAAGCGTATCAGCCATTTCTTGTTGCGTAATCGCGAGTTTTAACCTTGTTTTATATGGCCTTAATCGCACACCAATGCTATCTGCCATATATAGTAACGCAAACGCGATCTTATCGCCGGCACGAGGCTGCTCTAACGCATGGATATGGGAGAAAGTAGTGATGAGCATCGATTCAATCTGGCTCTGACGCCTAAAAAGAGCCTCAGGGTCAGAGCGTAAGAATTTAATAAATGCGGCGCGCGGCACGAGGCGAACAACACATTTAGTATAGGCTTCGTAAAAATACAATGTTCTTTCGCGCAGTCCCAATCCATATCCACTCGGGATATCGTCACCCTTAAGATGGATCGCAACTAAGCGCTCGGCGCCGTTTTGAGTAATCATGTAGGCGCGTACAATGCCAGATTCGATAACATATACCGCTCGCGGCGCGTACTCCTTCAAGAGAATCGTCTGACCTTTCGCAAAGACTTCAGACGGATAGCGTTCGATGAATTTAGCAAATGATGCCTCCATCATATTCTCCTTTTCGAGAGACAACGCTGTTGTCTACCTACAACTATACGCTCGTTTGTATAAAACTCCAACGTCACCTCTTATGAGAGTAATGCGCTACGGAGTCGAATCAACAACCCTCCGAGTAGTGCAAGCGCACCAATCAATACGGGAATGTTGAACAAATCTAGGCTTTGGGTGGATGCCATATCTTTACTAGGGGTTTGCGAATGACTTGTCGTCGCTGCAAGCACATCACCGGTTACTGGCGCAGCCGTCAGATCACCTTGGTTCGTAATTGGCGCCGCTGAACCACCATGCACTACCATCGTTGCAGGCGCCTGTCGTACAGTATGTGGAATGAAGTCAATTACCTTAACCGGCGCGCTTGGTTGCCCAGGGTTTTGTGGTTGTGAAATTGGATCACCCGCTGAAGTATTAATACCGAAACTCCCCAGCCAACTACCAAACACGTTGATAAACAAGACGCCGAACCAGCCACTTAACCCAATCTGACTACCGGTGATGTTGGCGACGTTTGCAGATGCCGTTGCGTTACCAGTTGCTGCGTTACCCGCTGAAGTATTGTGCGTAACGGTTGCATCACCAGATTGTGATGAAAGATTAATATTATTTGTTAGTAGTGTATTGTTGCTTGCATTCACCGTGAGGCTTGGGCTCACTGTATTTGAAGTCACACCGTCACCAATCGCGGCCGATGTAGCACCAGTTGGCGCATCAACGATAACACCGACCCAATGCCCAAGGACGTTTACAAATACTAGTAGGCTGTCGCTCGCTACGATTGCGTGGTTAGTAAGATTGAAGATAACCGTATTAGTCGTTGCATTGCCCGTCGTAGCATTCCCCGCTGAGGTATTACCCGTTACAAGTGCGGTACCCGTTTTCGCTGCAAGCACGATATTGTTCACAACTGTTTGGTCGGTATTGCTCGTCACGTTTGCCGTACTAACGGCGGTTGGCGAAGAGCCACCATTTGCCGCAAGCAGCTGTGGGATAAAGTCTGGTGCAATCAGGATGTCGCCGTTAAGGTTACCATAAATATTAATCGTACCAATAAACGATTGATTCGCGGCGACCATCGAATTAATGACATTCACGACGTTGGCAACCGTATTAGCGCTGCCAGTTGTGGCGCTCCCTGCCGATGTATTCCCCGAAACGGTCGCATTACCGCTGTTTGCGCTCAGTGATACGTTATTCGTAAGACCGGTATTTGTCGTGCTCGTTGCTGTTGAGGTATTTGCAGCGTTCGCTTCAAGCATTGCTTTAAGAAGCATAGGCTGCAGCATAATATCACCGTTCACGTCCCCCATGACGTTCGAGACAAATGTTGCCGCTTGTGTGTTGTTGGCATTTGTCATGGTTGAGTTCACGTTATTTAAAATTGTCGCGGCGCTGCTTGCGTCGCCTGTGGTTGCACTACCGGCGGTTGTGTTCTTTAGGATAGACGCGTCACCGCTCGTTGCAACCGAATTAAGTGCATTAGCAATCGTTGTACTTGTAACTCCGTTTGTTGCACTCGATGATGTCGAGCTAGAGCTAGGTGTTGGGGTGGTTGGCGGCGTAACCGTCGTTACTTTTGGCTTATACGAACCAGATGTTGCATCGTATTGCCATTGATCAGTGTTCCAATGTCCAGTTGTGGAATCATACACATAGGTTGGCTTAGGAGCCGGAGGTGCTTGCGTTGTCGTCGACGACGAAGATGAGTTCGTTGGTTGAGGATCAGTTGATGTCGCTGAAGTCGTTGAAGTTGGGGTTGTTACCGTAGACGTTGGCGCTGGGGCCGTTGTTGGCGTCGTGGTCGTCGTTGTACTCGTTGCCGGTGCATCCTCGGCATATGCCGCAAGGGGGACTCCGCCTACCACAAGTACCGACATGCCCACAAGCAGTAACGATTGAAAACTTTTCTTAATTGAGCGCATGTATCACCTCCTTAATTACATGCCTACACGTCCGTCGGAGAGGACTACCCTCACCATCCTCTCCAGGACGTATAAGAGAAACTCAGATCGAGCCCCACAGAATACTAGTTAGAAACTGTGAAGTTGATAGTCGATGAGTTAGTGTTGCTTGCGTTACCTGTCGATGCAGAACCGCCAGTTGTATTGCCCGCAACCGTTGCACTACCGCTTGACGCAGTTTGCGTATTACTGTTAGAAACAGTAAGATTGTTGTTATTTGTCACAGTTACATGACTTTCAGTCGTGTTCCTAACAACATTGTTTGAGTCTGGGCCGGTATTTGAATTAGTACCCGTCTGCGAACTTGCGGCCGCCGACATACTACCACCTGCAGCAGCTGCTGCCGCGCCTGTGTTATTAACGTTCAGACTCGCGCTAAGGCTATTTGCATTTGAAGCATTGCCTGTCGATGCGCCTCCACCAGTCGTGTTGTGGTACACTCCTGCGTGACCCGTCCATGCAGATTGGTGGTTAGAGTTACTTGCACTCACGTTGTTATTATTGGTAACGTGTGCACTGGTTTCCGTTCGATTCGTAACCGTATTGTTAGAATCAGGACCAGTCCCCGTGTTGCTGCCGCTTGTTGCGCCTGCAACACCAGCCATACCAAGTACTAACCCGAGTGAGGTAACACCCGCAGCTATCTTACGTGTTATTTTCATGTTGATACTCCTCTCCTTTATTACCTTATTTACTCGGGTGTTCACCCGACGGAGATGGTGTGGCGACCAACTCCGTCGACAGACCACCAGCAACTCATCACTCTGAATTATCAATCGACGTCGACTGCTCGCTTGATATATTTACATTCATCGACGAGTCGGATGATGATCCGGATTGATCGGAATTAGTAGATATATTAACCTCAGCCGTGTTGCCGTTGTCATCTGTCACAACTTTATGGACATTGCCACTAGCCGGGACGGGGACGTTCTGCCCGTTAACCGTTACGTTCGTCGAGCCCTTTGACCCACCACTTGTAACATGGGTTGTCACCGATTGACTAGATGATTGAACCTCGGTCTTTGCAGCCGAGGTTTTAGGTGTAGATACAGGCGTTAGTGGTGTTTCCGTACCATGTGAACTGGAGGTATTTGAAGTAATTGCTTGCTTGGCAGTAGCGTCATGGCGAAGCGCGCTCACGACAACCGCTGTAATGGCCGCCAATAAAACAAGGAGCATCACGGCCCCCCATTTCAGTGAAAACATATGCCCACTCAAGCGACTGGGTATCCCCCCGCTTTCGAGTGTTCGATGGCGCAATGTCGATATAACGTGTGCCATGGTAAGCCTCCCTTCTCACACATGTTGACACTGTCACTGTACCGTAGCGCGGGAAGCGCTGTATGTGAAAAATCTCTCATAAAAATGAGATTAGACCCGCTAGCCTCTTTACACTCCTCACTATTACGTAAGACCTTACTTCAATTAAATACCTATGAGAATAGCTCGGGAAATTGATCTCTAAGTTCTTTCGCTATTTCACCCATCTCCATCGCTTTTGTAAGCCAATAGTCTCGCTCCTCTTGCGAGGAAGCAACCCTAGCATTCTCTAAATTAATTCGAATTGCTTTCTGTCTCTGTTCGTCTCGATCATATATATTTTCAACCAACTCAGAGATATCATCTGGGATATCGTCACCTCTCTCGCCGTTGCCACCATTGTTTTGCTCCATCATGTGACTATTATACATCTCATCCCAATAAGAGCTTCCGCCCAGCGACAAAAACCCATGTAATCATAGGTTCAATACTACGAGTAGTGCTCCACGGCTTGTTTAGATTTTTGACGCAAGCGCCAACTGTCCTTATGCGTTAACGCCAAATAGCCAACAATTGCGACAATGAAGACTAGAAGCACAAAAGTAACAAGTCCATCACCATACCCTACACCCCCCACTCCTCTCGGCTTACCGAGCCAATCTGCTATCGATGCTCCTAGCGGCCGAGTTAAGACATATGAACACCAAAATACCGCAATAGCATTCACCCTAAATAACCAATAGGCAAGTGCGGGTATGGCGATTAAAGTTCCAAACAAAATAATCGATGTAAAGTAGCCAAGGCGCAGTGTCATAGCCGTTAGATCCCCTGCTGACGTACCGAGTGCGAACGTTGCCATCACTGTAAGCCAATAAAAGGCTTCGCGTCGACGAGTGTGAATGCTATGAATAGATAATGTACCTTCCACTTTGCCCCAAAGCGCAAACAGAGCCAACATGGCTGCAGCAAAAAAGATAGTCGACACCAAATATGAGATACCGAATTGTATGTGCAACACATCAGCGGCCATTGTACCAAATACAGCCACCATTGCTACTGCAGACCAGTAGATAGCAGGCCTATACGTTTTGGTCTTAAATTGTAGCGTAAGTGCCACAGCAAGGAGGAGGAAACTACCAGTCACCGCAATATACGGATTTATGGCCATTACTGAAAAATCGGCCGCAGATTCACCGAACGCAGTCGTAAGTAATTTAACTATCCAAAATAGTACTACAATTTGAGGCACCTTTGTAAGCGACTGCCACGAAGATCGAGGAGGATTTTTCTTAATCATAATAGATTCATTTTATTACATGCCATTAAACTAATGTTTCATGAAAAAATAAAGAAATACTTAAACTAAAACACCTTGCGAGCTACTCAGTGTTTTACTTCGTTCATTGCGTGCATATGTGATCGTAGTCACTGACGTTCGCTGGCCCTACCCTGCATAATTTACATAGAAAGGAGGGAATAGCAATGAACGCTAAAGCTCAATCGTTATTTGCGAGCATACTTGCGGTTGTTGTTGGCGTGTGGGTGATGCTTGTGCCTGTATTTACGTCACTGACCGGAGGAGCGCTGGTAAGTACATTAATAGCGGGTGGCGTAATAGCCCTAGCAGGTTTAGTACAGGTTTTCTGGGAAAATGTGCTACCAAGCTGGGTTAATGCAGCTGCCGCGGTGTGGCTGTTTGTATCCGTTTTCATCTACAGCGTTAGCACGGCCGTAGGATGGAACTTGGTCCTTGCTGCCGTCGCTACATTCCTAGTCGCCCTATGGGATGGGGTTGAGGTTAACGAAGTGCATCATGCACATCAGCACTCATAGTGGCCTACCCGCTCAGCTAAAAGGCCCCGCTGCCTGGGGCCTTTTACATTTAAAAACTAGAAAAGCAAAGACACTTTCCATTCAGAAAGTGTCTTTGCTTGGCTCATCCTAGCGGACTTATTTCGAAATAATGTTCACATTTTTGCTTATGAAGTTTTAAACACAATCACACACTCGTTAGCCGTCTAATTATACTTGGTAATAAGTCTCAAATTCGACATATACTGTGCTGGGTCTATTTCAAGATGTAAACTGAGATAAGTAATATGTTTATCTACAAAGAGAACATCTCCTTTAGCGAGTGCCGAGTATTTAGGCTGGGTGTTATATCCGTCGTCTTCCATCATGCGAGTCAGCTCATTTCTAATTTCTGTAGCTTCTGGTGAACTCAGGAACGCTTGAGCTTTAAAAGAAAGAGGCATCTAAACGGCCGTCTTAGTTTTTTTAGGTTTCTTGATCTCTTTTTTACCTTTGTCTTTTGGCATATGAACTACTTTCCGAATAAGCTTATTGCTATGTCTATACTATTATGCGCCTACTTTTGACTTTAACCTAATTTCATTTTAGTTAATACCGACCAGATATCAGTGGCCACCTACTTCAAGACCTTGTATCGAATATGAGTCGCAAGCCGCGTACCACTAGTCTCGATCGGCTCAAGTTTGAGATTCGACACACCCTCGAATAGGCGAGCACCACTACCGATTGTAACTGGCGCGATGTGCAACCAGAGCTCGTCAATAAGGCCAGCAGCAAGATACTGATTAACTGTGTTCGCGCCACCAGCGATTAAAATATCTTCATTGCCGGCGGCTTTTTTCGCTTGTTGTAATGCTGATTCAATTCCTTCAGTCACAAAATGAAACGTCGTGCCGCCCTCCATTGGAATCGACTCACGAGGATTATCACTAAGCACAAAGACTGGACTATGGTAGGGGGGATTATCGCCCCACCAGCCCTTCCATTCTGCATCGTCGTGCATATTTTTCGGCATAAACATATTGCTGCCCATAATAAATGCACCTGCATTAACCAAGTATTCAAGCATCTCTGGCCTCTGCTTGTTATCGACGTCTTCATCAAACATCCAATGATGCAAAAGGTTTTCAGGAATATCACCCATCGGATTTTTTAGGCTCTGGTTTGGGCCTGCGACAAATCCATCTAACGACATCGTAATTCCGCATGTAACTTTACTCATATAGCCATCCTCATCAGGGTTTATTCTACCTACTCAGTGCCTGCTTATTTGCCCGGAGCTGTCCATACGGGATATAGATGTTCTACTTCACCAAATCGGCTACCAAAATCAGGTAAGACTTTACCTTCAACAAAAGCTGCAAGTCGATCAAGAATGACGTGAGTGCCAGCAGCAAAGCCAGCAGTAGTGGTTAAACCACTCTGTGTAAATGTTAGTTCGGTACCGTTATCTTTTAACTCTAAACTCCAGGTCACTAAAGTTTGTGCTCCATCTGGCATCTCAGGAACTGGTTCGTGATTATGCTCATATTGAAACTGCTTAGGTGGATCCCAAACAGTAATTGGGCCCCACCACATAAACGGGCCGGAATGAACCGTAAATATTCCACCAACTTTTGGATCAATTTGCGCTTTAGCGTTATACCATTTTCCAAATTGCTCAGGATCTGTTAGGGCCTGCCATACTATATCCGTAGTATAGGGAAGGAATCGTTTGAATGTAAGTGTTGCAAGTCCATCAACCATCTCAACATTACCTGCGTCTTGACTCATATTATATTCTCCATTTATTGCTGACTTAAGTGATTCTCTAATGCGTCTAAGCGCTCAGACATACGTTTTTGTTGTAGCTGAACCCAGCCCTCCACTTCGGCTAAGCCGTCTGCTCGTACGGTGTACAGACGCTTTTGTTTATCTGCACGCGACTGCACAAGACCAACTTCCTTTAGTATCTTGAGGTGCTGTGAGATAGTTGGCGCTTTGAATGAAAACCGCTCTACAATCTCACCTACCGAAACTTCACCGTGAACAATATATTCAAAAATGCTACGGCGAGTTGGGTCGGCAAGAGCTGCGAATGTGTCCATATTTGCAATAATAAGTCAGATGCTTAAATAAGTCAATACCTAAATACTTTGACTCACCCTAGTACACCAATTACGTAACCCTAGGGCCTCTAAAACAATACAGTAACTAGCTTCCCGACGACTGCATTTGCATAATTATCGTCCTCGACAAGATCAAACCTGCTCTTGGCAACCCCTCCATTTTACCCATTCAACTTAGATGGCAGTAGTTACTTTAGCGGCAAAATTTGAGTATTTCCTTTTAATAAGCGTACGGAATATAAATAGATGCGTTATTAATAAAAGTGGCACGGGTACCGTCAGTACGAAGTATGTAGCACCAAAGTCACCCACATGCCTTACGAGCGTTGGTCCCATAGCGAATGCAAAGAGAAGGTCGAAGGTACCGATAATATTAAATATCCATGCAAACGCTTGTTGCAGACGCTCGGATTCCGACCACTGAAGTGTCGCAAAGGTAAGGTACGCCAAAACCATCGAAACAAGGTCTCCATAGGCGGCTGGCTGAGCAAAGCCCGCAGGTAGCTCGTGGGCGACAACACCTGTGATCAAGAAGCCGGTACCGATGAATCGGATAAAGTGGATAGGAATAAGTGCCCTAAGCGCACTACGCTTTGGCTGCGACTCTAATTTTGGCCAAGCAAACGTTCTAATCACCACATACCAGCCGATAAGGCTTGCTAGTGTACTTAATCCCAAAAATAGTGTGTCTCCCATGATGCTATATTCTCCTGTAGCGTTTGCACACTACTATTCGTTACTTTAATTTATTATCTTTCTCTGCGGCGTAGACAGCCATGAAGGCTTTCATCGCATCGTACACTTTGACATTGCAAATTCGGTAATATACATGTTGCCCAGCCCTACGTGCCTGCACAACTCCTATCTCTCTTAATACCTTTAGATGTTGCGAAATAGTTGGCTGAGCCAAGTTGAAGTGACTGGCGATATCTGTAACTGTCAATTCTTCATTCTCTCGAAGAAGCTCCAAAATATGCTGGCGATTAGCATCCCCTAGCGCACTGAATAAGCGAGCGAAAAGATCAATATTGATATCGGAATTATGCATAGACATATTGTAATGCATCTATATATCGTATGCAATAGCTAAGAGGGATAAACGCAAAGAACCGCCATTTCGGACAGTTCTAACATCTTTCGATGACTTGCATTTGTTTGAATAATTTACCTAGTAAGGAGTTAAAATTGTGTCGGTCACGGGAACCGATCACCTATTTTAACTGCTTGCCTTGGCTCCGGCAGCTGGGCTCGAACCAGCGACCTAATCGTTAACAGCGATCCGCTCTACCACTGAGCTATGCCGGAATAGTAATGTAAGGTGCGTCACCTCGGAGGTGAATACAAAGGCTATTGTACAGCATCGCACCGTATCTGTAAATATTACTGAGCGTGCAAATTATCAATCTGTTTTGCAAGGTCGGCAATTGTGCCCCAACTGCTGCCGTCAGTCATAATTGCGAGTACATATGTGCCGTGCTGACCGTACACAATTGCAGCGTCGTGCAGCAGCCCATTAAGGAATCCTACTTTATCGGCGACCGTCCCCTGCACCCCTGCTGGAATGCCTTGGCGATATACGTTCGCTTTCATCGCAGCAATCAATCGCTGTTGGTTAACACTCGAGAAATTCTGCCCCGTTGCAATCATCCCAAGCATCAGCGTCAGATCATTTGGCGTGGTGTACGGCCCGCCACTTTTCATAAACGTCGAGTTCTTGAGGCCAATCGCCTGGATATCGCTCGTGATCGTCGAAAGTCCAAGCATATTTAAGAAGTTTTCAGCACAAGCATTATCGCTCTGGCTAATCATTTTGTTAAAACATAGCGCGTTACTATCCCAATCCTGATCACCTGCATCAATTTGTTTCAGCAGCTCATACGCAGGGAATAATTTATATGTACTCGCCGTAACAAACTGATTATCTCCGTTATAGCTTGCGCGGCGACGCTGGCCATCGAGTTCTACCATCGAAACGCCAAAGGTGCCCGGGTGATCGTGCGCATAATTTGCCATTAGCGCCGAGAGTCCTTGGTCGTTCGGGCTATAGGTTCTTGTATATTGCTCGGTCGGTGGCACGTCTTTCGTTGCTACTTCAGCAACAGTACTTGCGCCGTCTACCACATCTTGCAATGAGCCCACCGTTGCCACAGCATCTAATGCCTTACCTGGCGCGCCATCGATACGCGATAATTCTGTGAAATCGAGTGTCTTTACATAGCTCACCCCAGGCGCGACCGCAACCTTAGCAGCTACATTCTTGTTCAGCCAGTCGCCGGCACGATCAGTATTTACTTTCGCCGCCAGCTTATTACCATCGGCACTAAAATCAAGCCACGTTAGTAGGTCGCTTGCCGCAATAGCGACAGGATTACCATTTACTTGTAAGGTAATACCAGATTTCAACCGCATATTTAACGTAGCGGCAAGATCTTTAGCGGCACCATCCATCACATCAGGTTTTCGTTCGTTGCGCGCAACTTTAACAGATGTTTGGTCTGTGAGCACTGGCCGGACTGATTTAATACTCGAAATAACATCAACCTCCGAGCACGTACCTCCAATAACCGATGGAACGACAGACAGTGTGCTTCCGTTTGCCTTTAGTGTGGCGTTCACTGGCGGCTGTTGGCAATCTGGCATCAGCTTTTTGTTTACGTAGTCCACAAATTTAGCACCAAATCTAGGCGCAGGTGCAGCAGCGACTTTACGGCCCGACCAAAAAAGTGAGGTAGGCACAAAGCGCATATACCACGGGTAGTTCATATCATTAATACGTGCCGTGTTGTCGACACTACCATCAACATCAGATAATTTCGGTGAGGTGACTGGCTTTGTACTCGAACCCATATAGATTGCGATCGTATGATGAGCGTAGGCTGTATTCAACACATCTATCGCTTGCTGCTTTGTTTTGCCCGCTACAGATATGCCATCAACCTTGGTGTAGGGCAGTAGCGTATTTGGCGGATAGAATAGCTGCACGAGTATCATACCCCCAACAAGCACCGCACTTGCGCCTCCGAGCAATTTCTTCCAGCCCACATGCTTCATCTTGCTGATGACAAGATGTGGAACATCTGCTACAAATCGTCGCATATGTTCCTAGTATATCATTAGCACTATGCTATTACGGCCGCCGGCTCATACCCCATAATTACCAACGTCCGCTGCAACACCGCAATATCATCGACGTTTTCTTCTGGATTTTTCTGAAGCTCGGTAAGCTTCGCGCGAATCTCTTTTTCAGTAATAGATATCGCACCTACCACTACCGTTGGTGCCGCTGCCTCAGCCGTACCTACCACCTCTAGTGTTCGCGCTTCGTTGTCACGCTTACGCAACCAGCCGCGCTGAATCAATCCATCCACATGGGTTGCCACGGTGGATACGCTCTTATAATCAAGCGCGCGCATAATCTCGCGGTAGCTCGGGCCATAGCCGTTGCCTTTAATAAATCCATCAATAAAATTAAGCAGCTCTTTTTGCTTTTTTGTTGGTCGTTTTTCCATGTGTTTCCTTTCTGGTTGCTAAGATTGCAGCAGCAATTCCCCACCATACAATCGAGACAGTGTCATCCGCCCAAACTGGCAGCATTAGCCCTACCACGACAAGTCCGACACCACTCGCAAATACCGCGAGCGCCATCCAATCAGATCGCTTGCGCCAAAGCCGCGCGAGCACCACCCAGGTAATCGCAATAAATAGCGCCAAACCAAGCCACCCTGTTTCGTGCGCGACAAATAAGAACTGGTTTTCAATGACCGTTGGAGTGTTAGTAAACAACGACGCAGAGCCGCTACTACCAACACCCTGCCCAAGTGGATGCGCGAGCATCAAACTAACACCATTCGTCACCGACTCGAGATGCTGCGCGTTTGAATCTACCGACGCCCCTGTTGTTGGGTTGTTATGGATTAGTGCGTTCTGAACGAATGCCGTATTACGCGCACCGTATACAATGCCGCCGAGTATCGCCGTCGCCACCGCAATGTATCCGGCCTTGCGCCAGGTAATCACATTTTTATACTTAGCCCCAAACAGTACTACCAACGCAATGACCGCGCCGATCCATGCGCTACGCGCGTAGCTCACAATTAATGCTACGAGTCCGGCGACGGCAAAAAATACGAGGATATTACGCGTGTTTTTGTCACTGAGCTTTTTACGTTGAGTAATCCAAAACGCCGCAGCACCCGAGAGCACAATAACCGTATACGCCCCGAGTGGATTTGGCCCACGTAGCGTGCTGTTTTCGCGCACAAAGGCAGGGTTTTTATCGATCGTAATATACGGCTCAATTGTCGAATCACCGTAACCGAAATAACTCAAAAAGTTATGTGGCAGTGCTAGCTGTAACACGGCAAAACCAACAACAATCGCCGCGCCCACTATCGCGATTCGCAAGAACGACGCTTTATACGCTGGATATGCCTTCAAAAATAGATAGACAAGCGCAAAGTACGCTATATAACGAAGATCAACCATAAGCCCTGCAATCATAGCGTTAGCCGGCAGCCGATACACTACCAAAAGCAGTAGATGAAGCGCCGCATAGCCAGCAATAAGCCATAGCAGCACGTCCTTAAACGCCGCGCGCCATGCCTTACGCCGCGTGTAATCTATCGCAAGTAGCACCAGCGCCACCAGCATTAGCATCTCTTTCCACGCCTTCACAACATCAGAAATTTGCGGGAACCGGCTATCAATAAACACCGTAATCGGTGCGTGAATAACAATCAAGCTCATAATAACGAGCAATATCCAAGCTATTAGATGGTGTAAGCGTAAGTGCTTCATGCTGCCCTCATTGTACCGAAAAGCGCTTAACAGTGGTATACCTATTCCATCGATATATCACTTCGTTGCTCTGAAAAACAAGCACGCTCGTTTTATCGCTCGCTTCCTCGTGGTATACTAATCTCCATAATATGCCATCGAGAAATACAAAATTCTACAGTCTCATCCTCATGGCCGCCGATTTTATCGTGCTCGCACTTGTGTTTGGCGTTGCCTATTATGTCCGCACACAACTTGACCACCGCGCGCTTTTACACACCGTCTACGCACGTGAATATTTCGAAAGCTTCCTTACAGTAGCGCCTGTTTGGATCCTTATCTTTGCTTCACTTGGCCTCTATTCGAGCCACACATACACTCGCCGACTCGTCGAATGGAGCCGCATTATACTTGGTAGTGTAATTGGCATTTTGCTCATTATCGGGTGGGAATACACTACTGGTGGCCACTTCTTCCCAGCGCGTCTTGTTGCCTTTTACGTCCTCATCGGCTCGGCCCTCGCTATTATTGTTGTGCGCGAAATTCTCCGTTTCGTGCAACATCAACTTTTCCGTTATGGCCGCGGGGTAAGCCGTGTGCTTATCATTGGTAATTCTGCCGCTACGACAGATATCATGGAATCACTCTCAACCACCCATAAATCTGGCTATCAAATCGTCGCTTTTGCTGGGCCAGTAAAATTACTGCCGCCGCATTTAGGCATTAAGCACTATTCATATGTCGAAGATGCGCTCAAATGCATCGAAAAATGCCATATTACGACTATCATTCAGACCGACCTTTACGATAGCGAAGATCGCAACCACAAAATCCTCGGCGCCGCACAGCTCAATCACATTCAGTACAATTTCATCCCGGGCGAGCCAGAATTCTACACTGGTAAAAACACCGTCGATGTATTCCTTGGCTACCCTATGATTACCGTCAGCCAGACTCCACTTGTCGGCTGGGGTGCTATTCTTAAACGTATTTTCGACCTGTTCTTCGTCATCATCACATTGCCGTTCTGGGGGCTTGTCGTGTTAGTACTCGCGATGCTACAAAAAATATTCAACCGTGGCCCGGTATTTTACATGTCTAAGCGCCTGAGCCGTTTTTCTAAGCCAGTAAACTTATATAAATTCCGCACAATGAGCGCAAAGTACGGCAGCAAAGATGCCAGCATCGAGTTCGAAGAAATGGGCCGCCCCGACCTCGCCGAAGAATATCGCAAAAACCACAAGGTCGAAAACGACCCACGCATTACCCGCTTTGGCAGATTCCTACGCGACACCTCACTTGATGAATTCCCACAGTTTATCAACGTACTACGCGGCGAACTAAGCCTTGTTGGCCCACGCCCAATCTTGCCACAAGAGGTAAAGTTCAACCCATCACGTACCGCACTTTTGCACAGTGTAAAATCTGGCGTAACCGGCCTATGGCAGGTATCTGGCCGTAGCGAACTAAGTTTCGAAGAGCGCATCGAACTCGAGCTTTACTACGCGCAAAACTGGAGCTTTTGGTTAGACCTCCGTATCCTCGCAAAAACCATCATGGTCGTCATCCGCAAAACCGGAGCGCGCTAGTGCCAATCATTGCACTTATCGGGCCATCTGGCGCCGGCAAGAGCACCCTTGTAGATTATTACATTCAGCACCATCCTGATGCCCGCTTGCATAAATCCATCACCACCCGCCCTATGCGCGGCAGTGGCGATACATCGCATAGATTCGTGACCGATGCAGAGTTCGATAAACTCGCTGCAGCTGGCGAGCTGATTAAGCCTGTGGAGGCATTTGGCTATCGCTACGCCATTACCAAAATCCCCAAGTACGCTGGCGTTACATTTGTATTGCTGCGGTACCAATTTGTTGAGGAATTTAAACGTTTTTACCCAGATGCTACAGTTATACAAATCGAGGCACCAGTAGATGTTTTGTCGGAGCGCATTACTAGTCGCGGCGATAAAGTGCGCGCAAAAGCAGATGAGCTACTCGATGAAGTTGCTGCAGGGCGAAAAAAGGCAGATTATATCATCGATACAAATACAGATATTGAAAATGCATACACCGAATTCAACGAATTACTTACACGGTGAGAATGTAGCCGCAGTTTCTGATTTGGGATCTGTCGGCTTTTGACATAAAGCATTATTCTTTTTTAATACAGGAAAGTCATATTCGTTAGGGTTTGCAGAGTAGCCATGCTTTTCTGCATCAAACGCGGTACAAAAGTACTCACGATCTGTAGGAAATATATTAAATTTAGGTGCTGGTTCGTAATAAGGCGCACCGTCGTTAAAATAACCTGGACCTATCGCCTGAAGAGGTAAATGCCCGCATGATGCCCATTTTGCATAGAATCTCATTGTTCCACCGAGTGGCGAAAGGTCGAAGAGAAGCAAAATACCAACCGATATAGCAACGATTTTAAATGCTTTATTTTTTGAATTAATTGGCTTAATTTTCTTTTTTTGTGGCATATAAAGCTCCTTTTATTATGATACCAGCTATCATCACTGAACTTATCCAGATCATAAAGATATTTTCCATAGAAGTAGCACGACCATAAACGGAATCTCGGCCAGAACTATGAGTAATCGATAACTCCGCTAGTTGATTTCTATTGTCAAAATAACTTACTTTCTCTGGGTTTCCATTAAGCAATATTTTCTGGCTAGCGTCTTCAAAGACGCTATCATTCGATACCAATCTATTCAAGGACTCCACTCCGCTAGTCACACCATAGTCGCTATTACTTACCGTAATATATTGCTGCACTTGCACTACATCTCCATCGACGCCTTTACCCGTAACTGTAAGTAAATGATAGCCCTCTTCCATTTCGGGTGGGATTTTTATTTTTGCATTCAGAGAACCATCGGATGCTACTTTCACTCTCGCAAGTAGTATTCTATTTGAGAAGCCGACGATATCAACACTTCCATCCGGATGAAACATACCAGAATCCATAGTTATGGTCTGCTCACTTCCGATGCCGACATAATCTTTAGTTACAGCTCTTCTTATAACTCTCTGGCCGTTTACTTCAGGTGGTATGTTAACAATCGTATAGCTGAGATCATCATTTTTAATACGCTCATTTATCACGTTAGCTATTCTCTTATGCCCTTCAGCATTCGGATGATAAGATTCTTGCATGTAGCCTAGCCTTATTTTTTGAGGACTAAGTTTCAATGGCCCTGTCATATAAAATGAATTTTGACATATTTGACCACCCTCAAGGCTATCCTCTATATCAACGTAGTAGACGTCCGTATCCCGCGCGACCAGCTTGAGTATGTTATTGAGCCTCGTTACACTCGAGCGCACCATCTGACGCTCTGCGGCGTTTAATAATTGCGACCCATCCAAACAACCGTCCTGTGCAACAAATTGAGGATAGCCTACTAAATATACTTTTGTTGATGGCGATACGTCCTTCAACCTTCTTGTAAATTCTGTTAGCGGGACGCGCTCATCATCGATTGTCTTCCTAAGGTTTGCGCTAACTTGTGGATCAGAAGCCTGTGCGCAAGGCGAAAGTTTAAGCAAATGAGGGCTTGCGCAATACGCGATAATTTGCCCAAATCCAACATCGTTTCCACCGGCAGTAAGCGTAACAACATCTGGCTCATATTTCGCTACAAAGTCTACTTGCCTAACAACGCCTGGGATAAAGTTATCAAGCGCCTCATTTTGCTTGCGCCCCTTCTCCTCGGCATTCTTATCCCTTAACTCCTCATGCTGACCAATATACTCGTCAGTACCATAATAATCAGGTTTAACTCGTGCTCCAGAACAAGCAATAGACCTCATTTCATTGTCTGATATACCCCACTTTTCTTTCAATAAAAAAGGGTACGATCTATAACTTACATGACATTGGCCCCTATCTACTGTTCCAGGCAGATAATTAGTCTTACCGTCCGAATAAGAAATATCACCTTCTCCACTTGAGTAAGAATCTCCGAGTGCAAGATACTTAATATATTTCACATCGATTGTTCCCATTACAATGCGATGCGTAGCTTCGCTACCGCTTTCCGTATTTACAGTAAAAAATGAAAGCGTATTACTATCGTCACCAAACTGAGCACCTCGGATCTGCGCCGTTTGGCCTACGAGGTTTTTAATTGAGCCACTGTTTTCTCGAATTCTACATGGATGAAGAATTTGAGTAAGAAAGTCAAAAGGCTCACTACTTATATCTCCACAATCCCTCGTATCTATTATCTGGCCTTCGGGCGCCAAGAAAATAAACCTACCATCACTGCTCACGCTCTCTATCCTTGGTTGATTTGTTGGGCTCCACACCTTCAGAGAGGATACCGTCAACAACCTTGTTATCTCATTTGTGATGAGATTATACTTCACAATACCTGTATTTTTGAAGTAGGCGATGACGTAATGACCATCGCTGGATATCCGATACGAGGAAACACCATTTCCCCAGGCGATAGTTGAAGGCAATATTTCTTTGTCGAATACTGAAGTATCTAGGTTATAGTAACGCAACCCTTCAGGCAACACATTTCCATTAGGTGCATACGTCGGCTTCAATACTTTTGTGAAATCACTCACAGACACCAGCACTGAATGAAATTGATTTTTTCGACTATAGATAACTGTGTCTGTCCCGGGAACAAGCTGCGCACCAACTGTGCCTAACAGAAAAGTATAGTCGTCTGTCCCATGGAGACGAATTAAAGGCTGTAGCGAATCACCGTTCCTCGTACCATAGGTATAAGCCATGTCAAAACTCTTACCATATGTGATACACAAAGCCATCGTTTTTACATCGCCACTCGTCCAGTCGGTTACATTTTCTTGTGATTCATCACAAACACCTCCCCCATCGTCAATCCGAACCGTGGGCTGACCGCGCGTCCAATCCATATCGGCATAGGCGGGCAACGCAATTATGCCGCATAAGTATACGCACATTAAAGCAAGAATAGTAGTAAGGATTATCTGCTTCTTCATTAACCAACCTATTCCTCAATATACCAAGCAAAAGTTAAGCTAAAGTGAAACAACAAACACTAAACTGCGTCGTCAAATCCGCTATACTATACATATGGCACAAAAACTTCCGCGTATTGCTATTGTCTGTGATTTTCTTACCACTATGGGTGGGGCTGAGAATGTCGTGCTTGCGATACACGAGGCATTCCCCGATGCGCCGATTTACACTGCTATTTATAACCCCGATAAAGTACCGGCATTTAGCCAGCTCGATATTCGTACATCGAGCCTGCAAAAGATGCCGCAAAAGCTACGCAACTACCACAAACTATTCCCTACGCTTGCCGTTAAGGCTATGCGCAAACTCGACCTCAGCGAATTTGATATTATCCTTACCAGCAGCTACCTACATGGCCACCAGGTAACAAAATCTCGCCCCGATCAGGTGATTATTAACTATTGCCACACACCGCCACGCTACTACTGGAGTCATTACGATGAATACCGCCGCGACCCAGGCTATGGCAAGTTAAACCCGATCGTCCGCACACTAATGCCCCTGATGATTCCGCACCAGCGCAAGCTCGATTTAGAGGCTGCCAAGCAAGTGGATGTGTTTGTTGCGAATTCATCCGAAACTGCCAAACGCATTAAAAAGTATTACAAACGCAACGCCACGATTATTCACCCGCCGGTTGATGTAATGCGGTTTAGTCCATCGCGCGATCGCAACGATTACTACGTAACCGTCGGCCGCCAGTTGCCCTACAAACGCTACGATTTAACCGTGCAAGCTGCAACACAACTTGGTGTTAACTTGAAGGTGTTCGGCAATGGCCCAATGCACGAAAAGTTGGTTGCAATGGCCGGCCCAACAGTGCATTTTTACACAGACCGATTTGGCGATGCATCAGATAGCGAAGTAGAAGAAGCCCTCAATAACGCCAAGGGATTTATTTACCCAACCGAGGAAGATTTCGGCATTGTAACCGTAGAAGCACTCGCTGCGGGTGCGCCAGCAATTGCGCTTGGTAAGGCTGGCACGCTCGATATCGTGCAAGACGGCGAAACAGGAATACTATTCGACCACCAAACGGTTGAAGATGTTGTGGCAGCGATTAAACGCGCCGAGGCAACGAAGTTTTTCCCGTCAAAGCTCCAGCGCACAGCAAAGCGGTTTAACAAATCTTTGTTTATTACCAAGCTGCGCAAAGTTGTTACTGACCAAATCCACTAGCACGACTGCTCGCCATAATGCTATAGTTTATTTATGGAGAGTTTACCGACGGAGCAAAGCGATATCGAGCGGCTTAGTGCCGAACCTGCAACAGGCTCAGGAGCGCCAATAGAAACAGCTGCGCCCGCGACTTCACCAGTGGCACAGAGTACCCCGCCTCCGGTATCTCAGACCCCTCAACCACAGTTCGATCCGCCAATCGCAACACCCTTAAACGCGCCAAAGAAAAGCCACAAAATACGTAATATTATTATTGCTATTGTTGTTTTACTGCTACTTGCTGGCGGTGCCGTTGCTGCTGTAATGGCGTTTTCTACACCAAAGAAAGACCCAGCAAAAAAGGCTGCCATACAAGACACGAAGCCGCTTGATGATGCCCAAGGCATGGTCACAAAGATTAATGCCGCGTTAATGGATAGCACAAAAACAACATACCAGAACCCACAGATTAGCTTTACATCACCTACCAGCACACCGCCAGCAACGAGCCCCGCTTTCCAGGTAGGAGACGCGGGCTACTATACAATGATGAACCAGGCCTATGGCCTTACAATCCAAAAAACAGTAGCTACAAATAGCGAAACAGGAGTGGATACTGTATTTACTCAAGGCATCATTGATGAAGTAACGGCAACATTTACTAGCAGCCAATACCATAAAACAACAGACCTTACATCTGGCGCAGAATACCAGTCTGACACCGTAATCTGTACCGTATCAGGAGCTGACAGCATCCCGATATATGTAACCTGCGCCAATAAAAACGCTTACACAAAAGTAAGCAGCGATCTTAAACCATTCGTTACGGTATATCACGCAGGCAACTCTGATGATACTTCCGAATCTGTATTCTCCGCACCGAACATTAAAAGCAGTAGTGTTGATAGCTACCAAACTGCAACAGTGAGCATTTCTTCACGCCAAGGTGTTGGTGGAGCTGCGCTTCTCTTCTACCGAAAGGGAAGTGAAAATTGGAAATTCTTCAAAGCAACTCAAGACGAGCTAAGTTGTAGCGAATATAATACCGATGACCTTAAAGCTGCATTCGCGGATGAGCCATGCGTCTCAGATACAAATACCGATACAACCGTCAAATCCTATACGCCAAGTACCAAAAAGAGCACCAGCACTTCGAGCACAAATTCAACCACAAATTCCACAACTCAAAACGGCACAACCCAGAATACTGGCATTGTGCCGCCTTCGACAAATCAGTAACTATTCTACTGTTACACTCTTTGCAAGATTACGCGGTTGATCGACGTCATTACCGCGCGCTACTGCCACATAGTAAGCGAGTAACTGCGACACTACATTGAATAAGAGTGGGGTCAGCAGCTCGAGCTTTGTATTAACGCGTATCACCTGCTCGGCAGGTATGCGCTTACTGGTATCGGTAATGACGATCGCGTGCGCGCCACGAGCATTCATCTCGATAAGATTGCTTTGGCTCTTTTCGTATAGCCAGTTATCTTGCAAATAACAGATCTCAAAGAAGCGGTCGTCGATAAGCGCGATTGGCCCGTGCTTAAGCTCACCTGCGGCGTATCCTTCTGCGTGCACGTAGCTCACCTCTTTGAGCTTTAGGGCGCCCTCAAGTGCGATCGGGAAAAGCGCATCACGGCCAACAAATAACACATGATCGTATTTGGCATACTTATTAGCAATCTTCTTTACTTCCTTGTCGTGCTTTTCAATCACCTTTTCGATTTCATTTGGTAACAACTCAAGCTCACGAATATAGCTACTGAGCTCTTTTGAACCCATACCTTTTGCCTGTGCAACCATTAATCCAAAGATGGTAATTGCCGCCACCTGTGAGGTAAATGCCTTGGTGCTCGCAACGCTAATTTCGGCGCCAACATGTACATATACACCACCGTCAACTTCGCGGGCGATCGTGCTTCCTACTACATTCACCACGCCCAAACATTTTACGCCGCGGCGTTTTAGTTCTTGCAGACAGGCAAGGGTATCTGCCGTTTCACCGCTTTGGCTCACAATCAAAGCAACGGTATTTTTCGGTACGGCGAATGATCGGTAGCGCAATTCACTCGCGATTTGCGAACTAAACGTCACATTATCGAGGAATTGCTCAATCAAATAGCCAGCTTCGAGCCCGGCGTAATATGCCGTTCCGCAGCCAATCACCATCACGTGCTCAATCTCTCGCAGCTCATCATTGGTCATATTAAGCCCACCGAGCCGCGCATAAAGGTTATCTGCATTAACGCGCCCGCTGAGCGTACTACGCAGGCTGTCTGGCTGTTCATTAATCTCTTTGAGCAAGAAGTGGTCGTATCCTTTTTTCTGAATTGACTGCAAATCGATCTCAAGTGTTTCAACGGTCGCATCGACTTCGTTTGCATCGATATCATAAAGCTGCACACCATCACGCGTACATACACCTACTTCACCGTCATGTAAGTACACTACTTGATTGGTGTAACCAACAAGTGCCGAAGCGTCGCTCGCGATAAATACCTCAGTGTCACCAACACCAACAATCAGCGGACTACCCTTACGTGCAATCACAATCTCATTCGGATTTTTGATACTCATAACAGCAATGCCGTATGCACCAACTACCATTTTTAGTGCTTGACTTACTGCATCAAGCAAAGTGGTGTCGTCTTTTTTATAGATGTAATCAACGAGCGCAGCTAATACCTCACTATCGGTATCGCTTTTAAAGTCATAGTCATGCTTAGCGAGCTCTTGCTTTAGATCTTGGTAATTTTCGATAATGCCGTTGTGGACAAGATAAATATCACCGACTGTGTGCGGATGCGCATTGCGCTTACTTGGTGCACCGTGAGTTGCCCAGCGAGTGTGGCCAATACCAATTTCATCGGCTGTTTTATGCCCCGCCACTTTCTTTTCAAGCTCGACCACCTTACCCTTTTCGCGCAGCATCGTTGCGCCACCACGCTCACTCAACGTTACAACGCCTGCGCTGTCGTACCCACGGTATTCGAGTCGCTTCAACCCACTTACGAGAACTTGTTGAGCTTGTTTATCGCCAATATAACCGACTATTCCGCACATACTAAATCCTTTCAGCGGGCAAAAAATAACGCCCGTGCTTTATTTCTATACTACGCTCATTTTTTATAGAATTTACGTAAATGTATATATTACAACATAAACGAAAGGGGACATAAGTGGTAATATGACAAAGGCTAATGATATAAACAAAAAACCTGCATTTACGCAATGCAGGTTTTTAGAATATACAGTTTGCTAATTTTGTACTTTTTTCGCTACTTCACCTACACGTGCAGCAACGTCTTTGCGTGCCACAAGCAAGCCGTCTGGGGTATTCACAACCACAATGTTATCAAGACCAATTACTGCGATAGGCTTATTATCTTCCTCGTTACGAATGTAGGCATTCTCTAGCTCAATTGGGTGAATATTCTCGCCTTTAAAGTAATTGCCTTCTTCATCTTTTTCATTCGCATCGTGAAGATCTTTAAAGTTTCCGACATCCATCCAGTCAAAGCTTGCAGGTACAACCACAAGTGAGCGCGACTTTTCAATCAATGCGACATCAATTACTTCGCTCATAAAACCGAGGTAGATATCTTTATATTCATCGCTCTGAGCATTTTCGATAGCCATAAGTCGCTGATAATTCTGATTTAGCTCTGGCGCGTACTGTTCCATCTCTTTGGTGAACGTATTCACTGAGCCCACAAAGTATCCACAGTTCCAGAGGTAACGGCCGCTGCTCATGTACTCTTTTGCCGTCTCGTAATCAGGCTTCTCTTTAAAGCTCTCTACGTGACAAACCTCAGAACCTTCAGCGATCGCTGTACCTCGCTGAATGTATCCGAATCCAGTAGCAGGATAGGTAGGCTCGATGCCAATAAGGGCAATTTCACCACGTTCGCTCGATACCTTACCTGCTGTTTCAAATGATCGAACAAAACCTTCAACATCACGGATATGATGGTCGGCGTGAATAAACGCAATCGGCTCGTTGTGATCATGACGCTTGGCAACGTGTGCAAGTGCAGCAACAATACAGTTAGCCGTACCGCGTCGGCCTGGCTCAACCACAAAGTGATCTTCATCAAGCTCTGGGAGCTGTGCCTTTAGCGCAGCAGCGTGGCTGATGTCTGGTACCACGTAAATTTCGCTTGTAAGACGCTTTGCGCGGTCATAGGTATTTTGCACCATCGATCGGTCGTTAGTAAGAGTCAAAAGCTGTTTAGGGTTATTTGCAGTCGAAAGGGGCCAAAGGCGTGTGCCTGAGCCGCCGGCAATAATTACGATAATCATGCATCTATTATAGCTAAAAAGGCAAATTTTTGTTATAAGTTATGCTTCAATTGTCTGTCAGAAAAATTTCATCATCAGGCAAACGGAAAAGTCCTTCATCAAGACGCTTCTGGTCAAGATAATGCGCGATGAACCCGACGGTACGTGGGATAACGAAAAGCGTATTAAAGAAATCGGCATTAATTAGCATATCGATCTCTGTTTGCGTATAGCCTTCTTCTTCGATGAGCGTATCGAGCATAAGAGCAGCGATATGCCCATCAACATTCAAAATAAGATTGCCTTTCTTTTGAACTGTGATCGCTTCAACACCTTTAGCGAAATCGAAATAACGATGTGATGATAGTTTGTCTGCAAAGCGTGCGAGAATTTCTGTTCGTGGATCTGGAAGATCGAGCCGATACTTTTTATGCCCAATACCACTGATAAGCCGCTTAGCGCGCGCTCGCTCTTCTACGAAGCTACGTGGTTCAACTCCGGTTGCGACGCCGTCAAACCATTCTCGTGCGGCGCCGGACACCGCCCCACCAAATCGAGGACCGATCGTCATAAGACCTGCGGCAAGCGAGTCTACGACACCTTTGCCCGCCCGTGCGGTAATAATCGTATTAAGTGCCCCCGAAACCTGCGGGCCGTGATCAACAGATAGTAAGAATATTTCACGAACTAGGTCGACTGTGTGTACCGATTTAGGCTGACGCCCAAGAAGTGCTGCAGTTATTTGTGCAGCGATATCACCTTGGCTCGACCATTCGGGCAGCGTTTTACCGATAAAAGCATAGCCACCTGTAGTCTCCGCACTAATAGTTGAGGTAAACAGCGTTGAACGGCGAGTAGAGAAGTCTGCTTGGCTTTCCTCAACATCGCCATTCGGCAATTCTTTCACCGCCGCAGTCAAGTCGCCAATCGATTGCGCTACATTCACGCCGACACCTGCAAGTGCCCGCCTTTTAGCGCTCGCTGTCTCATCAAGTGAATTAGCAAGCGCTTTAGCATGCCCAAACTGCACCGGCGTATCGAAGCTCTCGCCGATAATCCCAGCGACATACGCAACAACGGGTTTAGTGACTTTCCCTTCTTTAATAAGTGAAGCTATTTCGTATTCATCAACCCCACCGAGCTCGCCATAGTAAACAATACTCTCAGTCGCAGAGTCGGCCTCGGCAGCTAAAAATGCATCACGCGGCGAAGTAACAGGGAATCGATCACCACCAAAACATAGAGCGAAACTAAGCGAGTTACCTGAGGCAGCGACAATCGTAATAAGCTCATTAATCATCCCTCCACTTGCCGAAAGAACCGCCACTGATCCAGATTGATGCAAACGATTTGCCTGCAGCTGACGCCAATCCACACCACCCACTACGCCCAGCTTCAAAAACCCAGGTACAATCAAGCCAACGCCAGCAGGACCGATGATTGTTTTGCCAGCTTTTGCGTACGTACGGTAGAGCTCCAGCGCTTCACGTTCAGGTACATCCTCTGCAAAAATATGCGCACCAAAAGCCTCAGGGTAAGTTGTAAAAAACTCCCTGGTCACATCATAGGCACGGCGCGCGCTGGTAATGTTAAGGAGCCAGTCAACCTGAGGAATCGCCCGTTTTGCTTCTGCGATAGTTCGATAGCAAGGAATCATCACCTCGCCGCCCTTCCAAAAGTACTTTTCAAACCGCTTCGAGCCGCCAACAATACCGACTATCGATGGCTCATCACGATTACATAGTGCGTCAAAATCCAGAATCGCCTGGTATCCAGGCCTATACGACCCGACAGCTAGTATTGTTCCCGGGTGCTTTCTAATATCATCAAGGCTACGCATCAATATACTCCAACGCTTCATCTACTACAGTTGTTAAGACAATATCCGATCCGTGCACGCTGCCGTAAATATCGTGGGCAATCAAAAATTCTTTCATAAGCGCCAGGCCCTCCTTCTCTTTTGGGCCGCCTCTTCGCACGTATACTTTTATTTTTGCCGCCTTAAGTGCATCAATATGCTTTGTAAGCGCATCGATAACACCCGCAAATGTTTTCTTCACATCAGTGAAGTTTGCGACACCACCTGCAAGAACGATGGCTTTACGAGGTGCCGTAGATTGCAGTGCTTGAGCAAGCACAGTATCCGTATAAATCTGGGTTTCCTCACGCGTTGGGCCGCCGCTATATTCGCCGTAATTACCAATTAAATCAGCTTTATTGCGGTTTGCCGCCTCATCAGCAATAGTGATACTTGCTCCGCCGCCACTGAGAAGCAGCCAAATCGAACCATTCGGATTGAGCACGCGAAATGAAAAAGAGGCCGGTGAATTATTGTTAAGCTGGGTAATCGTCTCTTCCGATTTGGTTGTTTGTCGCGCCTCAACAATATCGTCTTCTGTCCACGATGCCTTCCAATCCCCGGCCCCATCGACTAATACCGCTGCATCCAGCACGAAGCATTCGTCATCACGAACAACAAGCGGATTAATCTCCAAGAAGCTCATATGCTCTTGGTTCATGACTTCAATTAGGTGAGTAATAAACTCCTCGGGCAACGGCACATCTTTAAAATCTGTGTATTTCTTTATTGTTTCTGGATGTTCCTCAACGTTTACTCCACCCTGACCTGAGTACAGTATCTGAAATCCGTCTCGCACTCTTTCGATGGATACGTATCGCTCTTCGTTATCGTCATGGGCAAGCATTGGTTCAACAATAAATCGATGGTAGCCGCGCGCCGCTAATTCACTCACCGCCTTAGCCATTTGCTGCTTAGTTATATTAAGCCGGACAAGTCCCTTCTTGCCGCGCTTCTTCACACCCTCATCTACTTTTACGATATATTTCTGCTTCGCTTCAAGCTTCGCAATATCACCTTTAAGGTATGCTTCGCGCAGTTCATAGCCATTATAGCCGTCAACGAGCAATGACTTTGCTCTAAATTCAGTAAGTTTAACCCTCGCCATTACATCTATAAGTGTACCGTAGTCGCGTAAATCAACCAAGATTAAGCTTAGCTACGAGACTGCAAAAGTATTCTCGCCATAGAACGACTCACCCGAACACTCATATCATCAACATATTTTTTCCAGATAATAGATACCACCGCTGTTACGACCACTACTAAAATCGCCGCAATACTTGCAGCCAGCCCTAGACCGAGATTATGTGATAGGTGAACGAAGACCGTATCACCCAGGGAGTGAAGAACAAGGTAATGTGTAAGGTAGAGGGAGAATGATAGACCACCAATGAATACAAGCACCTTGGAGCTTAAAATAGATTGGATCTCTTTCCTTACTAAGATTATTCCTAGTAGGAAAAAGGCAGCTATGAAATGCCACAGTACATACGAGGTGCCTGCGTCGACCCCCGGAAATGGAATCGTCTGAAACCGCTGCCCATCAGCACCTCGATCGGGATATGGGAAACTGGCCATCAAAGTAACAACCAACAACATTGTATAAACATAAACTACACTTACTTTCTCACGCACTCGTTCAATCAGTTTCGTATTAGTCGCAATATCAGCCAATACCGCGCCGAGAATGAAGCAAGTGTAGTATGAATGATTTAGGAGCACAACCGATGCGATATAGAAAATCCACCTATACTTCAATCCACCAACTAGCGTCAAAAATCCAAAAAGCACGAACGACCCTATAAACTCAACGGGCATAGTCCAGAGTACAGGGTTGTACTGTGTACTTCCATTTACAAGCACGCCTATTGTCGCATCATACAGCGCGCTCCATAGCGTTGGTGCAAAGTTAAATATACGCCCCGCCTCTGGAGATCCTGTAATTTCAACGATTTTTGCAGTGTGTGAAAAAGCTCCATTGGATATCAGAACCCACGAGACCATTACCGTTGCAAATACCGGTATGGCGAGGCGGAAATAGCGCTTCGCTGCCTGTTTTTGAAGCTCGGTGATATTGTGGGTTTTGAAATATTTAAAACTAAGTACAAACCCACTTAGAGTGAAGAACAGAACTACTGCAAAATGACCAGCTTCAGTGAATCCAAACGGGAAACCGTAAAATAATGAACTGAAAGCCGTACCTCGGCCGGCAACATTATAGCCGGGGCCAACCATTGCAGCCGGAATATACGTAGCCAGAATATGAGCCCATACGACCGAAAGCGCCGCGAGCCCACGGATACTCTCAAGATAGAGCATCTTACCTTCGCCATTAACCTGCTTGGTTTTATTCCTACGAAAAATAGTCTTAAATAATAATTGGATCTTCTGCATATACCCCTCCGATCAGACCCCACAGCCGCTATCCAATCAAAACTAGAACTATTGTACCTATGTTCACGCTCCCAAGCAACCTATTACCGTAATAATGCCTCTTCATATATACTATATACATTATGTTGTCAGTTGTTATTCCAGCCTACAATGAGTCAGAAGGTATAGAAACGTTCCATAGCACCCTCCTTCACCCAGCGCTTAAATCACTTGATGAGCAGTCTGAGGTGATCTACGTCAACGACGGGAGCCGTGACGATACACTAAAAAAGCTCCACGCAATTGCCAAAAAAGACAAGACCGTGCGAGTTGTTGATCTTTCGCGCAACTTTGGTAAAGAAATAGCGACAACTGCCGGCATTAGCCAGGCAAAGGGTGACGCGATTATGATTTTGGACGCTGACGGCCAACACCCACCAAAGCAGATTCCGGAATTTCTTAAAAAGTGGCACGCTGGCTCGCAGGTTGTCGTAGGCGTACGAGCTACCAACCAGAAAGAGGGTGTGGTTAAAAAAATAGGATCTAAGCTATTCTACAAACTCCTTAATTCATACAGTGATGCGACGATGGTGCCTCGCTCAACCGATTTTCGCCTTATTGATCGCGAAGTTGCGGATGAATTTCTCAAGTTCACCGAGCGCAACCGAATTACCCGAGGCCTTATCGACTGGCTTGGCTACGAACGAGATTACATTACCTTTCACTCACCTGCGCGACTCGCTGGTGAGGCGACGTACACTTTTAGTAAGCTCGTAAAACTTGCTCTCAATAGTATTACTTCACTCTCTATCAAACCGCTCTTTATGTTTGGCTGGATTGGAATGAGTATTATTCTTTTATCGATTGCGGCTGGCTTATTCATTCTTATCGAACAGTTTATTATGGGCGACCCAATGCGCCTTCACTTTAGCGGCTCCGCAATACTCAGTATTTTCATCGCATTTCTCGTTGGACTCATCCTTGTCTCACAGGCTGTTTTCTCTGTCTATATTTCACACATCTACGCACAAACTCAGGCTCGTCCATTGTTTGTTATTAACCACAAAAAATCACACAAACTAAACAATGAAGAACTTCAGCAATAAGAAAGCCTCTCGCACCTGGCGCGCCACATTAATTATCAACATTAAGTCTTTTTTAGTGCGTCATCATGCAGTCTTGCTTGCCTCGGTTTTCTTCTTTTTGCTCGCGAGCTTTCTTACATGGCCTTTTGTAGTACACCCATTCTCAACCCAAGTAGGTTCTAACTATGGAGACATTTTCGGTAGTATTGCTAAATTTGATGCAATAAAAAACGATGGCAACAATCCGTTTATCGATGGTCGTATTAATTCTATAGCCTATCCAGATGGCGTGAGATCGAATGTGGGCGTTGACCGTGTATCGTTCCTCTCTACCCTGTTTTTGTGGGTACTCACCCTTTTATATACTTCTACATTTGCGCATAATATGTACGTCTTTTTGGGCTACTTCATCACTGCGCTTGTTATGTTTTTGTTTATCCGAAAATATACAAAATCGAATAGACTAGGACTCATTGCTGGTTCTGCGTTTATTACATTCCCGCTCTTTATTAGCCTTGCCCGCGCTGCTCCGGTTTACATGTGGTCGTGGTTATATATTCTACCAATTTGGGCGATTATTGAGCTCACAAAATCGTATTCAACAAAGAAGCTTATTTTAGCTGGACTCTCTATTATTCCTGGTGTCTTTTGGACTCCATACTTTATGTTCCATGTCTTTCTTGTCGCACTTACATGTGTAGCTGTATACGCGATTATGACTTTCCGCAAGCAGCACACTCTTCCGTATAAACATCTCGCGTTTCTAGCCGGCGCCATCATTGTTGTGGCAGGTGCCTACGTTGCTATTGGCCACAGTAGTTCGAGCTCCACTGTTATCCCAGATCGGCCGATTTCAGATGCTTATGATCAATCACTCGACCCTCGCATGCTGGTTACTCCGACCATGTTTACAGCTATCACTGCTCCAATATACGAAAACTTTATTAAGCCTATTAGCCCACGCGACGGAACTGCCGTGCTCTTCGCGGGCTATACCGTCTGCGTGCTTGCATTTGTGGGGGCCTACGCCGTAATGCGCAATAGATATCTTACAAAAGACATGCGCTTGCTTGGTGTGTTTGGTGGAGCTATAACCATCGTAACTCTTGCCTTTTCATTGGCGCCGACGATTACTATTCTCGACATCCGCATACCGACTCTTAATTACTTCGTCGTTCATGCAGTACCAGCACTGCGCGCAGGTCAGCGCTTGGTTGTTCCCATAATGCTGGGCCTCATCATTCTTGCCACCCTAGGCGTCTACTATCTGTCCCGTAGGGTTCATATGTACGTTCGACCGTCAATACTACTAGCCTGTATCGCCATCCTTATCGCGGTTGAGTATGTAACTGTATTTGATCAAATGAGTGCGACTATGCGAGTGCCGCCATCTATGAAAGTACTTGCCAAGGCCCCGAAGGGGGTAACAGCAGAGTATCTTAACGATTCTTTAATCGGCTACCCTGGTCAGCTTGCGTGCAAGAACTACCTTATCCACCACCAAACAATCGTTAACCCCTGCAGTCTTGATGTCTATACTAAACCAGGTAAATGGCCAATCGTTGAAGCCATTGCCAAGCAATCAACTAAAGATCAGCTAGAGCAGCTTAAGCACATTGGCGTCACATATGTTATCGTTGATGGCACAAGTGTTACCATGGAGCGCCTTTTGCGGCAAGAAAATAAGCATCTCTTTGCGAGCGATTCTAAGTTCAGAATCTATACAATCAACTAATACGCTACTGTATCGTATAAGTAAGTGTCGACGTCTTTCACTGTAAGATGGTTAGTATTATACTCAACCAATAACATCACCGGCTTTGAAGCATCTGCGCTGAATGTAATTTTCGTATTACGGTCGGTCGTTTCACCCTTCGCAAGAACCACTCCATCTTGACTAACTTTCCAAATCGTATCTAGAGGGAGATTACTTACATATCGAAGTTGTGTGCTCACGCGAACTGTTCCAGATAGGTTATGGAAATTCTGGTCGGTAACTTCAAATGACGATGTTTGTGCTGCGATTTTCGCCGACTGCTCGTAGGGCTTTACCCTAACTGGCGTATATGCAAAACCGTCGCCAAATAACACAAAGTCATTATCACTATCAACAGGTCTCTCCAACAGATAAATACAAAGCTTCGCACGGCTATCATGCTTTGATTCGTCATATAGCAGCTTACCCCATACAGGTTGCGTGAGACACTTCTGATCGTGAGTAATCACTGCCTGCGCACCTCTATCATATGCGAGATTAATTGCTTCAGGATTATCATCCCCGCCAATCGCATTATTCAGGCGATCAACAGATGGCTCTTTCATATTAACAAGCTTTTTGCCATGTACAATTTGTGCTGTGACATATTGGCCAGTCATACCATCAAGTGCATCTACCATAGGCAACTCGGCGACAACTTTAATATCTTTCTGCTCTTTAAGCCAGTAGTATCCCGACGGCATTTTCGTAAAGTCAAACGATGGCGTGTTGTATGTTGTAAGATATTCAAATGCCGTGAACACTATTACGAACATCACAAGACCTATTCTCAGCCACTTTTTACGATCTTTCATCACGTAGCGATATATAACATTCAGTACCAGTGCCGCAAATACGACAAAGAATATATGCATTGGTATGAAGAATCTTGCCAATACGCGCCAAAAACCAATGCCAAAGTGAGCAAGAATACCTCCTGGCAAGTAGATAGTGTGGCCATGAATAGCCATCATTGGTGAAAACATGAAAGAAAGAAACACCGGTGTTGCAACAGCAAGGAACGCACCGAACACGAACAACGTTGTCCGAACATCAGTCGGTATACGAGCGAGACTTGAATGTTGTCGATATAGGAAGTAAACAGCGATTAATATAGCCCCGATCGTTGTTAATATCAGAACGCCATATCCGATATAATTCATCGATTCACTCGGCGTTGAGCGAAGTTCTTTATCATGGCTTACTACTTCGAATGCTTTATTTTGAGAAAGCAGAGGGTGCTGACCTGACGGCAAAAGCAAATCCTCCCACCTGCTACGATATGCACGCATTTCATCAATTGGATCACTTGCACGTGAACTCGAGAGTATCTGAGTTACTTTACTTCCTTGGCTAAACTGCACATACAAAATTGGCAATGAAAGTATAGCGAGAGCACCAGCTGCAAACGCTATCATTCGCGTACGCTCGCCAATGTGTAGACGCTCTTTTTTATTCAGCAACATAATCGCATACGCAGTAAATACCAGGCATGCAGCAGTGACGCTGCCAATGAGTAAATAATACCCATCCGTATAGAATGCTAGCGCAACTACAAGGGAAACTAAAAGCGCGCGTTTTTTCGTAGGCTTTAGCCATAATCCGTAAAAACTTGCAAGTATTAATACAAATGGGAAGCAAAATAGATATGCAAGATGAGAGACCGATTTATAGATGTTGTACGGAACAAATGCAATTGCGTATCCGGCAAAGAATGCGATCAGTTTAGAACCCGTAAGCCGCTTGAGAAACCAATAGCCACTCATCGCAGCACCCAGGAAACCGATAACCATCATGCAATTTAGCCCAGCAACTGGCCCAAACAGGTATGACAAGACTCTCAGCGGAAGCCACAGAGATGAGTAAGTGACAAATGTTGGGCCACCCAAATCTTCACCATTTGGGTAGTTAACAAGATTGGTGTGAGAAAGATTTGGGTTAAGCCCTGGTTCTGCATAATTTAGCCAGAGAAATCCTGCCGTTGCGTCACCAGTGCCCGCTGTAAATAATTGGGTATTAATATGGAGTAATACGCCGCCCGTGAGAGCAACTGTGATAATGCCGTATACTGCCGTCATTATTAGGTACTCAAGGATTGTGCCTCGTAAGAATGTTCGTTGACGAGTAAGGAAGTTTTTAACTGATTTCTTTGAAGTCTTCCGTGCAACACCTCGCCATAAGCCACATAAATAAACAATGGCGAATGGAACCGAGAGAAGACTCAATGACCCGGCATCCGCCACTTCAACTCCGCTAAGCAATGCGCCCGCAAACAAGATAAACATCAGCAACAGCGCTCCTACGCCAAGGACTACTAGTGTCCATAGGGGAAAACTAATAAGCCCTATTACTAAACAAATACTCATAAGTAATACAGCAATGAGCGGGAAAAAGAATCGAGTTCCAGGGCGCAAGAAACCATCAATAAAGAATTCGCCTCGATGATATGCATGTTTGAAGAAACTCTTGCCATTTGTACGGCCATGGTAGAGGCAATTGAAGTCGGGCGAAAGATGAATGTCTTGTTGTTTATTCATGAAGCGAATTAAAAGTGTATCATCGGATGAATGCTCGACATCGTTTGTGATGCTCTCAAAGTGATTCATCGCAGCTATCAACCGCCTGCGTGGGACAAAAAAGAATCCCGTACCCTTTGGATAGTAATCAAAATCTTTTACTCCGTACTGAGTCTTTTTTGGATGCTTAAAATAACGGCGCCATGCAACGTTGACAATAGCGTCCCAGAATCTTGTGAAAACACTGCCTTTCTTATCGATATAGACATGGCCATTCCATATTTGGTCCGAATCATCTTGTAGTTGATCAGAGAGATAAGCGAGGGAATCCTCACCAACGTACACACGAGAGTCGACGAAGAGTATGTAGGGGCTACTAGATGCCTCAATACCTGTCTTACGCGCTAGATATCGACCCATGTTCTTTTGAGATATTACTGTAAGTTTTGCAGCACTCTTAAACTTTACGCGACGCGCCATTGCTGCGCTTTTGTCCGTAGAGCCATCATCAACAACAACAATTTCCGCCTGAAAGCGAGACCTCGCTAGCGCCTTATCAAGATGTTTGAGCGTCGGACCTATCCATTTTTCAGAATTATAAACCGGAATAATAACCGATACACGTAGTTGCTGCATGCACTTTCCCTTACCTAGAACCTATTCATCCATCATTATACACGACAAGAGATGGTACTATAGAGAGAAGATGATCCAATGGTTTCGACGCTCCATAATTCTGCGCAAATTTTTTGCGAGCTCAGTTATGTTTTATGCCTTATCAGGTCTTACGTCAGCTGTTAACTACCTTTTTTACCCTGTTATTGCACGGTTTGTAACAGTCCAGCAATACGGAGAAATTCAGTTCCTCGTGTCAATATTTGGACAACTTTCCGTAGGGTTCGTTGTGCTAAATATTTTAGCGGTTATCATTAGTGTTAAAGTAACCGATCAAACCAAGCAACAAAGTGCCATACGAGCACTTAATCAACTAGCCCAGCTCGTTGCTATAGCCGTCTGCGTCATTGGTGTTGCGTTTCTGAGCGCCTATCGTCAGCATCTAACTCTTTCGAGCGTATGGCCCATCACATGGGTAGGCGTAGGCCTCTTGATAAATGTACCTTTCACTATAGTTATCGGAAGACTACAGGGCAATGGAAGATTTGTAGCATCAGGCGTACTCAGCTTAGCAAGTGTCGCGATCAAGCTATTTGCTTCTATATTGTTCACCATGGCCCACTTAGGTAGTAGCGGCGCTATAGCGGGTATTGCGGTTGGGCTATTTGCGGCCTGGGCTATAGGCGAATGGCTTATGTCTACAAATAAAGCCCTGTCTCGCTTCCCTATGTCCAATGTCTTCTCTAAGAGAATACCCTTCTCTGAGCTTGCTTTCCTTAAAGAATCAGGCCTTATTGCTCTTGTATCAATAGCAGTGCTAACGATAATCTCCTCAGCCGACTCTATTACATCAAGAATTACACTCGGTAGCTACGAGGCGGGGCAATACGCAGCTATCGCTACGATCACTAAATCGATTCTCGCAATCGCAACCCCCTTAATGTGGCTAGCTCTTCCGGCGGCAATCAGCCATGCGAGAAAGAAAGTAGTCTCACTATACGCAATAACTTTCCTTCTTTGCACTTCGTTTGGTGTGCTAATTATTGCGCTACCGTCTCTATTCACAAAAGTTCTTGTAGGCGTAGACCCTGGTGCCTTTTTACATCTCACCACGCCAGCAACTATATCAATGATATTATACGCCGTCGCCTTTGTAGTTGTCGCTTCTGCTATTTGCTTTGGCCACCTAAAGACAACTTTTCTTTCTTCACTAATAGCCATCATTCTATATGGGGTAGTGTTCACACTCACGGTCCACCACCATTCGCCCATCTTTGCCTCATTAATGGGCCAAATAGTATCAGCCTCAGCCCTCCTAATAATCTTACTTACGCAAATACTACGTACTCGCGACCCTATACACACATAATGGGGGTTTGATACAATAACCGCATGATTATTGTGTTTTATGGAACCGGCGCCGAACTTATTAAAATGTACGGTATTATTAAAGGTATCCCTCGTGACCAGCAACTTTTAATTTGTACTTCTCAGCAATACGCCGGTTTACAGAAAGTACATGCACAACTTGATATTCAGCCTGATATTTACCTAGCAAAGGGCTGGAAAAGCAACGACGTTGCTAACATGAAGCAGATGCTTAGTCTGATGCTACGTGCGCATGGCAACTTTGCTAAGCAATTCTTTGCTATAAAAAAGCAGATTAAAGACTCCGATAAAAAATACAAAAACTCAAGCATTGTACTAGTTCACGGTGACACACTTACGACAGTCGTTGGCGCATACCTTGGCCGTGCATTTGGGCTACCCGTTGGACATGTTGAAGCTGGTCTGCGAAGTGGTTCATGGAAAAGTCCATTCCCCGAAGAAATGGACCGTCGGATTGTATCTAAATTTGCACGAATCCACTTTACCCCGAGTGACCTCGCTAAGCAGAATTTGATCGATGAAAAAGCAAAAGGCGAAATTGTCCCTACGACGTTCAATACCGCCAAAGACGCAATTGAGCAGTCTGATAAATTCGTTAGTGATAACTATGCAAAATTAAAGCTCCCTAAGCACTACTGCCTTGTCTTACTGCATCGCACCGAATTACTCGAAAGTAAGGAAGCACTTGAATCCATTTTAAAGACAATCCGTGAGCATGCAAATAAGAAAAATAATGTGGTATTCACTATGCATACCACTACAAGCGCACGCATTAAGGACTATGGTCTTATGCATTATCTTGAAAGTCCTTATGTACGAGTTATCCCAAAACAACCGTATTTCGATTTCATGGCTATTGTAAAAAACGCTGACTATATCATTACAGATGGAGGCGGTCTTCAGGAAGACTCGTTCTTCCTTGGAATACCAGTAATCGTTCACCGTGGACGCACCGAACGCCAAGAAGGCCTTGGGCTGAATGCATCTATTTCGAAAATGGACGTCAATAAAGTTGCCGACTTCCTGGAAAACCACCCTGATAAAAAGAAGTTTCAAGGACTCACGAGCAGTACCTCACCTTCAAGGATTGTCGTTGACTATTTATCACGTAATAATTACATCAAATAGTCTAGTCTTCATTGTAAATCCAATCTGTTTATGTTTAAATAGTAGGTGAATAGCTACTAATTTCACGACTGCGGATATATGCAATTACCTACAAAGAAACATATCAATAAAAAGATACTTGCCCTCATCACTGCATGCATTCTCTTGATAGCGGCAGGAGTTCTTGCATACACAGAGACACATCATATCACTGACATTATTAAAAATCCGTTCTATAAACCAACTCCTACCAAGACTGTCTCTCAACAAAAAGAAGAGGCCACTAAGAATGACCCTACGACAACAAGTACGACAAAGTCGGAGCCAGCGGCCGGCGTAAGTAGAAGCCAGACGACTAATGATGTACCTGTCGCAAAAACAATGAGCATCGCCATAGCGCAACTTGAACAAAAGAACGGAAGCGTAAATCTGACTGCAACAATAACAAATCCAGCAAGCTCCGGTACATGCACCTTTACTTTTACCGCACAAGGGACTAAACCCGTCGTAAGCCAAGCAGCTACAACAAACGACTCTTGTTCAACATCTATACCAGATTACCAATTTAGCATGATTGGCGACTGGCAAGTAAAGGTCAACTACTTTGCAAATAACACAGTGACAACTACGACAGGATCCATCACGATACAATGAAAAACTTAGCGAAGCTATTCTCACTACTAATCATCTCCGCGTCAGTTACTGTGTTTATTATGAGTATGCCAGCGCATGCAGTGACTGGAGCGGACTGGAATGCGGGCAACATCATCGACGATACACTCTTCTACACAAGTAGCTCAATGTCTGTGAACGATATTCAAACCTTCTTAAATAACAAAGTTTCTACTTGCGACACACAAGGCACCCAGTCGGCCGCGGATGATGGATACCCAAATCTCACCCATGCACAATACGCAGCTCAGCAAGGCTGGCCCGGTCCTCCTTACGTGTGTCTAAAAGACTACATTCAAGTACCTCAATCTTCTCCAATTATAGATACCTATACTACATCACTCACCAAGGTGAGCGATTCTGTTGTTGATACCACCTGTGGTCCTACCGCAAGTCAAACAACTCCAGCGCCTGCTGGTCAAGGATGCAGTGCGGCGCAAATTATAAAAGCTGCTGCCGATGATAATGGCATCAATCCAAAGGTTCTTTTGGTTACACTGCAAAAAGAGTCATTAAATCTGATTTATGATACGTGGCCTCTACAAAATCAGTATACAAATGCTATGGGCTACGGTTGTCCAGACAATGCGCCTTGTGATCCAAGCTACGCGGGCCTATACAACCAAATAAATAACGCTGCTTGGCAATGGAACTACTATAGGGTCCATGCGTACGATAAAAACACGCAGGGCAACTACATTTATAGGCAGCAACCATACAACGTATCATCAGTCGGCTACAATCCAAACACCTCTTGTGGCGGTACAGCGCTTGAGATGAGCAACTACGCAACTACCGGTCTTTACAACTACACACCATATCAGCCAAATCAGGCAGCGCTTAATAATCTATACGGCACAGGTGATAGCTGCTCAGCTTACGGTAATAGAAACTTCTGGCGCATCTATAATGATTGGTTTGGACCTACTCATGGGTCGGATTACGCATGGCAAGTTATTTCTCAAAGCTATTACACTGACGCAACAAAAACAACAGCAGCATCAACCGACATTCCTCCGGGAGGAAGTGTCCATCTCGTACTAAAAGTAAAGAATACCGGGAACTTAACATGGGATTCTTCAACAGGACCAATAAACTTGGCTATACTTGGCGGTGATAGTATTTTCTGCGGTCAAGGTTGGCTATCTTGCAATAGACCGGCAACACTCCAGGAAACATCCGTGGCCCCTGGTGGCACAGGAACGTTTGAGTTTGACGCCTATAATCCGACTAACACTGTCGGCGCATTCAGAATGTATGTCTCTCTCGTAGCTGAAGGAAAATCATGGTTTAACAACCCTGGGGCAAACTTCTATCTTACCCCTCAAAAGGCCATCTATACCTGGAGTATTCAATCACAATCAGCATACACCGACAGTAGCATGACGACGGCCAAAAATATGTGGTATACGAGACCGGGCGATACAGCCTACTTAGTGGTAAAAGCAAAAAATACCGGGAACGTAACATGGTCAAATAGCGGTCCAAATCCAGTAAACTTTGCAGTCGCAGCAGACAAAAATAGTAGCCTCTGTACAAATGCATGGCTGTCATGTAATCGTCCCGCAACGCTTCAAGAAGCTACAGTGGCACCAGGTCAAGTAGGTACTTTCGCCTTCCCTGTGACGATACCAAATAAGCCGGGTGACTATATTGAATACTATAGCTTAGTATCAGAAGGTAGAGCATGGTTCGATAGTACTGGGATTAATTACTGGATTAAGATCGTCCCCGATAGCTATACCTGGAGTATTCAATCTCAAGAAGCGTTTACCGATAGCACGATGACTACCCCAAAGAACATGTGGTACACTCACCCAGGTGATACAGCCTACTTAGTGGTAAAAGCAAAAAATACCGGGAACGTAACATGGCTAAACAGCGGCCCTAATCCTGTCAATTTCGCTGTTGTCGCAGATAAGAACAGTAGTCTTTGTACGAACGCATGGCTGTCATGCAACCGTCCAACGACACTTAAGGAGAGCTCTGTTACGCCTGGACAAATCGGGACATTCGCCTTCCCTGTGACGATACCAAATCAGGTAGGCGACTACATTGAATATTATAGCCTCGTATCTGAAGGTAAGGCTTGGTTTGACAGCACAGGCATTAATTACTGGATTAAGATTCAGAACTAGATAAATATCGAGACAATAAAAATAGGTAAGCACCACTTACCTATTTTTATTGTGCCCTATTTTTCTATAAAGGATTTGACTTGCTGGTATGTCTGATCCCAGAGATACGGCTTATACTGGGCTCGTATTTGATCAGTGCGCCGAGCTAAAACTTCGGGATTACTGTATTCGATCATTTTATCAAGGCACTCGCCTGAGTTGAATGGCGAGAAATAATCTACGATGTCACCACCAATTTCTGGCATTGATGATATGCTTGAGGAAATACAAGGCTTCTCATAGTAGAGAGATTCGCCTACAGGGAGTCCCCAGCCCTCAAATACTGATGGAAATACTGTAAAGCTGCAATTTTGGAATAACCATGTCTTTTCTTCATCGCTCACCCCGCCAAGGTACTGAATTTTATCATGCACTGCAGGGTCATTTTGTAGCGTATAGGTTAGGTCGTGGACCAACCAGCCTGGCCTACCGATAATGATCACCTTCGGTACATCAACACCTCTGTAGAGAGCTTCTTTAACTGCATAGTAGAGGAGGTGATGATTCTTCCTTACTTCATAAGTACCTACACAAAGAGCGAATGGCTCGCCATTTTTTAAGTTCATCTTCGGACGTACAGGGTGTGAACTTTGCGTGTAGTCGTCGCCAAGTCGGATCACCTCTACCACTGGAGGCTTAATCCGCGCAACTTCACAAAAGCGTAGCAATTCGTCACGAGTTGCCTTCGAGACACAGAGCAATAAGTCGGCATTTGCGATAGATTCAAATATACGCGTATCAAAGTCGGCAGCGAATCCGTCTCCGAACAAGTACGGATCAAAAGCTGGAATTACATCGTGAATAACTTGTACGTATCTGAGATGGTATTCGTACTTTAGACGCATAATATCATTGATTTTCGTCTTTGAATCCCAGGATGCGCCAATGACGAAGATCGTGTCGCCTTTTTTGAATGGAGTTGTATGACCTTGTTGAATTGAAGTCTTTACCGCCCGACTCATGCGACGCGCTCGCATCTCACGAACGTTATGAAGGATTGTGCGAGCAACCTTTTCTGTCCCTTTCAAGGCAAGCTTACCACCTAATCGTACGCTTTCTGGTATCTTCTCTTTCGTCTCGTCTGATAACCCATTATATTGACGCTGGACAAAGCCAAATGCCATACTAGCCATGCGCTTCGTCGGAGAAGCTGCTGACTTAGCGTTGGTAACGGGTGCATTAATAATCACATCGATAGCTTCGAATGGCACTTCATAGCATCGACGACTCCTATCATCATAAACGAAATAGCCTACTAGTGTATCACTGTTATGATATCTCAAGGCAATCTCATAAATAACCCGCTGTACACCGGTCATGTTACCCTTCCACTGCGAAAGGTCCGTCATATCAATCCATAATTTATGCTGCATAATACCCCTTAAAATAGTTCCTCTAACGGCTTGAGACATGCATCCCAGAGAACCTGTCGAGCCTTCTCTGTCTGCTCTTGGTCTCGCGCTACATACTTACTACTGAGTGCTTTTTTAATAGCAGCCTGGAATGCAACAGGCTCATCGGCAATATACGTATTTGGAAAACTCATAAAATCATCATACGACCTAAATGCATGGGTAGTAGCGATAATTGGCTTTCCTGAGGTAATAGCCTCGGCTGTCTTTAAGTTTGAGCCGCCGCCTTCAAGCACCGGTAGAATCACCGCATCTGCTGCTGCAATGAGCCCCTGTAACTTTGTCTCTGAAAGACGTCCAACGAATAGTACGCGGTTACGAAGCGTTGCGAGCTGAATGTCGCTCGTTTTTTTAGCCAAGTCTTTCAGCATATCAGATACTCCACCAGCAATCACAATCCTCTCCTGAAAGCCAAGAAAACCGATGCCGTCTATCAGCGTCCTAAAGCCATGAAGATTAGGAGGATGAGCGCTCGCAACAAATACCGCCGTTCGATTCACTCCCTGCTCGTTAAATAATTTCAGCCATGCAGCTTTCGCTGCTTCGCTTGGATGAAGGGGATTAATGCCATTTGGCGCCAATATATAAACCCCGCCCTTTGCAAGCTTTCGATAAGTATCGATATCCGACTGGCTCACCGCCATCACGCGCTCAGCCGATAAGGTAAGCTCGGTTTCGATTTCTTTGATTGCTGAGACGTATGGACTTATCTCCTCGGGAGTACACCCCTCAGATAGAGCAATATCTTGCTTCATTTGCCATTCAACATTGTGACTACTAAAGAATATCGTGACACCTTCTAGTTCAAGTGCGTCCCCTGCAGCTTTCACGAGCGCATAGACGTAAGCTTGTTCGTATTCAACTACTGTGGGTTTGAATGATGCGATAGTCTGCTTTAGCTTCGCGATGATACGCTGATCTTTTGCTGCCTCTTGGCATGTAACAAGTTCTGTAAAGGTAGGTGATGGTATAACATTAAGCGCCTGCATAGTCTCTTCGCTCACCCTTAGGTCGTCTTTTGAATAGTTCGTGTAGTTACCGGGTGTGCAAATCGAAGCATACTTTACTTCGTGCCCGAGCTCTCGATACTTCTCAATAATCGCTACCGTTCTCTTCTGCCCACCATGCATTGCTGGATGCAAGGGGTATGTGCCAAGAATCAAAATACGCTGTTTCATCATTCTCCTTTTACAACTCTTCTACTATACTGCAAAATGCACTGACGACAGAGTCAGGACTGTATCTCTCTAGTATACCAGCTACCGTCTGTTGGTTTGGTTTTACGGCTCTTTCTATCATTTCGCGTAATAGTGCGACTGTAGCTGCGACATCTGAAAAGTCTGCATACGTCACCGCGTCACCAAGCACCTCCCTAAGGACGGGGATGTTATTTGCAAGTACAGCAGTACCGCTTTGAAGAGCTTCTAAGGGTGGCAGTCCAAATCCTTCATGAATTGCCGGGTGAATAAAGAGCTTGGCGCCAGCATACAAGGAGGGCTTATCCTCTTCTTTGACATATCCAGGTCTCACAATCCAGCCATCACGTATACCCTGTTCCATACGCTCAATAACCGCCGGTCGCTCCCAGCCGATTCCACCACATATAACGAGCGGATAGGCTGCTTTAAACGCATCACCTAGAGCATCATAGACATCAAGAAGTTGAGATAAGTTTTTGCGAGGCTCTATTGTCGAAAGAATTAAAAGGTATCTTTCTGGAAGGTGGTACCGCTCGCGCACCTCAAGAACCTTTTCATGTGTAGGCAAAGTTTTAAGTGATGGTACGATATTATACAACGTAGCTACTCTTTCAGCATCAATAGACAGATTTTTGATAATCTCTTGTTTTGAGTTATTAGATACCGTGATTACTTTATCAGTACGGTATATCCAGCGCGGTACGTTTTTTGCTAACATAGCTTGATTCTTTGGTTCAACCGTATCGGGGTAAAGAAGAAAAGCGAGGTCGTGAATAATTGTCATGGACTTTGATTTTTTGGTTAATGGCCAATTCTTATAATTCGGAAATAAATATAGACCTTGTCCGTATATTTTATCCATATGAGGTAACAGCCCGAGATAATTAAGAAGGTTAACGATACGGTTCTGGAGATAATTATGTCGTATCGTAATATTTTCAGTTGATATATTATCCTTTGCAAATTGCAAACGCCGCGACGGAACAATAATATGAATATCGTACACATTAGCTATTGAAGCATTCGAGCTTAATGCGTCAATAAAGTTAATGATGCTATATCCTACTCCGCTCGGCTGCTTATCTGCGATCGCTGAGGCTTCAATAACAAGCTTCTGTCGGGCCATTTAACGACTTTTTTGCCTCTCGAGCTTAATATCGATATCTGGCGTAACGACAAAAGGCGACTGCTCTTTTTTGCGAACATCGAAATGCATTGCATCAGTCCACCAATCTGCAACATCAGCGCCCGAATGGCCGTGCAACGATAAGTTGACGTAATGTCGACCATTGCTAAAGATATTTGGGTATGACCACTTCAATGTAACCTTCTCACCCTTCTTAATATCTTTAATCACCAGGTTCTGATGATCCGTGTTCGTCCCGCAATATTCATATCCGGTTGCGGTTGTTAGCGATGACCCCGCTATAATTGACTCAAGGTCTCGTTTAGCCTCAAATGTTACATCGAATTGCAACGCCTTATCTTTCTCAGTGATGAGTGGCTTCGCGAGGGAAATATCCGAGTAAAGAGCTCGACCGTCACCCCAGCGGTTATTACTATCTGATCCGTCTTCCTCTTTAATACTATCGAGGAATAGCTGAGTGTACTTATTTGCAATCGTTTCGGTGGCACCGCTCGCTACAACCTTACTTTTATCTATAAGGACTGCGCGATCACAGAACTCCCTTACCGCAGACATATCATGTGATACAAATATGATCGTTTTCTTCTGTTTCTTGAGCGATTTAAAATAATCATAGCATTTACGCTGGAAACTTGCGTCACCAACCGCAAGCACCTCATCGATAAGTAAGATATCAGCTTCGGCACGTGTCGCAACAGAAAACGCTAGACGCACTTGCATCCCTGATGAGTAGTTCTTCATTTTCTGTTCCATAAAGTTCTCGAGCTCAGCAAACTCAACAATCTCATCATAACGAGCATCGATTTCCTTACGAGAAAAACCAAGGAGTGCACCGTTTAAGTAAACGTTTTCGCGACCAGTAAGCTCTGGATTAAACCCAACACCAAGCTCAATAAACGGTACAAGCTTACCCCGGTGAGATACGGTGCCTTCTGTTGGCTGATAGATTTCAGCCATAATCTTTAAAAGGGTACTTTTTCCACTTCCATTTCGCCCAAGCACGCCGAAGAACTCACCCTTCTTAACCTCAAAATCTATACCACTCAGCGCATGTTGAACATCTACTGAGCGATCATGAGACCTAAAAGCCCCAACGATTGCACTCTTGATCGAGCTCTTCTTTTCGTGCGGTAGTATAAAATCTTTTGAAACACCCTTTACTGACAGAGCGACTTCCGAGGCTTCCTTGGTCTTATTCATTACACTTCCTCCGCAAAATATGGCGATTGCCGCTTAAAGTACCATGCACCACACGCAAACAGGATAACTGCAATAAACACGGGAATGGAAGCCACCATAACACTTCCACTGATACTGTATAAAGTTGGCATACTATGGCTAACTGCAGCATATCTCGTATCCTGGATAATTTGCGCTACAGGATTGAATAATAGCGCCTCAGCCACACGCGGACTTCTATCAAGAACAAGAGTAACTGGGTAAATTACCGCTGATGCATAAAAAAGGCCTTGCGCTAAGATTTCCCATATATAAGCAATGTCACGAAGTTTTACATATAGAGCACTCAGCAAACAGGCTATGCCCAGCGAAAAGATAAATAATTCTAAGATAAGAAATGGAGACAACAAAAGCGTGGCCATTAATGGGACATGATTAATAGCCATAAAAATTGCAATCACAACAAGATTTATCAGTAAATTAATCAGTGCGGAGACGCTACTTGCTAAGATAATCACATACTTTGGAAAGTTAATTTTTCTAATAACATCTCCACGCTCCACCACGGCACGTATACCCGTATTTGAAACCTCAATAAAAAAATTCCAAAGCACAATGCCGAGCAAGAGACCAACAGGCCAATGCGGTACATTGTTACCAACCTTCAAGAAGTTGACAAATACTACATAAAGTATGACAAACAAGAAAAGTGGACGCAGTAGAGACCAAAGATATCCAAGAACAGAGTTCTGGTACCTAAGTTTAAAATCTGTAACTACTAGTTCTCTGAGCAATATCGCCGAATAGCGATACTTGGTTTTGGCGTATCCTAACATATCTATAGTAATTATACCGCATCACATCTCATTCACTAGCATATACTCGAGAAGCCGTTACAATGGTTATATGAATTTACTCGAATACGAGGCAAAAGGAATTTTACGCAAGTTTACTATTCCCATCCCTAGTGGAGTCCCTTTACGACAAGATAATCCTCTCCCGAAGGCTCCTGTTGTCTTAAAATCCCAAGTACACGCTGGTGGTCGCGGCAAGGCCGGCGGTGTTATAGTTGTACGCGAGCAATCAGAAATAGCTTCAGCTACAAATCGTATCTTTAATCTTGCCCTTAAAGATGAAAAGCCGCAGACAGTTCTCGCTGAAGAATTACTAGAAATCTCCCATGAATATTACCTATCTATCATCATCAACCGAGCAACCGCTGAAATTGAACTTGTCGTCCATAAAGAAGGCGGTATCGAGATTGAATCTCACGATGCAAGCGAGTTTCTACGCAAGTCGCTCACTTCCAATAGTACCGATGCGCTTGGTGAGATGTTGGCAGAATATTATGATCTCCCTAACCAAGTATTTACCCTGCAGGAATTAGTAAAAGATCTTTACGACTGCTTCATAAAGTCTGATGCGACCTTACTCGAGATTAATCCGTTAATTCTGACGAAAAACAACACGTTAATAGCTGCTGACTGCAAAATGGCACTTGACGATGACGCTGCATTTCGCCACCCAGAATGGCGTTTCGAACAGATGCCAACAAGCGCAAACTTCGTTACGCTTAACTCTCACGGCACTATCGCTACCATTGCTAATGGTGCGGGCCTCGCTATGGCTACCGTCGACGCCGTGAAGCAAGCCGGTCTCACGCCCGCTAACTTCTTAGACATCGGGGGTGGCGCGACAGTTGAGGGAATTGTTGCTAGCTTCCAAAAGATTCTAAAGTTTCCAAGTGTAAATGCAATCGTTATTAATATATTTGGCGGTATTGTGCGCTGTGATGATGTAGCAAATGCGATCTTAGAAGCGCGCAAGCAATTCACCAACCTCCCTGACCTTTATATACGGTTAAGTGGTAATAAGAGCACCGAGGCCACAAAGTTACTCGCTGATGCCGGGTTAATCCTCTACCCCGATTTACCAACCTGTCTGAAGGAGTTGACTAATGGATAACTCTATTTTCACCGGCAAAAACGTAATCGTGCAGGGGATTACCGGCAAAAACGGCCAATTCCACGCTCGAAATATGATTGCCTATGGCACAAATATCGTCGCCGGTGTCACGCCAGGCAAGGGTGGCAGGGCAGTTGACGGTATCCCTGTATATAACAGTGTTATAGAGGCACAAAAGGACATAATGGTAGATGCTTCTGTTATTTTTGTTCCTGCCCCATTTGCTAAAGGTGCAATATTTGAGGCAATCGAAGCAAGCATTCCCCTGATTGTGTGCATTACCGAGCATATCCCTGTGCACGATATGCTTGCCGTGCGTCGGCGGCTCAAAAACAGCAAAAGCACCCTTATTGGGCCAAACTGCCCGGGCGTACTTACTCCAGGCAACCAACTCCTTGGCATTATCCCTGCTGCGCTCAGCATGCACGGCGACACCGCTGTCGTAAGCCGCAGCGGCACGCTCACCTACGAAACAATGGATTTACTGACAAAAGCCGGATTTGGGCAAAAGTACATCATTGGTATTGGTGGCGACATGATACGCGGTACGAATTTTATCGAATGCTTAGAACTTTTCGAAAATGACCCCGAGGTGCAACGCATTGTCATGATCGGTGAAATTGGCGGGACCGATGAGATTGCTGCTGCAGATTATATAAAAGCCTACGTGACGAAACCCGTATACGCGTACATCGCAGGCCACAGTGCGCCTGTTGGAGTACAAATGGGCCACGCTGGCGCAATCCTTGGTGAAAATAATCAAGAAAGTGCCACGGCTAAAACCGAGTATCTTACTAAATCTGGAGCAATTACTGCAGACAGTATTACAGAGCTCGTAAACCGTGTACAATAGGGGTAACTATGAAAAAGCTTATTTCACTCCTCATCCCCGCCTATAACGAAGAAGAAGTGCTCAGCCTCCTCTTCGACCGGCTTGAAGCACTTGCGGACAACAACCCCAACTATGACTTTGAGTTCTTTTTCGTGAACGATGGCAGTCGCGACAACACCTACGAACTTATCCGTGCGCAAGCCGATAAAGACCACCGCGTTGCATACATTAACCTCAGCCGCAATTTCGGTAAAGAGACAGCTATGATCGCTGGGTTTGACAACGTGCGCGGCGACGCTATGGTAATTATTGATGCCGATCTACAAGATCCGCCCGAGCTTATTCCACAGATGATCAAATACTGGGAAGAGGGCTATGATGATGTATTCGCAAAACGTCGTAGCCGTGCTGGTGAAAGCTTTTTAAAGAAAAAAACCAGCCAGTGGTACTACAAAATCTTACAGAGCTCAACGCGCATCCCCATCCAAGTTGACACCGGTGACTTCCGCCTACTCGATCGTCGTTGCATCGAGGCGCTCAAACAGTTCCGCGAAAGCGAGCGCTACACGAAAGGCATGTACAGCTGGATAGGGTATAAGAAAAAAGAATTCCTCTACGACCGCGATCCTCGTGCCGCCGGCCAAACAAAATGGAATTATGCTAAGCTCATTAATCTTGCCGTTGACGGTATTACGAGCTTTACAACCGCACCACTACGTATCTCGAGTGTAATTGGTAGTATTGTTTCTGTTGTTGCATTTGTATATATCCTCTACCTACTTATTCGCCCGATATTTGGTGTGCCAACAGGCGGCGGCTACTCATCAACGATGGCAGTGATTTTGTTCTTAGGCGGTGTTCAGCTGTTAAGCATTGGTATTATTGGCGAATACATCGGCCGCATCTTTAATGAAACAAAACGCCGCCCGCTTTATTTCATCGAGGAACTCCATGAGTCTCACCGAAAAGCTGAAAAATAGTCACCAAGTCGTACGCTACGCAGTGGTTGGCTTCGTTAATACCGCTATCGACTTTGGCTTGCTGTTCCTATTGAAGTCTCTCGGCTTCCCAGTAGAGCTTGCCAATGTCTGCTCGACTGGTGCTGCCTTTATTTTTAGTTTCTTTGCGAATAAAAAAATTACGTTCAAGACGACAGATACAAATGTCGTACGCGAGATGGTGTTGTTTGTCGTTGTTACCTTATTTGGGCTTTGGGTACTACAAACAATCGTCATCAACGTAACTATGCCACTTGCTAAGCAAATTATAGACAATCAGAATATCGGCCTGCTCATCGCTAAGCTTATCGCCACTGCCGTTTCGCTTGTATGGAATTATATACTTTACAGTAAGCTTGTATTCAAAAAGGATTAACGCTTGTAATCATCTTGAAGCCGCGTAATGTCAGCCTCGTCAGATGGGTGAGATTTATCTGAGTGCTGCCAAATTTCTGCAACAAATGTATATAGATCTTTAGCCCCTACTAAGCGATGGCATTCACCCGCCTCAAACTGAACCTCATCACCAGCATGCGCCTCGATGAGCCCACCTGGGTTATCGGCACTCGTGCTCTTGTAGTAGCCGCCATCATTAAGAAATTTCCAGCGCTCAGCGCGACGTGCATGCACCTGCCAGCTCAAGCGTTGTTTTGGTTCAACAAGCAAGATCTTTGGACTAAGTTCGGCGTCAGGGATGCCGAGACGAGCTTGCTCAGGATTGATATCAGGAAAGAATTCACTAATGAAGCGGTCGCCATCTTTATAGTCAAATCGAACATACCCGCCCCATGGTTTCGTATCATCAACATCAGCGATACTATAGCCAGCCTGCGTAGCGAATTTTATAATGTCGGCGACCATCTCTACTTTATTGTTACTCTGATTTTTAATAAGCATAGTAATACTGTCTGCAAATTCAGCCATGATCCCTCCTTTGTGGTTACCTCTATAGTACTGTATATTAGGAATATATGCACATCGCAATAGACGCCCGAATCATCAACTCTGGTACAGGTACGTACGTAGCAAAATTGTTGGAATACTTACAACAAATAGACACGACAAACCAGTACACAGTGCTGCTGCGAGCAAAAGATACTACGTACTGGAAGCCGAGTGCGCCCAATTTTACTGTTAAAGTAGCCGAGTTCGACAACTACTCTCTCGCGGAACAAGTCGGATTTAAGAAGTTCCTCGACGCCCTCGCTCCTGACTTAGTGCATTTTTGTATGCCACAACAGCCCGTATTCTATACGGGTAAGCACGTCACAACTATGCACGACCTCACGCTCCTCAATACCTACAATAGTGATAAAAATTGGCTCATCTTCCACGCCAAGCAACTTGTTGGCCGGTGGGTGTTCAAACGGATTGCGCGCACTAGTAGTCACGTGATCGCAATCAGTAACAATACTAAACGCGAGTATCAAAAATTCAGCCATATACCCGACAATAAGATATCAGTCATCTATGAATCTGGTGAAGTCTATAAAGGCGAGCTTGAGCCATATGATGTTCCTTTTAAGGAATTTATTATGTATGTCGGCCAGCAGCCAGATTACAAAAACTTACGTCGACTAGCAGCTGCCCACCAGGATTTACTCAAAGAAAATCCCAACCTCGGCCTTGTCTTTGTCGGTCGAATGAACGAAGATACCAAACGTAATAAAGAATTTTACGAAAAGCAGGGCTACAAAAATATTCACTTTACCGGGTTTATCCCCGATAGCCAGCGCGACTGGCTATTCACTAAAACTAAGGCATACGTATTCCCTTCGCTTATGGAAGGCTTTGGCCTGCCGCCACTTGAAGCTATGGCGTATGGCACGCCAGTTCTTAGTAGTAATGCCTCATGTCTTCCTGAAGTTCTCGGTGAGGCTGCTGAATATTTTAATCCTACCGATATTCACGATATGGCTTCGGTTATCGATCATGTCATTCACGATAAAAAGCTTCGCAGTGATATGATTGCTCGCGGCACAAAACAAGTTGCTAAATACTCATGGCGTCGTATGGCCGAGCAGACTCACGATGTCTATATGAAGGCGCTAAGAGATTAATCTAGTAACGTAGCTCTTTAAAGGCTTTGTTGACGAGATCAAGCATTGCTCCGTAAATCTCAAGTGTAGCCGTTAATTCATTAGTGTAAAGATAAATAACGTTATCTACCACCTCGATACTAACCTCAAACGGAAGCGCCTCGAGCTGCTCCATGTACGTTGGGTTTAGTAGCTCAAAGCTCGTTGCTTGTTCCGCGCTTGACGCAAATACCTCGTATTTGTCGTTAAACTGCGTCCACTCGGTTTCTACTTTTTCTAAGCCGCGAATCCCCATTTGAAGCATCTTCTTGCGGCGCACAACAATATTACCGTATTGTTTTGGTACATTTACCTGTGCAATCACGTATGGCTTAGTGCTCGATTGAGGATTCTTTACATAGCTATAAAACTGCACAAGTAGCTGATTGTTATACATCCCGACAATATGATTATTAATGTCAGATGTGCCAAACTTCGCCTCACCAAATAGCTGGCCGCGCTGTGGGATAAATAACCACCCCATATCAAGGCTGTAGTAATAGCCATTCTTCTGTGCAAAGTCACGCAGCTGTCCATTGAGCGCGTATGGATCGGCGGTAGCCTGAGAAATACCGCCAAGCAGCCAGGTATTACCGCTACGCTGGAACGTCCAATACTCGGTAAAAGGTTTTCGATCGGTGAATATTTCTTGATCAGTCGTAGTGTTAATCAACTGATCAGTGGCTTGAGCGGTAATTCCAATTGTAAACGTATCCCGGCTATCGTCCGCGTCGTTGTTAACGCCAAGAATCACCGCATCCTGTATTTGCACATTTTGCATTTCATCTCGACGGCCCATCGATTGTAGGATATAGATCATTAACGATGCATGATTATAGTAATATGGCGTTAAGTAGCTTTGCATCGCCTTAGCATTAAGCTTAGACCAATCCTGCTGGTACTGCAGAAACACTTGTTTCGCGTGGGCGACAAGCCTATCTTCAGACCACGCAGCGTCACCTGCGCTCGCCGCCTCTAATTCCGCCTGTGTTTGTTTACTCTGCTTTAATTTAGCAAAGAGATTATAAAGCCCAGCTGCCATACCAACGAGTGCTGCCATACCAACAAACAATCCGAATCCGCGCCAAATAACAGTCCAGATAATAGCGTAAACTACTGCGATAACCCATCCAGTGATAATTGCGACGATCTTAATAACTTCATTTTTCGCACCGGCGCGTCGAAGAAGCGCACCCACTGCGTGCATGGGGATATATCCCAAGAATACAAAGATCCCACCACTATCACCGCCGCCGCTTCCACCCGAGCCACCGCCACCAGCTCGAGCGAAAAACTCGAGCGGCAACGTAGCGATACTAAGGAGTGACGTAAACACTGGAACCTACCAGTGACTAAAACTTAACTTCTGGAGCCTGTTCGATTGTCTGGCGCTCGGCCTCAGGGACATCGAAGAATTCTTTGTCTTGAGTAAATCCGAGCATATTTGCAAAGATATTTGTTGGAAATACCTTACGCTTGGTGTTAAACAAGGTAACGGTACTGTTATAGAAGCGTCGTGAAGCCGCAACTTTATCTTCAGTATCAGCGATCTGTGCTTGCAAGTCCATAAAGTTTTGCGACGCCTTAAGATCTGGATAGTTCTCAGCGACCGCAAAGAGGCTTTTAAGAGCGCCCGTAAGCTCACCTTCTGCTTTAGCGGCAGCTGCCGGCCCTACCTGAGTTGCACTCATAATTGCCGAGCGAGCTTCAGTAACTTTCTCAAACACACCACTTTCGTGCGCCGCGTACCCCTTCACAGACTCCACGAGGTTTGGAATCAAATCAGCACGGCGCTTAAGTTGAACAGTGATACCACTCCACGCTTCTTGCGCCTTTATGTTGAGACGAACCAGACCGTTGTACATGCCTGCGATAATTGCGGCGATAACAACCAAAACTACAATGATAATGATTGCGATAACTAACCCTGACATTTTATTCTCCTATTCTTACCTTACTTCTATTCTACTAGATTATGAGCTGGCTTGTGCGATAACTATCTTACGGTCGCGGCCTTCACCCTCTGAATAGGTGCGAATGTCTGCATATTCTGCGGCTACTCGGTGTACAACACGACGATCAGCTGCGTTAATATGCGCGATGTATGAATCACCTGTTGCGCGTACCTGCTCTATCCAGCCCCGTGCCTTTTCAGCTACCTTCTCTTCATGCTGCTTTTTATAGTCAGCAATATCGACGTTCACGCGAATAAGTTCGGCATCTTTATTGCGCAGTGCAGTGCTCACAATATACTGTAGGCTACGAAGCGTCTCGGCATTACGACCAATCAAAATGCTATTAAGGTCGCTCGATTCAACATAGAGTTCAATAATGTCTTCTTCTTGCGTCGCGGTTACCTCAATGTTTTCACCAAAGAATGAAATGATATCCTTGAGGAAATCACGTGCGAATTCAATTGACTGTGTAGCATCCATAACGTTCTCCTATTTCGCCTTAATCCGAGTAATATGTGCCTCGCTCGCCTTTTTTGCGCGCTGAGCGGCTTTACCCTTCTTGCTAGCTTTTGGTTGATCAACAACCTCTTCAGCGAGCTCTTCCATCTCTTCGGTATCTTTATTAAGCAAGTAGTGTTGTTGCGCTGCCGCGACAAGGTTAGATACCGTGTAGTAAAGGGCAAGTGCGCCTGGCAAGTTAACCATAATGAAAAACATCATGATTGGCATAAACTTCGACATATTACCCATCATTGCGTTGCTCATTTCACTCGCATCAGATTGTTTGCCAGAAGCTGTTTCTTTCATAATATCGCGGAAACGTTTCGCAGGTTTACTGCTCGTTGGCAGAAGTTGTTTACTAATGACATACTGTGTCACAGCCGAGAGAAGCGCAAGTACCAATAGGGCAATATCAACTCCACCATGGCTAAAGGTCGTCTTCGTAAGATCGATAAACCCAAGCATCGTGTGATTAAAGTTGTCTGGATTTTCAATAATCTTGTGAATCGCAGGAATGTGCTGCACCGGCTCATACGCAAGCTTTACTACTTCGTTACGGTGTAGCGTAACGACCTGAATCACCTGGTAAAGGCCAATAAAAATAGGTAACTGAATAATCAACACCAAGATGGACTGGAACGGATTAATACCGTAGCGTTTATATAGTTCCATCTGCATCGTTGCTTCGAGCTGCTTATTGCCATTTGCTGCGCTTTTAATTTTTGCGAGCTCAGGTTGCATTTTGCGCATCATTTTCGTTTGATGCAGTTGCTTTTTAACCAGCGGGTAGAGGACGAAGCGGATAATCACCGTAAAAATGATAATCGCGACGCCAAAATCACCGCCTGGAATGATGCTGTAAAGTAGCATCAGTGCGTTGAAAATAGGCTTTACAATAATGGTTTCAAACATGAATACTCCAGATAAATCTTACTCCTATAAGTATAGCAGATAGCCCCAGAGTGTCACTAGGGAGCGTATTACTGTTTTTTAAGGAGTTCAGCCTGGCTGAGTAAATCCTGGAGTACCGAAACCAGTTCGCTATGTTCAATCGATAACACCTCACCACTTGAGATAATCACAGCAACATCACAAGTCGTAGCAAGGTTAGGGATTTCCTGACGAAGTATTTCATATACTCTGCGACGCATGCGATTGCGTCCTACCGCAGATTTATGCACTTTTTTACTCACAACCACCGCAAAGCGCGATTTCTTACGGTGAGGATTTACCGTGTATTTAAGTGTGAACAAATGCGAACGTACAGCGCTGCCGTTTTTATAGAGGTAGCGCAGACTGCCGTGTCCATGGAAGCGTAGCGTTGCATTAATCATATGTATACCAGTATACAGAATAAAATTACCGTCTGAACTTCAGGCGGTAATTTTATTCACTAGATGGCGATTTTAGCGCGACCCTTAGCGCGGCGACGCTTTAATACAAGCCGACCAGCTTTCGATGCAACACGTGCACGAAAACCATGAGTCTTCGCTCGGTGACGTGTGTGTGGTTGGTAAGTTCGCTTTGGCATATCAATAACGTATTATACGCTTATTCACCTCTTTTATCAATATCTCCTTGAATTTTTGTCTAAAATATATCCTCGTCATATAACTTTATCCACAATCGGGCGACAGTTATCCACAGATTAACAGAGGTGGTTGACGTTTGTGGACAAACCTTGCCCTAGTTTGCCCTGCCGGCATGGTGTAAAAATCCACAACACTTGATTAGTTGTGGAAAACTTTGATTCTCGGTATCATAAGAACAGATTAACGAACAGGGGGAGTGAATGTATAACGCACTGTGGCAAAGTGTACTTGGGGAGATAGAACTATCTGTTCCTCACGGGCAATTTGAGGCATGGTTCAAAAACACGACGCTTCTCGACTATACTGACGAGGCTGTGACGATTGGAGTAGCGAACATTTTCGCGAAATCACAGTTTGAAAAGCGTTACGACGATAAGATCCGTGAGGTATTAAAGCATAACGGAGTGGCTGCTCCGAGTGTGCAATATCAAGTACACACTGTGAAGAAAAGTATCGTCAACCGTGAGACGACTGGCGATACCGAATCGATGTCTGCGCGCATTGAGAGTCTCGTTGCGCCAATGCCATCAGTCTCCCTCCCCACTCCATCTAACCAGCCAATCAGTGCTAACACACTAAACCCTCGCTACTCCCTTGATAATTTCATCGTTGGTTCAAGCAATGACCTCGCTTACGCCGCCTGCCAAGCCGTCGCTGCAAATCCCGGCACAAAATATAACCCGCTCTTTCTCTACGGTGGCGTGGGTCTTGGTAAGACTCACCTTATGCAAGCTGTCGGTAATGCCATTATTAAACAGGACCCGTCAGCGAAAGTGCTCTATATCAATACTGAGACATTCGTAAAAGAATATGTCGAAATGATCCGCTTCAAGAAGAAGAGTATTTCAGACAAGTACCGATCTGTTGATGTGCTGATTGTCGACGATATGCAGTTCATTGCCGGAAAAGAGAAAGTCCAAGAGGAATTCTTTCATACGTTCAACGCACTACACCAGGCAAACAAGCAAATCATTATCAGTAGCGATAAGCCGCCACGCAGTATCCCTACCCTCACCGAACGTCTTCGTAGTCGATTTGAATGGGGTATGGCAATCGATATTCAGATGCCAGATTTTGAAACGCGCTGTGCGATCGTTGAGACAAAAGCTGGCTTATCGGGCGTCAATCTCGAGCATGACACCGTTGAATATTTAGCGAAAAATATTAAGACAAATGTCCGTGAACTTGAAGGCGCGCTCAATCAACTACTCGCATATGCAGAAATGCGCGGGGTAGCACCAGATGTTACGACCGCCGAAGGCTTGTTAGGCAATGTGCGCCAGTCTCGCCCGCAGCACGTCACGCCAAAGCAAATTATTGATAAAACTGCGCGCCACTTCCAGATTGATGCAAAAGAAATCTGTAGTAGCCGTCGCGACAAATATATTGTCGTGCCTCGTCAGATTGCAATGTACTTACTACGCAGCGAGCTCCATATGAGCTTCCCTCGCATCGCGCAGGAACTTGGCCGCAAAGACCACACAACGGCAATTCATTCTGTTGAGAAGATAGAAAAATCTATCAAGCTTGATTTTATGATTCGCGAACAAGTCGCTGAGATTCGAGAGAAATTATATGCGTAACCTAGTAGACCGTGCGCTCAACGCCTGTGGAAACTCTGTGAATTACTTGCGTAAAGGTGCCGGTAAAAAATGTGTTCGTTTATACACTGCCCTCACCCAAAACCAAGCAATCACCCGTCGCACGTGGATAAATAACTATTTCACTCACACTCTATACACAAATATCCTGCCCGCATTGTCCACATACAAAAAGAGTAATTTTACCCCTGTTGTAAGTGTGGTTTTACCCACTTTCCACAGTACCTACTATAGTTACTATCAATTCGTTAGAAAGGATATTTAATAATAATGGAACTCTCGGTCACACAAGAAAATCTTGCACGAGCACTCAGTATTGTGGGTCGTGTAGCAAGTAGTCGAACTGGGCTACCAATCCTTAACAATGTGCTACTACGTACGGAAGGTAATCGATTACTTGTTGCGGCGACTAACTTAGAGATCGCAGCTACTTATTACGTCGGCGCAAAGGTAACAAAGCAAGGCGAGCTCACTTTACCTGCACGACTTGTTAGCGAGTTTATCGCTAGTCTCCCTAAAGGGACGGTAGATATCACGAGCAAGAACACTTCGATGACAATTGCGTCTGGTAATTTCTCATCAAATCTTACTGGTGTAGATGCCTCAGAATTCCCCGAGTTGCCTTCAATTGAAGAAAAAGAGGCAGTTGCGTATACGATTACGACTGAAGATTTCAAGCAGGCTGTCAATCAAACGATCATTACGGCAAGTAGTGATACTTCTCGCCCTGTGCTTACAGGCGTGTACTGGCATTCCGTTGATGGTGAACTCTATCTAGCGGGTACAGACGGCTATCGCTTAGCAGAACGTCGCTTAATGAAGTCACGCAGCACGATCGAGGCTATTGTGCCTTCTTCGAGCTTACAGGAGGCCCTGAGGACGATTAATGATAGCGTGAGTGAGATCGAAGTATTGTTCGACAATACACAAGTCCGTTTTAGGGTTGGCGACGCAGAAATTACGAGCCGGCTCATCGATGGTAATTACCCTGATTATCGACAGCTTATTCCAAAAGAGTCTGAAACAAATATTACGGTTTCGACAAGTGAGTTTACTCGTATTGTAAAGATCGCCGGTTTGTTTTCGCGCGATTCAGGGGGTAGTGTTACCTTAATGGCTGATAAAGAAGCAAACCAGCTGCGTATTCATTCTATTGCGAGCGAGCTTGGCGAGAATACCTCTAGCGCCGATGCGACTGTAACGGCCGATGGTCAAGTGACACTTAATTCGCGTTACATTACTGAAGCGCTAAGTGTCATGGATAGCGACACTATTAACTTCCGCTTTAGTGGTAAGCTTTCTCCGTGTGTATTTACTGCAGCGAACGAAAAGGATGCGAACTACACGCATATCATTATGCCGCTTAAGAGCTAACAGATGAAGATTACTGCAATTCGGGTGGTGAATGTCCGTAATCATACTGACACATCGCTCACACTCTCCCCTACAACGACGCTTATTACTGGGCGAAACGGCTCAGGCAAGACGTCGATATTAGAGGCGATGTATATTACACTCAGAGGCACCTCATTTCGTGCGACAGATAGTGAGATTGTGCGCGAAGATGCCGAGTGGTATCGGATCGAAGCTCTTGATGATGACGGCCAAAAGCGTATCGCAACATTTGATAATCGCGGAGAAAAGAAGCAAAAACAGTTCACTATAGACGATAAAACAAATAAAATGCTGCTCGCGAAGTTTCGTTATCCGGTGGTGCTTTTTCAGCCTGACGATACGCGTCTTATCGGCGGCTCCCCTTCTCGTCGTCGCAAGTACCTCGATGGAGTAATCGCGCAGTATGATGCCCAATACGGTAGCGATGTCCGGCGCTATGAGCGTGTGCTCGCACAGCGCAATAAACTACTGAAACAGCCTGCTATCACTCAAGATCAATTATTTTCGTGGGATGTTATTTTGAGTAATTTAGGTGCCCGTATTATTGCAGCACGTGAGCAATATGCCACTCGAGTAAATACTCAGATTGAGGAATATTACCGCAAGATTGCAAAGAATAAGGCTGAGATTCATATGGAATACTTTAATCACGGAGAGACAACTGCTCAGTCACTCATGACTCGAATGCATAATTCACTTGAGCGTGACAAGATACTCGGTAGTACATCGGTGGGGCCTCACCGTCATGATTTTTCGATAGTGCTTGCTGATAAGCCTGCGGATACTACCGCTTCGCGTGGTGAAGTGCGAACAATTATTCTAGCTCTCAAATATATCGAGGTGGATGTATTGTTTGAATACACTGATCAGCACCCGATTGTCCTTCTTGATGATGTATTCGGTGAGCTTGATGAGCAGCGGCAAAAGCAACTGCTGACAACACTTACTGATAGTCAAGTGGTTATTACCTCAACTGAGGCACATGAAGCAAGTCAGCACATCAGGCTTTAGTTGGCATTTTCGTCAATCGATGTATTGTAGAGGGTCTTGCCATCTTTACTGAGGCCAATAGTAATATGACCATTTTCATCAGTTTGAAATGCTCCGTCGAGCTTTGTTTTATCGTTTACTGTTAATTTATACGAGCAATTTACTGTTCCGTCTGTAAGTGGCAATCCACATGAGGCATCTGAAAATACAACAACCGATGCTGGTGGATATGTATTGCTAGCACTAACAAAATAGTTGCTTATACCGCCCTGAAATGCTGTGAGGTCATCTTGCGTAATACCTTGGTCTAATAATGCAGCAAATCCAATAAGAACGGGTTTTGCTGGGTTTTGGCCGTAGGTTTCTTTTGTTTGATCTGAACCGTCGTCGATAACCTGTTTAGTAATAGGGTCAACTTTTTGCGTGCTTGTTGGTTTGACGCTATTTGGGTTGGACGACTGATTGTTTTGATAAAAGCCGTATGCGGCAAACCCTGAAATTACAGAGAGAACGATGAAGCCAAGGATAATGAGCAGATTTCTTTTTTTAGTATCCATATATACCTCGCTTATTTACTGATTGCATACATGCTACCTTCATTTGCCATACTGAGGAGCGTTGACGGGCTGAATGTCTGGTTGTTTGTATCGCGATGGGCGGAGTCGCCGACTTTCCATTTACCATCAGACGTAACGCCGCGAATCATAATATAGTGACCACCAGAGGTGAATGGACTTGAGCCCTGTCCTGACATAATCACGTATGAACCACCTTTAACAGCGTTTGATATCGCTGTGACATCAGAGTTAATCTTCGTTGCTTTAAGTCCATAATGTTTCGCAAGGTCTGGTGCTACATTCCACGAAGAACCCGTTCCGGCAATGTACATGCCATCGTCACCAGCCACTTTGGCGGTTTGATCAGGAGTAACGGCTTGGCCGGTAAGTGCGGTAATGATCATTGCCATCGCAGAAGGGCCACACCCCGAAGGTCCGACCTGACTTGAGCCATACGGTGCATTTGCCCATCGTGGGTCGGTCTGGATGTAGACCGGGAAACCGTCATCGGCCTTGAAGGTTGCCTTGCCCGTATTGAGTGTTCCCGTGGTTGTCGAATCGGTACAGCCAGCTGAGAATGCTGCACCTGGGCTAATCCCGGCAAGATCCTTTAGGGCTTTGATTGCCGCATTATTACGGTTCGCCTGATCTGGAATACCGGCACTTTCGTATACTTGCTCAAACATCAATGATGCGGCAGCTGGATCAGTGAGCTTGTCATATCCTTTGTCGAGCAGTGATTTACCATAGCTTCCATCGAGCTCGTTTTTCATCATCTGGAACTGAACTTCAGGGTCACTCCACTGTTTACCCATCGAGGACGCAAGACTAAAGAGGGTTGTTTTACGGCCAAATGACCATTGGGCGATACCATGACCTTCTCCGCTTGGAGACTCTACCGCATCAAAACGCCAGCCGGACTCTTGAAAGAAGTTACCAATTGCCCCGGCTGCTTGTACGGGGCCAAATGGTTTATTACCAAAACCCTTAAATGGCGTTGAGATCAAGAAATTCCAGATTTTTGTTCGGTTATCACTACCTGAAACAACTGGCGAAGTGCCACCTGTTGAAGCGGCTGGTGGTGTTGTGCTAAGGCCAAGTGATGTTTTGTATGCAATGACATTCTTGTAAGCAGCATCAATAATTGACTGATCGACATTATCCTTCACGGCCTTAACGATATCGGTCATTGTTGCATCGCCAGGATATGCAAAGAGTGGCATATCTACTTTAGCTTTTAATGCTTTGACGATAGTTTCCGGAAGTTGTAACTGGTGTGATCCATAACCGCTCTTGCTCATAACGGCAAGATCATCGGTCGTCACTAATCCTTGAAATCCGATTGTATTGCGCAGGTATGTCACCGCTTTTGGATTGATGCTCACTGGGTCACTTCCCCAGCTTGGTAGCACGAAGTTTGCGAGCATTACTGCTGCGCCATTCTTGTTTGCGACTTTATTGTATGGAACTAAATCATCTTTGTACTGGTCGATGTTGGATTTTGATGACATCACTACGTAGGTGTCGTCGGTGTTACCGACATTACTACCGATACCTGGGAAGTGCTTAAATACTACACCTACTTTTTGTGAAGTTACGCCATCCGCCCAAGCACTGGCTTTGTCGGCAATGGTGTTAGGGTTGGATGAGAACGAGCGGTCATATGGAGAAATTGCATTTTGTAGGCCTGTATCAATGTCAAGTACTGGTCCGAGTACTGTAGTGACACCAAGCTTACTTAGTCGAGTACCGGTATCTTTACCTGCGGCAAGAACCTGCGCGTCACTCATGCGTCCGAGTTGTTTGGCTGAAGGCTCTGCGCCCTTTGGTAGCATGCGATAAATCTGGCCGCCTTCATCATCGGTCGCGATGATAAGCTGTGACTGCATACTCTTATTAATCTCGTCGATATCTTTTTTAGGTAGTTTCGACGGGTCTTGTATATTTAAGTAGGCGCCACCAAGTTGGTACTTTTGTGCCACAGCCTTGAGGTTGCCAATCGAAGAATTATCAAACCCGACGTTGAGAATTTGACCAATTTTCTGCTCCGGCGTTAGTGGTGTCGCACTCCCGTCGCCACACTTCTTAGCATCAGGGTCGTAGATGATAACGTCGTTCTTGGCGCGAAAATCCTTACCTGCAGTAGCATAGCTTATAGGTGCGACGATAAGACTCGTTATTACTACGGTAGTAACGATACGAAATGCACTGTTAGTCCATTTTTGCATTTATAAAGTCTCCAAATACCTGCTGTGGTATTCCTTTTGAGTACGTATCAGAGGCATTAAACGTAGTTGATGGACCGAGCACGGTAGTCATGTAGTCAGCACTGAGAGATGGGTCATTAATAAGCACTTTTGTTGTCGAGCTATCAATCCACGCCATGTACCAGTTATTTGCGAGGCGTTTCGTCTTAAGTAGCTTAAATGTTGGCTTTCCACTGCTATCGTGGAGATATTGGCTGCTTTTAGCGATAGCCGCGGCCACTTCATCATCAGTGCGTACTGGTGGATTATTTGTAAGCTGCTGAGAGTTTGATCCTGATAAGCTCGTAAGGACTGAAAGTACTACAATCGGTACTACGACGAGTGCTATTACGAGGCCAATGATAATTCTGATCGTTGTTTTTGACATATCTTTATCCGTTCGGGAATGCATTATCATCTATTGATGGAATATTGTAGCAATGTGAAGTATCGGGGTCCATTTGCTGGTCTTGGGGTGCACAGCTAAAACTGCCATTATGATTGGAGACGTTAACGTATGCTAAGTACGTTTCGTTTTTATTTGGTATATCTACATACATGCTGTATCCGCCAGCATCGTCATAGCCTACACTCTGGCGAACGGTTGCAGTAAGTTTTTCAGCCTCTGGTCCATACTTTTGTCGTAAGATAAATGCGAGTTGGTTCTCAAGATATTTAGCGGTAGTATCGTCGATTGCGCTTGGCATACGGTCGATATGAATAGACATTTGCGCGGCTGCTTTAGCGCGTTCTTCGGCGCTCGCGTTTCGGAGATTAGTGCTCTTAAGATCTACGGGCTGATTGTTGCGATATTGCATAAAACCAAGGAGCGCTAGTGCGACGGCTACAAGAGTGCTGATAATGATCAATAGCTTTTTATGCTGCAGGATATTTGCAAAAAAATCGTTTTGCATTAGTTAGCCCCTCCTCCCCTATGTACGCGCGCGATAGCGACAACATTCGCCTGTGAATACAGTGATTTGCCTGCTGCCGTGGTAGTGCCGTATTTTCCTGGGCCTCCAGCGGCGTTGTAATCTTCAATAGTGATCTGACCGTTATTATTAGATAAGATTACAAATACGTGCCCCGCTGAATTACTGTCGCGTACGCTAACAATATCGCCCGGTTGTGTGTCGGCGAGACTTTTTACCGGGTCTGCCATTTTGTTAGCGATCAGAGCTGGTGCAACCTGATTTCCATTGCCGAGCGCAAGGGTTGACCCAAACCCTGGAAGCGGCTTGTCGTGAAGTAATTGCTCAAGATTACTCCCATCTGACTTAAGGGCAGCCCCGTACCATTGTTGTGCGGCACGCCAGGCGGCAAACGAGGCACATTGACCTGGCTCCATGCCGAGCCATACGTCTCCACTCCCGCAAGCCTTACCTGTAGATTGGATACAACTTTCTGCCATTTGCCTAAACTTTGCTGGTACGTCATCTTGGCCGCTTGTACCGGCCGCCACAGAGGTTGTCGCACTTGAGCCTGTGCCGTCGGTGCTATCTGGCGATACTTGTCCGATAAATCGGATAGCGTCGTCATACAGTTGATATTCTGGCTTGTAGTTTTTACCATCCTGCATACAAGTGTCAGTGTCGTATGTATTGCTATTGTCGTCATTCGCGAACTCAGGGTCGGCTTCAGTTTTTTCAGGGTTGTGACATTTTTGCGCATATGCATCAAGGTCGGTGCCCGGAATGATACTAAGCTGCGGCTCACCAGTTGTTGGGTCGTTACCACTGTATGAGACTTGAGGATTCGGTACATCTACAAGTTTGTCGAGAATATCTTGGAAACTGTATTGTTTCTGGAAGATAATTTGCGGACTAGCTGTTACGGTAACTGCAATGTTGTTATCTTTATAGAAAGGATCTTGTACTTGATCTCCAATCTCTTTTGGCGTCGGCGGTGTGCTATCGGCGTGAGCAACAAAGAGACCTGGGATGTTAAATGGCAGTGATGCGACAGAAAGTAGCGTTGATGGAAGACTGAGTGATGCAGAGATGCCAATTGTTTTTTGCATGCCAAACATCGCCGAGCCAAGCATTGAATACGGGTTCTTTAAATCGAAGGGTGTATCTTTTGCTTGGTACTGCATATCCGCAACGTAGGCGTTGTCGTAAGTTTGTTGTGTTTCTTGGTAGGAGGCAGCGCGCCCGTAGGTTGCCATATTCCCCCCTGATGCTATAGCGTTCTTTGATTCCCAAGCGTCCCAACCTGTACCAAGCCCCATAAATGCTGAAAATCCATTTTTTAGGAATCCGGCAATATTGCCACCTGCGAGGGTGTCAACGATGTATCCCATGCCAAATGCGCTTGCACCGGCTGCAAGAAGTCCTAGCTTATCCCAGCCGCTCATACTACTATATATTTTCGTAAATGCTTTCCATGAGCCCTTTGCTGCATAGCGGAGTATTCCATCTTCAGCAACCTTCTTACCTTCAGACTCGAGGAATTTCTTGATTGCGTCCTTGCCTATGCTTTCTGTGATCGTTTTGATAGCACTCTGGAAGCCAAGCTTAATCGACGTCATAACACCTGCCTCAGCGGCAACACTACTGCCACCACTAAAGAAGCCGACAACTAACGATCCAACTGTTGCTGCGATCTGCACGCCTACGTTTTGCGCAATGCTACATACGGTTTTTAAGAAATTTCTTCCCGAGGATGCACTACCACTCGCTAGTCCAAGAGAGGCAAACTCTGCGACTTTACCAAAGAGACTATGCACTGCATGCATCGACATGTATAGGGCGAGCATTGCTTGTCCGCCAATAGCCGATACGGCGCTCGGCTCGCTTGAAAGCGTACCACTAAACAGGAGGGCGGCATAGGAGGTCTCGTCGAACGATTGGCCGGTGGTTGGGTCCTTTTGCTGAATAAGATCCATTAAGTATCGAGTTGACTCGCCATCATCATCACCCGCTTTCGCTTTTTCGATTGTGGCACGGATTGTCATAGCAAACCGTATGATATTAGCAAGTGCAACGGTGCGTGCGAGTACATTTGCAGTATTTGCAACGTTATAGATAGTGCACATTGTATCAACTGGTCCGAGCGCGTTTACATACCCCCAAACCTTACCTCCGAGGCCCTTCGTTGCGTCGCCGGCAAGATCTGTGCCTTCGCGACCCATTGCTTGACCAATGTTTCCGTTGTTGCTATCTGCAGCAAGTGCAGGGCTGATGTCTCCATTAGCGAGTGCTTGTGTTTCGGCGGTAATTTCACCCTGAAGATCTCCAGCGACTTCCATTGCCTTAGCCTTTTCACTAGCGTTTGGATCAACACCGTTTTTGTCTTTCTGTTCCTGAGTATTTTGCGCGGAAGGGTGACTGTCGACACCTTCGATTGATTCGGCCATTAATTTCTGATTTCTCGCTTTGTCGTCTTTGCCGGATAAATCTGGGTTTGGATCTATCTTAAATAAACTCTTTACCTTTGCCGCGAACGCGCTTTTAGAGGACTTCCAGTAGGATCCTCTCGTAAATACCATGGAATTTCGAAAAGCTGCGTTTGAGCGCATAGCATTCTGAAACTCTGTACCCGCATGGTAGGTTTGACCTTCAAATTTTACTCCCGTGAAAGTAGTCTTTTTTGTAACAGAGTTATACTTACCGCCCTCAAAATCGACACCGTTTGCCTTTAGTTCAGCGATTTCTGTGTCGCGTAAGCCTTTAATCTTACTACTGGTTGTAGATACACTGCCGCTCTTGCTATTAAAGATACGAAAACCCATGTAGTCGTCAGTATATTGTTGTAAGCCGTGCATCATGCTCTTTGAGTCTTGGTTGCCGAGAATTGAAAATGGCAACGATGCCGTTCCGAGGAATGGAATAGCCGCACCGCCACCGAGTAGCGCAATGATCGCTGCCGTCGCACCTTTTTTCTTGAAGAGGACTTTCGCTTTCTGGCCGACGCCTTTTAATCCGCGCTGGTTTTGCGACGCTGATTTACCGGTAACATTATTAGCCCATCCGCCCCCAGTATTTTCACGATTTCGAACATCATCACCAAGATCATTGGAGTTTGCAGAAGCCTCGCCTGAGCCGGTTTCACTTCCTCGCTTTTCAGCATCAGCAATTTTTTTAAACTCATCATCATAATGACTCTGGGCCATCTCATTAAAACGGTCGTCGTAGGCGCCTTGTACATCCCGCGGATCGTCAACTTTTAATGCCATCGACTACGCCCCGTTACCCTGCGTTCCTTGATTCTGCAATAACGCCTGAGGGTTTGTGGTAATGAGCCCGGTCTCAGTATCGCTTGCGATGATCTGTATATGTACGTGATTTTGTCCGGCAAAGAACAATCCTTGTCCAACTGGGAAGTTCGCAAGACGCTTGCGCTCTTCTTCGGTGAGTTTAAACACATCAGCGAGTACATCAACCGCACTCGAAGATTGTTTCAAAAGCAACTGCATACTTGAGTTCGCGACAATCGCTCGGCCCATTTTGCTTCCCATAAAGTCTTCTACGTCTTGGGTGATAGTAGTAAGGCCAAGATAGTATTTGCGGGCACGCTTTGCAAGACTAAACAAGAAGTTCGCAGAGTCGTCGTATTTCATCAGCTGCCACGCCTCATCCACAATCAGCATACGTTTACGCTGAATGGTACGGGTAATGTTCCAGATATGGCTGAGTACAATATACATCGCAACTGGGCGTAGTTCATCTTCAAGATCACGAATATTAAACACCACCATATTGTTATTAATATCGATATTACTTTGCTGGCTAAAAATACCAGCAAACGTACCACTCGTATACTTACGAAGTCGTTGCGCAAGCTGTGGCCCTGTACCACCCATATGGAGTAGTGTATCGTAGAGATCGCTAATCGTTGGCGGAACTGAATTATGTGTCAGTGGGTCGCTCGTAATACCAACGCGCGCGTACGTGTCGATCAAACCTTGATCAAGGTCAGCTTCTTCGGCTGGAGTAAGACCCGCCATCATTTGCCCATTTGCTGCCATCTGTGACCCGCCGAGCATTAAGCGAAGAAGTCCGTGGAGTGTTACGAGGTTAGCTCGCAAGGCGTCATCGGCTTCATCGCTATCAATCACGCGTGGTAAGTCGAATGGATTAATGCGCGTGTCGCTACTAAGACTTAGGCGAATATAACTACCACCCACAGCATCAGACAATTTCTGATACTCGTTTTCAGGGTCGATAATGAGGATATCCGCCCCGAGCATCATACTTCGAAGCGCTTCTAGCTTCACAGTGAATGACTTACCTGCACCAGACTTTGCAAACACTACCATGTTGGCGTTCTCTAAGCTATATCGGTCAAAGATCACGAGGCCATTATTGTGCATATTAATGCCGTATAACACACCCTTTTCTTGCGTAAGATCGGCGCTCGTGAATGGGAAGCTTGTGCTAATCGCGCCCGTATTCATGTTGCGGCGAATCTGCAACTGGTCTGCCATTTGTGGAATAGTACTGTTAAGCCCCTGTTCCTGTTGGCTTGATGCAGTCTTTGTGTAGACAAGCTGCTGGCCAAAGAGTGTTTCAAGCGAATGTTGCACAAACCCGAGTTCCTCAAGGCTGTCAGCATACATTGTTACGTACAGCCCGTAGCGGAAGAATCGCTCAGATCCTACCTGTAGCTGGTCGCGAAGTTCTTCGGCATCTTGCAAGGCTGCTTCTTTGGCTGGGTCGCGGGTGCGTCCCTTTTCTGCGTTAATCGACATGTCTGCTTCAAGTTGTGTCACCTTCTTGCGGAGGTTATTGAGCACAACCTCAGTCTCTACTGGGTAGACGAACATACTAATGTCGATCACTTGGTCGATATTAATGAGTCCGGAAAGCCAGCCTGTATAAAGCTCGCGTGGATATCCGTAAATATACATCGTACGGCCGTATTTTGTGCCAATACGGAAGTGGCTTGAGTGGATTTCGAGGCTGCTTGGCGCAATCAGATCGCGCAGCGTTGTCATACCCTTTAAGAAAGCCTGTTCTACCTCAGCTTGCTCGCGAGCGCGCTGCTGAGCGGCGATATCGACGGGATCTAGTTTTTTCTTAGCCACTACAGTTGTCCTCCGGGTTGCATAGGTGGTTGCGATGGGTTCGGTGACGGCGCTTTACGTACGTAGGTTGAGGTCACGTTATTAAAATCTGTGAGCGGCTCGCGCACTGCGGTGTCAGGGTTATATACATTGTAATAGAGCTCACCAAGTTGTTTGGTATTAAGCTGTGTTGCCTGCACCCCAACCTGCAATAGACCGCTGAGCACTGCATCGACACGGTTTTTGATCTCGTCTTTCGCTTTTTCGTAGGTGACCTTATCAATTTTAGTGATAGCGGTATTGGCTTTAGCGCCGCCAAACACTTTGCCGAAAATTCCCTTGCTTTGTTCGACGACGTTCGACATATCACCTGATGGAAAATACGGAACGACAATAAAGAAGCTTTTATCCATAATGTTCGCTTCTTGGGCAAGCGCATCGATAAAGTTAATGTAATCATCCATCAAAACATTTAGGAGCATATTGTCATTGTTGCGGCGAATGTCTTCAAGCTTGTCGAGATATGGGCCGATATCGACTCGTTGCGATCGAATAAAGATCTGAATCGGAAAATAGAGGGCATTTAAAAAGTTCTGATAACTAAATTCAACACCTTCGCGCTCACGGGAGCTCATAAGATCAAAGTTAATCGATTTACATGCAATGACAGCCCTGAAGCTTCCGTCTGCCATAATCACCATGCTGTCGCGAAGTTCAGAAAGGAGCAGCGAAGTCTGCGTGGTCGATACTTTCTTTTGGATAGGTTGTTGAGGCTGTACAGGCTGTTGTTGAGGCATTTGCGGCCCTATCGGCTGCTGTGGCGGCATAAATTGCTGGTCAGGCATGGGTGTGGCACTAAAAGATGCCGGTGGTTGTTGCATCGGTTGCTGTGGTGTCTGATTTGCACCTGGCGCGTTTGGTGGCACATTCCCTCCCGTTATTACCTATTACTGCGACCTAGTGAAGTGAAATAAATACCTCACCACTATCCTCATCGGCTTTATGCTGAATACGATTAGCCTCACGCTGGATCGTCTCGATAGATAAATCAGTGTTACTTGCAAGGTTGATTATATCAGGTGATATAGCTTCTTCGCTAGTAGCTGGAGGCGCTTCAGTGGCTGATTTTTGCGGCTCCAAAGTAGCGATGTTTGCCGTAGCTTGAGCAACTGGTGGGGCTTGTAGTTGTGATTCTTGTTCAAGCGGCTGAATAACCGACTGATGGATTGCATTTGGATAAGGGTTAAACTGCACGCTCGGGTCATTGTACTGTGGCTGCGTTGCTTGTTGTACTGAAGGTTGTGATGATCGTGCGAGCGAAGCATACGGATCAGCCACCGGCGGTACATAAGTAGCCTGGGGTTGTACTGGAGCAGCAGGCGCTTGAGTCGCTTGTTGCATTCGAGCTACCATCGCTTGCTTGCGACGTTCATCTGCTTGATTAATCATTGCTCCGAGTGACTGCGAAACGCCGCCGTTCACGTCGAGTACATCTTCTGTTTGTTGCGCCTCAAAGTAGGCGTCTGAGATCATTGAATTATTGACTGGCTGCGCGGTGTGGCGTACTGCCCAACCCTGAGTGTCGGCAATGTCAGCTAGGTATGATAATCGGCGTTCGGCTTCGGTCTCGGTAATGTCTTTCGTACGCTGAATCTCAATGACTTTTGGCGCAGTGATTTCGACGAGTGATTCGATACCGTCTGGCTCCCAGGTACGTCGGCGAGGCTTTAGGTAATATGACACTAATGCACCGAGGTATACTTCCATTGGCTGGTCTTTACGGAGTGGTAATGCAAGCGCACCAAAGAAAAGGATAAATGGCAGAGGTATGATAGCAAGTCCAATAAACAGTTGACTTAACCCCCAGGCGAGAGCGATCGAGATTGCGACAATGATTAAGTAGATAAATTGGCGCAAACTAAAAGGGCCAAGAATCTTGTCGTCCGCCTCAACATCCTGCGCCACCTTATAGACTGCCATACTGTGTTTAGTATAGCATTAGCGCTGCCTAAATGGGGTTATTTGCTCAATCTAAAATACCAAGGTTTTCGGAGCATAA
>Ga0068856_100000118_pt1 | contig 78833 bp, 70 predicted proteins | sample KBSCornC62_FD_66595 | JGI IMG/M metagenome (GOLD analysis project Ga0068856, IMG submission 66595) | Corn rhizosphere microbial communities from Kellogg Biological Station, Michigan, USA - KBS Corn C6-2 | ecosystem: Host-associated > Plants > Roots > Rhizosphere > Soil ...
TGATGATACCGCAGGCACTTATAAGACTCTTGAAGACGGGTCGGCCACGCTTGAAAAAGAACAGATCAACCAATTGGCTGCCCGCCAGAAAAAGTTTATCGAGCAACTGGAAGCGGCGCTGGTTAGGATAGAAAACAAAACTTATGGCATTTGCCGCGAGACGGGCAAGCTGATCCCCAAGGAACGTTTACGTGCCGTGCCCCACACTACCCTGAGCATGGAGGCAAAACTCAGGCAATAAATGAAGGCTGCTTATACAAAACCATTTGTAATAATAGCCGTCATTCTTGTTGCCGACCAGTTGATAAAAACCTGGGTCAGGACGCATCTTGAGCTAAATGGCATTGGCGTTCCGATTTTAGGCAATCATGGCTTTTTGCGCTACACGCTGAACAACGGGATGGCCTTTGGTTGGGAATTGGGCGGCGAGGGCGGTAAGCTTATCCTGTCGATATTCAGGGTTTTAGCCGTAGCCGCCATCGGCTGGGGGCTGGTTTATCTTATCCGGCATAAATATCACCGGGGTTTGCTGATGTGCGTTACCCTGATATTTGCCGGCGCACTGGGTAACATTATCGACTGTACCTTTTATGGCCTGCTTTACCAGCATGGGAAACTGTTTGAAGGCGAGGTAGTAGACATGTTTTATTTTCCGCTTTTCAGGGGAACATATCCTTCCTGGTTCCCCGTCCTGCACGACCGGCCGTTCGAGTTTTTTGAACCCATCTTTAACCTCGCCGATGCTGCTATATCGGTAGGGGTGATCGCTATTTTGCTTTTCCAGAAACGCTATTTTAAAAAGGAACATCCGGAGCCAACTGCACTGAACAGCGAGATGGTGGAGGAATAAAGACGCGACGCATCGCGCCTCCGATCATTCGTTTCCCCGATACTTCCCCGCTCAAATTGATAGCGGCATCATTGCGTTTTTTGCGTACCGCCCCCGCCAGGGAACAGCGAAAATATCTTTAGCACTGCAGGTATCCCGGCGCCTATTGCGGTTACATAGGTAATAATTTTTGAATATGCTTCCTGCTCCGAGGCGATCAGGAAACCGGCTATTGCCAGCAGGGCTATAATCAAAGGCACCTTCAGGCTGCTCCAGTTACCATTGTCTTTTACCTGGGCCTTTATGCGGTTCACTTCGGAGGCACCTATCGATGTAAGTATAAAATTCCGGAAGCCTTTGTTAAACAATCTTAATGTGCCGTCGGGTTTTATGATAAGGCCTTTGCTGATCAGCATGCTCAGGTTATAATCATCAAAGGGGTTAACCAGCCCATCCTCGGCCAGGTCATACAGCAAAAACTTCTCTTCCTTGGTGAGCGATTGCCATATATAGGTGTAAAAATAATGCGATGTTATCTGCAGCTTAAATATAACCGAGTCGCTGATCGCATCGGTATTCTCCTCGTGTTTGGCCAGCGCCCTGTTTGCCTTATTCATGCTCATCCGGTACATATTATTGAGGTAATGCGAATACTGTGTTTCTTCAAAAATAGCCCGCTCCAGCTGGGTGCCGGTTTTCAGGTCAGCTGCATCGTCGCCATCGCGAATGTCGCTCAACCGCTGAATAATTATCCTGAAATGACCTAAAAGAACCTGCCAGCGATCGAGTTCGCTTTCAGGGATCACCGTCACTTTTTCGGCAGATCCCGAATTTGCCTGCTCATCCATAAAGGAATCCAGGAAGGTGATTGGATGAACGGTTGATATGATCATCACCTTGCAGCCGGCCCGTTGCAGCAGGGTTTCCAAAAAGTTTAGTTTAATAGCATTTGCAACTGGGTCTTTAATGTTATACTCAAAATGGTTGATGATGACCAATGAATTTGATTCCCTGAGCGCATCGGTTTTGCATTTTTTCCAGTCCGGGTCATCCTCGCCGTTTACCGATGATATCAGTATCATGTCGGCTATAAAAACATTGTTCGTTAACGGATCTTTGCTGAATACCAGCAACTCATAATCAGGGCCGGTTAGCTTGCCGCTGCCAAATTCTTTTAGTTTTGCTTTAAGCGCCTTTGAATCATCTGCTTCACGCAGCGCCTGCAGTTCATTCTCCTGCGCCGGGGTGTATTTATTTGTTTTCAGCTTATTGGTGATCATTTTCAGCTTTGCCGAGCCCGGTGAACCCAGCACAAATAAAAACGAGTTCAGCTTGCTGTTATACAGCAATTCACTGTTCATCTCATCCCAGCCCTCCATCGCCGGCAGGTTAAGTGCAAACAGCTTCCTGATCACCCCTAAAATGATATAATAAAACACGACCAGCAACACACATAACAGCAGCCAAAAACCCCATGTTAACGTAGGATATTTAATATCGCCCGATTTGATCCGGATAAAGTGACCGTCCACCTTATAAAAGGTAGTGGATTTATCCATGAACGAAGACTTGTGATGAAAGCTGTTGCCAAAAAAAGCAGTTTGTCCTACACTGTCGCCGTTCATATTATTGCTCCTTATCTCCAGGTCGTTGTTTAAAGGCCTTGGGGCGTTCAACAGCCACCCGGTAATTTGCTGTTCATTGTTAAGAGGAACTATCCGGCCCGTATCTTTTATCTGAATTTCTTTGACAGCATCGCCATCATAATAGACCGCAGTTTTAGCAGGGAGGTAGTTTTTTGTGCCTTTTTTCGCAGGGGCCGCGAAATCAGATCGTGTAATTTTTTTACTAATGGCCTGCGCAAAATTGAATTGCCGGTACCGGGCATCCAGGTTTTGTTCATAGTTAAATGAATAGATAAAAAAGAACCCGATAGGAATGCCGCTGGTTATGATCAGCTTGGTGGTTGTCATCAGGGCGTAGCTGTGCGTATAGGTCCAGTAAAGCTTCATGTCCCGCTTTTTTTCCTTGAATTGCCGCAGTTTTTTCAACAGCGTATCGCTGGCTGTCCGCATAGCCAGCCCGAATGCCGTAACAACTATTTCAAAACCTAAAAGGACAAGCCAACTGTTCACCGCAAGCGTAAAGAACGCTGCCCAATCGATGAGAAGAACAAATATACATAACCAAAGGATGGCAATCTTTTTGTAATAACGGTAGTCCTGTTTGTCCTCCAGTGTATATTTATCGTAAAAAATAATGTTCAGATACAGGGAAACAGCTGTTATTGAAAAAAGCAGCATGTACAGGTAGTTGAGGAATGATGCCCAGTAAAACACTATAGTAAGCAATGCAATTATGCCAAGGTTGGCAATTACGGCCATATTATACTGATGATGCATGGTGATTTTTGGACCGATCCACGATGTTTCAAAGTGCTGCTTTTTGAATACCGATCGTTTTGACGACGCAAAAAATACCACGGCAGCCTGTATTACCAGGAAGAGCAGCAAACTTACCAGCATGGTTATTGTAAATGAATACGATTCGGTATCCCGCGCATCGGAATAATCATTGTTCTCAAAAACGACAACAAAGTAAGGTAACCGGTTGAACGGTTTAATGCGCACGCTATATTCCTTGCCGTAGTACAAAGCATTAAAGCCGATATCTGATTTTGATGCGATAGCGCCCACCAGTTTTGTGCTGTCTGCAAACTCATCCACCAGGTTTTCATTTAAGTTCCTGTCGGGATTAGAATCGTAGCATACCTTTCCTGTGCTGTCGATAATGGCGAACTGGTAGCCATCGGGCATTACAACGCTATCAAGGCTTTTAGCAGTAAAGCTCATGCCGACTACAATGGCCCCGTCATGAACTGTTTTTTTCGCTATCACGGATGTGAATTCATTACTTGTGCGCGAAATAAGCTGGTCGACGTAAAAATTATCACCCCCCGACCAATTAAATTTGTTTTGCGCAGTTTTTATGAAATAATTTCGCGTTCCAAAGTTGGTGTGCGGCGCATTAATTTGCGCGACTGTCCAGTTGCATGCCTCCATGCCACTTAAGGATAGCCAGTAGACCTGCTTGACGTCGATATTCTTTGCGCCCATACTGTCGAGCACCTTTAATTGATGATCGGTAAGTGTTGTACCCGGTGACGCGACATTTTTTTTGCCGAGATTTATAATGTTGTGCGTGAGATCGGTTTGTAAACCATCGTATGTTGTCAATAAGCTATCCGCGGTTTTCAGGTCTTTGCTGTAAGCAGCTATAATTTGCGTTGGAATAGTATCCTGCTGTTTTTTTGGATCGGCGCCGGAGCGGTTCATAAAATAGAAGCTGTATTTAAAAACGATCAAAACAAGCAGCGACATCAGCACCATACCGATCAAAACCGAGGCAACGCCGTCGGTTACGGTTAGCTTGTCCTTATTGCCCATGTGGAATAACTTGATCCAGGGAAACATGATCACGATGCCGATACCGATAGTTAAGAGCAGTTGGGAAATGACCAGCGGCAGTTGGCTTTTTTCGTGCTGGTAATTTTTTTCGTCTACCAAACCAACTACTATCCATTTGATTTTTGAGGGCACGGTTACAGCGTGCGAAAACGCCTTATAATCTTTCCCTCCGATACTAATCGTGCGCACACCCGGCGAAACAATCCCGCTCCTTAACTGCAGCAGCGAGTCGGTTTTTTCATAGCCAAGCCCTGAAGTGAATGACTCTGTGATGATCGATTTATCCGCATCATTAAAAATGATGTATTTTTCGAAACATCCCTTGGGCAAAAGGGGGTTAATAAATTCATTTAATTTATAGGTTATACCAAGTTTCCGGCTATTTGCGTTATCCGTTTGCACCATATAAATGGAAAAGAATTGACCTGCCTGGTCAACATCAATGTAGGTGCCTTCGGCAGAATACTTAGCGGGTACTTTATCTTCAGGTACAAAGGCGAAATAGTCGGAGTGGTAATTATCGATATAGTTTTGAAAGTCCGGCTCACGTCTTTTTTCGGCATCCAAAAGCACCGTAAGCTGGGCAACGCTGTTTTGAATTTTGGCGTCGATGTTTTCATCAACGTTTTGAAGACAGCGAAAATATCGCTCCTGCACGGTTTTCTCATTATCCGGAATATAAATGAAAAAATAACACGCGCCTAAAAATATGGCTATCAGCACCGTAATTAAAACGGCTACATGACTGTTTTTAACTGCGAAGGATTTGGCCATGGCTGTATGTTTTTGTGAAGTAAGGAATCCAGCAAACGGGCAATTGTCCGGGTTTCAAATCTGTTGATCGTATAAACAGTGCAAAATCATTCTGTTTATCAATAGTTTATATAAAATTAATCTATTAATAATATAAAAATCAACGTGTTTTTACGGTATTTACATGAGGGTTTTTACGCGGATGTCCGCATAAATCACCCGGACTTCTGGCAAATAAAATGTCAACTTTTGACTTAATTCTTTTTTGCTATTTTTGACACAAAAAAATTAACGATTATGGAATTTCCGGCAGGGTTAAAATACACTAAGGACCACGAGTGGATAAAAGTTGATGGCAACGAAGCCACGATAGGAATTACTGAATTTGCCCAGCGCGAATTGGGCGATATTGTTTATATCGATATCACCTCGTTGGGGAAAGAAGTAGCCAAAGATGAGGTTTTTGGCACCGTTGAGGCGGTTAAAACCGTATCGGACCTGTTTATGCCTGTTGCCGGGACCATCAACGAGTTAAACCCTGCGCTTGACAAACAACCTGAACTGGTAAACAGCGACCCCTATGGCGAAGGCTGGATGGTAAAAGCAACTTTGAATAATCCCGCCGATCTCGACGGCTTGTTATCTGCAGAGAGCTATCAATCGCTGGTTGGGGCTTAATGAAAAGCAGATCAAAAATATAAAGGCCTTGCATTGCGGGCCTTTTTTTATTTATGCTGTAGCGCGTAATTTAAGAGGTTTCCATAACGATCAAAGCAACATTTCATAGCTTGGGTATCGTATAAATAGTCAGCAATAATTTTTGCAGGGCAATATTATCCGGCGGTTTACGGTTTATTAGATTGGTGATTTCAAAGGAGTTTTAGTATAATAGTAGTCGTTAAGGCAAAAATTAGGATGAAGAGAAAAGTTATGCTCATTGGTTTGCTGGGGCTGATCTCGCTGTCATCGTGCGGCATTTTTCACAAAGGCTGCGGATGTCCGCATTTTGGTGCGATTAAGGCTGAGAAATTTGAAAATTTGAAGAGGTGTTAATTTGAATGTTGCGCAGTAATTTTCAAATCTTCAAATCAAAAAATGACGTTTATCAGTCAAATATGTGATGCGAATCACTTTTCTTATTTGGATTAAATTTAAATAAGGTTTACCTTTGACTCAGAAATTGATTTAATGCTATGACGCTTTCAGAACTTAAAAAGGGGGTAGTAGGAGTTGTAAAGGAATTTACGGACCTCGAAATGTCGGTGAAATTGATGGAAATGGGCTGCCTGCCCGGCGAAAAGATAACGATTGCACGCATAGCTCCGCTTGGCGATCCCATAGCGGTAAACGTTTCGGGATACCAGCTCAGCCTTCGCAAGTTTGAAGCTTCGACCATTATTTTGCAATAGTTATTAATCCTTGAAGACCGACCTGAGAGTTGCACTCGTTGGAAATCCCAATACCGGTAAATCAACCCTCTTTAATACATTAACCGGATTAAATCAAAAAATAGGAAACTTTCCCGGCGTAACCGTTGATAAAAAAACAGGTTATTGCACCTTGCCCGACGGTCGCACCGCAGAAATTGTCGACTTGCCGGGCACTTACAGCCTTTACCCCAAGAGCAAAGACGAATCCATCGTATTCTCCATACTCGCCGATAAGGCTAACCCGCTTACGCCCGACCTGGTGGTGATCATTCTGGATGCCACCAACCTGAAAAGGAACCTGCTTTTGTACACACAAGTGGCCGACCTGAAAATCCCGGTCGTTGTAGCCTTAAACATGATGGACCTGGCCAAAAAAAATGGCATTGCCATCAATGTTGACTTGTTTGCCAAAAAATTAGGCGTGCCGGTTATCCCGGTTGCTGCCCGAAAGGGTGAAGGGATCGGCAACTTAAAAGCGGCCATCAGCTTTGCTAACAAAATTGCTTTACAGGAGGAATCAATAGACGTTGAGGCAATTGCCCCGGAGTTGATCGCTCAAATCAGCGACGAGCTTAAGTTGGATAATCCTTACTATGCGCTTCAACTGGCGCACCAACATGAAGACATTAAATTTATTTCGCCTGAACAAAGCGGAAGGATAGAAGAACTGGAAAAGGAATTTTCATTCCATTCCCAAAAAGCACAGGCGGCGGAAACCATCGCGCGATATAATTTTATTAATGATCTGCTGTACGATACGGTTAAGATACCGGAGACCGCGAAAGAGGAATCGGTTAGCAACAAGATCGATAAAATACTTACCCACCGTTTTTTTGGGCTGATCATATTTGTGGCCATCCTGCTGTTTATGTTCCAATCCATTTTTGCCTGGTCGGCCTATCCGATGGAACTGATAGCGGACGGGTTTGTCTGGGTGCAAAATAGTTTGCATCACCTGCTGCCGGCGGGGCCTTTAGCCGGTTTAATGGTCGATGGCGTACTTGGCGGGCTAAGCGGGGTAATGGTATTTATACCGCAGATCGCCATTTTATTTGCTTTTATTTCTATTCTTGAAGATACCGGCTACATGGCCCGTGTTACGTTTATGATGGATAAGCTGATGCGTAAAGTGGGGCTAAACGGTAAGTCGGTAGTGCCACTGATTGGCGGTTTTGCCTGTGCGGTACCATCAATCATGAGCACCCGTACCATCGAAAACTGGAAGGACCGTATGATTACCATCATGGTTACCCCTTTGGTTACCTGTTCGGCGCGTCTTCCCATTTATATCCTTTTAATATCACTGGTGGTGCCAAACCGCAACGTTTGGTGGATATTTAACCTGCAGGGGCTGGCACTTACTGGTATGTATGTGTTTAGTTTGATCTCGGCGGTTGTTGTGGCATTTGTGCTCAAACACGTAATAAAGGGCAGCGAACGTGGCTATTTTATCATGGAGCTGCCGGTTTACCGGATGCCCCGCTGGAACAATGTTGCTTTCAGCATGTACGAGCGTGCCAAAACCTTTGTTTTTCAGGCCGGGAAAGTGATCATCGCCATCGCCGTTATTTTATGGGTACTGGCCTCCTATGGCCCCGGCGACCGTTTTGAAAAGATCGATCAAAAATATAAGCAACCTCAATTCGCCCGCTCACTTAAGCCGGACGAGCTGGAGAGGGCCGTCAAATCAGAAAAGCTCGAAAATTCTTACGCCGGTGTACTCGGACATGCCATTGAGCCGGTGATCAGGCCGCTGGGGTTCGACTGGAAAATAGGAATTGCATTGATCACCTCGTTTGCGGCGCGTGAAGTTTTTGTAGGGACAATGGCCGCCATCTATAGTGTAGAGGGCAATGCCGAAAAAATGGAATCGGTACAGCAAAAGATGAAGACGGCCACTGATCCTGAAACCGGCCAGCCCGTGTTTACGCTGGCGGTAGCCTTTTCGTTAATGATGTTTTATGCCTTTGCCATGCAGTGCGCCAGCACCGTAGCCGTTGTTTACCGCGAAACCAAGAATTGGAAATGGCCCACCTTCCAGTTTGCGTATATGACGGTTTTGGCTTATGCGGCCAGTTTTATTGTATACCATTGGTTGAGGTGATTTAAGGAGGTAAAGGGCGAAAGGTCATTCTGTTGCTTCATTTGTTACCAGCAAGTTCACTACCTTTTACCTTTCGCCTTTAACCTCAATTATCTATCTTTGTACTGAGGTAAAAATTGGATAAAGTAAAAATTCTTGAAAAGTATCTTCCTGCTGATGCTGCCCCGCTCATTGGCAAATGGATCGACTACTTTAAATGTGAGTTCAAAATTTCGCGCAACCGTAACAGTAAATTTGGCGACTACCGTCCGCCTCACGATGGCAAAGGGCACCGTATCTCGGTAAACTACGATTTGAACCAATATGCTTTCCTGGTTACCACCGTGCATGAGTTTGCTCATTTACATACCTGGAATGAGCATAAGCACAAAGCCAAGCCGCACGGCGCCGAATGGAAGAGCAACTTTAAAAAAATGATGCAGCCATTTTTTGAAAGTGAGATACTGCCGGCGGATATTAAGCACGCCATAACCAGGTACCTGGATAACCCCGCAGCCTCAAGTTGCTCAGATTTGCACCTGTATCGTACCCTCCGAAAATATGATGCACCGAAGGAATCAGTGCATACTGTTGAGAAACTACCGATAAAGGCACTTTTTAAGCTCAAGGATGGGCGCATCTTCCGAAAAGAGGAAAAACTGCGCAAACGATACAAATGCGTGGAAGTGAGTTCGCGCCGTGTCTACCTGTTCAGTCCGGTTGCCGAGGTGGAGCATATCGAACAAAAACCCTGATTTTTTTGTGCAATTGCGTTATCAAGCACTTCCCGCGTTCGATGGGTATTAAAACAACAAAGTGCAGCTACCCTCTTTCCCGCGAAGCGGAAGAGGGTCGAGCAGCGCAGTCCCGTACGTACGGGAGGGTGAGTCGACGCGTGGTGCAAGCATTAGCGGTAATGTCCGCAGGGGCCGACTCACCCTGCCATCGCTGCGCTTGGCATCCCTCTCTTCCGCAAGCGGGAAAGAGGGACGAGGAATGTTTCGAACACTCAAATTTCAAATACTTGGATAATTGCCAATAAAATCTGTTCTTTTTTGAAAGATCACTGCGAACTCTTGCAGCCAAAAAGATTTCCCTTTGAAAGATTTTTCTATCATTAAATTTAGGCAGGTCTAAAAATTTAATTAGTTTTGCTTAAATTTATGAGGCGTTAAAGTCGCTTAACATTCGTTTTACATTGCAAAGGTATTTTTGCGCCAAATTTTAGCATGAAAAGAAAGCTACTTATTCCCTTTATAGTACTTTTTGCCGCACAGGCCGCTACTGCCCAGGATACCGTTAAGCAGGAAGGCACGGCGTTTCATTTCCAGCAAACCATTATCACGCAATATAAGCCTTCGTTTAACGCTGCATATAATGGGCAAAACAGTTTGTCGCCTTTATCAGAAACACAAACTTCTATAACATCCACATTTTTTGGATCCGCACGTTTGTGGAAGGGTTCGCAGATCATTTTCGACCCCGAGCTTTCGGGCGGGGCTGGTTTGAGCCAAACGTTGGGAATCGCCGGTTTTTCAAACGGGGAGACATTCAGGGTAGGGGGAACTCAAAATAAAATATACATAGCGCGGGCCTTCTTTAAGCAAACTTTTGAATGGGGTAATGAAAAAGACACCATCGATGCCGATGAGCTAAACCTGGCCGGCGTGCGGAGCAAAAGATATTTCACCTTTGGTCTCGGCAAGTTTAATATGGGTGATTTTTTTGATAACAATAATTTCAGCCATGATCCCCGCTCGCAATTTATGAACTGGGCCTTAATGGACAATGCCGCCTGGGATTATCCCGCCAATACGCGTGGCTATGTTTTGGGTGCTTATACTGAATTGGGACAACCCACCTGGACGCTGCGTTTTGCGATGACAGCTTCTGTCACCCACGAGAACTCATCGACATGGGATCCGAATATAGGACAGGCAAATACCGTTACACTCGAATACGAAAAACGTTATGCTATTGGCGATCGGAAAGGAACTGTTCGGGTACTTGGCTTTTTAAACAACGGCAAATTCGGCAATTACCTGGAGGCGATTGCGCTAAGCCCGGTAAACCCGGTGGTCGATTCCACACAACATTATGGGCGGCATAAATATGGGCTTGGTATAAATGCTGATCAATATATCACTAAGGATTTTGGCGTATTTGCAAAGGCCAGCTGGAATGACGGGCATACCGAAACCTGGTTTTTTACCGAAATCGACCGCTCCTTCACTTTTGGCGGCGTGCTTAACGGCAACCTTTGGAAACGAAAGGATGATGAAATGGGATTGGGATTTATTGTAAACGGGCTGTCGGCGCCGCACCGCCAATACCTGGCCGATGGCGGCTATGGCTTCCTGATCGGTGATGGAAAGTTAGATTATGCGCCGGAGATGATCGCCGAGTTTTACTATAAGCTAGATGCCTATCAGCATAAATTTTTTATCACACCCGATTATCAGTTCATTCTTCACCCCGCATATAACCAGGCGCGTGGGCCAGTGAATGTGTTTTCGCTAAGAGCGCATATTGAATTTTAGGCGATGGTGAAATATCGTGTAAAAGTATTTTTTTTCCTTTCCGAATGTTTACACATTGAATAACAACTTCAGGTGTAATATCGAATATAAAACTATCGCCAATGAAATCTTTTACCCTTTGTTCGGTTGATGGGTCTGTTCTCCAGCAAAGTAATTCGATTTGCGTTATAATGGACAGGTTGGGGATAGCATTGATGGCGGCGTCCATAAATTGCATGCCGGCGGCGGAAAATGAAGAAGTAAAATAATCAGAAATTACGTTTGTGTCAATTAAATAGCGTTCCATTCACTGCGCATTTGTTTAATGTGCTCGTTGAGTTTTTCCCCCTCCTCTTTGCTCAAAATACCGCGGTATTTATCGGACAATTTTGGCTTATTGGGATCAATATTTTCCTTTAGCACCTTGATCAATTGCAGTTCTTCCAATTCGTGCAACAGCCCAACTGCTTTTTGATTAGTTACTTGTATAAGCATCGTATCCAAAATAATATCAATTCTTGTTAAACCTGTAAACCATTATTTCGTCATTAATCGCATTCATTGTTTAAATTAAATAAAGATACAAAATAATTGTTTAAGCACTATAATGAGCATACTGGCAACCTTTTTGCTGCTTTCTGTGTCTTAAGTAAAAAACAGCGTTTTGCAAATGATTTTAAAAAGATATTCGTTATTTGACAGCATGAAGAAAATTTTGACCGCACTACTGGTTTGTTTTTTATTTACCGGCTATTTGGCCTCCGCGCAAAATACTGTAGCACACTCGGCTATTACATTTAAGATCAAAAACCTGGGTATCACCGTTGACGGTACCGTAGGCGGCTTGCAAGCCACTATACATTTTAACCCGGCCGACATGGTTTCCGCATCCATAGAGGCATCAGTTGATACTAAAACCATCAGCACAGATAATTCCCTGCGCGACGATCATGTTAGAGGGGACGAATTTTTCGATGCAGCGAAATATCCCAAAATCCTGCTTAAGTCCATCTCCATAAAACGTAAAGGAGGCAACAAGTACACCGGGCAGTTCAATCTCACCATAAAAAACAAAACCAAAACAGTGGAGATACCTTTTACTTACACCGCAAAAGGCACACTCAGCGATTTTAATGGCAGCTTCAGGATCAACCGGCTGGATTACGGTATAGGCGACACCAGCCTGACGCTGTCCGACGAAGTCACTATTTCGATCGATGCGGAATTTAGGGATTGAATGATAATTTGTCTTAAATTCCCCTGTCGGGAATTTAACCACAAAGAATTTCACGAAGGCCACAAAGCATAAAAGTGGCTAATCTTTCTTTATTCCTTTTGACAAAAAGCCTCTGACATGTCAACAACACATTTTTAAGCGACAGGACTTAGTGACCTTTGTGAATCCTTGGTGTACTTTGTGGTAAAAATAACGACAGAGGACAAGAAGAGTTGAGAAGATTATCGTTTATGACTTCTAAACCGAAACCGGGACCTGCGATCTGATCTCGCTTAACATGGCGATCAACGCTTCTATTTTCACCGGTTTTGGCAGATAATTGTTCATTCCGGCGCGCAGGCATTCATCCCGGTCTTCCACCATCGCATTCGCGGTCATGGCAATAATCACGGGTTGCCGTTTAAAATGGCCACGGATATAGCGGGTGCATTCCAGGCCGTCAAGTTCGGGCATCTGCACATCCATCAGTATAAGATCGTAAAAATGCTTGTTCAGCATTTGTATCACCTCTTTGCCGTTGTTGGCCAGGCAGGCATTGTAGCCCAGTTTTTCAAGCACCTTCAGGATCATTTTCTGGTTGATCAGGTTATCTTCGGCAACTAAAATATCCAATGGCTTTTCAACCGCGAAATTTTGATCCAAAAGGCTCTTTCCGGTTTTTTCCTGGGTATGCTCCACCGGCTTGGTGTTGAACTGCTGCAGGATCATTTTTTCCAGGTGAACGGGTTTCACCGGCTTTGTTAAAACCGCGCCGAAAAGATCAGGGAAATTTTTCAGGCTCTCGTCCCCGATTGAGCTGAGCAGTATGATCGGCAGATCCTTCCGTTGTTTTTTGATCAGCAGGCTCAGCATCACGCCATCCAGATCAGGCATTTGCATGTCTGTAACCACAAGGTCGATACTTTTATCCTGCTCCAGTATATCCAGCGCCTCGCGCCCGCCCGAAGCCAAAACGGAAGAAATATCCAAATGTTCCAATTGCAATTGCAAAATGCGCCGGTTAGTGGCATTGTCATCTACCACCAGGACTTTTTTACCCTTTAATATATCTTTAGGCGCTGTTACAACAACCGGTATTTCATTGTGGCTCAAATTGCATCGAACAGTAAAATGGAAAAGGGTACCTTTGCCCTGTGAGCTTTTAACGGAAATATCGCCGCCCATCAGGTTGATCAGGCGCTTACAAATGGCAAGCCCAAGTCCCGAGCCGCCGTAACGCCGGGTTGTTGACGAATCTACCTGTGAAAATGCTTCAAATAATTTGGAAATTTTTTCTTTGGGAATACCTATCCCCGTGTCGGTAACTTCAAAACCTATCTCTATTTCCTCGCCGGCGATCTTAACCAGCTTAACGGCCAGGAACACTTCGCCCGCATGTGTAAACTTTATTGCATTGCCTAACAGGTTGATCAGGACCTGCCTAAGCCGCATGCCGTCGCCATTTACAAAAGCAGGCAGGCCGGGTTCCATATAATAAAGCAGGTCGATACCCAGTTCAGCTGATTTGCCGGCAAACAGGTCGAGCACTTCCTCGATACAGCTCCTCAACTCGAAATCATGGGGGTCGAGCTCCATTTTGCCCGATTCAATTTTGGAGAAATCGAGCACATCGTTGATCACATTCAGCAATACTTCGCCGCTGTGCAAAATGGTTTGCGCGTACTCCTGTTGCTCAAAGTCAAGCTTCGTTTGGTTAAGGAGTGTCGCCATACCGAGTACACCATTCATCGGGGTGCGTATTTCATGGCTCATGGTTGCCAGGAACACACTTTTTGCCTGGTTGGCTTTTTCCGCGTCTTCCCGGGCCCGCGAAGCTTCCACCCTGGCTTTTTCTGCCAAAACAAGCGCTTTTTCAGCATCTTCGCGGGCATGCCGCTCGTCGGTAGTGATCTTGGCCAGTAACTCGGTACGGTCCTCTACCAGCTTTTCGAGCACCCGCTGGCGCGATTGAATGGACCGCACCCTGTACTTGAATATGCCATAGATCAGGCCGACGATAAGCAATAACGTTAATCCTTTAAACCACCAGGTGAGCCAAAAAGGAGGCACAATAATTATTTGCAGGCTATTAGTTGCAGGCGACCAGATACCTGCACTATTACGATATTTTACTTTAAAAACATAAGTACCGGCGGAGAGGTTAGTGTACGAGGCGCTATTACGGCTGCCCACGTAGTTCCACTCACTTTCAAAGTTATCCAACTTGTAGGCATATTGCTTCTTGTCAGGGGAGCCGAAATCAAGCGCGGCGAATCCCAGGGTGATACCCGATTGTTTGTAGGAAAGCGTGATCGAGCGCGTGTCGGAAATGTCCTGCTTTAAAGGTGACGGGTCGTTGCTGTTCTTCGCGATCGCCACTGGCTTATTTAATATTTCTATCGATGTGATCAGCAACGGCGATATGGAAATAGGGTTCAATATGTGCTGCGGAGAAAACGCGTTAAAGCCGTTTACGCCGCCAAAGTATAATTTGCCATCACCGGCCTTCATCGCGGAGTGCGGTTTAAACTCCTCCCCCTGTATACCATCTTCTGTTGTGAAGTTTTTAAATTTAAAGTCGGCCGCGTCAAATGTGGTTAATCCTCCATTGGTGCTCACCCAAAATTTATGCTGGTTGTCCTCGCGTAATGCATAGGTGATATCGCTGGGCAGCCCGTCTTTTTTAGTAAACACTTTGAAATGTTTAGTTTCGGGATCAAACAGATCCAGCCCGGCAAGCGTACACAGCCATAAGCGCCCTTTGCTGTCTTCAAAAATATCGGTCACGCCGTTATTGCTCAGGCTGTTCTTTTTTTCGTCATGCTGAAAGTGGGTAAACGTATTTGTCTTCCGATCCAGCAGGTCGAGACCGGCATCGGAAGTGCCGATCCACAAACGGCCTTTACTATCTTCGTAGATAGAATAGATGTAGTTACTGCTGAGGCCCTTTGGATCATTGCCGTTAAACGCATAATGAGCCATAGTGTGGAGTTTTTTATCATAGCAATTAAGCCCTTCGCCAAATACTGCCATCCATATTTTCTGGTCCTTTGTTTGGGTTAAATTGTAAACATTGTTCCCGCTGAGCCGTTGGGGACCCGCAACATCCTTGTTAAAATACGTGCAGGCATGAGTTTTGGGGTTCATAACAGTAACGCCATTTCCCCATGTAGCCACCCAAAGGTCGCCGTCTGTATCCTGGTCAACTGCAAGCACATAATTTCCGGAAATTCCGCCCTTGTCGCCGGGGTGGTGCATGTGATTGACAAACGTACCGGTCTGCGGATCGAACTTATTTAACCCGCCGCCATCGGTGCCCACTAAAATGTTTTTATCACGGTCTTCATAAAGCGCAAGCACGAAATTATTTGACAGGCTATTCGGCAGCGAATTATGGCGATATGCGGGAAAACTCGAGGTGGTTTTTTTAAACAGGTTCACGCCGCCGCTAAATGCGCCGAGCCACATATTGCCCAGCCTGTCGCGGCAGATAGCGTAGATGGAGTTGCCGTTGATGCTGTTATTGTCTACTTCATCATGTGCATAATGGTAGAACTTTTTTGTGGCTGGGTTAAAAATGGATAAGCCACCGTTTTCGGTGCCCACCCATAAATTACCGGCCTCATCTTTATTCAGGCTATAAATGGTATTGCTGGAAATGCTGTTGGGGTCGGCGTCGCTTTGCTTAAAACGCGTGAATTGGCCGTTGACGGTATCGAACAGGAACAAGCCGTCTTCCTGTGTACCTATCCATAATTGACGGTCGCTTTGCTCCGTCATACAAATAACATTGCTGCCGGTAACAGTGCCGGTCGCCTGATCTTTAAATTGATAAGTCGAGAATGAATCATTCGCGCGATTATAACGGTTCAAACCGGCGCTTGATGTACCGGCCCAAATGTTATCGTGGGCGTCGATATACAAACCCCGTACATTATCCGCGCTGATGGAGCCGGTTAACCTGTCGGCATGCCGGTGATGCTGAAACGTCATTTTGGTAATGTTTAAACAATCGAGGCCGCCGTTTTGAGTAGCTATCCACAATAAACCTTCCTGATCTACCGCTACACGGTTAACAATATTGTTAGACAGGCTGTTATCGTTATGGGCATCATGCATATATCGCACAAAGCTGCCGGTTTTGCGCTCGTATTTGTTCAGGCCGGTTTGGGTGGCGATCCAGATGTTTCCGTCCCGGTCTTCAGCCAGGTCGGTGATCAGGTTGTTGCTTAAGCTGCTGTTGTCCTTCGCGTCGTAACGGTAGGTGGTAAATTTATAGCCGTCGTACCGGTTTAACCCATTGCGGCTGCCGATCCACATAAAACCGCGGCTATCCTGTATAATGCAGTTAACATTGATCTGCGACAGCCCCTCGCGGGTGCTAAAGTGCTCAAATTGAAGGCTTTGCTGTTGGGCATGGCAAATGCAGGGCCCAATCACTAATGCCAGCAAGATTGCTCCCCTTTGCAATATATTATTTTTCCGCTTCTTAATCATTCATTCCAAAATCAACCAGTAAATAATTGGAAGGCAGGGTAACCCACTTTTACGTAAAGTATTTTAAAAGGTTGGGGGCATTTTAATGAATGGACAGATGTGTCAAATTGGGTGTAAAACAAATATCACATAGGTAAAGGACTCTGAAAAATTATGAAAGCGGCGGCACTTGAATTACATTTGAGGATAATTTTTTCCATTTAACCTTATACCCTTGCTATGGACAGAACCCTGAAAGTGTACTCGAAAACAGATCATCTTTTTGCAGAGTTTACCTTTTATTACGACCAGCGGCAACAAGCTACAGCCCATTATATTCAATACCGCCGTTTATACAATGATGATGAGGAAGATGAAGGCAAATCGGTTTACCCAGGCATAGAAATGGATGTGTACCTGGAATACAGACAGTTCGACTCGATCGACCAGATCAGAGCGTATGATATTGAGGTGGTGAAAAAGGAACTGGGCGGGGATATGACAGACCCGGGTACTTACAGATACGTGTACGATCCGCAGCCGGTTCTGTTGAGGTATGTTGTGGAAAACCACCGGGGCTGCATCGGGATGGTGAACATATTGTTCAGCTTTATTGAAAACACCAAGGAGGTGAAATTTCTTTCAGCCACTAATCCACGGTACGATTTCGATCTGTCTTCCAACAGTCTGGAAACAAACCTGAGCTGCATATTAAGGATTCCCGTTTACCTCGACAGGGATGTTACTGAAATCAGCCCCCATGATTTGAAAAAACTGCCGCCATGGTATTAGCAATGGATCGCTGAACGTAGCGGCTACAAGCTAATTTGGGGCTTGCCGGTATTATCTCAGTTGCCAGTTGGCAACGATTTTTATCGCCGGCAAGCCCATAATTTGTTAGCTTAATCCCCCCGTTTTTTAAAGGGCTATAAAAACAGAATTAGCGATTATCTGCCAAAAGGCGATAATACAGAGCTCTTCTGAGCGACATCAATGCTTGTTTCAAGTCAGCTTGGGCTCTTGCTTTATGCCCCCCGAACGTATCAGGCGCCTCGTCTAAAGATCTAATAGAATTCTCGCAGTCCTGTATTGCCCTGGCAATTCTGGGATGCGCGGCTGCTTCAGCCCTCATGGCCCTTGCCTCATTAGCGTTTGGTGCCCGGTTTCCAAAAATTACGTCGGCACTGATTCTTGGAAGCTGAACCTCCAGGCGCGCCTGCGCTTGCGACAGTGCTGCTGACAGCATAAAGATCGAAAAGAAAAAAAATACCTTTTTCATGGTGGTTAAAAATTGTGGTTTTTAAAAATTAAAGTTGAGAACAAAGTTTGTAAAAAGTATTACATCTGCAAGTATTTATTAAATATTAAACTAAAAAAAATAGGTTTGGTTTAATAATATGTCATTTTTTTTTTGCGGAACTGGAAAGCCGTTCAGGAGTTCCCGATGGAAACTGTTACTGCATGGTCTCATTGCCCCAAATCATCTTCCAGTTATTTGAACAAAATATCCCGGTTCATTGGATAGTCGGCTTTTGATAATTCGCAGCCGCCGTCTTTTTTGATGATGAATACAGTTGGGTAGCCCGGCCATTTATTTTTGCCATGATGTCGTCGGTAAGCCTGCTGTTGGCTAACATGTGCGTGCCTTCCATATCAAAATAGGCGATCAGCTTTTTCCATTTCACCTCGTTATCTAAATCATCATTTGCTATGTAAAGACAGTTTTCCGCGAATCGGAGATATTTACCCTTGATGAAAATTCATTTCGGGGACCAATAAAGTCATCGCTGAAAAAGTAGATAAAAAAGTAAAGCCCCTGATGGGCAGGGGCCTTTACTAACCAATTATAAACCTAAATTATGAGAAGACTATTTAATAAATTCTACGGTGTAAAGTTAACACTAACTTTTACTACTTGCCCTTGTTTTTTGTAATCTTTTTGTAAAAAACCTGTTAACTCCTATTTCTTTTTCAAAAATACAAACATTCTGTTATAAATCTAATAATTATATAAAATTTTTTAAAAATTCTGTAAATTATTAGATTTTCGCTTATCAATTTTCCATTAACGGTATCGATTTTAGCTAAATCTTTAGTCATAGATTAAATATCAAACAAAGTTTGCTCCTAAAAAACATTAATTCTTCTTTTTGGATTGATTTTGAAAATAATTATTGTTTTTATCGAAAAATGACTTTAAATTTTAGTCAATCGACGCATTGTTTAATAAAATGCGATTTATTTCTTGTTTTTTTGAAAATTGCGAAAAAATACCGAGATCTTTTTAAGGATTATAGTCTCTCAAATTTCAACTGCTTCGCAAAAACGAACAAAAAAACGCGTTTGTCCCGCGTCAAATTAAGCCATTATGAACACATTTGAAAAGATGTTCCGGATGTAGGTTCATGATAGGCGGCATCCTCATCATCCGCCGGCTTATTTTAAACGCTGCTGCACCCATCATCCAAACGTGTTCACTTTTTGCCAGCCACTCCAATTCCCCGAACGCTAAAACGGGATTGAAAACAGTAATTAGTGTATAAAAAAGCATACACTTAATATTGATTCCGCAATCAGGTTATCTGAAGGAAAAATTCATTTTAATCCTCAATATTTGAGCGGTTTACCCGTTTCTTGTACGGCTGGTGCAACGCGTGCATTTCCCGCTGCGTCCGTTTGGCATTGAATTGGAATAGAAGTTCACATGCAATTCATGATGGACCTCGAAACCAAAAAAGATCGCGGCAGCGAAGAAAAGGAATGGGAAAATCCTGTTGAACCGGCTAACGTTTCGGATGGCCGGGATAAAGAGCAGTTATTGCGTCAATATAAGGAGGCGAAACGCAGGAAGGACAATTTATCGACCGAAGAAGATAAAACCAATAAAGAAACTAAATAATTATTAACGATTAAAAACTGACCCATGAAAGCTTACAAAAACACCAAAGCAGCGAAATTATTGATCCGTTTCGATAATGAATTAAGGGACTTAATATTAAATGATCTGATACGGTTTACATTTAAACAGCCGGCAGAAGTTGGCAATAACCAGGCAATGACACAGTCGACGCTGTCGGTTGCCTGACCATCATATATCTCTTTTACTATCTATCTATAAAAACAGTTTACCATCTGCTATGAAAACGATAGCGCCCCGTATTTGCGGAGCGCTATTTTTTTGCCTCTATTTTACCAAAGCGGCCAGAATGTTCCGGGGGCGACGAGACTTAGTTAGCAGTTAAATAATTAATTATCAGCATTGTGGTGTTTTAGAGGGATGTGTAGTCCCGGATATACGGATGACGCTACACTACAAAACTGCATAAAAAAGCCCCGGTTGCGGGGCGCTGTAGTCTTATAACGGCGGTGGTTACGTCATCTTCAGTTTTTTCTGAATGTCCGCCACATACCCTTTAAATTTCTTATCGGTATCAATCAAATCTTCAACTGTCTGGCAGGCGTAGATCACTGTTGAGTGGTCGCGGCCGCCAAAAAAATGGCCAATGGATTTTAACGAACTTTTGGTATGCGCCTTGGCCAGGTACATTGATATCTGTCGGGCCTGAACGATCTCGCGTTTACGGGTTTGCGATTTTACCATTTCTATCGGCACTTCAAAATACTCGCAAACCAGGTTTTGTATGTACTCCATCGAAATTTCCTTCGAAGAATTTTTTACAAAGTTCTTCAGCATTTGCTTTGCCAGCGCCAGATCAATCTCCTTACGGTTAAGCGTCGATTGTGCGAGCAAGGATACCATCGCGCCTTCCAGTTCGCGCACGTTGTTATCGATGTTGTGGGCAACATATTCAATCACATCGTTTGATAGCTCGATACCGTCCTGGTAAGTTTTATTTTTAAGGATAGCCATGCGGGTTTCCAGGTCGGGCACCTGCAGGTCAGCTGATAAGCCCCATTTAAACCTCGAAAGCAGGCGTTCTTCCAAACCGGCAAGATCCTTGGGAGCTTTATCCGAAGTGATGATCACTTGTTTGCCGGATTGGTGCAAATGGTTAAAAATATGGAAGAAAAAATCCTGTGTCTTTTCTTTGCCGGCAAAGTTGTGCACATCATCCATGATCAGCACATCGATAGCCTGGTAAAAATTCACAAAATCATTAATATTATTATGCTTCAGCGCATCTACAAATTGCTGGGTAAACTTTTCGCACGATACATACAGCACCAATTTATCGGGTAGCGTTTGTTTAATTTCGTTGCCGATGGCCTGCGCCAGGTGGGTTTTGCCCAAACCAACGCCGCCGTATATCATCAGGGGATTAAATGAAGTGCCGCCCGGTTTGGCCGCTACCGCATACCCGGCTGATCGTGCCAGCCGGTTGCAATCGCCCTCCACAAAGTTGCTGAAGGTATAGTTCCTGTTTAGCTGCGGATCAACATTCAACTTTTTTAAACCCGGTATGACAAAGGGGTTTTTGATATCTTTGTTTATAGAAATGGGTATCGGCATTGACTGATTTTTTGATTCGGCACCGTTCCCGTTCGAGGGCAAATTGGTAGTGTAGGGCTTCGACGAGGATGACTGTTCAACAACTATGTTGTACTCCAAACGTCCATCGTCGCCTAATTGTTTTTTGATAGTTTTGCGGAGCAGCCCTACATAGTGTTCTTCCAACCATTCATAAAAAAACAAACTTGGAACTTGTATTGTCAAAACGCTTCCTTCCATTCTTAAAGCTTTTATCGGCTCAAACCAGGTCTTAAAACTCTGGGCTGGGATGTTGTCTTTAATAATTTGGAGGCAGCTGTTCCAGACATTAGTACAAGTTTTTTCCATGTGCATTTTATTAAAATATTGATTTCCAAGTCCCCAGCGAACTATCTGTTACCCCCGTTTCGGAACCTCGAATATTCAAAAAAAAAGGGGATAAAAAAATAAAATTTTAACTTTTTGCAGAAATAAATTTATGATAAAATAAAGCTGGGTATAGTAGTAATTTCACATAAAATATTATATTACGCGTTTTGAAGACCTTGTATATCTGATATTTAACTCACCCGATAATTTGCTTTAGGGATAAATATAAAAAGAACCCAAATAAGCCGATTTTGACTTTTCGCGTGATCGTAACCTTTGATTAATAGTTAATTTCTATTATTTAATTGGCTGCATTTTCTGTCACGGAAGTGTTAAAAATTGATTTTGGGCCGCTGCGGCGCCCAGCAATTACAAGTGGTTAAAAACGATTTCAGTATTCGCCGAACACCTGCCGCAAGGTGTCTGAAATTTCACCAAGGGTAGCATAGTTTTCCACTGCGCTGAGGATGAAGGGCATAAGGTTTTCGGTTCCTTTAGCCGCCTCATAAAGCTGCGCCATGGCGTTTCCCACAGCTTCATTGTTACGTTCTCGTTTTAATTGTTCAATCTTTTCCGTTTGTTGCCGCCTGATCGAATCGTCAACTCTGAACAAGTTAACGGCTGCTTCGTCCGGTTCGGTAAAACGGTTTACGCCTACCAATATGTTTTCCCCGCTTTCAACTTTGTTTTGGTATTCGTACGCCGACCGGGCGATCTCCTGCTGCATATACTCCTGCTCTATTGCTTTTACTGAGCCGCCCATCGCATCTATTTTGTCCATATACTGCTGCGCAGCCTTTTCCACCTCGTCGGTCAATGCCTCCATAAAATACGAGCCGGCCAGCGGATCAACGGTATCCGTGGCCCCACTTTCAAAAGCGATGATCTGCTGGGTGCGTAAAGCTATTTTTGCGGCCGCTTCCGTCGGTAAGGAGAGCGCTTCATCGTAACCATTGGTATGTAAGGACTGCGTGCCGCCCAAAACTGCCGCCAATGCCTGCGTAGTTACCCTTGCAATATTGTTCATTGGTTGCTGCGCGGTAAGGGTTGAGCCGCCTGTTTGTGTATGAAAGCGTAATTTTTGCGCGCCGGGATCGGTCGCGCCGAGGCTCCTGGTGATGTGTGCCCACATGCGCCTCGCCGCCCTGAATTTAGCAATCTCCTCGAAGAAATTATTATGGCAGTTGAAAAAGAAGGAAAGTCTTTTGGCGAAAATGTTGATATCAAGTCCTTTTTCAATCGCAGCCTTTAAATATGTTTTGCCATTGGCCAGCGTAAAGGCCAGCTCCTGCACTGCGGTGGAACCGGCCTCGCGTATATGATAGCCCGAAATTGAGATGGTATTCCACTTGGGGACTTCTATGCTGCAGTATTCAAACACGTCGGTGATCAAACGCATTGAGGCCCCGGGCGGGTAAATGTACGTGCCCCGGGCCGCGTACTCCTTTAATATATCATTTTGTACCGTGCCGGATAGCTGCCCAAGGTCTGCGCCCTGTTTTTTTGCAAGCGCGATATACATGGCCAGTAATATAGGCGCGGTTGCGTTAATGGTCATGGAAGTAGTTATGTCCTTCAGAGCAATTCCGTCAAACAACACCTCTATATCCTTTAAGGAATCTATTGCCACGCCAACTTTTCCAACCTCGCCTTCGGCCAGCGCATGATCCGAATCATAGCCGATCTGCGTGGGCAGGTCAAACGCTACCGAAAGCCCCATAGTGCCCTGGCTCAATAAATAATGATAGCGTTTGTTGGATTCTTCGGCCGTAGAAAAACCGGCGTACTGGCGCATTGTCCAGGGCTTGCCGCGGTACATATCCTTTTGGATGCCCCGCGTAAAAGGATATTCGCCCGGCAATTCATCCATATCGGATGGTTCGGTGTAAACCTCCTTTATTTCAATGCCTGATGTAGTCGTTACCTTTTTTATCACTGATTGCGCCGATTTTTTGTTATTGATTGCTCCGGCTTAGTTCGTCGATTTCACCGGTTGAATAGGCTCTTGCCAATGCTGCTTCTTTCTGACCTTCCGGAGTTCCTTAAAACAACTCTTCCAAATCCTTCCGCAGCCGTCCGGCAGCGACATCGTACGGATTATCTTCCAGTTGGCTAAGATAGCCCAAAATGGTTTTGCCCAGATCCAGGCCGGTTGCATCCGCGGGCAGCGATTTCACCGCGTTGCTCACAATATTTAAAGTATCATCCTTAATATGCTTCAAAACTGCCCAGGCTCTGCTGCTCACATAAATTTGCTGTGTAATATTGTGCTGGTATTCCGCGCGAATGTCTTCTACAATCAGGTTTTGTAACTCTAAAGCACTGTAGGTGGGTGCATTTAACCTCAACAGCATATTGGCCGGGTTTATGCGCTCGATAAATAAAACCAGGCGCTCATAGGCCTGAAGCCTTAACGGCAGGGTTTGATTGCTCAGCGTTTTTCTGAATTCAAGCAATTGTATTTTTTCGTCCCTGTCCAGGTAAGGTTTGATGAGGTAAAAGGCGACCCAAACCACTCCGACGCCGGCGATGGTATATTTTGCAAGGTCCTGCAAAAACTGAACAAGATTCATAAATTGAATGTTATCTGCCGGTCATAAGAAAACCGGGTTCAACAAAAATCTGTATTTTAACTTATATTTGTGTGGTTAAATAAAAATAAGATGAATATTGCTGTTGAAACCGCACCGGGACCGGTGTCATTTACCGAAGGCGCTGTTAAGGAATTGAAAAAATTGATGGACCAGCAGGAAATAGGTCCTGACTTTGCGCTGCGCGTAGGCGTTGAAGGCGGGGGCTGTTCAGGCATGAACTATATACTGGGATTTGACCAAAAAAAAGAAGGCGATCAGGAGTATGTGATAGATGGTATAAAAGTGTATATGCATAAGGCCCATGGGTTATACCTGGTTGGTATGGTAATAGATTTCCAGGATGGTTTAAACTCGCGCGGTTTTACCTTCAATAATCCAAATGCGGCCAGTACCTGCGGCTGCGGGTCGTCCTTCTCGGTTTAATTAATGCTGGATGCAATAGGATGACCTTTGCTGCATGTTCTAAAACATCAACACAGTTAATTAATTCTATCTTATAAGTGTTTTGCTACGGCGCATTATTTTGTGTTTCGAATCGGGGTACCTTATTATGCGCCGTCCGGGGACGCCAGATATTGAGTCTCTACATTGAAGCGTCACGTCAGTAATCTTTTTGATCCGGTGAATATCGCCCAACGCTAAAAATCAATCGCTATTTTTTGCCAGACTAGCCGGTGCCGGTGTTAAATAATTACAAAAATGTAACAAACCTTTATATCTTTTAGTCTTACCTACAATTTTTGTTTTTCACATGGCGGTAAAAACCAGCTTTAAAGAGAATGTTTCAATTGCATTGCAGGCAATAGCTGGCAACAGGCTGCGTACTTCGCTCACCTCATTGATCATTGCTATCGGAATAATGGCCCTTGTGGGGATATTAACAGCCATCGAAGGGATCAAAACCAAAGTAAATGATGCATTTGCAGGCCTGGGCGCCAATTCTTTCACCATCGAAAACGCCAATAACGGCCTTAATTTTGGTAATGGCGGGCACGAAAAGGTTTACCCGGCTATCACCTACGAACAGGCAAGCCGCTTTAAAAAAGAGTTTGCCATGCCGGTTGTTGCCACTATCAATTTAGGCGTAACGGGTACCGCCGTAGCCAAATACGCCGACAAAAAAACAAATCCCAATATATCGGTAACCGGGTCGGACGAAAACTATATCACCACCAGCGGTAACAAATTGGCATTTGGCCGTAATTTTTCAACGGCTGAGGTGGAACGTGGCGAAAATGTGGTAATGATTGGGAACGAGATAAAAAAGCGTCTTTTTAAAAACGAAGACGCTATCGATAAATCCATATTTATAGGAAGCAACAGGTTCAGGGTGATCGGCGTTTTTGAAACCAAAGGATCGGGCATGACCTTTGGCGGCGATAAATTTTGTATTATCCCTGTGCTGGAGGCCAAACAGATCGACCCGGATACCAACCGTTCATTTACGGTTACGGTAATGGTTAAGACCCCTGCCGCGCTGCAGGCAACCATCGGCGAGGCCACTTCATTGTTCAGGAACGTGCGCGACCTGGATGTAAGAAGTGATGATGACTTTGTGATAGAAAGAAGCGATTCCTTCCAGCAGCAACTGTCGGGACAGCTAACAGGCATCACTATTGGCGGCCTGCTCATCAGCATTATAACGCTGATAGGCGCGGCCATCGGCTTAATGAATATTATGCTGGTATCCGTAACCGAACGTACGCGCGAGATCGGCTTGCGCAAGGCATTAGGCGCAACGCCCAGCATCATCCGTAAACAATTTCTCATAGAAGCGATCGTGATTTGTTTTCTCGGCGGTATTCTCGGCGTTTTGTTGGGAATGATTGTCGGCAACCTGATCGCTATCAGTATCAGCGGTTCATTTGTTGTGCCATGGGACTGGCTGGGCATAGCTATTTTGATCTGTACCCTCATCGGCCTTGTATCCGGTTTCTACCCTGCCAGCAAGGCTTCCCGGCTTGACCCCGTCGAGGCGTTGAGATATGAATGATTTCGAATTTCGAATTTTCGATTTCCGAATTGGAATTATTCGAAATCAACTGTTCCCTCGCGATCAGAGGTCAATATTGTTAAATCCGAAATGAACACATCCGAAATCGACATCAGAAATCCGAAATTAGCGCAGCATAATATTCCTCAACGGGTAATCAAACATAATCTTTTCCAGATAAGGCATTTGCAGTGCATGTTTAAGTGCTTCCGCATGTCGTAAGTGGTGCATATCGCTTGATATAAAATCAACCAATTGATTGTCGATCAGGCTTTCCGCAATTTTTTTTGATTCCCTGCCGTAATAGCCGGTAAGCGATATGGTATTGATCTGGAACAGGGCGCCCCAATCGTGAAGTGTTTTTAGCTGGTCGATCTCGAGGTAGGAGTATCTTTCCGGGTGCGCAAGTATGGGCTGATAGCCCATGTCTCTCAATCTTTGCATTACAGGTATTACATTGGGCGGCTGGGAGATGAACGAAAATTCAAACAAGACGTAATTCCCACCCAGGATCATCAGTTCGTTTCTTTTAATCCTATCCTCGAAAGTTTCGTCGAAATAATGCTCGGCTGCGGCTTCTATAGGGATATCTATGTTTTCTTTTTCCAGTTCCGCCTTCAGAATAGTTAGCGCCCCATTGATCGTTGCGGGCGTGTTACGGTAATAGTCGGCCATAATATGTGGCGTCGCTATTATTTTTTTGATTCCAAGCGACATCATTTTCCTGATGAGCGCGATAGACTCTTCTGGGTTCTTGGCGCCGTCGTCAATCCCCGGCAAAACATGTGAATGCATGTCGACCGCAATGGAGCTGTAATCAAAGGAGTTATGTTTTTTCTGTTCCTTCTTTTTAAAAATACCAAACATCGTTACCCGGCTATCATTAAAAATCTTCTTCGTTACTTTTCAAAAAGAGCAAACATGAACGTTAAGCACTTTTAGGTTTATTTCTTCGCTAAGCGGTTTGTTTAAAGCCATTTGGCATGCAAATGTAAATAATGGCGGCCAAATCCCGTCAAACTATTTTTTTGTGTGCTGTTCTCTTTCGTTTGATGGATTTAAAGCGAGTTTTGCGCCAGGTATTGTTCCCATGCCCATGCCGAAGACATCATGGCATCTATGCCCAACTCAGCCGTCCAATGCAGTTTGGCGGCCGACTTGGTAACATCCCCCCAAACCTGTTCCACGTCGCCGTCACGCCGGGGCCCTATTCCGTAATTTAATTTTACACCGGTAGCGCGCTCAAAAGCATATATAATTTCGAGTACCGTATTGCCGTTGCCGGTACCCAGGTTAAATACATCATAGCCTTTAAACGAACGGCTTTCCATCAGCTTTAAAGCCGCAATATGAGCCTTCGCCAGGTCGACCACGTGGATGTAGTCCCTTACGCAACTGCCATCGCGCGTGTTATAGTCATCGCCAAAAACGGTGATCTTGCCGCGCTTTCCAATTGCCGCCTGTGTAATAAACGGAACCAGATTTTGCGGCACGCCTATCGGCAACTCCCCAATCAGGGCCGATTCATGGGCGCCTACAGGATTAAAGTAACGCAGGGAGATCACTTTCTCCGCATCGCCTGCAACTACGCTGTCTTTCAATATTTCCTCAGCAATCTGTTTGGTATTGCCGTATGGGGATTGTGCAGGTTTGACCGGCGCATCTTCGTTAACGGGTAAATGGTCGGGCTGTCCATATACGGTGCAGCTTGATGAAAACACAAAATTAACCGCTTTGCCTTTATAAACCTTTAACAGGTTTACCAGCGAAAGCAGGTTATTATGATAGTATTTTAATGGATTTTTTACCGATTCGCCAACGGCCTTGGATGCCGCGAAATGAATGATCCCTTCCAAACCAGGTTCGCCCGCCGCGAAAGCCGCGAGTTTTTTTTCGTCGCAGAGGTCAAAATAATAAGCAGTTGGTTTAAAGCCGATTATTTTGGTGAGCTGGTCGATGATGCGGGGATTTGAGTTGGAAAGGTCATCAATGATCACAGGCTCGTAGCCGGCATTAACAAGTTCCACTACAGTATGTGAACCGATATAGCCCAATCCGCCGGTAACTAATATTTTGGACATTAACTTTTATTGAAATAGCTAAAATCTTTATGCTGTATTTCCTTTTCGGGAAGGGATTTAAAATATTCATAGGTGATCTTTAAGCCTTCGCTCCGCGACACCTTAGGCTCCCATCCTAAAATTGATCTTGCTTTGGTGATATCCGGTCTGCGTTGCTTAGGGTCGTCTGTGGGCAGCGGCAGGCTGATCAGCTTCTGGTCGGTGCCTGTCAGTTTAATGATCTCTTCACCAAACTCGCGGATGGTGATCTCGTCCGGGTTACCAATATTTACCGGCTGTGCATAGTCGCTGAACAACAGGCGGTAAATCCCTTCAATCAGGTCGTCAACATAACAAAACGACCGCGTTTGCGAGCCATCGCCAAACATGGTCAGCGATTCACCGCGCAGGGCTTGCCCTATAAAGGCAGGTAACACGCGGCCATCGTTCAGCCGCATGCGGGGGCCGTAGGTGTTAAATATCCTCACTATCCGCGTCTCCAAACCATGAAAGGTATGATACGCCATCGTGATGGCTTCCTGGAAACGTTTCGCTTCATCATAAACGCCGCGCGGGCCAACCGGGTTAACATTACCCCAGTATTCTTCGGGCTGCGGGTTTACGTTCGGATCGCCGTAAACTTCGGACGTGGAGGCGATCAGCATCCTCGCCTTTTTCGCGCGGGCTAAGCCAAGCAAATTATGAGTGCCCAGCGAGCCAACTTTTAACGTTTGGATCGGTATTTTTAAGTAATCGATGGGGCTGGCCGGCGAAGCGAAATGCAATATATAATGGAGCTCACCGGGGATATAAACAAATTTGGAAACATCATGATGGTAAAACTCAAAATTTTCCAGCTTGAATAGATGTTCTATGTTACGCAGATCGCCTGTGATCAGGTTATCCATGCCGATAACATGATAATCTTCCTTAATAAAACGATCGCAAAGATGCGAGCCTAAAAACCCGGCCGCTCCGGTTATCAATATCTTTTTTCGTTCAGCCATTATTTATTTCTTTTCTGCCAATGCTATTATAATAGTAACCGCAATCAATCATTTTTTCCAACTCATATAAATTACGACCGTCAAATATCACTTTCGTTTTTAGTCGTGATTCCAACTGGTCAAAATCCGGGGTTCTAAATACCGACCACTCTGTCACGATCAGCAATGCATCGGCGCCCTCAAGCGCTTCGTATTGGTCGCTTGCATATTTAACTTTATCGCCTATCAGGTTTTGAACATTTTTCATTGCTTCAGGGTCGAAGACAACTACCTCTGCTCCCGCTGCCACCAGGTCGTCAATGATGTATAATGCCGGCGCTTCGCGGATGTCATCGGTTTCCGGCTTGAACGCCAGCCCCCACATCGCAAACTTTTTGCCTTGTAAATCGCCCTTGTAATATTTTTTAACTTTTTCAACCAGCACCTTTTTTTGAATTTCATTAACTTTCATTACTGAATTCAAAATTCTGAAATCATACTTATTTTCTTCGGCCGACTTGGCGAGCGCCTGAACATCCTTCGGGAAGCAACTGCCGCCATAACCAATTCCTGAAAATAGGAATCGTTTTCCTATCCTCTCATCGGCGCCAATGCCTCTCCTAACCATATCAACGTCAGCGCCGACCAGCTCGCAAAGGTTGGCAATTTCATTCATAAACGAAATTTTAGTAGCCAGGAAGGAATTGGCAGCATACTTTGTAAGTTCGGATGATCGCTCATCCATAAATATTACTGGGTTGCCCTGCCGTACGTATGGTGCGTATAAATCGCCCATCAGTTTTCGCGCCCGCTCATCACAGGTGCCAACCACCACTCTATCCGGCTTCATAAAGTCCTCAACGGCAACCCCTTCACGTAAAAATTCCGGGTTTGAAACCACGGCGAAATCGACTGAAGTATTCGCCTTCATAACGGCCGTTACTTTATCGGCAGTACCCACCGGTACAGTTGATTTGGTAACAATAACCTTATATTCTGTAATCAATTTCGCAATGTCTTTAGCGGCGCCCAGCACGTAGCTTAGATCGGCCGAGCCGTCATCACCGGGCGGCGTTGGCAACGCAAGGAAGACGATCCTTGATTCGACAAGGGCTTCCCCAAGGTCGGAGGTGAAATGCAGGCGCTTTTGCAAAATGTTGCGATGAAATAGTTGCTCCAGGCCAGGCTCATATATCGGAAGCTGCCCCTCCTGCAGCATTTTTACTTTTTTTTCGTTAATATCTACGCATGTAACCTGGTTACCCGTTTCGGACAAACAGGTTCCGGTAACCAAACCTACATACCCCGTGCCTACAACAGCAATTTTCATAGAGTTAAAATAATTAGTGGATTTTACTTATTTGTTTGAAGGCCGGCAAATATCCCTGCCTTTTTTTTTAATTGTGCCTATTTTTGCGCTGCGAATTTAGCAATTCAATTTTAAAATGCTTTTACTTTACAACACTGTTATCAGGTTATATTTTGCCGCCGTATGGTCCGCCTCTTTTTTTAACCGAAAAGCCCGGCTTTGGATCAACGGCCGTAAAGTGCGGACCTTTTTACGTTTTGAGAACAGTATTTGGTTTCACTTTGCTTCGCTTGGCGAATTTGAGCAGGGCCGGCCGGTTTTAGAGGCATTAAGGGCAAAATATCCCGGCGACAAAATCGTGATCACTTTTTTTTCGCCTTCGGGATATGAAGTGCGCAAAAACACCCCGCTTGCCGACGCCGTTTATTACCTGCCCTTAGATACCCGCAAAAACGCCCGTGAATTTATCGGTACCATGCAACCCAGGCTTATTGTTTTTACAAAGTACGAATACTGGTACCACTTTTTACGCGAAGCTAAGCATCGGGACATACCGGTTTATATAATTTCGGGCATTTTTAGGCCCGGGCAGGTTTTTTTTAAGTGGTACGGCGGCCTGCATCGTAAAATGTTAAGCTTTGTAACCCGGTTTTTTGTGCAGGACGAGCGGTCGCAACAGTTACTGGCACAAGCAGGCTTCGACAATGTTACCGTGAGCGGCGACACCCGGTTTGACCGCGTTTGGGCAAATGCCCGGCAGCCAAAGGCAATCCCCGGCCTGGCTGAATTTAAAGACAGCCATAAAGTTTTTATCGCCGGCAGCACCTGGCCCCAGGACGAAAGGTTGATCGCCACTCTGGTTGATCGCTACCCCGAATTGAAATTTATCATCGCCCCCCACGAGGTCAGCGGGGACAAGATCGATAGCCTCATCAACCTCCTTCCTGAAGACTCAACTGCCAGGTATTCTCAAATCTCAAATCTCAAGTCTCAAATCTCAAATCTCAAAACGCTGGTGATCGATAATATCGGCATGCTGTCGTCATTATACCAATATGGAGATGTCGCCTATATAGGCGGAGGTTTTGGCGCGGGCATTCACAATACGCTGGAAGCGGCGGCTTTTGGGCTGCCGGTAATTTTTGGACCGAATTATGGCAAATTTAACGAGGCGAAAGACCTGATCGCCCTCAAAGCGGGTTTTAGTATTGCTGATGAATCCGAGCTGGCAGGGATTGCCGATACCTTGATAAATGACGAGCCATTCTGCCATGCAGCAGCAAAAAAAGCCGGAGACTATGTTGAGGAGCATACCGGCGCGACTAAAATGATTTTGGAGAATATTGTGAATTACTGAGTAGTGAATAGTAGGATTATTGTCCACTTCTTATTCACCACTCACCAAATTAGTCTTTCAAATTAAAGGCCTGTCTTACTTCGCCGTAATTCTTTAGGTTAACATGGTTTTTTACCGCAGCAGCCAATTGCGCACCTGGGATGATCACGTACCTGAACTGGTGGGCATTCGATATGGCATTGTATAGATTATTGTCATCAACAAAATCTATCCGCACATTACCGGGAGTCACCAATGACGACCATGTATCAGTATAGGTGGTACCACCTTCCTGGTAGGTCAATAGTATAGGCAATGCGCTAACCTGGTTGGTTGGCCAAACCGATGTTGTATAGCCATCCAGTTTGCCGTAAACTATCACGGTTCCTTTGTCCAAAACATCCTGTGTTATCCCTGCAGCCGCTATGTCCGTATACAAATGCCAGGTAGTAAACACGGTATCTTTGGTATACGTTGCCGGCGTAACCCAGTTGGAATAAATTACATTAGCGGTACCTTTTGCTCCGGTTGCACCAGTCGCTCCGGTTGAGCCTGTGGGTCCGGTAGCGATAGCCGGACCAATTGGCCCTTGAGGTCCTACGGCGCCATCTTTACCGCACGAAGACAAAAGCAGCGCCGCGGCTGCTAAAACGAAGGCAAATTGTTGTTTTTTTCATAGTGATTTAACTTTTAATAAATGATTAATTATTTTAGAAGGGCCTGCATGTGCTTATTATTTGCCGACTTTCCACACCATAAAATTGAGGAAAGGCCGCCAGGAGGACATCAGGGGCATTACCTGAGCGCTAACGAGGTACTACGCGTTTTTCCGAGGGGAAAATCCGCAGGTATTTTGCGTGCCACTATTGATGCACTTTTAACTTAAAAGCATAAAGGGGCGGCGCCGCCACGTGCATAATAATATCGCCATTGATGTAAAAATTGTTAATGAGTTTTATATTTGGCATTGCTGCCCCATATTAACCTTCGACAAAACCAATTTGATCATCGTCATTTCCATAACGCTGTTTTTTATGGTGCTTCGGTTTACCGTGACGCTCTTTAATTTCATTTCGAACCCTAAACTAACGCGCGTTAATAAACATTACCAGGACCTGGTTTCCATATTGATACCAGCCAGGAACGAAGAGGAAAACATCGTAGTGCTGCTCGAATCCATCCGGCAGCAGGATTATATGAATTACGAGGTGATCATTTACGATGATGATTCCTCCGATAGAACTTATGCTGTTTGTTCATCGCTGGCCGCAGCCGATAGCCGTATCCGGGTGATCAAAGGCGGCGAATTGCCGCCGGAATGGCTGGGCAAAAATCACGCTTGCCACCAATTGGCTAAAAATGCCGGGGGTAGTTACTTTTTATTTATCGATGCCGATGAGCGGGTTTCGCTGGGCCTCATCAATAGCGCTGTGCACCGGACGAAAGCGTATAACCTGTCCCTTTTGAGCCTTTTTGCTAACCAGGACATGAAAACTCCCGGTGAAAAAGCAACCGTCCCGCTGTTGCATTACCTTTTGTTCAATTTGCTGCCCATTCGCCTGGTGCTGCTCACTAAAAGTCCTGCAATTGCCACGGCCTGCGGGCAATTCATGTTTTTTGATGCTGACGCCTACCGCGAAAATCATTGGCATAGCCTGGTGAAGGATAAAATAGTGGAAGATGCCGAGATTATGCGGCAGGTTAAAACCAAAGGCCATCGCGGCGAGGTTTTGCTGGCTAACGGGATGATACAATGCCGCATGTACAAACATTACCGCCAGGCGATCGACGGGTTCAGCAAAAATGCGCTGGCAGTATTTAACGACAGCATTGCCGGTTTATTGGTTTATATTTTACTGATGATAGGCGGCCCGATGATCGTGCTGATGACGCTCAACCCCAGCCTGATCTTCTTTATGGCCGGTTTAATAGCGCTGAGCCGTGTGATGATTTCCCTTGGATCGGGGCAAAGTGTTTTTTACAATCTCATATTGCACCCCGTGCAGATGTTCAATTTAATGCTCATCGCTTTTTTGTCTATCCAGAAGTCGCTAACACGGACGAATACCTGGAAAGGACGGGCGGTGTGAGTGCGAAAAAGTCCGAAAGTCAGCAAAGTCCGAAAGTCCGAAAGAAGCTGCAACTTACGAGTTGGCAAAAACGCCTTAGTTATATGCCAATTACGCCAACCAAACACTAATGAACTAATGAACAAATTAGTTAATTTTGCATCGCAATGGGCGAATATAAGCTACAGGTGACTATTGACCAGGATTCAGGCTTCTGCTTTGGAGTGGTTTATGCCATTGATATGGCCGAAGAGATACTGGAACAGGACGGCTACCTGTATTGCCTGGGCGATATTGTACATAACGACGAGGAAGTTGAACGGCTGAAAGCAAAAGGCCTGCGCATCATCGAGCATAAGGACCTGCAAAACCTAAGTAATGAGAAGGTGCTGATCCGCGCGCATGGCGAGGCCCCGGATACTTACCGCACCGCGTTAGAGAATAATATTACGCTGATAGATGCCTCGTGCCCTGTGGTGTTAAAGCTGCAAAACCGCATCAAAACCTCGTTCGACTCGAACGAGAAGATCCTGATCTTCGGTAAACACGGCCATGCCGAAGTGGTGGGCCTTTCCGGTCAAACCAATGGCGAAGCCCTCGTTTTCCAGGATATTGCCGAACTGGATGACGTTGAACTGCCGGAAAACATTACGCTGTACAGTCAGACCACCAAAAGCACCGAGAAATTTTACCACATAAAAGAACAGCTGATCCAGCGCGGGTACCAGCTAAAGGCCAATGATACCATCTGCCGCCAGGTCTCCAATCGCGACCTTGACCTGCCCAAATTTGTAAGCAAGTTTGATAAGATCGTATTCGTATCCGGCCGGAAATCATCAAACGGCAAGGTTTTGTACGAAGTTTGTCTGAAACATAACCCCAACACTTATTTTATATCTTCGACATCTGAACTTAAAAAGGAAATGTTTTCGCCAGGCGATAAGGTGGGTATAGCGGGCGCTACTTCTTCCCCCATGTGGCTGATGCAAGAGGTGAAAGCGGAACTGGAGACTTATTGAGGATGTCCGAAAGTCCGAAAAGTCCGAAAGTCCGAAAGAAGGAGCATCGGAATGATGCCATTTCAATCGGTGCAATCAAAAAGAATCGGTGTAATCGGTGATATAAGTCCGGAAGAAGAAGCATCCGTTTATTTTCTTACGCCCCCCCTACAAACTAATCGCTGATCTCTAATCTCTAATCGCTATTTTTGCGCAGCAAAAAATTATGGCTAAAAAAGGAGTTTTACTGGTCAACCTGGGTACGCCGGACAGTCCTGAAACAAAGGACGTACGCCGCTACCTGGACGAGTTTTTAATGGACCCAAGGGTGATCGATATCAGCCCGGTATCCAGGACGCTGTTGGTGAAAGGCATTATCGTACCGTTCCGGAGCCCGAAATCAGCAAAACTTTACAAGCATATCTGGAGCGACAAAACCGGGTCGCCGCTGCTGCATTACAGTAAGCTGCAACATAAGCATTTGCAGGAACGGCTTGGCGATGAGTATATGGTGGAACTGGCCATGCGCTATCAAAGCCCGTCGATCCCGGCGGCATTGACCAGGTTAAAGGAAGCTTTGGTAGAAAGTATACAGGTGATCGCCCTGTTTCCGCAATATGCGTCGGCAAGTACCGGCTCGGTTCATGAAAAGATAATGGAAATTGTAAGCAAATGGCCAACTATCCCTTCCATCTCCTTTGCCAACTCCTTCCATAATAATGAGCTGATGATCCAAACGTTTGCCGATAACGCCAAAAAGCACAAGCCTGAAACTTACGACCATATCCTGTTCAGCTTTCACGGGCTTCCGCAGCGGCAACTGATCAAATGCGACCATACCGGCAAATATTGCCTCAAAGTTGATAACTGCTGCAATACCCTGAACGATACCAATAAATTTTGCTATTCGGCGCAATCGTATGATACCGCGCGGCTGATTGCCGAAAAACTGGATATCCCGAAAGAAAAATACAGCATTTGCTTTCAATCGCGCCTTGGTAAGGACCCCTGGGTGCAGCCTTATACCAGCGAGGTGGTGGCCAAACTGGCCAATGAAGGTAAAAAACGCCTGCTGGTGTTCTGCCCGGCCTTTGTTGCCGACTGCCTGGAAACCGTTTACGAAGTAACCGAAGAGTACGGCGCGGAATTTAAAGCCCTTGGCGGCGAGCACATCCAACTGGTGGAAAGCCTGAACGATGCGCCCACATGGATAGATGCGCTGGAGCAGATGGTGAGGGGGAAATAATTTAAAGCCACTGTTGATCTCTTTTCCTGGTAGCTGTAGAATTAGGCTTGAAAATAATTTATCGCATTTATGGAAATTTGAGGCAATTTCCATCTTATTACCGGTTATAAAACACTAAATTAATACCGGGATGATCAAATCTGTTTCTTTATATCGCAAAGGCCGGAAATTACTTACGGCCATACTATGTTGTTTGCCTGGTTTGGTTTTCGCCCAAAATCCTAAAAACTTTGCAAAAGATAATGCCGGCAATTGCGGTTGCCCGGTTATCACTTATAAAGATCAGCCGCCGCAATTCTATCCGGCATTAGCAGGCGATATTTCCTATACCACGTTTCAAAAGTTTAGCCAGTGGAAATTACCGAATGGCATTAAAAGTTTCGAATTGCTTTTTGTAAAGGACGGATGGTCTTCGGGCAACGGTGATGATTTTTTTAAAGAATTAACCGTTATATCCCCCCGCGATCCCATAAAAATTGTACATCCGGATGGAACCTTCACCGTCAACCTTACGCCTTGTGCAGATGAAAATCATCATTATGTTTTGCCCCTGAGCGTGACCTATAAACCACCTGTTGCCGGTGAGATCAGGGATTTTGACTATAGCAAATTTGAAAACACCACACTGGGATACGTGCACCTGTTTATGCAAATGTCAGGTCAGCGGCCCGACCAGATGATCAGGCTCGCATTTAAGGAATGTGCGCGGAGTTACGACCTGATTGGCGTAAACCAGGCCATATCTAAAATAAATGAGGTCTATCAAACAGGGATACCGCTGGCTACTGAAAAAAATTACGGGGACCCACTGATGGTTTCAAGCGTGATGGATTCCCTGGTTTCAAAAAAGCTAAGGCAGGAGCGGGTTTTAACTACTGGTTTTATTCTTTCGGAACCAGGCACACATCCACCAACTTATGACGAGAAAAATCGGTTGGAATTATTGTTTCAGCATCAGCTTTCATCAAGTGCCTTTGAACTGTTTAACCCCCGCAATTTTCTGCCTTATTTTCGTGTGGAAATAAAGAACAGTCGGGCTGCAGTGGTGGAAATCTCCTCTAAAATCTTGTCCCCTGCTACTAAGAACGGGAAAAACCGTCCACCTTATGATGAGATACGGATGTGGTTATGCTCCGCAGTTGTTTACAACGAACGGATGTTAAGAGTCGACTGCGGATCGGATGTTTGCCTGCAGCCCTCGGTGATTGCCGGCACTACTGTTGGTATCGATTTTGACGGTGCTTTTTTGTTTCCCGAACAACAGTTTGCGATGGATGGATATGACTACACGCCTTATCCGCAATTTGCTAAAGACACCAACGCAGTTAAAGCATACTCTCCAAAAAGGTGGACCTTGTACGACACAGTTTTTACCCGTTTCACCGGCCTGGTAGTAAACGAGGCCCGTTTTACACTGCCCAATGGCAAAGCCAATTTGTTGTTTAAAGGGCAAAACGTCATCATCAATAATCGCGTAATTGCCGGCTGCCTGGTTGCTGATCTTTCGCCGGATAATGCAGAAAAAGTGTTGCTGAACCAGGCTGACGGTAAAGGCACAAGTATGGCTATTGGCGACCTGCTGCTGGTATTAAAAAAGGCCGGTGTGAAGGATTTTATTACCAAAACTGAGAAAAAGCAACTGCGCGTATATTTTAAAAAGGTTGCGGGTTAGCTATTAATATATCAGGTCCATTACTTAAGGACACCCTGACATTTTCGCCGCACCTAAATCCTCTCCAAAGCAGAGGACTTCGATGCAAAGTAGAATATTTTCTGAACTTAAAGCCCCTCTCCTTTGGGGAGGGGTTGGGGTGGGGCGAAAAACGGCAGTTAAGACTATGCGACAATGACTAATATATCTCCACCACCTTATCATTCACACAATTAATAAAAGTGTATTTGCAGGGGTAAATTACCTTGCCGGTGTAATCAATCAGCCCCATCAGTTTATCTTTTTTTATCAATATCTTTTCCCTTCCGCAGTTTGTTACCTCGTCATACTCCACCGGCAAAATAATTTTACCGGTTTCATCAATAACGCCCATCCTCCGGTTCTTAGTGACGAATAACACGCTTTGCATATACCATGATATATAATCGTACTCCATAGGGATAATCTCTTTCCCCTGTAAATCAAAGGCGCCATGTTTGTCACCTGTCCGCACAATAAAACATTTGCCAGCAAGACTAACCTGCTGATATTTAATCGGAACAATTGCCTTTTGCTGCCAGTTAAGCACCCCGGCATAACCGTCCTGGTTTACAATTACGCCGTTATCATTCACATCTCCCAAACGCCAGTTTTTCACGGCAATCAAAACGTTTCCGGCCTCGTCTGCAATACCCTCGCTTTGTTTGGAGAAAACTAAATAAAGTGGCTTTTTTAGCCCCGACACAGTAAAAATTTGATCGTATAACTCGGGCACTAAAATTTTACCGGTAAAATCAGCAATGCCGCACAAACCGTTGTCCTTTACCAACAAAACCTTTGCAACCTCATTTGAATAACGTACAAAAGGCTCCGCGTGGCTAAACTTAAACGGCAAAAACTGTTTGCCGGTAGTATCTGCCATTCCCATCTTTCCGTCGCGTGTAAGATAATATACATTCAGTGTATTATAACTGTCGAAAGTTACGTTGCTACACGTCAATGGCAGTATGACCTTGCCCGAATGGTTTATTAAACCAAATAGTCCGCCTTTAGACACTATCCATAGAGCGCCATAGCCATAAATAACTTTATCATATTTGCAGGGAACCACCTCGATACCGTTGCTGTTAACCAGGCCCTGTTTATCGGCTATTGTTACCATCGCATACCCCAGGCCCATTGCTCCGGCTGCATCATATTTAACCGGTGTAAGCTGCTTGCCATTATAGCCATAATATCCCCATTTGCCCTTTAGCCTTACTGCAATACTTTCACCACTTATAGACCCGTTCATTTCATCAAGGCGAACTTCGTCATACTTAGCCGGCACTATCACTTTTGCTCTTTCACTGATCAAGCCATACTTGCCTTTCTTTGTAACTTTTAGAAAACCGGCTTCTTCGTATTTAATCGCATCATACGGGCCGGGCGTTAATTCACGGCCTTCGTTATCCAATAGGTCCCACAAGTCGCCCCGGCGTACCTTAATAATTGGAGGATAGTTATTCAGATACGACATCTCGTCGTACACCGCTTTGGTCACTTCATCGCCGGCAGAATCCAGCAAACCAAATTTTTCATCCTGCTGATATATTAAATCCTGTATGAAATCGTAATGGACAAAGTCGCGCTTTTTTTTGTTATAAATTATAAAGCCTTTTTCATCGCCCATTTCCCATACACCGTCGTTAAGATAGCTTCTGCGTGCATAATCCGACTTTCGAATCCCTGTTGAATCAAAAACCGCAGTACTGTCGTTGTTTTTGGTGATAAGGTAACCGTTGCCAAATGGCTGAATATCATTATTTGCAAGGGGAATGATGAACGCCCCGTTTTTGCCGATAACGGCTGACTTACCCGCGTAGGTCCCGGTTGCACTGTCAACCAGCAAACGGTCCTGGCCTATATTTGTAATTCTACGGTATACAAATGGCGCTAATACTTTGCCGCCGGGCGTTAGAATGCCTGATTTTCGGTTTTTAATGGCGATGACAAAGTAGTTGCCGCTGAGTTCGATATTATCATATTCGGGCGGTATAATTTCATTGCCGGCGGTATCAAGTATACCGCATTTTTTATCGCTGCGAAAAGGTGCAACTCCGTTTACAAAAAGGCCGATCCCGTCGTATTTGGGCGGGACAACCTCTTTCCCCCTGCTGTTAAGTATCGCCCATTTGTCTGTTCTGCCAATCTCGGTTTTAACCGGGAGATATTTGTCAAACGGCAAAACGTAAAATGGCAGGGGATCCCATTGAAATATAGCGGGTTCCCCGCTATAGTATCCATCCTCCATAACAAGCGGATAGATCGAAGCCCAACGCGATGCATACAAAGCATATTTGCCGAAAGGAAGAATCGTATGATTTTTGGCGTCGACGATGCTGATACCGCGGGCTTGACCGTTTCGTGTTTTAATAAACAGCCCGTTACTGCACCGGGTAATAAAATAAGGGCCAAACGGGATGACTATATTTCCTTTATGGTTAATAACCGCTGTATTGCCCAAAGTGTCCTTTACTAATGCAAGGTTACCCCGAAACGGGCTGCAATTGGTATAAATAGGTCGGATAACTATCTTCCCGGTGGTGTCGATAAACCCAACGCGATTGGTTTCCCCATTATTCGGGTCGGCACCCTTTATCATAAATGCCCCCAAACCACTTGCAAAAGGCTGGGTTATAATGCGCCGGTCCGAAGCGTTAAACGTGTGATATTCTTCATCATAAACACCGCGAAGCGTTTTTTGCGCCTGCGAGCCTGCTGCATTTAAAAGCAGCACCACGAAAATTATCCACTTATACGGCATAGCCAATAAATTACGAAACATAATGATTATTTATTGCATAGATGCAGTTAATGGCCAAAATCCATAAGAGGCGGATGATACCAGTGTTTTTTAAATTTTTACGACCATTACTTCTTGTTCACTCAAGATTTTTGCCCCATTGTCAGAAACTGCCCCTCTCAAACTTTCGGTCCCGATAGCTATCGGGATTCCAATCTTCCGGACTTTCGGACTTTTCGGACTTTCGGACTTTTCACACTAATAAATCTCCACCACTTTGCCATCCACACAATTTATTACGGTGTATTTGCAGTCGTAAATTACCTTCCCTTTGTAATCGATCATGCCATAAACATTATCCCTGGTTATCACGATGTTTTCACTTCCGCAGGGTTCCAGCTTATCATAAACCACCGGCAGAATTATTTTCCCGGTGTTATCGGCCACGCCCATTTTATTGTCTTTCGTCAGGAAGTAGGTGTTTTTTACCATATACCCCGATATGTAATTGTAGGCGGTGGGGATAATGGGCTTGCCTTTTAAATCCAGCACGCCAACTTTATCCTTTAGCCTTACAATATACCCCAAATGGCTTTGCTCCACGCTTTCATAAATAAAAGGTACTATGGTGCGTTGTTTCCAGTCCATCACCCCAAAAAACAGGCCCTTGTCGGCCACTACAGCATGGTCACTCGCTGACAAATAATTATATACACACGGGACGAGTATTTTGCCATGGTCATCCGCTATCCCTTCCTTTTTGTCCTGTGTTATTTTATATAGTCCAGGTAGACCATAGTCAACCGGCATTACATTATCGTAAATCGGGGGCAGGATAACCTTGCCGTCTTCACCTGCCAGGCCGCGCTTGTTGTCCCGAAATATCCAATAGTGGTTTTGGGATGTATCGTTGAACATTGCAACGTTAGTATACAAAACCGGCACAATTATTTTGCCGGTACTATCCGCCACGCCCACGAGCCCGTTGTTTTTTACCAGGAGCTTACCCTGCGGCTTCAGGTAATAGGTTAATGATGTGGCGCTATCATACATAAAAGGCAAAAACAGCTTTCCTGACGCAGCGTCGATCATCCCTGTTTTCCCGTTGCGTATAAGGATATAAATCGGTCGGCGCACGCGCCACCCCAGGGTGATCGAACTGCAAACCACGGGCATTATAACTTTCCCATCGCGATTTATCAAACCGTATAACTTGTTTTCGCACACCCGGATCATCGGCCCGGAGAAGACTTCGTCATATTTACAAGGTATAATTTCGATGCCTTTATTGTTAACCAGCCCCCATTTGTTATTAAACATCACCTCGCCCAGGCCATCCTTAAATGGTTTAACCAAATCATACTTTAGCGGCATAATTTGCCGGCCGTTAAAGCTGTACCAGGTTTGTTTATTTCCGAGTGAAACGATAATAAAATCGCTGTTATATTGGTCGATATTTATCCGGTCGTACATAGCCGGTACAATCACTTTACCCTCCATATTTAGTAAGCCGCACTTTCCGTTCTTTTTTACCCTGTAAAAAGACATTCCCTCCGGCACAATCTCGTCATACGGGCCGTCTGCCATTTCCTTGCCTTTATCGTCGACAATAACCCATTTACTATCACGCTGTGCAGCAACCATAGTCGCGTTTAGGTTATACCGGTCCAAAAACCAAAACTTGTCGTATATTGCTTTGGTCATCTCTTCGCCCGCCGAATCCAGCCGGCCCCACTTTTGGCCCTCTTTGTAAAATAAACGATCGACGACCTCGTAATGAACAAAATCGTGTGTTCGCTTTTTATAAACAAGAAAGCCCTGGTTATCACCCAGCCAGCATGTCGGGTAGCTTACATTGCAATCAGCAGCATATGCCGTTTTACGAACGCCGGCTGAATCAAAAAATGCTGCACTATCGCTTCTTTTAAAAACCAGGTAACCCGTACCGAAAGGCTGTATAGATTGATTTTCGACAGGAATGATGATACGCCCGCTTTTATTCATTACGCCGAATTTGGCTGTGATAACAGGAAAATAGCGCTTTCCATGATCGCCAAAGGTGTCATAGCGTCTTTCTGTACCGGTGTCGACCAGGAAAGCTCCCCCGCCGATGGCCCTGATCCTGTCATACTCAACAGGAATAATTATCTTGTTATTAATGGAGACAACGCCCGACTTTTTGTTTTGCATAGCAATGGCGGAGCCACTGTCGCTTAATGCGATATTGTCGTAATTTGGCCTGATAACTGCATCACCGGCGGTATCGGTTATGCCGCACCTATTGTTGAGTGAAAACGGGGCCAGTCCTTTAATAAAAGGGCCGATGGCATCAAACTTTGGCGGGATAATTTCCTTTCCATCCCGGGTAACCGCACCCCATTTGGCTGTTTTACCTGTGCCGGATTGAACCGTGATATATTTATCAAACGCCAGGCGGTAAAACTGCATCGGGTACCAGCCGAACTCCCTGCGCCTGCCTCCCCCGTCATCACCTTCCTCGGTTACTTCGTATCCATACAGTGGCGGCCAATAGCGTTCACAAGCGGTGTATTTTCCAAACGGCACGATCGTCCTGCCGTTTGTATCGACCAGGCTGATATCAGAATACCTGGATATCAGGTAAAGGCCGTTGGTACACCATTCAATTTCCTGCCTGGCAAACGGAATGATTATTTGCCCGTTGCGGCCTATTGCCGCCCTTTTTCCACTTGTATCCATTACCAGCGCCAGGCCCATGTTAAAATCGCTGCAATTGGCGTAAAAAGGCTTGATAATTATTTTCCCGGCGGTATCTATAAAACCAACCCTGTTGGTCTTCCATTCATAGGGGTTTGCACCTTTTATCATAAAGGCCGCCAGGTTGTTTACAAAGGACCTTACAATAATATTAGCGTCCCCGCATATAAACAGATGCGCATCGGCATCATACTTGCCATCAAGCTTTTTTTGCCCGAAAAGGTTTAAGCCAAATAAAAGAAAAAGGAGCAAAATGATTGATCGATGCCGCATGCCGGAAGAAATTATAGGTATTTTATTACCTATGATGCCGGTAATATCCGGATTCCATAAGTAAAATACAGAATTAAATTTCAACCTGCCGGCTTTGCTGCGTCCAGGTAGCTATGCAGCATTCATTATACCACTAAAATCACATTTTAAAGGGTAACATTTGACCGATATTTGAGCATGGTGCGGCACTTTCGGCTACTTATTATAGTTAGCGGCGGCATATACGCCAAGATATGAAAAAGTTGGTCTATTTGTTACTGGTATTTGTGGGTATGCATGCGGACGCTCAAAAAAGCCGCGTCGATTCATTACAGGCTTTGCCCCGCACACTTTTCACCAGTGGTAATATTTTAAACTGCACTTTACTGGGCTATCGCCGCGCCTACGAGTACCGTTTTTTGTTCGCGGGGAATAAAAAACCCTTTGAGGCCTCACTAAAACACGAAGTGACCGCCATGGACGGATATGCAATGATGATGGAGGCAGAGTCATTTAACAAAATGTGGGATTACTCAAAAGACGTGGCTTCCTCTTTACAAAATTGGATATTTGACATCATCCCATCGCGGGACACTTTTAATTTTGATAAATGGGTTGAGGGAATTAATCCGAACGGTGAAACAGACCGGATGTTTGTTACATTGCCGGGCGGCCGGTTTTCGATCTTCAAAGAACTGGACACCGCCCAATACAAGCACTGGAAAATCTCGGTCGGTGGGAAACCAATGGCCTGCGATTCGACATGGATCGATCATGCCGACCTTTCAGTGAATTGCGACCCCAGTGTTAAACAGGATATCGGTTACACCAACTACAACATCCACCTGGTAATTTATAATTTTTCGGGTCCGAAAGTAGTTATGGGTATTGCGCGCTGGGGCGACCTGTTTTTCCCTTTTTATTATGGATACCGCGATAAAAAGGAGCCGCAATTCAGGCTTGCCAGCATTCAGATCGGCTTTAACTGATAATTTGTTTAGACAACCGCCATGATCCGCAAAAATTACCGAATGATTTCAACGCGGGTTTGGATGCGTTGATCAAGAAAGCGTACCGATCCCGTCAACAAAATAAATCCGCAGTCCCGCTGATTATTAATACCTTGCGCTTTGGTAAAGTGCATAGCTAATGAAGACAGAAAAAATAGCCGTTTTAATTGACGGAGATAACGCCCAGGCTAAATTGCTGAAGGCGATAATGGAGGAGGTGGCCAAGTACGGCAAGGTGACCATACGTCGCATTTACGGCGACTGGACGCAAACGCGCATGAACAGCTGGAAAGACCTGCTGAATGAGCTGAGCTTTACACCGATACAAAAATTCAGCTATACTACGGGCAAAAATTCGACCGATAGCGCATTGATCATCGATGCGATGGATATTTTGCACAGCGGCGTTACGGATGGGTTCTGTATCGTCTCCAGCGACAGCGATTATACGGGACTGGCCAAAAGGATAAGGGAAGAAGGAGTGTTTGTAATGGGTGTGGGCGAAAAGAAAACGCCGGCGGCTTTTGTACGCTCGTGCGAGGTGTTTACTTTTTACGAGAATATCGTGCAGGAGCCTATACTGGAAAAAGCGATCACCACACCAAAAGCAAAGAAAGAAGTTTCGAAACCGGAAGCGCCCAAGTTCCCGCCGGTAGACCTTAGGCTGATCGATAAGGCTTATTTTATGTCGAACACGGAAGACGCCGGCATATTTGTTTCGTCGCTGGGCACCAACCTGCGTAAAATTGATTCCAGTTTCGACCCGCGCGCCCATGGGTTTGCCAACCTAACCCGGCTGCTGGAAAGTTTGCCCGAATACGAGATCAGCCGCGTGGAAAGCGGTGGGTTTACGCACCCGTTTGCGAAGCGGGCTAAGAAAGCATAAGGGCTGACCTGCTTTTTACCGGTATTTCTTTTTTTGCCTGTTAGAATATTTTTTTCTACTTTAACGGCATCAACCAAACCGATATGTTAAAAAAATGCCCCCTGTTTTTGTTGTTTGTACTCGGCAGTTTTATGACCAAAGCCCAGGACGAACGCAAATTAACTGACAATATTTTTTCGAAACAATTACCTAACGGGCTGGAAATGCTTGTCGTGGAGGACCACAGCGTTCCGCTGGTTACGCTCAATATTACTTTTAAAGCGGGAGCTATTAACCAAACCAGCGCCGATCAGGGCTTGATAGGCCTTTACGGTGAAATGATGTTACGGGGAAATAAAATTTACCCCAGCACATCAACTTTCGCTTACAGGGCTGGGGCGTTGGGCATAATGGGCGGTAATCGCATCGCATCAGAAGAAAATACGACCTATTATTTTACGCTGCCCAGGGAAAATTTAGAAGATGGGCTAAAATATATGAACTCGGCCGTACGCTTTGCGCTGCTCAGCCCGCTCGACCTTGAAAAAGAAAAACAAATTATAGGCGACGAAATTAAAGAAAAACGCACGCTCCCAACATCGCCGCTAAATGAAGAAATGGCCCACCAGTTATGGGGCGATCAATATTGCCGGAAGATTGCTCTTGGCGACAGCAGCGTGATCAACGCGGCAACTATCGAAATGATGTACACCCTAAAGAGCAAGTTTTTTAACCCCGATAATGCTTTGCTGATTGTAGGCGGCGACGTGGATCATGAAAGCGCTTTTAAAATCATAGAATCAGTTTTTGGCGACTGGCAAACTCCTTCAGGGAACGACCAGGGCCAGTGGATAGCTCCGGAATTTAAGCCCCTCGAAAAAACAAAATATTTTATAGCCGGCTCGGAACAGGCAGGTGCACCCCAAATAGATATTTATTGGCACGGGCCGGATACCCGTAACGATGTTGCCGCCACCTATGCGGCCGATGTTTTCTCGTATATCGTAAATCAAAATTCTTCCAAATTGCGTATGGCGCTAATACCGACCGGGCTGGCAACATCGGTATTTGTCAACTACCTTACTTTAAAGCACACCGGCCCCATCAGCATTATCGTGTCGCCTAACCCAGCAAAGGTAAAAGAATGCATGGACGAGATCAGGCGCCAGGTGGCCCTGATGGATAACGATGATTACCTGACCGATGCCGAGATCAGCACGGCTAAACGCATATTGGAAATAACAGACGTACGCCGCGAAGACGTCACCTCGGATTTTGTGCTCACACTTTCGTTCTGGTGGTCATCGGCTACGCTTGATTATTATTTCACCTACCTTGATAACCTGAGAAGGGTATCCCGAGCGGACCTTAAAAGTTATGTGGACAAATACATTAAAAACCAACCTTACTGCGCGGGACTGCTGATAAGCCCCACGCTGAGGACGGAAATAAAAGCGGATGATTTTTTTAACGCCGGCAAATAGCTGATGGATATGAAAAAGAAATTATTATGGGCATGCTTTGTGATTGCTGGCGCATGCAGTGCATCGGCACAAACGACAACTACCTCATTTAATGTAGATGGCATAAAAGTAATATTTAAGCCTACGCAAAAAAAGGTGATCAATATCCGCATCTATTTTCGGGGCGGGGTAACCAACTATAAACCCGGGCAGGCAGGAATTGAGAACATGGCTATCCAGGCTGCCATCGCAGGCGGAACCAAAAAATATCCTGCCGGCGCAGTGCGCGACACCGCCGATAAATATGACATCCTGCTTTCCGGCCAATCACTTTATGATTTTGGTTACATACAATTAAATTGTGTATCAAGGTATTTTAACCAGGGATGGGATCTGTTTTCGCAGGTTGTTAATGACCCGGTATTTGACGAAAAAGAACTAAGCCTGTTAAAAGCAAAGGCAATTACCGGAGTCAGGCGTGCAGCGTCAGATCCAAACTCACTACTTTTTAACCTGCAGATGCAGGCAGCCTTTGAAAACACTCCCTATGCTACCGACCCAATAGGGTCTGAGCAAACACTCAGTAGTTTTAGCGCTGCCGACCTGGGCAATTACTATAAAACCTTGCTTAACAAAAACAAGATTTTTATTGTTGCCGTAGGCAATCTGGATAAACAGGACCTGTACGAAAAGATTTTATACGCATTTGACAGTTTTACATCCTCGCCTTATTCGGCTACGATCCTGAAAGCGCCGGTAATAGCGGACAATAAGCTGGTAACTGAACAACGGGACCTTAAGCTAAACTATGTTGGTGCCGTTATGTCCGCTCCGGAGTTTACCAGTATTGACTATGTGCCCTTTCGACTGGCTATGTTTGGCCTGGGGGGTAACCTTTACCGTACACTACGTACGCAATACCATCTTTCGTACGATCCCCGGCTGAATGTGCTCGCCTACAGGATGCCGGTAACTACATTGGTCGCCAGCACAAATAACCCTAAACAAGCTATGATGGCCATGATGAGCGAGCTGAAAACCGTTCAGAACAGCGGCTATAACGATGAATGGCTGCAACATTTGAAAAACATATATATCACGGGCAATTACTTTGACGAACAAAGCTCGGCAGGAGTGACCGAGAGCCTGGGCCGTGCCGAAGTTTTAGGTAACTGGCAGTATGCCGACGATTTGCCGCAGTTGGTTGATATGGTAACTGCCGACCAATTGAACCGGGTAGTTAACTTGTACATCACCGGCGTACGCTGGGCTTACCTGGGTAATTTAGACGCCATTCAAGGCTTTAGACCACCAGCATATTAAACACAATAAGTCGGTTACACGCAGCTCAATAAGCCTGCAACCGCGATAGTGCCACAGAAATGACCACTATTATTGCCGTCCCCACCGCTATAATGCTGCCGATTAAAATGCCGTGCCCGGTTGGGTTTTGCCTTTGATGATAAACATGGTTGTATGCCTCGTAACGATAGGTTTGCACGTAAGCGGAATCATTAAGCATGGTGGTATTGGCGCCACTCGCCGCGGAGGGTTTGAAATAATCAGATGTTTCGGGAAAGTGCTCCGTCTTAAACCTTGTTAACATCTCTTTGCTGAAACTGAAATTTTTGGCGTCGCTTTGCGCAGCCTGCTGGCTTGGCGTATTATAAACCGTCTGCGGCTGGCCCGGCGGATTATGATTCGGTGGCAGCAGGCTTGGGAAACCGGGAAAGTCTTGTTGATCCAGAGCAAAATCATAGGCCGAAGCCCTGTACGTTTTCACAAACAGCGAATCGTTTGTAAGTGCCGCCGGGATGCGGTTGTTAGGTTTAAAATAATCGGACGTTGGCGGAAAGTGCTCCCGTCTGAATTTTACCAGGTCCGTACGATGCAGCCGGAACCCTGATGCATAGCGGTGTGCGGCGTTGATCACTTCCAACGAGTCCTGGCTGGTTTTTTTCTGGGCCTTAACAACCTGTGTAGAAGAGATACAAACTATAAGTAATAATGGGAAAACCTTTTTCATTTTTGATAAGTGTGGGTTGACTATTGCAGGGCATTTTATTGCACTTGATAAAAATACGGTTTAGCACGGTGAAACGCTACAGCGCTACAATGAAACCAAATTTTTACCCGATTTTGTTTTCTGTTCGCCGTGTTTTTTCCGCCTCCTGCCGACAGGGTATTGGAAAATGAAACCGGGTGAATTAGTTTTAGTCCCATTCATTTTCTATCAGATAACAATTAACGGCATGAAATATAAAGGCATTACGTACGATGTTGGGACGGAATATTCCCCAGGCCATTCTACCGTAGATGAACTAACTGCCGAAAAACTCATCTGTGATTTTTCGGCAATAAAAAATGAACTTCATTGCAATTCTGTCCGGCTTTATGGTAAAGATATTGGCAGGTTGAGCCTTGCTGCTGATATTGCGCTTAAAACAGGCTTGCACGTTTGGTTTTCTCCAAGATTGATCGATGCGGGAATTGAAGACACCCTTGCTTATTTGAAAAGCGCCGCAAAGGCTGCTCAGCTTTTACAAGAGAAATACCCCGGGCAGGAGATCATATTCATTATTGCCGGCGAGGCCACAATTGATATTGCGGGATTTGTAGATGGGGATAATTTGCACCAAAGGATCAAAAACCTGATGAAGCCGGCGTTCTTTATCAAAAACGCATTGGGTATAAAACCGGGCTTTCAAAAACAATTCGATCGTTTTTTAACAGATGCGGCTACGGTTGTTAAAAATGAATTTAAAGGCAAAATAACTTACGCCAGCGCAATGTGGGAAAGACTTGACTGGACTTTGTTTGATTTTGTTGCGATGAATCTTTATAAAGCCTCGTTCAATGCCTCTACCTTCAATAAAACGCTGAAATCATTGTTTGCAAAACAAAAACCGGTTATCATTACCGAATTTGGCTGCTGCAGTTATAATGGCGCTGATAAAAAAGGCCCGGCGGGGTATTTCGTTTTGAATACAGCAGTTTATCCGCCCGTTTTTACCGAGCCATGCACCCGTAATGAACAGGTACAAGCGGATTACATAACCGGCTTATTACAAACTTATGATGAGTTTTTGGTCGAAGGAACTTTTGTTTTCGATTTTCAAACACCAAAACTTCCTCATAATAGTGATCCGTCAAAAGACTATGACATGGCCAGTTTCAGCATAATCAAAACCATGGAAAATGGAAGCTGGCAGCCTAAGCAATCATTTGACGCGGTAGCTGAATATTATAAGGCCTGAAAAGTAAAATTGCCGCTTTATCAAGCAAAGTTTTTTCTAGTCTCCATCCATTTTCTGACGGAAATCAGCCCTATTGCTATGCATGCATAAAATACATACCGAATACCGTTTTAAACTTTAGTCTATTTGTCTAAATTTTTTATTCTGAAATAACTAACAAAACAATTCTTTTATTCCGTTTGATTCGCATTAAACAAATATTATTCTAATTTAAAATTTCCCCTTTGTTGCTTGGTATTCCTTTTTGCTATCTCTACCTTGTTCATCACAATATTATAAACTAAGTAATTAATGTTATTGCCCGAACGTTTTTGTATGACACCACGGCAATAAGGTATAAAATATGAGCACTCCCACGGAAACACTTGAGGCAGTTGAATTAAACCGTTACAGCAAAACGTTAACACAGGACCCAACCCAACCGGCTGCACAGGCCATGCTTTACGGCATCGGTTTGACCGATGAAGACCTGAAAAAAGCACAGGTTGGCGTAGTCAGCATGGGTTACGATGGCAATACCTGTAACATGCACCTTAACGACCTTGCCAAGCTGGTGAAACAGGGTGTATGGGAAGAAAACCTTGTGGGTCTTATTTTCCATACCATCGGCGTGAGCGATGGCATGAGTATGGGTACCGACGGGATGCGCTACTCGCTGGTTAGCCGCGATGTAATTGCCGATTCGATTGAAGCAGTTTGCGGTGCGCAGTATTATGATGCTTTAGTGGCTTTACCCGGGTGCGATAAAAATATGCCCGGCTCGGTTATGGCGATGGGCAGGTTAAACCGGCCTTCGATCATGATCTACGGCGGCACCATTAAACCCGGTCATTATAAAGGAGAAGATTTAAATATTGTTTCGGCCTTTGAGGCTTTGGGGCAAAAGATCGCCGGCAATATTACACCGGAAGATTTTATGGGCGTTGTAAAGAACGCCTGCCCGGGCGCGGGCGCCTGCGGTGGTATCTATACGGCCAATACCATGGCTTCGGCCATCGAAGCGTTGGGGATGAGCTTACCGTTTTCGTCTTCGAACCCAGCGACGAGCGAGGAAAAGAAAGCCGAATGCCTGGCTGCCGGGAAAGCGATAAAAATATTATTGGAAAAAGACATCAAACCATCCGACATCATGACCCGCGAGGCATTTGAAAATGCCGTTGCACTGGTTATGGTTTTGGGCGGATCGACCAATGCGGTACTGCACCTTATCGCGATAGCAAAAAGCATTGGCGTGCCATTAACACAGGACGATTTCCAGGAGATCAGCAACCGCATACCTGTTTTGGTGGATATGAAGCCAAGCGGAAAATACATGATGGAAGACCTGCACAAGGTTGGCGGCGTACCGGCGGTAATGAAGTATATGCTGAAAAAAGGCTGGCTGCATGGCAACTGTTTAACGGTAACCGGCAAAACCATTGCCGAAAATATGGAGAGTATTCCCGACCTGGATTTTGACGAGCAAAAGGTTGTTTTCCCGGCAGAAAACCCGATAAAAGCGACCGGCCACCTGCAGATATTATACGGCAACTTAGCCGAAGGCGGCAGCGTTGCCAAAATTACCGGCAAAGAGGGCACACGCTTTGAAGGCCCTGCAAGGGTGTTCGATGGCGAGTTTGATCTGATCAACGGCATACAAAGTGGCCGCGTTAAAGCAGGCGACGTAGTGGTGATCCGCAACATCGGCCCAAAAGGCGCTCCGGGTATGCCCGAGATGCTGAAGCCTACAGGCGCCATATTCGGCGCAGGATTGGGCGCTTCAGTTGCTTTAATTACAGATGGCAGGTTTTCGGGCGGAACGCATGGCTTTGTCGTCGGTCACATCACTCCCGAAGCATATGACGGCGGGACGATCGCGCTGGTGAAAGACAACGACCTGATCGAGATCGACGCAATAAACCGCACAATGACGCTAAAGGTGAGTGATGAAGAAATTGCCGCACGCCGCGCCCAATGGGTACAGCCCGCGCTGAAAGCCAAAAGCGGACTGCTTTATAAATATGCTAAGCAGGTAAGCACGGCAGCTGAAGGGTGTGTGACGGATATGTAACCCCCTAGCCCCCTAAAGGGGGAACAGGAGTTGGAAGCAAGAGATTATAAATAGAATCTTAAATCCGAATTCGAATCCCGATAGTTATCGGGACCGAATTCCGAAATAAATAAAGATATGGAAGCTGTACAAGAGACGATCAGCACAAAAGATACCGCTGAAATTGCCAAAGAACCGGTTGAAGCAAGAGAACTTACGGGCTCTGAAGCTTTGTTGGAAGCATTGGTGATCGAGGGTGTAGATACGATATTCGGGTATCCCGGAGGCGCTATCATGCCCATATACGATGCCTTATTTGACTACGGAGATAAATTGAACCACATACTGGTGCGCCACGAACAGGGCGGTATCCATGCCGGGCAAGGTTATGCGCGTACTTCGGGTAAAGTGGGTGTGGTGTTTGCCACCAGCGGACCGGGTGCTACCAACCTGGTAACCGGTTTGGCAGATGCACAGATCGACAGCACACCACTGGTGTGCATCACCGGCCAGGTATTCGCCCATTTACTGGGTACCGATGCTTTCCAGGAAACGGATGTGATCAATATTACCACCCCCGTAACTAAATGGAACTACCAGGTAACCGATGCCAACGAAATACCCGAAGTAATTGCCAAGGCCTTTTATATTGCCCGTAGCGGCAGGCCCGGCCCGGTTTTAGTGGACATTACCAAAAACGCACAGGTACAAAAATTCAACTACAAAGGCTATACGCCGTGTAACCATATCCGCAGCTACCGGCCAAAACCTATCGTTCGTGCCAAATATGTACAGCAGGCTGCAGAACTGATCAACCAGGCAAAAAAGCCGTTTGTGATTTGGGGCCAGGGTGTGATCTTAGGTAGTGCTGAACAAGAGTTTAAAGCATTTATCGAAAAAAGCGGTATTCCTTCTGCCTGGACCATATTAGGCGCAGGCGCTATCCCAACAGACCATCCGCTAAGCGTTGGTATGCTGGGCATGCACGGCAATTACGGCCCGAATGTGCTCACTAACGAATGCGATGTGTTGATCGCCATTGGTATGCGCTTTGACGACCGTGTAACCGGCCGCCTGGATAAATATGCCAAGCAGGCGAAGGTGATCCATTTGGATATTGACCCGGCCGAGATCGACAAAAACGTGAAAACAACCGTGCCTGTTTGGGGCGACTGCAAGGAAACCCTGCCGTTGCTGACCGAACTGGTGAATGCAAAAACCCACACCGAATGGCTGAACAAGTTTAAAGACTATATGCAGCAGGAAGTGGATGCGGTTATCCATAATGAACTGAACCCGACCGGACCCGAATTGACCATGGGCGAAGTGATCAGGGAATTGAATGAACTTACCCGCGGCGAAGCGGTAATTGTAACCGATGTGGGCCAGCACCAAATGGTGGCCTGCCGCTACGCCCAACTGAATAAAACACGCAGCAACATCACCAGCGGCGGATTAGGCACCATGGGGTTTGCACTTCCGGCGGCTATAGGCGCCAAATTTGGTGCACGGGACCGGGACGTAATCGCCATTATCGGCGATGGCGGCTTCCAGATGACGCTGCAGGAGTTGGGCACCATCATGCAAACCGGTATCGATGTAAAGATCATCATCCTGAACAATCATTTCCTGGGCATGGTTCGCCAGTGGCAGGAACTGTTTAACCAGCGCCGCTATTCCTTTGTGGACATTGACAGTCCTGACTTTGTAAAACTGGCATCGGCCTACGGCATCGCCGGAAAATTAGTGGCTGACCGTGCTGAACTGCCCGGCGCTTTAGAAGAAATGATGGAAACCAAAGGTTCGTACCTGCTGGAAATTTCGGTAACTAAGGAGAATAACGTTTTCCCGATGGTGCCACAGGGATGCAGTGTGGCGGAGATCAGGTTGAGTTAAACATACGTGGCCTCACCCAACCCTCTCCAAAGGAGAGGGCTTTAAGAGGCTTACCGGTTTTAGAACCCTCTCCTTTGGAGAGGGCAGGGTGAGGCGAAAGGGTAATTAAAAAGAAACAAGATGAGTAATCACGAAATAAAACAGGAATTCAATATCACGGTTTACACGGAAAACCAGATCGGTTTGCTGAACCGGATAGCCATTATATTTACACGCCGCAAGATCAATATCGACAGTTTGAATACCTCGCCATCGGAGGTCGACCGTATTCACCGCTTCAATATTGTGATCACGGAAACCGAGGATGTAGTGCGCAAGCTTTGCCGCCAGATAGAAAAACAGGTTGAAGTGCTGAAGGTATATTATCACACCAACGAAGACGTGATTTGGCAGGAAATGGCGCTGTATAAGGTATCCACAGACGTTATTGCCGAGCGTGTTAGCGTTGAGCGTTTGCTGCGCGAGAACGGCGCCCGCGCGGTTGTGATCCGAAAGGACTATACCGTGTTCGAGACCACCGGCCACCGCGAAGAAACCGACAATTTGATCAATATTTTACAGCCCTACGGCCTGATCGAGTTTGTGCGCAGCGCCAGGGTAGCCATAATCAAAGACAGCGAAGGTTTTAATGCAAAATTGCGCGAGTTTGAACGGCTGGAGCCGGGCGAAGACGTGATAGAGAATGAATTTTTGAATGATGGTGACAAGGTGTTTACCATGTAATAACTCCAACCCCCTAACCCCCTAAAAGGGGGAACTATGGTGGTGAGGATGGTGGAATGTTTGAACAGAATAGTAACGAATGTGAAAAATAGAACCTTCAGTTTAGCTTGAAGGACGAAGTCCCCCCTTTAGGGGGCGGAGGGGGTTAGGGTTTATGCTCGAAGAAATAAAACAACGATATCCATTAGCTTACAACGCTATAAAGGAAGCCACCGAGGCCAACGGTTTTTCGATGCCGTCGGAAGTGCTGACTTGCTCGTTGCTAAAAACACTGGCGGCTACCAAGCCGGGCGGTAAGTTTTTGGAACTGGGTACAGGTACGGGATTGTCTACCACATGGATATTGGACGGCATGGATTCAAAGTCGACCTTAATATCCATCGACAATGATGAAACGTTCTTGAACATCGCGAAGGAGAATTTAGGGGTTGATAAAAGGCTAAGACTGATCTGTACCGATGGCGGCGAATGGATAAAGCAAAACAAGGGCAAAAAGTTCAGCTTTATTTTTGCTGATACCTGGCCGGGAAAGTATTTGCTGCTGGACGAAGTGCTGGATATGGTTGAAAAAGGCGGCATTTATATTATTGACGACATGCTGCCGCAGCAAAATTGGCCGACAGGCCATGCCGAAAAAGCGGCGGACCTGATAGCAGATTTGGACAGTCGCGAGGATATTATATTAACCAAAATGGGCTGGGCAAGCGGCATAGCGATAATAACAAAACGATAATGCGTGTAGAGACGCGATGCATCGCGTCTCTACGGTGATATAAATATAAATTAGGATCAAACAACAAGGCATCGGTGTAATCAATTTAAAATCGGTGCAATCACAAACAAAAGAAGATGGCAAAATTAAATTTCGGCGGTACTGAAGAAAACGTAGTAACCCGCGAAGAGTTCCCTTTAGCAAAGGCACAGGAAGTATTAAAGAACGAAGTGGTAGCCGTAATTGGCTATGGCGTTCAGGGTCCCGGCCAGGCGCTCAATCAAAAAGACAATGGCATAAACGTAATTGTTGGCCAGCGCAAAGGCACCAAAACATGGGATAAAGCTGTAAACGACGGCTTCGTACCCGGAGAAACGCTTTTTGAGATTGAAGAAGCCCTTGAAAGGGGAACGGTGATCTGCTACTTACTGAGCGATGCCGCACAAATCGCTTTATGGCCGACCGTTAAAAAGCACCTAACCGCCGGCAAAGCCTTGTATTTCTCGCATGGCTTTGGCATCACCTTTAAAGAGCAAACCGGCATTATCCCTCCTGCTGATGTAGATGTGTTCCTGGTAGCCCCCAAAGGCTCGGGCACTTCGTTGCGCAGGATGTTTTTACAGGGCCGCGGCTTAAATTCAAGCTATGCCATCTTCCAGGATGCTACAGGGAAAGCTAAAGACAGGGTTATTGCATTAGGCATTGCGGTAGGCAGCGGTTACCTGTTTGAAACCGATTTCAAAAAAGAAGTTTACAGCGACTTAACCGGCGAACGCGGCACTTTGATGGGCTGTATCCAGGGCGTATTTGCAGCACAATATGAAGTGCTGCGCAAAAACGGCCACTCACCTTCGGAAGCATTTAACGAAACTGTGGAAGAGTTAACCCAATCGTTAATGCCATTGGTTGCCGAAAACGGTATGGACTGGATGTATGCCAACTGCTCAACCACCGCACAGCGCGGCGCATTGGACTGGTGGAAGAAATTCCGTGATGCAACAAAACCTGTTTTTGAAGAATTATACAACAGTGTGGCAACAGGCGTTGAATCGCAAAAATCGATCGATTCAAACAGCAAACCTGATTACCGCGAAAAACTGGATATCGAACTAAAAGAATTACGCGACAGCGAAATGTGGCAAGCTGGTAAGACGGTTCGCAGTTTGAGGCCGGAGAACCAGGTGGTAGAAGCGTAGGTTAATTAGTGGCAGTTGAAGTAGCAGTGGCAGTCAAAATACTGCTACTTTCCACTGCTACTGCTACTTAAAATAACGAAATGATTCTAGAGGTAGCCATACTAAACGTGATCCCCGGCAAAGAAGATGAATTTTTAAAAGCATTTTCAAAAGCGCAGGAGATCATATCAAAAATGGCCGGTTACATTTCGCATCAGCTTAAAAAATGTATTGAGCACACAAATCAATTCATTTTGCTGGTGGAATGGGAAAAGTTAACCGATCATACTGAAGGGTTCAGGAAATCCAAAGAATACCAGGAATGGAAAAGGCTCTTGCATCATTTTTATGACCCGTTTCCGACGGTTGAGCATTATGAGGAAATAAAAATTAAATAATTTGTTATTGCGAGGCACGAAGCAATCGCGAACTGTACACGACGGTAATGCAATGGCGACGAGATTGCTTCGTGCCTCGCAATGACAAGAATGATAAAAAATGGGAATATCTAAAAAAATACTGGTTATACCCGGCGACGGCATCGGCGCTGAAGTAACGACATGGGGTAAGGCAGTTTTGGAAAAAATTGCCGGATTGTATGGACACACCTTCACTTACGATGATGCACTCATGGGCCACGAGGCGATTGAGGCTACCGGAAGCCCGCTGCCTGATGACACACTTGCCAAAGCAAAAGCCAGCGACGCCATTTTATTTGGCGCGGTGGGCCATGCCAAATATGATAACGACCCGCATGCCAAAGTCAGGCCGGAGCAGGGTTTGTTAGGCATCCGTAAAGGTTTGGGCCTGTATGCCAATCTGCGCCCTATTGTGCTTTTTGATGAGCTATTGGACGCATCAAGCTTAAAGCCTGAAGTGCTCAAAGGAACAGACATCCTGTTTTTCCGCGAGCTCACCGGCGATGTGTATTTCGGCGAGAAGAAACGCACAGCCGACAGCGGTTCTGACTTGATGATCTATCATCGCTACGAAGTGGAACGCATCGCCCGCAAGGCATATGAGGCAGCGCGTATGCGCAGTAAAAGGCTTTGTTCGGTTGATAAGGCTAACGTTTTAGAGACATCCCGTTTATGGCGTGAAGTGGTGCAGGAAATCGCCAAAGAATACCCCGACGTGGAAACAGAGCACATGTTTGTGGACAATGCCGCGATGCAACTGGTTAAAAATCCGAGGAAGTTTGACGTGGTAGTAACTGCCAATCTTTTCGGCGATATCTTAACCGACGAGGCCTCGCAAATTGCCGGCTCTATGGGCATGCTGGCGTCAGCCTCCATCGGTGATGGCACCGGCTTTTTTGAGCCTATCCATGGTTCGGCACATGATATTGCCGGACAGGACAAGGCCAACCCGCTGGCGTCTATACTGTCGGTAGCCTTAATGCTGGAAATCAGTTTTGGTTTGAAAGAAGAAGCAAAAAGGGTTACGGATGCTGTCGACAAAACGCTGAAGGCGGGCTATCGCACCGGTGACATTGCCGACAGCAAAACGGATAAAAGCAAAATTTTAGGTACAACGGCCATGGGGCAAAAGGTGGTGGAGTTGCTCTAATCCCAACCCCCTAGCCCCCTAAAGGGGGGGGACAGGAGTTTAATTGATATTTCAAAAAATCGGTGAAATCATAAAACAATCGGTGAAATCACAAAAAAATGAAATGGAACGCTGAACTATACGACTCAAAATGCGACTTCGTATTTCAATACGGGGAAAGTGTGCTGGAGTTGCTGGATGTAAAGCCCGGCGAGCGCATCCTTGATTTGGGTTGCGGTACCGGTCATTTAACAAGTAAGATAAAAGATCACGGGGCTGACGTTATTGGTATCGATGCCTCTGAGGATATGATCGCCAAAGCGAAAGAAGGCTTTCCGGGGATAAATTTCCAGCTGGCTGATGCTATCGATTTTCATTTTGACGAACCCTTTGACGCGGTGTTCTCCAATGCAGTTTTGCATTGGGTGCATAAAGCTGATGAGGCAATAAAATGTGTTTACGATAGCCTTAAACCCGGCGGAAGATTTGTCGCCGAAATGGGTGGCAAAGGAAACAATGCCCATGTATTGGCAGCGTTGCGCCAGACGCTTGAGAAATACGGCCATGCTGAACTGGCAAAAAGGAAGATGTGGTATTTCCCTTCGCTGGGAGATTATACCACCAGGCTCGAAAATGCCGGCTTCAGGGTAACCTTCGCCGTGCATTTTGACCGGGCTACCTTGCTTAAGGACGGCCGCGACGGCGTTGCGAAATGGCTGGAAATGTTTGGTTCAACCTTTTTTGAAGGGATCGATCAAACAGAAAAAGAACAAATACTAACTGAGATAACCGATATAGTTGAACCGTACTATAACAAAGATGGTGATTGGTGTATCGATTATGTGCGGCTGAGGTTTGTGGCTGTAAAAGAATAAGAACGCAGGAATTAACCGATGTGAGTTAGCTCACATCTCAAATCGAAATAGATATGATACACGATCCAAATCGAGTCTATGTTTTTGATACCACGCTCCGCGACGGCGAGCAGGTACCGGGCTGCCAGTTAACCACCCCCGAAAAAATCGAGATTGCCAGGGAACTGGAAGAGTTGGGGGTTGATATAATCGAGGCAGGGTTCCCTATATCAAGCCCGGGTGATTTTCAAAGTGTAGTTGAAATATCCAAAGTCGTCCGCAACCCCACCATCTGCGCGCTCACCCGCGCAAACAAGGGCGACATCGACGTAGCCATCGAATCGTTGCAATACGCAAAACATCCCCGCATCCATACCGGGATCGGCGCCTCCGACCAGCATATCAAACATAAATTCAACAGCACCCGCGAAGAGATATTGCAGCGTGCCGTTGATGCGGTTAAGTATGCAAAAAAATCCGTGGAGGATATTGAATTTTATGCCGAGGATGCCGGTCGTGCGGATATCAACTTCCTGGCGCAAATGATCGGGGCTGTGATCGCTGCCGGCGCTACGGTAGTAAATATCCCCGATACCAACGGCTACTGCCTGCCCGATCAATACGGCGAAAAAATTAAATTTTTAAAAGATAACGTACAAAATATCGATAAGGCGATCATTTCGGCCCATTGTCATAACGACCTGGGGCTGGCTACCGCAAATTCTATCGCCGGTCTGCAAAACGGCGCCCGGCAGGTAGAGGGAACTATTAATGGTATTGGCGAACGTGCCGGCAATACTTCATTGGAAGAGGTAGTGATGATCCTGAAAACACACCCGGTTTTGGGTCTGCACACCAATATCAACGCGCGCAATTTTTACGAGATCAGCCAGTTGGTGCGCACCCAGATGCACATGCCGGTACAGGCCAACAAAGCTATTGTGGGCGCAAATGCTTTTGCGCACAGTTCGGGTATTCACCAGGACGGCTTTTTAAAGAACCGCGAAAACTACGAGATCATTAAGCCCGAAGATGTTGGCTTCCCGAGCGCCAGCATTGTACTTACCGCGCGCAGCGGCAGGCACGCCTTAAAATTCCACCTGGAACGATTAGGTTTTAAATTGGATAAAGCCGGTTTGGATGTTGCCTATAAACAATTCCTGGAAATGGCCGATGCCAATAAAGGAATCCAGGATGCCGACCTGATCATGCTGATGAGCGGCATAAGCACTTACAGTCAATCGTAACTAAAATATAAATTCAATAAAAATGAGCAATACATTATTTGATAAGGTGTGGGACGCACACGTAATACGCAAGATTGAAGGCGGGCCGGATGTGCTGTTTATCGATCGTCACCTTGTCCATGAGGTTACCAGCCCCGTTGCGTTTTTAGGGTTGAAAAGCCGCGGAATAAAAGTATTATACCCCAACCGCACCTTCGCGACAGCAGATCATAATACACCCACCGTCAATCAGCACTTGCCGGTTGCCGACCCGCTTTCGGCCAACCAGCTGCAGGCTTTGGAGGCTAATGCAAAGGAATATGGCATCAGCTATTGGGGGCTGGGTCACCAGCGGAATGGCATTGTTCACGTCATAGGACCTGAGTACGGTATTACCCAACCGGGAGCAACGATTGTTTGCGGCGACTCGCACACGTCAACGCACGGCGCATTCGGTGCGATTGCTTTTGGCATCGGCACCTCGGAAGTGGAAATGGTTTTGGCCACGCAGTGCATTATGCAGCCGAAGCCCAAAAAGATGCGCATCACCGTTAACGGCAAGCTTGGCCGGGGCGTTGCTCCGAAAGATGCGGCCCTGTATATTATTTCGCAATTAAGCACATCAGGCGCTACCGGTTATTTTGTGGAGTATGCCGGCGAAGTTTTTGAAAACATGAGCATGGAAGGCCGCATGACCGTTTGTAACATGAGCATCGAGATGGGCGCACGCGGCGGCATGATCGCCCCGGACGAGACCACTATTACTTATGTAAAAGGCCGCGAGTTTAGTCCAAAAGGCGAAGCCTGGGAAAAGGCGCTGGCTTATTATAAAACATTGAAGACTGATGCAGACGCCGTCTTCGATAAGGAATTCACCTTCGACGGCAGCCAGATCGAGCCGATGATCACTTACGGAACCAACCCTGGTATGGGCATGGGTATTTCACATGACATCCCGGACGCAGCAAACGTAGAAGGCGGCGCATCTACCTACGAAAAATCATTGAACTATATGGGCTTTCATGAAGGCGAGCATATGCTGGGCAAACCGGTAGATTATGTTTTTGTGGGCAGCTGCACTAACGGGCGTATCGAGGATTTCAGGGCGTTTGCCTCGCTTGTAAAAGGTAAGCAAAAGGCAGATAACGTTACCGCCTGGCTGGTTCCCGGATCGCACATCGTGGAGAGCCAGATCAAAGAAGAAGGGTTGCTCGATATATTAACCGAAGCCGGCTTCACCCTTCGCCAGCCAGGCTGTTCGGCCTGTTTAGCGATGAATGACGACAAAGTGCCGGCCGGTAAATACGCGGTGAGCACTTCAAACCGAAACTTCGAAGGCCGACAGGGCCCCGGCGCACGCACCATGCTGGCCAGTCCGCTGGTAGCTGCGGCGGCGGCAATCACCGGAAAGGTTACTGATCCAAGAACCCTCATTGAAGAATTAGTTTGATAACAGCATCCGCACATTTGCACATCCGCATATTTGCACATCAATAAAATTATGGCTTACGATAAATTTAATATACTGACAAGTACAGCGGTTCCACTGCCGATAGAGAATGTGGACACCGACCAGATCATACCTGCCCGCTTTTTAAAAGCGACGGAACGGGTGGGCTTTGGCGATAACCTTTTCCGCGACTGGCGGTACAACAGCGATAATACGCCTAAAAAAGATTTTGTATTGAACGATCCAACCTATAGCGGTAAAATACTGGTTGGCGGTAAAAACTTTGGCTCCGGCTCTTCGCGCGAACATGCTGCCTGGGCCGTTTACGACTATGGCTTCCGCTGCGTGGTGTCGAGCTTTTTTGCGGATATTTTTAAAAACAACTGCCTCAACATTGGCGTGCTGCCGGTACAGGTTAGCCCTGAGTTTTTAGACAGGATGTTTACCGCAATTACTTCCAACCCGGGAACAGAGATAGAAGTGAATTTGCCGGAGCAAACCATCACCATTGTACCTACCGGCGAAAAAGAAAGCTTTGATATCAGCTCGTACAAAAAAGACAATTTGACCAACGGGTTTGATGATATCGACTATTTGCTGAATATTAAAGATGATATAAAGGAGTTTGCCGCAAATTTGCCGCTGTAACGCCTCACCCCAACCCCTCTCCAAAGGAGAGGGGCTTAAAAATAAAATTACTGCCTTTTTTAAGTCCTCTCCTTTGGAGAGGATTTAGGTGAGGCGTCCAATCAACCCGGCCCAATGAACCGAAAGAAAATAGAGATAATGGATACGACGCTGCGCGACGGCGAGCAAACCTCGGGCGTATCGTATTCCATGTCTGAAAAGCTGACCATAACGCAGTTGTTGTTAGAAGAATTGAATGTCGACCGGGTGGAGATTGCGTCTGCCCGCGTATCCGAAGGAGAGTTCCAGGCGGTACAGGGGATTTTGGCCTGGGCGGATGAAAATGGATACACTGAGCGCATCGAAGTACTGTCATTTGTTGACGGGGGCGTTTCTATCGACTGGATGGTTAGTTCGGGGGTTAAGGTGCAAAACCTGCTGACCAAAGGCTCGTTAAATCACCTCACCCATCAGCTTAAAAAAACACCCGAACAGCATTTTTGCGATATTACACAGGTGATCAGCCTGGCTGAGGATAATGGCATCGCCACCAATGTTTATTTGGAAGACTGGAGCAATGGCATGCGCAACTCGCCGGAGTATGTGTACCGGATGCTTGATTTTTTATCGACCCAGCCGGTAAAACGCGTCTTGCTGCCCGATACGCTGGGCGTACTGCGACCGGATGAAGCCTTCGCATTTGTAAAGGATATTAAAACCCGCTATCCCGGTTTGCACATTGATTTCCACGCCCATAATGACTATGACCTGGCCATAGCCAACGTGCTGGAGGCGGTAAAAGCCGGTGCTGACGGACTGCATTTAACCATAAATGGCATGGGCGAACGGGCCGGTAACGCCGCCATGGCCAGTACCATTGCCGTATTGAATGATTTTGCTCCAGAGGTAAGGATCGGCCTCAAAGAATCGTCGGTGTATAAGGTAAGCAAACTGGTGGAGACTTTTTCAGGCGTACGCATACCATCCAACAAGCCCATTGTTGGCGCCAATGTTTTTACCCAAACTGCCGGTGTTCACGCCGATGGCGATAGCAAGCACAACCTGTATTTTAACGACCTGCTGCCTGAGCGCTTCGGCAGGAAGCGGGAATATGCTTTAGGCAAAACATCTGGCAAAGCCAATATCGAAAAAAACCTGCAGGAGCTTGGCCTGAAACTGAATGACGCCGACTTGAAAAAAGTAACCGAGCGCGTGATCGAGCTGGGCGATAAAAAGGAAATGGTGACCAAGGAAGACCTGCCCTACATCATCTCGGACGTACTGGACAGCAGCCTGTACCAGGATAAAGTAGTTGTTGAATCGTACGTTTTGATGCATGCTATGGGTTTCCGCCCATCGGCAACCATATCGGTAAACCTGGAGGGCGAAAAATTTGAGGAAAGCGCCCAGGGCGACGGCCAGTTCGACGCGTTTATGAATGCCCTGGCAAAGGTTTACAGCAAGAAAAAAAGAAGCCTGCCCAAACTGATCGACTATGCCGTTCGGATCGCTCCCGGCAGCAGCTCCGACGCGTTGTGCGAAACCATTATTACCTGGGAAACCGAAAAGAAAAAGTTTATTACCCGCGGCCTTGATTCAGACCAAACGGTATGCGCCATCAAGGCTACGCAGAAGATGCTGAACATTATTTGAGACAGCCTCTACGCTTTGCGTTTTGCACAATCTCTATGGGCTAAAGTATCTTTCCCGACAGATTGCGGGCGCCGCTATTTTTTTATTTCATAGCACAGCTCCACCATTCCGTTTTTGTAGGCGGTTACGTTTTGCAGGTGCAAGGCTTGTTCCAATCCTAATTGCTCAAAAAACAGCTTCCCGCCGCCCAGGATGATGGGCAGGATGGAAAGTCGTATTTCATCCGCCAGTTTTAACCGGATAAAATCCTTTGCAAGTATTGCGCCGCCAACCAGCCAAACATTTTGGTAGTGCGGCCTTAACCGTTCATTCACCAGTGTATCCGGATCACCGCTGTAAAACTCAATATTCGGTCGTTCCGCGGGCAGGTCTTTGTGGGTTAATACAATTGTCGGTGTATCGCCATAAGCCCAGCCATAAGCTTTTGAAAGTCCCAGGGCGTGTTCGTAGGTGCGGGCGCCCATTACATAGCAGTCTATCGTTTGCAAAAATTCCGCCGCGGCCTTTGGTGTAACAATAGCGCCTTTCTCATAAACGTCCGTGGTCTCAAACCACGACACGCTGTTGTCGTTTTTTGCAATATAGCCATCAAGGCTCGATACCATGTGTATGGTTATTTTAAATGGGGTTGCAGTCATTTTTTAAATGGAGAATTAAGCCAATATTTTAAGCAGATCGTGAACTAAAAATACATTACTTAAATTCAAATGCAAAATGGTGTCCGTTTCCATGCAACAGGACGTTCCGGCATATCAAACCATATTCATATCTTTAGGCTATGATGCGCATTTTCAAACCTCTTGTTGCCGGTGTTTTATGCTGCTTGCTGCTGCCGGCCACGGCACAACAAAAAAGTCAATATGTAAAAATTGAAACAGCACAGGGCTATTGTATTGTAAAGCTCTACAACGAAACCCCGGTACACCGCGATAACTTTATCAAGCTGGTAAAAGCGCATTATTTTGATGCGACTACCTTTAACCGTATCCTGAAAGGTTTTGTGATCCAGGGCGGCGACCCGGATTCACTTTATGACAAATCAAAAACGTTAAAGCCCGAACAAAAATGGATACAGCCCGAATTCAACCCGGCTTTGTTCCATAAACGGGGCGTGCTGGCCATGGGCCGCGATGATAATAAAGCCAAAGCATCATTTACCACCCAGATCTACCTGGTGGACGGAAAAACGTATACCGATGCTGAACTGGATGCCATCGAAAAAAAATTTCATTTGCATTTTACCGCTGCCCAGCGCGAAACGTACCGCACCATTGGCGGCACACCGTTTTTAGACCAGAGTTATACCGTTTTTGGCGAAATTGTTAAAGGAATGGACTTTATCGACAAAGTGTGCGCCGTAAAAGTGAATAAAGATGGTAACCCGGATAAAGAAGTATGGATGAAAATAACCGTGTTAACCGGCAAGGAAGTAGCGAAGGAGTTGAAAACTACATGAATTTAGTATTCAGCAGCGGTGCAACCATTAAAATTACGCCGATCGCTAAAATCAAACGAGGGCCATCATATTCAAACAAAAAAAAGCTTAGGTAATGCATTATGGGATTAAGCCGATAATGGCAGGATTAGGGCAGTAAAACGGATAAATATGCTTTATTTGTTCTGTCCAAATACAAAACCGAAAAACAAGGAATTATGAAAATTTCAAACCTTAGGATTTTTGCCGCGCTTGCCGCGTTGCTATTTGTTTTCAGCAGCTTTGTAGCACCGGATGATCAGAATAACCAACTATCGAAAAAAGAAAAAGCTGAAGGGTGGAAACTGCTGTTCGACGGGCAGTCGACAGAAGGCTGGCATCTGTATAATGGCAGCAGCCAGTTTACCCTTTGGAAGGTTAAGGGTGGCGAACTTTTTTGCGATCCCACAGACAAATCAGACGCCGGCGACCTGGTGTCAGACAATGTTTATAAAAACTACGACCTGAAATTCGATTGGAAGCTTCCAAAAGGCGGTAATAGCGGCGTGTTTATCAATGTTTTGGAACGTGCCGATCTTCCCCGCGTCTGGGCGTCAGGGCCTGAATACCAATTGCTCGACGCAGCAAACCCCGACTTTGCAAAGCCGGAAGACCGGAGTGGTTGCCTGTTTAGTTTTGGCCCGCAAAAGACGCCGGTTAAAAGCAGACCTGCAAATTCATGGAATCATTCTGAGATCAAACAGGTTAACGGGAAGATCCAATTTTATTTAAACGGGACGCTGACCACGGAAGAAGATCTTAGTTCAAAGGCCTGGGCCGATAAGATCGCAAAATCACATTTTAAAACCTACCCCGATTTTGGCAAACACCTGAGCGGCCGTATCGGTTTACAGGACTGGGCTACGGGGATCTCATTCCGGAATATTAAGATCAGGGAATTATAGACCGGAATGAAGAAATATTTAACTTATCTTATTGCCATTGTAATTTGTTCCGGCTGCTCCATCGTCAGCGAACAGCATTATTACGTACCCGACAAGCCGCATACGACCACTAAGAATCACGACGGCTATTTCAAAATGATCTGCAGCAACCTTCCGCTTTACGATAGTGCGGGGCGTGCCGCCGGCACGCTAAGGATATTGATATCTGCTAACCACTCACGGGCGTCGAAAAGCCGTTGCGTACGGCCCATAGTTTCAAAATCGCCCTCAACAAACAATACAATTTCTTTTTCGGGTACACGTTTTGGAATAAGTTAATATTGATAAATTGCGCAACAAATTTTAGTGCATGAAAAAAATCAAATTCCTGTTCGTCATCGCCGCGGCAAGTACTTTACTGTTTTGTTCCTGCAGCAAAAAAAATAACCCGGCGCCTTTTAATCCCGTTGTCTCATTTAAATTTAACAATACTGCCTTCAGCTCAACTAATATTACAACAGGTTTCCCGCATGATTCAGTGATAATAAACAGTCAGTTTGCAGGGCAATCAGCGGTTACATTGAACATTCCGAATGCAAAAGTCGGCAGTTTCGACGTGGCCACCAGCGGCGCTACTTTTAAGTTTGCCAACGGAATTGGTCTGCAGAACGTTTACACATCATCCAACGGCACTATTGTCGTTACATCATTAACCAGTACTACCGTTGAAGGTACGTTTGCGGTTTCGGCCGATAATGTAGGCGGTGTTACCGCAACTATTACCGGGGGGCAATTTAAGGCTAAGCTGCCTTGACGAAGCAGGAACCGACGCTGAAAAGAATTGCCCCGGTTCCTTTACGATACCCGAAGTATGAGTGTTTTGTTGATGAGGCGCACTTTAGCTTACCGCGATGCGCTAAAATTTTAGCGGCGGCCCTACAAGTTCCATTCCGTACGCGGCAAACAATGCTTTCAAGTCTTTCTCCTTGTTCTTTGGTATCTCTTTGCCGAATTTGGCCATCTGCTTAAAAAAATCCTCCATCGAACCAGCGGGTTGAAACATAACGAGCATTTGCGCGTCGCCGTCGCTGATCTTGGCGAAAGTATGCGGAATTTTCCTTGGGGCGAAAGCAAAATCGCCGGCCTTCAAGTTCAGCGTATCGTCGCCCACCTGGGCTATAAACTCTCCTTTTATCACATAAAACAATTCATCCTGGTAGTGGTGAACATGCCGGGCAGGCCCGCCTTTTGCCTGCCGCCTGGTATCATAAATGCATAAAGCGCCATCGGTATCGCGTGCGGAAACCTTACAATCGAATTGCCCGCCCATAATGTTAAGCTCTTCCTGGTACCTGTCCTGGCCAGCGGCAACTTTAAAGCCCTTTTTACCGGTTGCGCCGGATGTGCCTTTGGCAGTCAGCGCCAAAGCCGATGCCAACATTGAAAACTGGAGAAATGAACGCCGTTCCATAATTTTAGGTTTTAAGTTTTAATCAGGGGGTTTCCGGTTAGCAAGTAAATTTAAACAAACCGGGTAGCAGCCTATGTTTCAAATATAAAAACTATTGTCAAAAAACTAGCGGAGACACAGCGTCCGGGCGCAGGTAGAGTGGACAGCGAACAATCGCACAATTTTAGAGGTCGTCGTCATTGATCGCTGAAGAACCTTTTTACCTTAATAATATATGCCTCTGCGAGAGACCCTGCTGAAACGGAGGGCACATTTGCGGTTTCGGCCGATAATGCAGGCGGGGTTAGCGCCACTATTACCGGGGGCCAATTTAAGGCTAAGCTGCCGTGCAGGGAAAATAGCGGCTTTTACTGTTTGCTGTTTACCTAAACACTATAGCGCAAAAAACGGCGCTGGTGCAGGTAAAATATACCGGATTTTTTTTTGAGAACCAAAGGCAGCTGGCTTATCATTTGCAGGTTACCAGGACGGATAAAAATCTTTCTGGCCCCAATTTATGCACGAGAGGGGTTGTACTATATAAAAACCGTATATTTAAACCGATAAAATATTGAACACACTCTCGCCCCGGGGTAATAATCCACAATCATGAAAATTCATATTACCCGGGCCATCCTGTGTTTGGCTGGTTGTATGCTGTTTTACACCGCGTGTAAAAAAAATACCGCAAAACCGGCAACAGCAACTGGCATCGATTACCAAAAACTGAGCAGCCAGCTGGCAACCACTTTTTACAAGTCTATCACCGGGCAATATGGCGGCATTGATGTGAGCAAAGGCATTGTTTCGCCATTTAGTGCTAAAAACACCGGTTATCAAAGGTTAAATACCATTAGCGCCAACCCTTTGTGCGGTTTTGTTATCGATACGGTGTATCAATACAACAACGCCAGCAAGGACCTCGATACAAATTACAGTCATTACGGAAATTTTGATTTTAAATACATTTGTGACAATGGGCAGGTTGACGGCTATTCTACTATAATCCTGACGCGGCTTGAGGCGAATAGCGGCTATGTTGGTAATAATTATTACGACAATTTAAATGACCTTGGACAGGTTGATACGGTAAAAGCGCTGGACGCTACCTTTAAGCTGGTATCTATGAATGGCGTGATCACCGTTACCAGCTCTGTCGCCCAGGGAGGACAGAATAACTATCTTAACTCTTACTACCAGCTAAAAGGATTAAAAGTTAATTTCAGCTCGGGTGTGGCCGATGTGACCACCGGAATTGCCAATTTTCACACGACTTATTTTCCGGACCATTCCGACGCTATCAATATCGACCCCTATACCTATGACGGCACCATCCAGTTTTTGGGCAACCATAAAGCTAAACTAACCATAAACGCCAATAACACCACTTACGTTTACCTGGTTGATTTGATTACAGGGGCGGTAACGCCGGCGTAGGGCTGCGGATAAGCGGGAGATGTTTTTTTCAATTACCGGCATTGCGGCGACTTATTAGCGGGCAGCCGATAAAATCCACTGAAGAACAGCTTAAAACCAAATACAACATCAGCGTTAAAAAAGTTGGTATTTTAATAGAGGCCAAACGACCACAAAATCTTTTTAACTGGGATAAGAAATTTTAGTAAGGGATATCCTGATTTTTTGGAGTGGAGACTCAGGCTCCGGGCATTTCGTCCGAAGTTTCGAAACTACAGCGAGGAAGTCGCACTTGTCACTGAAAATTTATAGGAAGTTCTTCTTATCTTTCTGAATTCGAAAAGAAAATGAAATTTCATATTCCAATAACGCCCACGCAACAGAAATTTTACGGTCCGGTAATTGAATCGATATTAAGATACTATCCTGTAGGTCTTAAAAGCGATTCTACGGCATATCATGAGTTTCCCGGCCAGGTTGAATTAGGGAAGATTGTAGTTGATAATATCCATAGCCGTAAAAACTTCAAAACAAGGTGGACTGACTTCGAAAAGGAAATCAAAAAAGCCTTTAAAAAAAGCGTTGAAGGGCAAACTTATGCTACAAGGCCCAGCTTTAGCTCAAGTGTTATTCTTAAAAAATTCGAACATGAGGAGTTAATTCATATCAAATCGCTCCATTTTTCAGTGAGCCTGGTTGGCCCGTTTTATACCATATACGGCATGGACGAAACCTGTATAACTGACACCAAGGATGGGCGCGATCTTTTTTATACGGCAATTAATATTGTAACCGTTTCGCCTTATAAAGAATTTGAAGCACCTTTCAACCTGTTGCGCGCCAAAATAGAGGAACGGTTTACCGACTATAAATTTATACCATTTAACTTACATTCAATGGCGATAGATGGCTTGTACGATCCATACCATAATGACGAAGAGTTTACTATTTACAGGGCCTTATTTGACGACTTCCTTAACGAATACAATACTTATCGAAAAAGAGGTGATTACAAATATGGGTTTGATGAATGGGTTAAACCCGGTGAGGGTCCGCAGATTACATTGGGGCCACCGCCTGCAGGTATATAAATCTCTCGTTATGGACTTCAGCAGGGCGCTGTGGTCGGCGAGCATGGCGGGCTACCTGTCGGCGGGAAACGAGTGATCAGCCGCACAGCTGGCTGCGCACACTCGCGCCAGAGGATGAGGGTATGAAGGCCGCAGTCTCAGGGCATTTCGTCCGTAGTTGCGAAATCGCACAGCGGGGAGAGACGAAAACCATTTGAAATATGTATTTTTATTGTGTAATTGCTCGTTAAACTTACCAGCCCGTGAATTTTAAAATAACTCTAAACCAAAGGAGGTTCCTAATTGTTTGGATACTCTTTCATTCTGTTGCCTTATTTATAAACCTTGCAGATATTGAATGGAGGATTTATACCGGCCCCTCAATTAGCGATTATTTTTATGTTTTTACAAGCGAAAAATCTATCATAAGTGATGGGTTTTGGCCGTTTGGCATTGTCAATTTTGATCCACAGAGGTATCATCATTTCCTTGGAATATTTAATTCATATAATTCACTTACTTTTATGTTCTACATTCTACTAGGATTCGTCATCATATATGTGCCCAAACTGTGGAATAATTCTTAAGATTTTCGATTAGATATATAGATGGAGACGCCGCCTCCAGGCATAATCGTCCGTAGTTTCGGACAGCAGTAACGCAGAAGCCAATTTAGAAACAATGCACTATGGGGTACATGAAGAACCTTATGATCGAAATGCAAGAGGATGACGAGGGCAATGCTATTGCAAATGCCATTGGCATTACTTGGTGGGATTTGCATGGCTTGCAATATGATTTGGAACCGAATATCAATGAGATAGGTCGAATAACAAGTTATAAACTCGAATTCTTCAATATTCCGAAAAAAATAGCGGATAAGATCGTGGGCTTAGTTAACAACACAATAATTCTACCAGCAGATATATTCGAAGATGTTTTGGATGATGAGGACTATGATTATCAATACGGAGCAATTTCTGAAAGTGAACGTCCTTTTGACACCTTTAAAAAGGAAATAGCTGATTTGAAACAATTAAACGAAATTGATGCAGGAAGTACATCATTAAACAACATACTTAAAAGACAAATTTATATTGGTTTGATGGGTAGTATGGAAACTTACCTTTCGGATAATTTTATCAAATTAACCATGAGTGACGAAGATTTTTTAAAAAGGTTTGTCGAAACATATCCTGAGTTTAAAAAAAGAACTTTTGAACTCAGTGATTTATTCAATTGTCAAAACGAGATAGCCAACACAGCAAAAAATGTTATGTTGGAAATAATTTATCATAATTTAGTGACGGTTAAAGCAATGTATAGACAAACCTTTGACATTGGTTTTCCTGATTTAGCTAAACCACTTGAGTATGTTCGCACAAGGCATGATCTCGTGCATAGGAATGGCAAAACAAAGGACGGTAAAATCGTCAAATTGGACCAAGCATCTGTAAGCGAAGCCATAAATGATATTAAGAACTTCATAAGTAATATAGACGATGAATTTACTCTAAAAGACAAATACGCGGCAGTCACAAAAAAATAGATAAAAAAGCTTTTAGATAATTCTCTTTAAATCAATATGGGAATACCTGCCCTTTGCTACCGCAAGCGTCCCAGCTTATGGCCTGCGCATAGTTAACCAACTATGGGGCTAAGCCTAATAAATGCCGAGTTGAGTGAAATTTAAAACCAACTTTTCATCCTGTAAATTAGCAACCTGTCAGCGGGCCTCAAACCGGGGGAATTTTGGCAGCATGGGGAAAGCCTCAAATGAGGCTTTATTTACTACCTTACATACGGCAGTAACTTTAGAGCGACAAGGGTTATTATTGAAAATACGATTGCAACCGCCAAGGATATTTTAAACGCCTGTCTTGTTATTTTAGGGTTTGCGGTCTGCTGAAGTGGGTACATTGCTGATGATATTAAAAATACCCATGCTGTCAATCCGAAAACTATTCCCAATATTTTGTTAAGTAAACGTAAATCCAAAAACCAAGGATAAACCAAAATTCCTATCAATAGAATATATCCTAATACATATACAATAAGGCGAAGAAATAATTTGACATCAACTGTTGGCTTTATTTGGTTATATCTAAGGTTCATATCAATAACCTTGTCAAATAAAACGATGAAACAATCGCCTGGTATAGGCACAAACTGGTTCTGAGATTTGGAAAATCTCTTTGTTTGGGTCAAATAGATTGCTTCAAGATCGCCAGTTTTGTGCGAAAGGGTATATTGTGTTAAGTAACCACTAACTACTTTATTGTCCGGTGAGCCATCTGCTATTATGAGATCGACAAGTGTAGAGTCCCACTTACCTGTTTTTAAAGATTTAAACTCTTCTGTTTCCAGTATTTCCCCTTTGAAATAATAATTCCAGTGATTGGCGAATCTAAACACGTTAACACGAACGTCTATTTTGAAAAATCTTATTATCCTATGAAAAAGTATTCCCAGCATCGTTGCAACTATAACGAGGCAAATTAAATAGGTAAGGATGTATGTTAATGTTTTATGATCAATGGAAGCTATTTGGTTTTTCGATAAATTTTCGTAAAGCTGTTGTGCCTGTTTTTCTATCGTTAGTATTGTCAAATTAAAAACTTTACTAAAAACTAAAAATGTTGTTATTTGGACAATTATGCCCCAAAATAAACTCGTTATTAGTCTATCAGCAAAAAGGCCAGTTCCAAATTGTTTGGTAAACTGGCCTTGATAATAGAATCTCTTGAAAACAACTCCAGGAAATATAAGCCAAACAATAATAATTATACTACTGATAGTATATTCGCCTGTTTCGCCCACGATATTGAAGTTCTTATGAAACTAAGGTTATTTGTTCTTGGTTTGAAAGGGTAATAGTTCTCTCTTTAATTTCCGAATTATTCTTCAATTCTTCAACTGCTTTGATATATAACTCCCTGTCCTCTTTGTTGGCAAAAATTCTTTTTGCATTCTCACTCATTACATCCATGTCAGAACCGAAATAAGAGGACAACACATTCCCCAAAGATTGAGTGATAATCTTAATTACTTCGCCCATAATATTTTTTTAAATTGTATATCAACTGATAGTTACAAAAATGACACCAACATTTTATCCAAAATATCCGATTAGTTAATAAACTTTTTCTTCGGTAAATAATTGTAGATTTTAATTGGTATATAAAAGTATAAATAGTTATTGGTTAAAAAAAGCCGCAAAGGTATAATATTTTTTTATGACCAGAAACGACATCGAAAAAATAGTGAATTTTATCGGAGTGTTTGAAAAAAGTTTGTTTCATTTTAGAATTTATTCCGCAAAACTTAAAACGGGTGCGAGTAAGTAGGGGACGGGAGACAAAGTCTTAGAGTATTCTAGGTCCGTGGATTCGAAACTATGGGCGGCAGGGTGAATTCTCCCCGCCTACTGGTAATGAACTTTTCGACCTTATCAACCCCTAACCCACTATTTTACCCCCTCATCCCCATCCCCCTCCTCCAACTTTGCCCGTACCCTGCGAACGGTGGTTTCGCCGATGCGCAGGTAATCGGCGATCTGGCGGTTGGTGAGCCCCTGGCGGGCGAGCTCGGGGATGCGCTGTTTAACCTCGGGGCTGATGGCTGTGCCGATTTTGCACAAGTGGTGCTGCTCGTCGTCGAAACCTTCGAATTGGAAGCCTAAAAAGCTTTGCTGTTTGTGCATGCGCAGCAGGCAAATATGCTGTGCATCGTATTGGGGCCGGGTATTGCGCTGCTTAATTTGCTTAAGGTAGCGCAATTCGGGCTGCTGCTGGCTTTGGCCCAGGGCAAAGGCGCTGTCGGCAAAGTTGATGAGCATTTTGCTGCCCTGCAAATCGTTAACGGTGATGGGCTTGTACGGGTTGCGCTTGGGGGTATGGGCCAGCACCAGCACGCTGAGCTTGTGCTTTATTTTTAGGGCTTTCAGGGTTTTCATCAACTGCAGCGCGCTGCCGCCATAGGCCGTAGGGCTGCCCATGTAGGTGATGTTATCGATAATAAGCACGCGTGATTTGCTGGCTTCGATGATGGTTTCGATGCGGTCCCTCACATAATCTTCGTACCGGTCGTACAGTTCGGGGTCGTCGCCGCGGGGGTTAAATTCGGCGCGGATAAAGTTTTCGCCAAAACGGTGCGGCCCCCAGGTACTATCGGTGTACCTCGCCTTAAACTGCGCGGGCGACAGCTCAAAATCAATATACAAAACTTTGAGCGGCTCATCCACCTCGCTGCCAAAGGGTTCGATGCCGGATTGCTTGGACAGGCAGTCGCCGATCTGCACGGCCAGTACGGATTTGCCCAGGTTGGTATCGGCAAAAAGGATGCAAAGCTCCTGCTCGTACCAAAGGCTGCCCAGCAGTTTGCGCGCGTCGGGCTTGCTGTATTCCTCCTTGAGCCAGGCATCGGCGGGTTTTACATAGAACAGTGCGCGGGAAGGGTCCTGCAGGAGCAGTGTGCGCATGGCGCTGTGCATGCGTTGTTTGTGGGGGACGTTTTGCGTTTTGCTGCGCAATTCCTCGATGAAGGAGGGGCGGTCGGTTGGCATATGCGTAATATTTAATGAATTATAGGTGGTTGAGGCGGGGATGGATGATGCTAAAAGCATCGCACGGCAATTATAAAGAAAATTCTTTACAATTCCAAACAATTTACAGAATTTATTCCTGCGCCACGGAGCGCCACGATGCGCCACGTGCGCCACGGGCGCCATGGCGCGCCACGGCGAATTGGATGGCGGCAGGGCGATCAGGGTAACGAAAAACTATAAACCATGTCATTTCGAGCAAAGCGAAGTCCCGCACTTGCGGGATCGCTGACAGGCGGTAATGCATTGGCGAAGAGGTTGCTTCGTCGTGCCCGGCGCGCTTCCCCGCCCACTCCTCGCAATGACATGGCGGTGATATGATATCGGCGGGAACTGCAGTCTGGCGGTTATGCGTCAACTTTGAATGTTGGGAGACGCCCCGTACATACGGGATGTCTCTGCAAAAATTCATCAGCCGCGCAGGCTGATATTGCAAGCTGTGGAACATAAATGCGTACCTTCGGATACATAACCTGGTATAAAAAACATAAATAGTGATAAAACCTTATTCAGTCGCCTGTTTCCTGTTCGTGATGATGGCCATAGCCGGTTGCCGGAAGCCTTACCAGCCGCCGGAAATTTCAACGCAGGGCAGCTACCTGGTGGTTGAAGGGATGATCAATAGCGGCACGGATTCGACATTTATAAAACTGAGCAAAACCGTTCCGCTGTTGGCCAAAACCACTGTTAACGCGGTGCTCAACGCCAGTGTTACTGTTGAAAGCAGCGGCGGCGCCAGCTATGCTTTAGTGTCAGCCGGCTCGGGGAAGTATAAATGCGGCGGATTGAACCTGGATAGTACCGTAAAATATCGCCTGCGGATAAAAACCGCCGAAGGCGGCGAATATGTATCGGATTTTGTGCCGGTGGTTAACGCACCGCCTATCGACACCGTCAGCCATGCCGTTCAAAACAAGGGCATTCAATTTTACGTGAGTACGCACGCTGCGCAAAACAGCGCCCGGTATTACCGCTGGGCTTACCAGGAAACATGGGTATTTCACTCAAAATATTACTCGTTCTGTAAATCGACCGGCGATACGGTTATCAACAGAAACTTAGTGACCGAACAGGTTTACCAATGCTGGAAAAGCGACACGTCGAGCACCATTGTTGTCGGTTCGTCCTCGGGATTGTCAAAAAGCGTCATCAGTAATCAGCCCCTTACATTTGTTGCCTCCAATTCCGAAAAGCTGGATGGCGGCCAAAGTATCATTATAGAACAATTCGCCCCCACAACCACTGCTTATAGCATCCTGGTAAAACAATATGCGCTTACCGGCGATGCCTACACGTATTGGCAAAACCTTAAGAAAAATACCGAGCAATTAGGCCGTATTTTCGACGCGCAGCCATCACAGACCGGCGGTAATATCCATTCGGTTACCAACCCGGCTGAGCAGGTTATCGGTTATATAAGCGCGGGTACAACAAGCAGTAAAAGAATATTTGTTAAGAACCAGGAAATTCCCGCCGCCTGGCTCCCCGTCAATGCCGGCGATAACTGTAAGCTCGATTCGCTTTACCTTCACTATTTGGCGCCGGGCGCCACCGTGGCAGTTAACCAGGAAGACGAGTATTTTAACATTAACCGGCAGGGGAAATATTTTACACAGCAGATACCCGTTGCAACAATTTACAATAAGTTCGGCCAGTTAATAGGCCACACAGGCTCCTCGCCCGAATGCGTGGATTGTACCTTAAGGGGCACCAATAAGCAGCCGGCTTTTTGGAAGTAATTGTTTGATAAGGAAAGCATAAATTTATTGGATGTTGTACGTATTATTTCCGTACCTTTGTTTTAAGAAAATAACACCAGATGGAAAAGCAGTTAACACTATCGGAAAAAGCCCGTTTTGATGCAAAAATACCAAAGGTGCAAAAAGAGCTTTTTGAATATGCGGCCAGTTTAGGTGGATTTAGAACCTTGACCGATTTTGTTATCAATGCCGTAGAGGAGAAAGCCAATACGATTATCAGGGAACACAATACCATCTTAGCCTCGGAAAAAGACCGCGAACTGTTTTTTGATGCGCTGATGAACCCTAAAGGCCCGAACGAAAAATTGCGCAACGCTGCCGAACGCTATAAGTTATTCATCCAGGATAATAAATGAGCGTTAAAATAGGATTACTGAACGCTTCGCTCAACAAAAAGGATTTCAGTTGCGGTAAACAAATGCTGGATAATTACCTGCACTCACAGGCAAGCCAGGATGTTAAGCGTAAACTTTGCGTGGTGTTTGCCTTGTTTGAGGAAACTGTCATCAAAGGCTATTATACCCTTTCAAACGCATCGGTGCCTGCTGAACTAATGCCCGAAGCGCTTAGAAAAAAGATGCCGGGTTCATACAAATCGCTCCCGGTAACTTTGCTGGGCAGGCTGGCAGTGGATATAAAATTTAAAGGACAAGGCTTAGGCAGCATCCTGTTATTGGATGCCTTGAAAAGGAGTTTTGCCGTTGCCGGCGAAAGCTTAGGGTCAATAGGCGTGGTTGTTGATCCGCTGGATGAAGCAGCGGTTGCATTTTACCAAAAATTTGGATTTATACTGCTGCCCGGCAGCGGGAAAATGTTTTTGCCGATGGCTGATATTGCGCAATTGGGGCTGTAGAGGTTTTCAAGGACCCATTTTTACTTTTTGCCGGCAAAAATTCATCGCCGCTGCAACCCAACCTTACAACATTCCAACCTTTCAACATTCCAACAAAAACATCCTAAAAAAATCGGTGAAATCAAAAACAAATCGGTGTAATCTCAAAAAACAACAATCCCCTTGCAGATAAAACAAAAACCCGTATCTTTGCAGTCCCGAAAATACGGGGTATTAAAACGTTATATTAATTTAATTTAAAGCAAGTGAATACGTTAAGTTACAAAACTGTCTCGGCTAACAAAAAAACCGTTAACAAACAATGGGTTGTTGTTGACGCACAAGGCGAGATTTTGGGGCGCTTGTCTACGAAGATCGCCATGATCATTCGTGGAAAAACCAAGCCTGATTTCACCCCAAACGTAGACTGTGGCGATAATGTGATCGTTATCAACGCAGACAAGGTAAAACTGACCGGAAACAAATTCAGCGACAAGCAGTATGTTTCGTACACCGGGTATCCGGGTGGTCAGCGTTTCATTTCTCCTAAGGAGTTAATGGCAAAACATCCCACACGCGTAATTGAAAAAGCCGTGCGTGGTATGTTACCTAAAAATCGTTTGGGCCGGGCCTTATTTGGAAACCTGCATGTGTATGCAGGCGCCGAGCATCCGCATGCAGCACAAAACCCAACAACCATTTAACTTTAATTATTAAGGAGAAAAGAAGAAATGCCAACAACAAACACTTCGGGCAGAAGAAAAACAGCTGTTGCACGCATCTACCTAACAGATGGCAGCGGCGCAATTACCGTTAACGGTAAAGATTACAAGGAGTACTTCCCCACATTGCCATTGCAGTACATTGTTACCCAAAGCACCCTGGTTTCGGGTTCGGAAGGTAAATTTGATGTAAAAGTAAACGTAGCAGGCGGCGGAGTAAAAGGACAGGCAGAAGCCGTTCGTTTAGCTATTGCGAAAGCTATTGTTGAACTCGACGCTGAAAAGAAACCTGCATTGCGCGCTAAAGGTATCATGACACGTGACGACCGTATGGTTGAGCGTAAAAAACCAGGACGCAAGAAAGCACGCAAGAGATTCCAATTCAGCAAACGTTAATCAAAGGAGGACAACACAATGGCAAAAACAACATATCAGGATTTACTGGATGCAGGTGTACACTTTGGTCACCTTACCCGCAAATGGGACCCAAAAATGTCGCAGTACATTTTTATGGAGCGCAACGGTAT
>Ga0068856_100000120_pt1 | contig 78280 bp, 64 predicted proteins | sample KBSCornC62_FD_66595 | JGI IMG/M metagenome (GOLD analysis project Ga0068856, IMG submission 66595) | Corn rhizosphere microbial communities from Kellogg Biological Station, Michigan, USA - KBS Corn C6-2 | ecosystem: Host-associated > Plants > Roots > Rhizosphere > Soil ...
AATGGAGAGGGGCTTAAAAATGGCAGTTTTCTGCTGTGCATCGAAGTCCTTCTCCTTTGGAGAAGGATTTAGGATGAGGCGAAAATGCTCAGTAGGACGCTTAAGTAAACGACATTGAATAATGAGTGGTGAATAGAAAAAATATAAACCGTCAGCATAATCCGTAAACAGCAATTAAATCAACCCTCACAACTCACCATTCACAACTCACCATAAATGCCTTAAAGATTTTTACCTTTGGCAAAAGTAACCATTATGAGCTTTAACCTAGCAGACATACTTAATCGTTTACATATAAACGACATAAATGAGGCCTTTAGTACCGGAAATAAGTGGGGAAGCAGTCCCAATGCCCTAACCAAAGACATTTTATCGCCGGTTGACGGAAAAAAGATCGCAACGGTAAAACTGGCTGATGAGGCTAATTATAACACGGCTGTGGAACAGGCCGCAAAGGCATTTGTAACCTGGCGCACGGTACCGGCGCCCAAACGCGGCGAGATTGTACGGCAAATGGGCGAGGCGCTTAGGGCAAATAAGGAAGACCTGGGCAAGCTGGTCTCGTACGAGATGGGCAAGAGCCTGCAGGAGGGCTACGGCGAGGTGCAGGAGATGATTGACATTGCCGATTTTGCGGTAGGGCTAAGCCGGCAATTGTACGGTTTGACGATGCAATCGGAACGGCCGCTGCACCGGATGTACGAGCAGTATCACCCGCTGGGCATTGTGGGGATCATTTCGGCTTTTAATTTCCCGGTAGCGGTTTGGAGCTGGAATGCCATGCTGGCCTGGGTTTGCGGCGATGTGTGCATTTGGAAGCCGTCGGAAAAAACACCGCTTACCGCCATTGCCTGCCAGCATATTGCACAGGAGGTGTTTAAACGGAACAATGTAGAAGAAGGTGTAAGTTGCCTGCTGATCGGCGAAAGAAATATCGGCGAGCTGATGGCAAATGATCCGCGGGTGCCTTTGGTGTCGGCTACCGGGTCAACCCGGATGGGCAAGGCCGTAGGAGCGGCTGTTGGCGCGCGTTTAGGCAAAGCTTTGCTGGAACTTGGCGGCAACAACGCCATTATCATCAGTGAAAACGCCGACCTGGAGATGTCATTGGTAGGCGCGGTATTTGGCGCCGTGGGCACTGCAGGGCAACGCTGTACCAGCACTCGCAGGTTGATCATCCACGAAAGTGTATATGATCAGTTTAAACAAAAGCTGGTAAACGCCTACAAACAGGTGAAGATAGGCAACCCGCTGGATGAGCATAACCACATGGGCCCGCTGATCGATCATGACGCGGTGAAGCTTTACCTGGACGCGATAGAAAAATGCAAAGCCGAAGGCGGAACGTTTGCTGTGGAAGGCGAAAAACTGGAAGGAGAACCATACGCATCCGGCTGTTATGTGAAGCCCTGTATCGCCGAAGTGCAAAACGACTTTAAAATTGTTCAGCACGAAACCTTTGCACCGATACTCTACCTCATCAAATACAAAACGATGGAAGAGGCGATTGTACTGCAAAACGGCGTGCCGCAGGGGCTTTCCTCATCTATCATGACCAATAATTTACGCGAGGCAGAACAATTTCTATCGTCCGGCGGTTCTGACTGCGGGATAGCAAATGTAAACATAGGCACCTCGGGCGCCGAGATCGGCGGAGCGTTCGGTGGCGAAAAGGAAACCGGCGGCGGCCGCGAATCGGGCTCAGATGCCTGGAAGGTTTACATGCGGCGCCAAACCAATACGATTAATTATTCGAAAACGTTACCCCTTGCGCAGGGGATTAAATTTGATCTTTAACCCCTCCCGGCCTCCCCTGAAGGGGAGGAGAAATATAAGAAATCCAAAAACATGCATAAACTAAAAAACTACGCCCTAAGTACGCTACTGGCAGGGTCGCTATTTATCAGCCTTAACGCCTTTGCGCAGCAATTGCCGGCGCCGCCCGCTGATCCGCCGAAAAACTGGCACGAGATGGACCTCAAAACCGACGGCTATTATGGCGTGAGCCTTAAACAAGCCTATGAATTTTTAAAGGGAAAGAAAAGCAAAACCGTTGTGGTAACCACGATTGACAGCGGCATTGACACTACACAGAAGGATTTGGTACCTGTTTTATGGGTAAACCCGAAAGAGATCCCCGGCAACGGCAAAGACGATGACGGCGATGGCTACGTTGACGATGTGCATGGCTGGGACTTTTTAGGCGGCCCGGGAGGAAAGGTGGATAACGCCGAAACAGAAGAAGAAGTAAGGCAATATAACAAGCTGAAGGACAAATTTGCCGGCATTACCACTGCGTCGGCCGGCCAGCAAAAGGAATTTGCTTTTTGGCAACAGGTAAAAATTACTTACGACAGCACCGAAAGCAAGGCCCGCGCCGAGGTAAAGGAGTTAGGAATGGACCTGAACGCGCTTACTGCAACCAATCACTTTGTGAAGCGTGAATTGAAGCTGGCCCCTGATCAAACCTTTAACCTGGCCGATTTGGATAAGATAAAATCGACCAACGACACGGTGGTGCAAAGTAAATCGGTGTGGCAATCGGTATTTACCCAGATTGGCGGTGCGGATCTTAATAATGCAAAAGTGCTAAAGGACTGGTCGGATGAATATGCTAAGGAAAACAATACTATAAACCCGGACCTGGATGCCCGGAAAAAGGTTGTAGGCGACGACCCCGATGTAAACGACGGCAAGCCTTATGGCAATAACGTTTTAAAAACATCCGAAGGCTCGCACGGGACGGGCGTTGCGGGGTTGATAGGCGCTGTGCGCGATAATGGCTACGGCATTAACGGGGTGGCGGATAACGTGCGCATAATGGCCGTAAAGGCGGTGCCCAACGGCGATGAGTATGATAAGGATGTCGCTAACAGTATCCGCTTCGCGGTCGACCATGGCGCCGAGGTGATCAACATGAGCTTCGGCAAAAAAATATCGCCGCATAAAGAGTGGGTTGATGCAGCGTTTAAATATGCCGCTGCCCACGATGTGCTGCTGGTAATGGCTTCGGGCAACGAGAACCAGGATATGGACACGAAACCGGAATTCCCCAATACGATGTACCTGGATGGTACTACAACCGACAATGTGATCAGCGTAGGCGCCTCGGGGCCAAAGCCGGATACCAGCCTGGCGGCCGATTTTTCCAACTATGGGAAAAAGAACGTAGATATTTTCGCGCCGGGCGTAAAGGTTACCTCCATCGATATGGACGCCGAGTTTAATACCGAGGACGGCACCAGCTTTTCGGCGCCCATTGTAACCGGCATAGCAGCCCTGATCCGCGAATACTACCCCAAACTTTCCGCCAGCCAGGTGAAGCATGCTATTTTGGAATCGGCCACGCCGGTTAATACCATGGTGAACAAGCCGGGTGCAAAAGGGCAAAAGGTGGCGTTTAGCTCGCTGAGCAAAACGGGGGGCATTGTAAACGCCTACCGGGCTTTAGAGATCGCTTCGAAGATGAAGGGGGAGAAAAAGTAAGTAGCAGTGGCAGTAGTAGTTGGCAGTCGACGGCCAGTAGGAGAAAAACTTACGAAGTCTTTGAGACTTCGTAAGTTTAGGGATATCCGATCTTAACTACACTTCTTCCATCTCAATACTACCCCAGCTTTGCTTTTTGTAATAATACAGCATCACCCAGTTGAGGGCCAGCAGGGGGATGATGCCTATCCATATCACATTTTCCCAGCGCATGATGTAGTAGTGCACAAAACCCACGCCCACCACAAATACCAATATCACCAGCGACATGATGATGCGGCCGCCGCCTTGTTTAATCACCACAGGCTTTGAAAACGGCAGGCCTTTCACCATAAAAAGCGCCATCAGCATGCCATAAATGGTGCAGGCTAAAAATGCGAAGATGATGTCGTTGATCGCGTCGGCGCCCCATATCCACACCACTGCACCGCTGATGACCAGGAAATAAGGAAAAAAGTAAAGGGTGATGACGGCCTTAAACATACCCGACAGTATTTTGCCGGGATGGCCAACCGGCGCCGCATAATATATCCAGGCCGATTTATATTTGGGCGACATGGATATATTCATTAAAATGGTCGACAGGATAAAAGTGCACAGGTACAGGAAAAAGATATAGCTGTGGCCGTTTTGAATATTGCCGAAACCGCCGTGCTTGCCGTTGAACATGAAATAAACGAAATAGATGGGCACGTACGCAAACGAGGGCAGTACCTTCATCCTGAACTCGCGGGTGCGGGCGGCCAGCTTCCAGGTGATGCGGAACCCGGCATTCTCCACCGGGTCGGGGGCGACGATGTTGGCGATATAGCTGATCAACCCAAATTTTCGTGCTTTTTTGGTATTAGCGGCCGAATTGCTGCTACCGTCTGAGGTGGCGATCTCCGCCAGCCGACGGTTAAAGCCCGGCGCAAGCACTTTGGCCACCAGCCATAAGCCGGCCAGGGGCAATATAAATCCAAGCGCCGCCAAAACGCCGGTCAGGATGCCCTGGCTGTTATGGCGTATCAGCAGCTCGTTGAGCGCCGCGATCCACACCGGCGGCAGGCACCACGACCACCAATAACCTGTAATGTGAATGTGCTCCAGCACCGACATATCGATCATCCTCGGCAGCAGGTAATAAACCGCGAAAATCAGCACCGAAAAGCCCACCTGGAAGTAGCTGATAATATCCTTAAACTTTTGCGGACTAACCGACTGCATCAGCAGCAGGTAAAGGATATTAACGCCAAAAATGCACAGGAACGTAGCCTCCAGCACCTGCACAAAAAACAGCGGCACAGCCAGCACGCCGTCGATAAAGCCGATCATCACCATGCCCGGCAAGCCCAGCAGCAGCGCAAGCCGAAGTACATAAATACTGATATGCAGGATGCGCGATATGGCAACGGTGCGGTCGTTCACCGGTCGCGGCAATAGGATAAACTGGTCGCGCGGGTCCAGCAGGATGGTGGTGAAATCCGAGATCAGCGTCAGCGACATCATCACCATAAAAATGGAAAAATAAAGCGTTTGCGCCAGGTAAGGCGCATTGCCCAAAAACAATACGATGGCCATAAAAATGCCCATCAGCACGGTAAAAAAGCTGATCATCACGGGGCTTTTCACCTTACCGCCGGTTGTTGCACTGCGCCTGCCGGCAAACATGGCGTTTGGCCGGCGGTCGTCCATCAGCAGCTTTATGCGCAGTATTTCATACAGCTGGCCGGTATCCACGCCGGCGCGTTCTAAAACCGGGTAAAAAAAGGATACTAAACGTAAAAATAATTTGTTCATAGGGTATTTGGTGATTGAAGGACGATCAACGAATTTGAATTTAAAGCGTGGCCTGTGCGACTCCCCTCTTGTCCGAAGGACTCCTGTGGAGAGAGGGGTGGAGGGGTGTGTCATCCTGTATGCCAGATAACACACCCCCGCCACCGCGCCGCCAGCCGCACCCCCTCTCGAGAGGGGAGTTGCCATAACCAAAAGATTTCCAATTATTTAAGAGGGCTTTCATGATATTTAATCCAACGCATTGATCACCGCATCAGCCTCGCTGCCTGATTCATCGCCGCCGGTCAGTTTTGAAAATATATGCTCCAGCGTATCGCTGTGGTTTTGCTTTAGCGACTCGAAGGTTCCGTCGGCAATGATCTCGCCCTTGCTGATCAGCAGTATCCTGTCGGCCACTTTCTCCACAATATCCATCATGTGCGAGCAGTAAAAAATCGTTTTCCCTTCTTTTGCCAGGCGCAGCATCAGCTCTTTGATCATGATCACGGCATTGGCATCCAGGCCGGATAAGGGTTCGTCCAATACAATGATCTTCGGGTTGTGGATGATGCCCGATATCAGCAAAACCTTTTGCTTCATCCCCTTGCTAAAGGTGTCCATCCGGTCGTTGGCGTTAGCGGCCAGGCCGAAAGCCGCCAGCAGCTTTGTGGCCCTGTCGCGCAGCGCACGGTCTTCCATGCCATACAGCTTGCCGATAAAGTCAAGGTATTCCAAAGGGGTAAGCACATCGTATATCTCGGCGTTCTCGGGCACGTAGCCGATCAGCTTTTTTATCTCCAGCGGGTGCTCCATCATATTCATGCCGTCAACCAGCACCTCGCCGCCAAAATCGGGGATCAGGCCGGTGAGTATTTTTACCGTGGTTGATTTGCCCGCGCCGTTCGGGCCGATATAGCCGATCACCTGGCCGGGGTAAATATCCAGCGACAGACCTTTCAGCACCTGCTTTGATCCGTATGATTTGGTGAGGTTGTGTATTTTGATGATGGGTGTGGTGTCCATAAAAAGCTGAGTGCGAATTTGTGGTAAGATAGGGAATATTCAATCAATTGCGTACCGGAAAATGTAATTGTGCTCAAAGTTTATAAACGGAAATTTGAGGCGGCGCTTAGTCGTAATTCCGTGATGGAAGCTCCGGGGGCCGGTAAAACGGAACAGGTTGCGCCGAATGCCGCAAAATGTGCTGATCTTTAACCACCAAAACAATCCTGATGAAAATAGTACGAGTACAATACACCACGCGGCCGGAATTTGCGGCGCGTAACAGCGAAAATATTGCGGCAGTGGCTGCCGAAGTGCGCGCGCTGGCTTTGCCGGGCACGCAGTATACCTGCTACCTGCTGCCCGACGGCAAAACCTTTATGCACCTGGATCATTTCGAGAACGAGGAGGCCCACGAGCGGCTCACCGCCCTGGCCTCGTTTAAAAAATTTGCAGCAGAACTGGAAGCCAGCAGCCTGGAGCAGGACCCGGTTTTGCTGCTGCCCCAACTGGTGGCGGACTCGGGGAGGTGAAGGGAATGGCAGTCTGTAGTGGCAATGGCAGTAGCGGTGGCAGTTGGCGGGGTTTCTTTGCTTTTGTTGATGTTTTCAATACGTGTTCGAAAGATGGCCGGCAGTCATCGCGGGCCGGGGCGATGGAATTGCACGTGGCCGCTGCCTTTTAAAATTTCTGATCGCCTGTGCCAAAAATACGGGCCGCCGCAAAAAAACCCGTTCATTGCAACATGTTCGATCAACTAAACAAATACCGTAAAAAAGGCCATTTCTTTTTTCACCTGCCTATGCGCTGCAGGATGTGTGTAACGCACCGGCCGACCGCGACGGTGTTTACCTGGTTTATGAATTGAAACTGGGCCGCATAAGGCTGGTGTACATCGGATCGTCCGGCGAAAAAATGAAGGATTTACCTGTCAGCGACGGCTTATCCGGCTTAAAGGCAGCCATCGTGAACACTTTCCCATATCCCAAAACTCAACGGTATTCCTGTTTCTTAGCCAGTCGGCAATAAAAATTCGCCGTCCTTCGCTTTTAACATATCAGTCATGGAAATAAAATCCCCATCATTATCTTTAATAATGCTTATCTCCATGCCTTTTACAGTTATCGTTTTCTTCTTTGCCATGTTAGTCAGCCAATTTGTTTACAGGATGGATGTTCAAATATAAAACAATCCCGTTTTGTCCGCCCAATATTTAACGTTACCATATTCCGTAACATTAAAACCGGTTTTGTCATAAAGTGGTCGAATTCGACCACTTTAGTTTGGTTATCCCTCCCGCCTTTGGCGGATCGCACTGAGTGGGATTTTAGGCGCTTATTCACCCCCTTGTTGTGTGTCTTTCACCAACAGGCCTTGCGTGCCAGGCATTTACACGGACCCTCGCAGCACAAGCCACCCTGCCGGTCCGGCGTGCCATGCGTCTACATGGAACCCACAGGACAAGCTACCCTGCCGGTTCAATTTCATAGCGGGCTGGTGCAGCTTTGCCTAAGCCAACCATCGGTTGCCTGGTGGTTAGCATTTCGGTTTGTTAGTGAAAAACACCAATAAAGGCGAAAAGTTAGCATTGTAATACCCGTTAACTTTAATAATCTTTTCAATAATCAGCCGTCCAATAGTCGTATTTATTTAGTTTTATCTTTATTTGATTTAATAAATTAAATTCGGCAACTGAACATCCAAAATGACGTCTAACTTTTTTACAAACCAGGAAGATAATACGCTTTATAATAAGTTTGTTGGTGTATTTGAACACATGCAGAATATCGAGACGTTCAAATCAGTTATAGGCTATTTTAGAGCTTCAGGATATTTCGCCATTCGCAAACATTTTCCACCAATGTTAAAGGTTAAGATTATCGCCGGAATAAACGTTGATCCATTAATTGCTTTAGCTCAAAAACAAGGATTGTTATTTAATTCGAACTCGAAAAGCACAAAAGAAGAGTTTGTCTATTCTATCCAAGATGATATTTTTAAGGCGAAATATTCGAAAGAAACTGAAGACGGAATTTTATTATTAATAGACGATATTGCTACTAATAAAATTGAAATAAGGGCGCACAATTCTAAAAAACTACACTCAAAATTTTATATTTTTTTGTCCCCCAATTTTAACCAACATAACCCTAATGGAATGGTAATAATGGGATCTTCTAATTTGTCGGCACAGGGCCTGGGGTTAGAGGATGTGCAATATAATTATGAGATGAACATTGAATTGAGAGACTATCCAAATGTAAAATATGCAGACGATGAATTTGAAAAATTATGGGCGCAAAGCACACAAATTTTGCCAGTTGATGCACCTTCATTAATCAAGAAAACTTACTTAGACGTTGCGCCTACACCATTTGAAATTTACGTGAAATTTTTGATAGAATTTTTTGGAAAGAATATCGAGTATGATCCGGATAGCATCGGCGATATCCCGCTTAAAAAGTTCAAAAAATTAAGTTATCAGGTAGATGCCGTAAACCAGGGATATGAGTTATTATTAAAATATAACGGCTTCTTTTTGGCAGATGTTGTGGGTACAGGTAAAACCGTTATGGCTGCATTACTTGCAAAAAAATTCATCATAAATAACGGCCCTAAAACAAAGATTCTAATTGTTTATCCCCCCGCTTTAGAAAAAAACTGGAAAAGCACTTTTAAGGAGTTTAGGATAGACGAAAAATGTCATTTTATTGCCAATGGTAGCTTGAATAAAATTGTTGACGGTAATCATAATTATGATGATAAGGAAAGGTATGATTTGATCCTGGTTGACGAGGCACATAAATTCAGAAATCATACAAGTTTGCAGTTTCAAAATTTACAAATTATATGTAAGGCCGGTCGCGAAAATATTGGGGGTGTTGAGGGTTTTGAAAAAAAGGTTGTATTGATTTCTGCCACTCCATTAAACAACAAACCGGAGGATATATATTATCTCATTTCTTTGTTTCAGGATGTCAGAAACAGCAACCTAAGCGAAACTAATTTACAAAAGTTTTTTTATAGTTGTTCGCAGCGGTATAAGGCCTTAATAAACCAACGGCCATTGAATTTACAGGCGATTCATGAGATATTCGAAAGTATAAGAGCCAATGTAATTAAAGACATCACCATTAGACGAACAAGGACAGATTTATGGAAAAATGACCGCTATAAAAACGACCTTATAAAACAGGAAGTGGTTTTCCCAAAAGTAGCTGATCCATTTAAAAACGAATACGTATTGAGTCCGGCTTTGGCCGAATTGTTTTTAGAAACTGCGAACAGTATTATTGACCCAAACAGGATTGATTTTTTCCGTTATCAAGCTATTGCGTTTTTAACCGACGCTGCTAACAACGGTATCTATCAAAATGCACAGACTATCTCTCGTTCGTTGGCTTTTATAATGCAAACCCAACTAATTAAGAGGTTGGAAAGTAGTTTCTACGCATTTAAGAAATCGTTAAATAAAATCGCGCTTTCCACAAAGCAAATGATCGATATGTACGAACGCGATAGCGTATTTATTGCGCCTGATTTAGACATTTCGGATCTGTTGAACCAGGGCATGACGGATGAAGAAATTGAAATTGAAATATTAAAGATCGATGATGAAAAACCTAAGAATAGGGTTTTCAAAAAAACGGATTTTAAGACGGGCTTTATCGAAGGGTTAAAAAACGACTATGAAAACTTAGAAAAGTTGAACGCACAATGGCTGCAAGTAGATGCAAATAACGACCCAAAATGGAATGTGTTTTTTGATTTATTAGAGACCGAATATTTTAATAAATCAAAAAACGAATTGGGTAAACTCGTAATCTTTACCGAGTCGGCAGATACGCTTACTTATTTGACTGGGAGGATTAAGAATGAAACCAATTATAGGATTCTTTCCATTACGTCAGAAAATAGAAACAGGGAATTTGAAACTATCCGCGAAAACTTTGATGCCAATTTTGAAGGAGCATTTAAAAATGACTACGACATAATTTTAACTACTGATGTTTTGGCCGAAGGTATAAACCTCCACCGTGCAAATGTTATTGTTAATTATGACACGCCCTGGAACCCTACCAAATTGATACAAAGGCTCGGACGAATTAACCGTATTGGCACCAAAGCAAATTTTATTTATAACTATAATTTCTACCCTTCCGAACAGGGCGACAACCGAATAAATTTACGTCAAAAATCGCTCGTTAAATTGCAAAGCGCACATAGCACATTTGGCGAAGACAGCAAAATATATACGCTTGATGAAATAATAGATCAGTTCAAGATGTTTGAAGAAAAAGAAGAAGATAAAGATATAAGAACTGAATATTTAGAGTGGCTTCGAAAATTTAAAGAGCAACACCCTGAGGACTTTAATCATATCAAAAAAATGCCCTTAAAAATAAGGTGTATCAGGAAAATCAAGGATGATCAGCAAAGTATAGCCTTTGTAAAAAACGGGGAGCATAAAAATATATATTTACAATTAAACAATGTGGCTAAACCTGTTCCGTTTGAAAGGGCGGTGAAAATATTTGAAGCAAATAAGAGTGAAGTCGGAATACTGCCAATTCCAGATGTACACTATGTACAAATAAATGATATTCTTACGCGGTTTGAAAAAGATATAACTACGCCGGACATGATAGGCAGTGGTAGCGATAAGCCGGATGTCAGGACGCAGTCAGCAATGAACGCAGTTGCAATCTGGTTGACAGGAATTATTGAAGATGAAAGAGCAAAAGACGCAGCTGCGGATTTATTCCCATTATTGCAAAATGGCACTTATGCTAATTTAACTAATGAAGTGTATAAACTACGGAACGAACCAAACGTTATCAAATTAGAAAGGGAATTGATTAATTTGGCCCAAAAATACACTTCCAAAATTCGAAGGGAATTTAAGAAAGATGCCGCCCCTTTAGAGCCTAAAATTATCATATCCGAAACATTTTTTATAAATTAAGTAATTACGAATGACAGTAACAGAAATCAGGCAATTACTTGAAAGCCCCTATAACCAAAAGACTTGGAAGGAGTTTATACAAACACAGTTCACCAATAATAAGTTATACGGCGATGTGCAGGTAATACCTTTGCCGTCAAATCCGATAAGTGAGCAGTGTACGATATTGGGTAATTACGAAATTGACGGCTATACTAAAATAGGAATCTTTGAAATTCAAATTAGCGGTAAAGTAAATATAACCCGAAGCCGGGTGGCATTGCGCAATGTATTAAAGCAGATTACCGCACAGGTGGCTGGTGCTATGGTTGTTTTTGTACAAGGCGATAAATGGCGGTTCAGCTATATAAGTAAACGGAAAGTTAAAAATAAAGACACAAACCAAATTGAAAATATAGAGACCGCACCTAAACGGTATACCTACTTATTTGGTAAAAATGAAAAAGCGTTAACGGCAGCCCAAAGGTTTGACAAGCTAATTCAAAAACAAAAAAGTAATTTGTTTGACCAGCTTTCACTTAATGATTTTGATGAGGCTTTTTCCGTTGAAAAGTTAAGCAAAGAATTTTTTCAACACTACAAAGATGCCTATGAAGATTTCGTTCAGTTTATTACTGGTAAACGGTATGTTAAAAGTGGCAATAAATACGTTGAAAGGCCTATTCATGATCCAAACTGGCAGTTAACGTCAATCTTCAATAAAGATGAAAAACAAGCCAGGGATTTTTGCAAACGCATGATGGGTCGGATAGTTTTTTTATATTTCATTCAAAAAAAGGGCTGGTTATCTGTTGAGAAAGGGAAAAAATGGGGCGAAGGAAATCAGGATTATCTTTTTGATCTTTTTAAAAAATCAAAGAATAAAGATGACTTCTACTACCAGAATTTGGTTCCATTGTTTTTCAAAACTCTTAATAATCCGGATTCAGAAAAAGAGTTTAATCCAGTTCGTTTCCCCTATTTAAATGGCGGATTATTTGATGATAGCTATGATAGAAAATATAACAAGCTGCATTTGCCCGAGGACATATTTAAGAAATTACTCGAGACCTTTAACGACTATAACTTTACAGTGTACGAAGACGCACCAGACGAACATACCGTAGCTGTAGATCCTGAAATGCTTGGGCACATTTTCGAAAACTTATTAGAGGACAATAAAGATAAAGGGGCGTATTACACTCCAAAAGACATTGTTCATTACATGTGCAAGGAAAGCCTTAAGGCATACCTGTTATCGAATAGTGAATTGTCCCAGTCCAACGATGCAATAGTGGAGTTAGCTATAGATAAAATAATTCAACAGCAAGAGTTAAATGATGATGAGAAGCACTACGCTGAGAGAAACGCTTTTAAGATTATTGCCGCCTTAGAACAGGTAAAAATTTGCGACCCTGCAATCGGTTCGGGCGCGTTTCCAATGGGGCTGCTGCAAGAGATTTTTAATACACAAATTTACCTGCAAGAGTTAAAGGGATTTAAAAAGAGTGTTTCAGACGCCGATATAAAGAAACATATCATTGAGGAAAGCATTTATGGGGTCGATATCGACGCTGGAGCGGTAGATATAGCTAGGCTGCGCTTTTGGTTAAGTTTAGTAGTTGATGAACCTGAGCCGCAACCTTTACCGAATCTAAATTTCAAGATAGTTTGTGCTAACACATTAATCCCATTAGGTAATTTAACTGACCTTGATTTTAATGAAAAGGCTGCGAAAGCAGTTAAGGAATTAGAAAAATTGCGACATGATTTTTTTAATGTAAGCAACGAAGACAAGTTAAAACTAGAAAGACAGTTTAAAAAAATACAAAACGACCTTTTAGATTTGAGGGCATTGGCTACCAATGCAAATTACGAAATTTATACTAAGCTCTACGAGTTCAATCCTTTTGAAGACTCTTCATGTTCATGGTTTGACCCTTGGTGGATGTTTGGCATTATAGATAATTTCGATATTGTCATTGGTAACCCCCCCTACGGAGCCAAATTATCAATCGATGAGAAAAAATTATATACTAAAATATTCAAGCATCAAGATTACCAATTAGATACTTATTTGCTGTTTATTGAGAAGAGTTTTGAATTAATGAAATGCAATGCTATCAGTGCTTTCATCATTCCAAATACTTGGTTAATCAATTTAAAGCTTGAAAAATTTAGAAAATACGTTGTAAATGAAAATACAATCCTAAGTATAGCACATTATCACAAAAGTGTTTTTGAAAATGCTATTGTAGATACGCAAGTAGTAATTTTCAAAAAGAAAAAAAGTCAGGGCAATCCTGTAACTATATTATCCTATAAGACGATTGAAAACCCAATTATTACCGCGACGAATCAAGACAAATGGAAGGAGTTAGACGGCTTACCGATTAACATATTTATCGATGAAGCGTCCCAAGTTCTAATTGATGAGTTAAAAACAAACGCGATAACTCTTTCGGAAATCTGCACAGTGGTAAACGGAATGAAACCATATGAGATAGGCAAAGGAAATCCAGCACAATCAAAGGAACTGGTCTTAAATCGAGTTTACGACTCCGTCAATAAAAAAGATGACAGCTACAGACCATTACTACGCGGCAGAGACATTAATAAATATGTAACACTTTGGGATGGAACACGGTGGATTAAATATGGGGATAATTTGGCAGCACCAAGGTATAGTGCCCACTTCGATAACCCCGAGAAAATTGTAATTAGGCAAACTTCAGATAGCTTGATAGCCACACTCGATAAACAAAAGTTTGTGTGCATGAATAATATGCATATTATCAATTTAAGAGATTTGAATTATAACCTAAGGTATATTTTGGCAGTAATAAATTCAAACTTGATGAATTTTTATTACGAATCTCTAAATCCAGAAAAAGGGGAAGCTTTGGCAGAAGTTAAAAAAGAGAATGTTGAAAAGCTATTAATTAAACCACTACAGAAAAATGAGCAGGTCCATTTTATATCATTGGTTGACTATTTGCTTTATTTAAATAAAAAAGAAACAGGACAAATCTTTTCCCATACTGCGAATTTGAGAATTGTTTCACACATTATGGATATAGTTAACATGATGGTATATGAATTGTATTTCGAAAATCACATGAAAGAAAATGGCATTGATGTATTACAATTTATAAAACCTAGCCCTATTTCAGAATACGATGACGAAGGTAAAAAGGCCACTATTATTGGAGACTTCTACTTGTGGTATCAAAAACCCGAAAACCCCGTCCGTCAAAGGATATTATTAGCCGAGACTAGAAGCAGAAATATTGTTTCTCGCATTAACCAAACCGCACAATAATGAGCAGAATAGAAACATTACATATAAACAATTTTAAATTTTTTGATGATCAAAAACCGATTCAGTTAGGTGGCAAACATTTATTGCTTTTTGGTGAAAATGGAAGTGGTAAAAGTTCGGTTTATTGGGCTTTATATACTTTGTTTGAGGCCTCGGTAAAATATGATAAAAAGGGAATAACTAAATACTTTCAGCATGCCGATATTAATGAAGAATCTTTAATAAATATCTATGCGAATAAAGTTCCAGGTCCGGATAATAACGAGCATTACGATTCATTTATCAAACTTACTACTACTGATACCCCCCCAGTTATTTTTGAGGTCTCATTATTGGATCAGAATATTAGTGGAAACGCTGGAGCAATAGAAGTAAACCAGGCATCGGATTTTATAAATTATAAAGTTTTATACAAATTTCAAGACTTCTGGAATGGTCAATCAATGGATTTGGCCAAAATATTTGAAGGCTACATTTTGCCGTACGTAAAATTTTCCTCAGCAAACATCATACGTGATGGTAAAGAACAACCCCGTACAAGTGCTATTGAGATGTTGCAAGAAATAAAAATTGGCCCCGGTACTACAAAAAATGCAAAAGGGGCTACTATTCAGGTTTATAAGTATAGCCGCGAGAACCAGATATTTATAAAATTTGTGGACCATTTTAATAAGCAGTTCAAAGATTTAATTGATTTTATCAATATCAATGCACCCGCTATGCTAAAAAAGTTGGGCTATGATATTGAGTTTGAATTGAAATATAGTGATATAACTTTTAAAAAGGCAGATACAAGATACTATTCAAATCTTTTTAAAATTGAATTTAAAATAACTTCGTATTTAGGTAAAAAAGTAAATATTCACCGTCCTCAGTCTTTTTTAAATGAGGCGAAAATTACTGCAATTGCAATAGCTATACGGCTAACTGTATTAAGACGAAGGATTAATGAGCAAGCGCCTGACGTGATGAAATTTATCATGTTTGACGACGTCATGATCAGCCTCGATATGAATAACAGGGACAAACTGATTGATTTCATTCTAAATGATGAAAATAAATTTAAGGATGATTATCAATTGCTTTTTCTCACACATGACAAGAATTTATTTGATTTTATTACTTACAAAATAAAACAGTTTGATGCGGTGGACAATTGGGTATTCAAAGAAATGTATGCAGGTACTAGCACGGTACCCAAAAAGGAGTATCCAATAATTATTGACAGCACACTTAGCCTAATAGATAAAGCAACCAAATATTATAATGCTAAGGACTATACAGCATGTTCGATTTTTCTCCGAAAAGAATTGGAAAGGGTGGTAGTTGAAAGGCTTCCGATAGAATTAAAGTCAAAGGTCAGTGAAAAGTTTATCCCACTTGAAACGCTTTGGGATAGGATGATTGAAAGATATAACTACTTAGGGAATCAAATATCGGTAGCGATTAAGACTGCATTCAAAGAATCGAAACTGCATATTTTAAACCCCCAAGCTCATTATCAGACGCTATCGCTTCCTGTATACAAAAATGAATTGGACAACGTTTTCCAACTCATTAAGGACCTGGAAGACAACTATCCTCCGCCAAGTAAAACTTTGTTACTCAATAAAGATACTGTCCTTCACTTTTCATTCGTGAACGACGGGCACGACTACAAAATTGATTTTGAGCTCACATCCGATTTCTATTTCGATACTTTAAACGGAGTAATTCATACGCACTATCCAAAATGTACAGTTTTAACATGGTTTTACAATGGACAAGAGTTTTGGGATTTTAGTAAAAATCAAGTAGTTGGTTTGCCGAAGCCATTAGAATTCAATAAAATTCAGCAATTAGTTGCTTTAATTGAAAAACAACCCCTAGGAATTACCCAGCAAAACTTCATTGACATGACTACCATTGATAACAATATTTGGACTCTAAAGGATGTGCTCGACAAAGCTAACTTGGAGTTGTAAAAACATTTTACTGCCCCAATGCCGTGTAATAAAGATTAGTCCATTACGGCGCTTCGCGTGAGGGGGCGTCGCGGATACCGGCCGCGCCCTGGGCTTCAGCACAGGCCGCGCCTAATGCCTCGTGCCGTATGAGCAAAGCACCCGACCCGGTTTCTACCAACCGGGGCACGTCCGCATTTTTAGTAGCAGTTGATAGTGGCAGTGGCAGTTTTGATTGGATTTAATTTAAGCCGAATTCTTGAGTCGTAAGTCATGAGCAGGATTCAAAAGCCTTTGTCCAAAGGACTCCTGCGGAGAGCCCGCAAGTCAAAAAACCAGCCAGCTTTCGGCAGCTTAGTGTATAATAACCGGTGATGTGATTGTACACCCCCTTTTGCGCTGTAACAATGGGTTCGTCCTCGCAGGGTCTCTCGCAGATTTAAGTTTACCCACAAAAACCAGCCCAGCGCGTCATGGCGAGGAACGAAGCCACCTCTACATATGCTAATCATCGGTACTGTTATCTCCGGGTTACCTGTCAGCCGCACGCCGGGCATTATTACATAACGTTTCGTTGCCTGTCCTGCGTAGAGGTGGCTTCGTTCCTCGCCATGACGAATCGGTGAAGCGCGTTTTTGACAAAAATATTTTGTGGGTAAACTTAAATCCGCGAGAAACCCTGTGACGACGCAGCTTTATCCCGGTAATTTCTTATATCCCGATAAGATTCAAATCGTTTTCAGCGGCTGTAAGATCGGTGAACCATTTCTGTATAAACTCAGGCGTTTGATCGGGAAGGTCGCTGATCAGTTGTTTGTAATAATCAATCCCGCTCAGCAGTTGCAATTTAAAATTGGCCAGGCTTCTCTTCTTTTTATCATTCAAATCTTTCAAATGGTTTTGCAAATCCGTTTTCAGGTAATCGATATACAGGCTCAATTCTTTGATAAATATGTGCGGACGTTTTACGTTTCGTAACAAATCAATGCTTCCATAAATATGCTTTACCATTTCGTCAAGCGAATATATCCTGTCGAAATACGACAGGTTGGGGCCAGGGCAAATGGCGATGGCCTTGTTTTCTTTCGGCTTGCTGATGCCAAGTTTTATATATACCGATGAACATAGGCCTTCGCAAAGGCAAACTTTTTCCGTAATACTTTCATATTGGCGCTCATATTCCTCCTGCGGCAAACCGGAAGCGGTCAATTGTTTGATCTTCAGGTTTTGGTACTCCCTTGACGCCGTACAAATCGGCTTATCGGTGAACTCGGTGTTTGAGCATAAATACTTCTTAGTGCACGGACTGCCGGGCCTCCCTTTTTCCACGCGGCTCAAGCGCTGCAGATCAATGGAGCTATTTTTAAAGTTATTGAATAAAATTCCCAGGGGTGAGGCGTTGCTGAGGTAAAAATCCTCCCCGCCTGCTTTGGTCAGTTGCTGCAACGAGGCCTCGTCAACGTTTGTTGCTTCGGGTACCAACAGGAACGGGCTGCCCCAGCCCGTTCCGTCCAAACCGTAATAGTTCATGAAAAAGCGGTTTTCATCAGCGGTGCCGATGCCGCCCTGCGCGGTTAATCGCTGCGCTGGGTTTAGTTCTTTTTTATGGCCCTTTGTAAACAGCGCCAGCTGGTACGACATTAACAATTCTTGATACATGTCATGCCTTTTTAACTTAAACTCCTCCAATATAGGGCCCAATAAATAGCCTTCGGTGGCAAATGCATGGCCTCCGCAATTCAACCCCGACTCAACCCTGAATTCTGATACCCAGAGTCCCTTTTTCGCCAGAAATTTCGCCTGTATAAATGCAGACCGAAAATCGCTTACCTTTAAAATGATCTTCTTTTTAAGCTCGCCGTTTTCATCCGGGTAAAAATCATTGAACCGCTCGATGTAACTGTAAAGCCGGGGGTTCATCCCTGCCGACAATACCACAGACGACCGCAGCGTACTGTTGGCGAAACCCCTCAAACCCGCTAAAGCATCCGAGTATTCATCGCCTTTGCTCACACCGTCGGCATCAAAATTCAGTTTGTCAACTTTGGCCATAATGTTCACGTCAATAGCGCCCATCGTCATCTCGCGGCGAAGGATATCTTCAAAAATGGCCTTATTTTCGTCACCGGGATATTCCATCATCAGGTCATAGCCCTGCTTTAACGGGGAGTTATCCGGCAACATTTCAAAATAACGGCAAATATCATTACCTGCTGTAAATGGTTCATTGCGCAGCGCTTTAAATTGTTGGGTGGCCAGTTTTTCCACCTGGTTTAAATAAGCGGTTATGCGCTTCGCGCGATAATCGTGTGTTGTTTTAGCTATTGGCGAGAATTTCTCTTCATTCAAATACGTATAATATTCGCGCATCCGTTCTACCAGGTCATCATCAACAATGGAAAGCACCGATGAGATACCAAAACGGGCAACTTTAAGGGGCGTATCAATGGAATAACCTAATCCTAAAACAGGAATGTGAAAAGTATGGGGCATGGCAATTTCAAATTATTCTCCGAAATTACCTGCACGCCACCACTTAAAAACTGACGAGAGTCACTTTTGCCTTATTAATGGGTAAATATGAATCTGCCACAGATCCTGCGAGGACGAAATTTTGTTGGTTAAATAATTCCTCTTCGGCGGGCTTAGTCCCTTCAACCCTTGCTTTGATCTTGGCGAAAGCGGTATCACGCTTAGTTGATACCTCATCGCAGAAAGGGGAGAAGCCGCATGCTTTGAAAAGCCCGATAAAAATTACTCCTTGATTTCGTTATTATTATCTGTCAATGGTGTAATTCAGTTCAACTACCCCGCTGGTAAATTGCCGGGTAGTTAATAGCTTGAGTTTTGTTTTGCTTTTGATGTCTGCAAACAATGGTATGCCTTGTCCAAGAATAATTGGGTTTACGAATAGCCAGTATCCGTCAATTAAGTTTTCTTGAATAAGTTTATGCGTTGATTTCGGGCTCCCAAAAAGCAAAATTTCGCTACCTGCATGTTGTTTGAGTTCATTAATGTTACCCGCAAGGTCCTCACTGATAATGGTGGTATTCGTCAAATTCGCGTCTTTCATTGTTTTTGATAAAACAACTTTGTGAGCTTTGTTATACCACTTTGAATGTTTTATATCGTGTTTGCCGGCGCCAGGCTTGTCTCCCGCGGTGGGCCAGTAATTTTCCATCATTTCATAAGTTGCCCGTCCGTATAATGCGGTATCGGTATCTCCAATCCGCTTACCGATATAGTCAAAGATTTCTTCATCAACTTTAATCCAGTTCATCTCGCCGTTTGGCCCTGCTACAAAACCGTCAAGCGAGATATGCATAAATGAAATTATTTTTCTCATATAGTTTTATTTTTATTGTTTTGATAATGAAGTGCTACACAGCCGGAGTTGAAAATTTTAGTACCCGCCAGCTTTAAATTCAGTATTTCCTGCAAGCCGCCGTTTCCCAATAAATGGTTCAACCCGTGTAAAGCATTAGCGGGCTACCCCGGGCCATGTATTGTGTAATACATTTTATGCCGTTTACATCGGCATAGTTGCATATTCTTTGGGCTTTTACTATTGTAATTGCCATAATTATGATCAGATCAAAAGGAGTTTTTTGTCGTTTTCATATCTGTATTCCTCATCCTTTTTGTGCAGCGAGGTAAGCTTCAAGCTTGATTAGATTTTGCTTCAATCCTTCATCGGCGCCATGTTTTTTCACCACTTCGATAAACTGTTCTGCGGTTTCAAAAAGCATATGCCAGCTGATATGGGTTTGTTCTCCCCGCGCCTCAAATTCAACGGTTGCAGTAAAGCTGGGCCACGACGGGTGGCGGTAAACAATTTTCTTTAGATGTATAACTTCTTCAAATACGCTCTTGCTGATATAATCGGTGCCATCGGGGCCATGCATAATCAAGTCCCATTCGCCGCCCGGCCTTACTTCCATCTTGCTGATGGTATTGGTAAACCCGTTTGGCCCCCACCAGTTGGCAATATGTTCTGGGTTGGTCCACACTTCCCAAACCAGTTCCACGGGCGCATTCAAAGTTCTTGCGATCCTGAGCTCCCTGTCTTTTGTATTGCTGTTATTTCCCATTTCGTTCTTTTTTTAGTTTATCTAAATAGGTTTCTAATGCGTCTAACTTACTTTCCCAATGCTGGCGGTACTGGTCAACAAAGGCCGATACTTCTGAAAGCTGCTCCAGTTGCGCTTTACAGATCCGTTCCCTGCCCTGCTGTTTTACCACCAGCAAGTTACAATCTATCAGCATTTGTATGTGCAGCGATATGGCCTGCCGACTGACCTCAAACTTTTCGGCAATGGCGTTTACGTTATGCGGCTCGGCAGCCACCATGTTAATAATTGCCCTGCGGGTTGGATCGGCTATCGCCTGGTAAACATCTCTTCTTGTTTTCATTCAATATGCAAGTAAGTGCTTGCAAATATATATGCAAGTATTTACTTGCGCAAATTTATTTCAAATTTCGACGAATTTCCAACACACACCACGGATATCATACCCACAATTTCAACTGGCAGGAGTAATTTAATTTCTACATGTTTGGGTATCCAGGATGCCAGCCAGTTACGCAAGGACTATGGCAGGGAACAGGCGGTTGTAATCATGAATATTACCGGTAATATGGCCGTCGGCAAGGTATCAGGCGATACGGCTAAATACGTCTCTGAAAAGATCGGCCGCATCATGCAGGACAGGGAAAGTTTATCCATCAACCGCACGGATACTTCGATCAGTAGGTCTAAGCAGCTGGAGGCTGCAGTGCCGGCATCGCGTATTTCGGCTTTAAGTTCCGGCAAGTTTGTGGGGATGGTGGCGGATAACCCGGATGAAAAGATCGAGTTAAAGGCTTTTCATTGTGAGATCATTAATGATCACGAGGCGCTGAAAAAGGAGATCTGGGGGTATGTGCCCTTGCCCGAGGTCAGGAAGATCAGCGGCGCTATTGTTGAGCGAAATTACTTACAGATCAAGCACGATATCCGGGATATTATCGAGTTGGAAATGGAGCGGCTATTGAAGTGATCCGGCGCTGTCTCACTTAGTTATAAAGAAAACTGGTTGAAGTGATAAATATGATTTATATTTAGTGAAATAATATTTGAAACCTTAAACACAATTATTATGCAGCCTTTTCGCTTAAAATTCCCTAAAACCGTTCGGCGTTTTTAACTTAAACGTCTATCCGGCCCCATCTAATTTAGGTCATATATTTTTCACTTGCTATCTAATTGGTACATTTGTGTTTATTTAGCGAAAAAAACCGCTAAGTTATAAACAACTCAATAAATTTTTATAAATTAATGAAACAGAAGAACGAAATTATTGCAAAAAAATCTCGAAAAAAGAATATAGCGGTAGTTGACGTTTTTTGCGGAGTTGGCGGCTTAACACGCGGTATGCAGGACGTTGGATTACCGGTAGTTGCCGGTATCGACTTTGACAAGACTTGCGATTTCGCTTTCGAGCACAACAACAATTCAAAGTTTTTACATAGGGACGTTACAACTATTAAGGCCAGAGAGGTCTCGAAGCTTTATCCTAAAAACTCCCTTAAAATATTAGTTGGTTGCGCGCCTTGCCAGCCATTCTCACAGGTGCCTGGCGAACGGGAAGACAAAGAAGGGAAATGGCGGTTATTGTATTCATTCGCAAATCTTATCGAAAAAGTAAAACCGAGTATAATTTCTATGGAAAACGTGCCTCAATTAATGAGTCACAAAAAGGGAATAGTTATTAAGGATTTTATCGATAGGCTTAACACGCTTGGGTACACAGTAAGCACTTATAAAGTGAATGCTGCAAATTACGGGGTGCCCCAAAGACGTTACCGCTTGATTTTATTTGCTTCGAAATTCGGCAAAATTGAACTAATCCCGAAGTTGTTTGAAGATTCGCAAACCCCTACAGTAGCCGACGCCATCAGGCATTTGCCGGCGGTAGCCGATGGAGAAATACACCCGGATGATATGCTGCACAGATCTCGCAAGTTAAGCGCCATGAATAAGGAGCGCATCATGTCGACGTCTGAAGGCGGCAATTGGACGGAATGGCCATCTCATTTACTTAATGGCTTAAATTGCAGAGAGAGCGAATCGGGCAAGACATTTACTAGCGCGTATGGCCGAATGTCTTGGACTAAGCCTGCGCCGACATTAACAACGCATTGTGTCGGCCTGAGTAATGGAAGTTACGGGCATCCTGTTCAAGACCGGGCGATCACGTTGCGTGAAGCCGCATTGCTTCAATCTTTCCCTTCGAGCTATAAATTCATTAAGGAGGATGGCGAGCTTACGGTTTCAGTGATAGCGAGGCAGATCGGAAACGCTGTTCCGCCAAAACTTGGCGAGTGCATAGGAAAAAGTATATTAAATCATTTAGAAAAGGTTAGGATCAATGGGCGGAAAGCTTAAATGGAAGTTTGACGCAAGCACATTTAAGCTGCTAGGCCGCGGCTTGATCACAGACCGTATTACCGCTATATACGAGCTGGTAAAAAACTGCTACGACGCCAACGCCACAAAAGTTGAAGTTCAATTTGTAGACGTCGAAACGATAAGCCTAAGAAGCACGATCACTATTCGAGACAATGGCCAGGGAATGGCCTTGAAAGATATTACGAATAAGTGGCTTGTTGTCGGCACGTCCAGTAAACGCGACGTCACCTTTTCGGCAGAGCCGTTCCATCGCAGGTATATCGGTGAAAAGGGTGTTGGGCGTTTTGCTACCGACAAGCTTGGCGGCCACCTGCAGATTTTTACGAAAAAGAAAGATGACCCGCAAGTCTTGAAGGTGACTATTGATTGGGCCGATTATGATCGACAAGCGGCGCAAATTCAAGAGGACGAAGAAAAGAAATTACTGTTTACCGACCTTGAAAATGATTACGAATATATCGACAATGATCAATTATTCGAGGAAGGGCACGGAACGCAACTGGTTATTACGATACTTCATGAGGCCTGGGGTAGGGAAATGTTGCTGCGGCTTGAAAATCAGCTTGGCAGGATATTGCCTCCTGTTTTTGATTTGAAGCCTCCTTTCAATATTTTTTTAGAAGCGCAATCCCTTGATTTGCCGAAAAGGGAAGTTGTGCCCGAGCCGATAGAAAACTTAGCCACCATTCATGTTTCAGCGTCCTTTGACTACGACACGAAGCAACAAGGCGTTGTCCATTTCGATGATGAAAAGCAACAGTTTGTTCCCTACTATATTGACGAGCAAAGCTTTGGGCCTGTATCGATGGATTTTTATTTTTTTGACCCCGAAGCTCAAAAGCAATTCAAAGCAAAATACAAAAACACGGCAAATTATATTGAAGGTGTCAAAATTTATCGCGACGGCGTTATCTGCACGCCATTTGCCGAATACGAGCAAGTCTTAGATAAGCGCCGCGACGTTCTTGGGATTGATAAGCGACGGTTTACGGAAGCGTTTGATAAGCTGAGCACGCGCGAATTCATTAGCATCATTCACATTACAAGAGACGGTAACCCTGCAATTCTTGATGCTACTAACAGGCAGGATTTTGACGACACCCTTGAATACCGCAAATTAAAAGAGTTCATCATAGATCAGATTGATGAATTAGCGAAGTACCGCTTTGTTAAAAGGCAGGAAAATAGAACGCGGGTTCAAAATAATCTAAGACGGGCGTCTGCTGACGTTAAGGATGTTTCTAAATCGCTTAATCAGCTTGTCAGGGAGCGGCCCGAATTGAAAGCTGTGCTTGCGCCGGTAATTGCTAAGGCGAAGGATGCCTCCGATTATGTAACAGAAGGTGTAAAAGAAAGCGATACTTCCGAAAAGGAGTTTTTGAGGAAAGAAGAACTCTATCTTAGCTTAATGTCGTTGCAGGATTTTGCAAACGAACTAGCTCACGGTATCCGTTTTGCGCTTGCTCCGGCGAAACAGGGAGCCGAATATATCGTGGAATTTTTTCCAAACACGAGCTTAAATGACAAGTTTCATGAATACGCCCGGTTGATCTATAATCAAACGGAAGTAATCAGCACGCTTGTCGACTTCATGTTGAGCTATGCCCAAGTAGATATCGAGGACAGTGAGTTTTCCGTTAAAGACGTGATCAATGGGGTGTTAAAAGGCGCCCATGCGATCATATTTGAAAAAGAAGGGATATCTGTTAATATCGATATTAAGGAGAATATTCAACTTACGGGAAAACGAAAGTTTCTGGAGGACGTATTATCAAATTTGATCTCCAATTCAAGGAAAGCCCTGGCAAAAGAACACGAAAAGCAAATTTTGTGCGAGAGCTATGTAGATAATGATAAGTTAACGATAATTTTTTCCGATAACGGCCGGGGCGTCGATCCGCTGGTCCGGGACAAAATGTTTGAAATGTTCAAAACCACAACCGCCGAAGAAGGCGGCTCAGGGCTTGGGCTGTTTATCGCGCGCTCAAGAATGAAAGCGCTAAACGGCACCATAGAATTGGTGAACAGCGCTTTTGCGCCTAAAGGCGCAAGTTTTAAATTGACCTTACCTTTAAAGAAATAGCGTTATGGCAAATAACAAGCCTCTTATTGTCATCATCGATGATGATTTTACAAAGGATCAGCCCTTATATGGCTTTTTAGAAACGGCATACCCCACCGAAAATCTTCACATATTTCAAAACTCCGCCGATGGTGAAAAATTTGTTGAACAACATTTATCGCAAAAAACAATTGTTTTACTGGACATTATGTTCAACGGGCACGAGGTAGGAGTCGATGTTTTTAACGAGATTTCAAAGAAGAGTGCGCTTGTGTGCTTTATTGTAATGACTGGCAATATTGAGCAGGTTTCACGGAAGGGACTTGAAAACCTTATCAATGGCCATGCATGGTATATTGTTCAGCGCGATAAACCTGCGAAAGAGATCTTAGGAATTATTAAGGATGCTGAAAACCATATCGACCTACGTGTTGATGGCGCATTAGAGCAATGGGTTCTGAGGCATAGTGAAGAAGAACAAAAGAAACCGTTCATAACAACGCGCAGCGGCAATTCTTACACCCTGCTCGATATATTGCAGTCGTTGCGTACCGGAGACAACGAAGAAATCGGTCAGGAAATCGCTGGCGATATTTTAGCACTTGCTGTTGATTTATTAATGCAGGATAAAACAAAAATCGGCGAGTAGATGCTTAATGTAATATCTGTTTCAGACGATCTGGATGCCCACATCGGCCCTAATTGCTTACTTGCGCACAATCACTTCCTAGGTGAAGTTGATTTATTAGATCATAACGTTATTTTATTGCAGGGAAACGACTGCACGGCAGAAAGAGTTCAAAATTCCATAACGTCATTCGGCGGAGCGAAGTTTATTCTTGCTGCTTTTTCTCATGGTAGGCCGGACGCGTTGCTTTCAACTGCAGAGGCGAATGGTTATGTACATGTGGGAAATTCTTACTATTTTTCCTCTAGCGTAGTTTATACTAATTGCTGCCATTCCGGCGTGATATTAAAAGAACATTTGATCAATGCCGGATGTATTGGCTATGTCGGATATACCGATATAGTCCGGTTACCAAAAAATGAAGAAGAAGACATACTTTTCATAGCTTGTGAAAACAGCGGCCTAATACATTTTTTAAATACAGGAGCCTCGTTGACTGAATCTGTAGAGTTCATGAAATCTAAATATTTAGAACAACGGCAGGCTTTTCTGACTAAAAAAATGAACGTGACTGCTGCTTTATTATTTCGGAACATGAATTGCTTAACGTACTACGACGATGGGGTTACCCGCGAAATCTTGGAAAATTAATCCTTTCCGTAATAGATGAGCCCAAGGATGCCTGCCTTTAATTTGAAATAATAATCGATGGATATTTGGTCTTCAGAAAAACGGAGCGAAGTTATGGCTTTGGTGCGTTCCAAGAACACCAGGCCTGAGATCAGGTTGCGGAAGGCCTTATTCTCGCTCGGTTACCGTTACAGGTTGCATGATAAAAAACTTCCGGGAAAGCCCGACATTGTATTGTCGAAATATCGAACTGTGATTTATATGCATGGCTGTTTTTGGCATAGACACGCCAATTGTCGGGCTGCAACCTGTCCTAAAACCAATGCTGATTACTGGACACCAAAATTCGAAAAAAATGTAGAACGCGATGCAGCCCACCAGCAAGTTCTTGAAGCATTAGGCTGGCGGGTAATTGTGGTTTGGGAATGCGAGTTGCGGAAAGATATTTTAAAGGTATTAGCGACTATTACCGATAAACTGAAGTGATATTATCACAACCTGGTAAATAATAAATTATTTTTTGATATTAGAGGGTTATAAAAGCCTTATTATGAGTTCCTCAAACCTTCCTGCCTTGTCCCCGCCGCAAAGAGCCTTTTACGGAGTTCAGTTGAGCGATTCTGCTTTCCGTCACTGGGAATTTGAAGGCGAAGATCGAAGTCGGCTGATCTACCATTTTGAAGATGTTGGGCTAGCTTTCAGACGGACATTGCAAAATACCCTTATCGCCGTTACCAAAGCGTATCCTAATGCTGAGGAACCTGAAATAAAAAAAATCGCATCGACAATAAAGCAAGCGGAAAAGATCGCGCTGTATGATCCGATTTTTGGCGTCGAGAGCCAATCTATACGACGTTTTGGTTTCGTTAGTGATAAAAATATTGATGATCGTGCGATAGTTTTAAATATTGAATGGGTTGATGAAAAAGACCAGGGATTCGGTTTTGTAGAGGGCGGTGTTTTTAAAGAGGACGCCGAATTGCAATTGCTTTCACGGCGCGAATTTCGAACTATTGAAAAGCAATATAGCAATGAGTTGCAACTTGCTTATCAGCAGATGCCGGAGACTATGCTTGGTGATCGCATCGATTATCAAAGAATAGCTGAACCAGATTTTCAAAGGATCAGGGGTATTGTCGAAAAAGAGCAGCAAGCTTTAAAGGAAGCTAAAATCGATCAAGGCGGAACTGTCCGATTGTTTTATGGTACCAACCGAAACCGGCTTGAAATAAAAGATAGCATACAGCATTACGGAAGCGCTGAAACCCGGGAGTTAAAATATGGCATTTGCAATGTTAGCATTCCTCGGAAGCATAAGCTAGGCAAATTGGAAAGACCGGGCGCGCTTGAGCGATTTATTAGTTGGCCGGAAAGTGTAAACCGTCATTACATAATTGAAAATACAGGCGAATTGAGCGCTGAAGAGTTTTTAAAAGACTTTGTTGCCCGACTAAACGAAAAACCCAAAAAACAGGCATTGTTATTCATTCACGGGTATGCTAATACTTTTGACGATGCAGCATATCGAGCGGCGCAACTTGCGTGGGATTTGCCGTTCAGAGGATATGCTGGCTTCTATAGCTGGCCCTCGTCGGGCACTAAAACCGCTTACGGTAACGATGAAGCGGCTGCCAGAAGCAGCGCACCTCTTTTAAAGGAATTTATTGGTCAGATCGCGGGACTACAAGAACTGGAGCAACTGCATATAATCGCTCACAGTATGGGCGGGCTTATTCTAACGCTATCACTTAATATATTAGCGAACGACGCTTCTAAAATAAATGAGCTGGAAAAAATTTGCCAGTTGGTATTAGGCGCGCCCGATATTGATAAAAATGAGTTCTTTAACACAATTCTTCCTGGCTTTAGCAAGCTTGGCAAACAGCGCACGCTTTATGCATCGGATCATGATTTTGCATTGAATATTTCGGCATCGCTGCGTAGCCTGCGCGACCGATTGGGACAAATCGGAGCAAATATATTTGTCGCGCAAGGCGTGGACACAATAAACGCGTCTAATCTAAAAACTTCAGATAGTCACGGATATCTTTTTGACGGCAGAGACATCTTAGGCGATATCTTTCAAATTATTAACATCGGATCTATTCCCGAAGATAGGCGGTTACGGGAAATTCAACACAGTCCACTAAATTATTGGCTATTTCCGGAATAATTTCTCTGTCAGCTTATTATATATAACTAGATTTGGACTAGTCGCACTACTATCTGAAAACCTAATTTATAGAGATATCAATTATAACAATATAACATTATGGAAGAACTAAACGAGTTAACTATCGACGATCTGAAATTTATTAAAGAGTCCTTGCAATATACTAAGCACAATTTTGAAAATTACACAAAGTATCCCGACCAGGATTATAAGCAAAAGCGTATTGCGGAAGCGGGGGAAGTACTCGCTAAATTCAATGACCTTTTAAAAAAACGCAAAAGCAAGGTCTAAGACATCGAGGGAGGTTTTATGGCAGACTGACGTCTGTTACTTCCAATTCATCGTACCATGTGTTGTTATTACTTAATTTGATACTGATCCCAATTACGCAATCAGTAATAATCTCGTCCAAGTCCTGATAAGCGTCGTAATCATGATCGCCAAATCTAGTGGTGAACTCGTGATAATGGTCCGCAACGCAAATAACTCCCATTTCGCAAATCAATATCGCCTGTACAAATTTAAAGTCAGCTGATACATCGTTAATGGTCACAGACGCAATTTCTTTAATCTGAACCGATCTAACTCCTTGAACATCATGGTAACGTAGATTATTGTTTGAATGCGACTCAAAAAAACGTTTAGATAACGACGGGTAACTCTTCAGAAAATCTTGGGTCAAACTCTCAAGTTCAGTAATATCAATGTGGCTTTTTTCCAATTTAATATCTTTGATCGTCTTAAAATGAGCACTGATAAAGTCCTCAATACTATTATAATAGTTGACGTTAATTCGTTCATTTGTAGCCTGCCTATTCAAAAGAGGATGCAGATTTTTTTCTCCAAAATCAGAGGTATTATTTGAAATAAATATAATCGAAGTGGATTTCTCTTTTTTACAATAGGCTAATAGGCTCTCCCAAAGTACAGTGTCTTTCAGTCCCTCGCCGCTAATTTTAAATGGCCTATCTTTTTTTAAGGCCCGATCCACTATAGATTTTACTGGTATATTCGGCAAATCTTCTATAATTACATTTACAATGAGATTTTTAATATAATTGATATACGAAGCGCTTTCACTGTCTAATCTCTCTTGGTTCCTGTCCTCTAGCTTATCAATGCTTGCTACAACATCCTCATATTCCTTTAGGATGGCAGTATTTCTAAATTTCTTTGTAGAATCTTTAATATCAGATATGGCCTTTTTAAGTTCGGCACGATAATTCAAGATTAATTCGTGTTGTACAATGTAAGGTATAACAAGTTTACTATTTGTCTTCGTCAAATAAGCCGCTAAAGCTTCCCATCGGCTCGCCTTTAAACTGAAATTCGCTTGATAAATGTTCGTGTCTAGGATAATATCCATATTACAAAGATAAATAAAGAGATTCCATTTTATTTCTGATAAAAGATCTCAAAAAACTCTTGAGCGTAGTATTAATCAGGAAACCATGGGCAGGATGAAATTTATTTGTATGGAATTTAAAACGCTTTTGAACCGGTTAATGTATTACCCGTGTGTTACCTGAAACAAAAAAGCCTTTACGAAAAATCGTAAAGGCTTGATTATCAAGTGTGGAGAATATCGGAGTCGAACCGATGACCTCTTGCATGCCATGCAAACGCTCTAGCCAGCTGAGCTAATCCCCCTTTTTCTTCAGTTTGCAGTGGGCGGTTTGCAGTTTGCAGATTTTTAACTGCCAACTGCTTACTGTAAACTGCCAACTGTAACGCGGCTGCAAAACTAATAAAAAGTTTGAAAAAACAATCAATCTCCTGCCAACCCGGGGAAATCGCATTAAAATTCCCGGATACGGCTTTAGAAATTGGAATTATTTACATAAAATTCTTTACAAATACAAGCAAACTGCCAAAAAAATCAGCGGTCCAGGTGGTCCAGGTGTATTCACGTGGTCCGGGTGGTCCAGGTGTGCCGCCGGCTTGATCGTGGCAGCCCACCCTAATAATATCGGGTCTAACTTAATCGGCTTCACCTGTACTTTTCCCACCATCCCGAAATAAGCTCAGCTTTCACCCCGGTCGGCTCCCCCGGCACGGGGGCAAAAAGTTTGATCTTTTTCTCTTTGGCGTAGCTCAATAAGCGTTCTATTGGCTCGTACCAGGCGTGCGGGGCCAGGTTAAACGTGCCCCAGTGGATGGGCATCATCAGCTTGCCTTTTAGCGCCAGGTGGGCATTTGAAGCATGGTCGGGGCCCATGTGGATGTCGGGCCAGTATTTGCCGTAGGCGCCAATCTCCAGCATAGTAAGGTCGAAGGGGCCATAGGCATCGCCTATCTCCTTAAAACCTTCAAACCAGCCGGAGTCGGCCCCGTAAAAGATATTGTGTTTATCGCCTTTTATTACGAATGACGCCCATAAGGTTTCATTTCGGCCGGTGATCCCCCGGCCGCTGAAATGCCTTGCCGGTGTTGCCGTTACCACGCAGCATTTTGGATCGATCATTACGCTGTCGCCCCAATCCACCTCGGTAATGTAGTTTGCCAGGATGCCATATTTAACCAGCAATTTGCCTACCCCAAGCGGGCAAATAAACGGTATGTCACTGCAGGCAAAAAAATTCATGGTGGCTTTGTCCAGGTGGTCGTAATGATCGTGCGAAATGATGATGAGGTCAAGCGGCGGCAATTGTTCAAGCGCAAGCGGCGGCGGAAAAAAACGCCTTGGCCCCATAAATGAAAGAAACGATGCACGTTCGCTCCATACCGGGTCGGTAAGGATGCGTTTGCCGTCCATTTCTATCAGCAGACTTGAATGGCCCATCCAGGTAACCCTTAGCCCACCGGCGGGCGGTGTTTGGTAAACCGAAGGGTTGGTTTTAAAAGGGCCAAATGGATTTTCAGGGGTATTTTCGGCCGAATTGTAAATGTATTCTTTTAGTATCGGGATTATTTTTCCAAACCCGGCCTCGTCGGTCGGGATGGGGTTCAGGAACTTTTTGCCGCGCTTTCGCGCCCCTGTTAAACTCATATTATATTTTCAAAAGCCAAATATACCCGCATCGGTTTTATTAAAGATAACAGCGGATATATTATTACAATAGGTGGCTGTTAAATTACCGTTCAATGGCATAAACGATAAACTTTGTGCATTGGATGCCCCCGGGCAAATTATTTTTTAAAAAACGCAGTAGCGGCCTGGCAAAAGTCGCGCAAAAGCGGCGGTAATGCGGCGCCGGTATAGGGCTGCGACGAGCCGAAGGTATGATCGGCGCCCGGGACCACCAGCAATTTGGCTTTGGGCTGCGCTGCTTTGAGTTCTTCGGCACAGCTGAGGGGAACCGTCGGGTCTGCGTCGCCATGCGCGATGAGCCAGGGTTGGTCAACCTTTTTGGCCTGGGCGATGATGTCCAGCCGGGCGGGGTTAATATCCAGGTCCTGCAGCAAGCCAACCTTTAACGGCAGCTCCTGCCCGGTGCGTTTATTCAGCACATACATTATGCCCTGCAGCCGCCATTGCTCCTCGTCGGCCTGCGGCCATAAATTATGGAAGCTGGAAATGGCGGCCATCGTTACCAGTTTTTTTACGCGGCTATCTTCTGCAGCTTTAATAATGCACAATCCACCGCCCATACTGTGGCCTATCAAATAAACCCACGGCGCCGCGGGCATACCCGATCCGCCGCAGGCAAAATCGATCACCGCTTTCAGGTCGTTTAGTTCCATGGTAAAAGTATTATCTGCAAAAGCGATCAGGTCGGCAAAATCGCATGGGTTAGCAACCGTGGTGCCATTATGCGAAAAATTGAACTTTAAAAACCTGAAGCCATGCTCTGCAAAAAAATGCGCCACCAGGTTGTGCGAGCCCCAGTCCTTAAAACCTTTAAAGCCATGCGCGAAAATGACCAGCGGTGCGTTTTTAAGTTTAGCATCAAAGGTGAGGTCCATCAGCATACCCCTGCCTTTGGAACCGGGGATGTTAAAATATTGTTTTTTGATCATGATCTGTCGGTGGCGTAAAAATAGACTATTTATGCGTAACAATATCGGTATACCACCATGCCCACCAGATCAGAAGCGGCTGTACTATCACTAACCTTATCCAGGCCAACACCGGCGATACCACCGAGCCAGATAATCTGTAAGGCACATTGCGTACCATCTCCATATGCACCGGTATAAAAAATATCAGCATAAACACGAGTCCCCAGGCGGCAAATTCGCGGGTTTTACTAAAGATGAGCAAAATAGCCAGGCTGATCTCGCAGCAGCCGGCCAGGATATTTATAATTTCGGGATGTGGTAAATAAGTCGGTATAATGGCAATGTAAAAACCCGGAACGCGAAAGTGATTGATGCCCGCCACGAGATAGGCGATGATAAGCAGCGCCAGGCCTGCTTTTTTAAGTTTTTTCACTTTTAAAGATATAATATTTTACATTGGCGCTCCGAAACAAAATATAAGTTTCGAAACATGTTTCAACCTGTAATTTATAACCATTCTAAATGCAACGGTATGACAAAGGGTTGACATTGTGTTGTCGCAAACCTGTTACTTTTGTTGGGTCAAAATTTAAACTACGTTGAAGTATCTAAAGGTAATCGCTTTTACGCATAAGCAGATCGAGCTGAAGGAATTGGGGAAATTGGTGATCTGCCAGGAAAATCTGACAGAAAAGCTGCATAAAGTAAAAGCCCAGTTCGGCATTTCCGAAATATTTTACCTTGCCACCTGCAACCGCGTTGAATTTGTGATGATCACCCCGCAAACCGTCGACAAACAATTTGCCCGCGAATTTATGCATGCGCTGAACATCGGCCTTTGCCCGGTTTCTACGTCTGTATTCCTCGAAGCTGCTTCTATTTACGAAGACCAGGAGGCTCTTGACCATCTGCTGCGCACCTCGTGCTCGCTGGAAAGTATGATCGTTGGCGAAAAAGAGATATTGCCTCAGCTGCGAAAAGCCTATGAAAACTGCCGCGAGGCGGGACTTACCGGCGATGGCCTGCGCATGTTTATGAACTGCATTGTAAAAACTGCCAAAGAGGTATACACCCATACCAATATTTCAAAAAACCCGATTTCGGTCGTCTCGCTGGCGTACCGTAAGCTGCGTGATATGAAGCTAGGTACCAATGCGCGTATTTTGATAGTGGGAGCGGGAGAGACCAACCGCAACATTTCGAAATACCTGCAAAAGCATAAGTTTACCAACTTCGCGGTGTTCAACCGCACGCTCTCGAAAGCGAAGGAGCTGGCGGCTGACCTCGACGGTGAAGCTTACGACCTGCAAGCGTTAAAAACATATAAAAAGGGCTTCGACGCCATCATCACCTGCACCTCCTCAACCGAACCGATCATCACCCCCGAATTATACGCCAGCCTGCTCAACGGCGAAAACAGTAAAAAAACCATTGTCGATCTTGCTATACCAAATGATACCGCGCCTGAGGTTTTAACCAATTTCCCGGTGAACTATATCGAGGTACACTCTCTGAAAGAAGTGGCCAGGCGCAACCTGCAGGAACGCTATGACGAGCTTACCCACGCCGAAAACATCATCGGTCAAAATATTGCGGCCTTTATTGTCGAGATGAAACAGCGCCGCATTGAGCTGGCCATGCGCCAGGTACCTGAAAAGATCAAAGAGATCCGTAACACCGCGCTCAATTCCGTTTTTGCCCACGAAGTGCAGGGGATGGACCAGGCCTCGCGCGATGTGCTTGAAAAAGTGATCAATTACATGGAGAAAAAATATATCAGCGTGCCCATGGTTATGGCTAAGGATATATTGATCAATAACTAAGCTCAGTTCTCCGTTTTTACATCCTTCATTTCCCGGCCGAAGCTGCCATGACAAAAAAAAGAGTATCGTAAATATCCCGCTTTAACCACTGCACACGCCCCGCCGGTTTTACTGACCGCGAATAACACCCCCATTCAGAATGGTCTTTCACCCCTTAATCATGGCCGGTGATGATGCCAATCCTATCCTCTTTACCGGGCGGACATTATAAACTTCACATCTGCTCTTAGCCCGAATAGTGCCTGGGGTCAACAGTTAAAATGACGGCCGTCATTCCCTGGCTTTTGGATATTCCGGAGTTTTACGTAAAATAATGTGGATGTCATGAAAACACGTAACCTGATTGGCGGATTTAAAGCAAAAAGAATATTTCTATTCCTGGCGGCGGGGCTATTGGCCTTGTACGTTCCGATTAATTGTTTTGCCGCAAGTCACGCTCAACGCACTTTAATTGCCGGCAATGACACTGCCGGATCATCTGCTGTAAAGGCCCAATTGGCTTTGCATACAAATGATTTGGATTATCCGCTGACCGTTGAAAGGTTTTACAGGCAACTGGGATATAAACTGCAATGGATAGCGCCGGATACTATAAAAACGCATGCCTCAGAAGCAATGCTTATGCTGGATTGCGTTTTGCAATTTGGATTGGATTATGCTGATTATCATCCGAAATATCTCACCTATGAGAAGCTCAATTTATTAACACAAAAATTTAGTGAACAAAGTGATAATAGCAAAGCGGCTTTCGACGTCATACTAACTGATGCTTTAATTACCTATATCAATCACCTGCATTACGGGAAGCTAAATCCCGACTATCCCGTGGCAAAGATTGACCAGGGTAACTCTTCTGGTTTTGATGCTGGTGCGATTTTGAACATTGCCCTGAAACAAAAGAAGGCTGATTTTATGAAGATGGTCCTCAGCGCTCAACCACAGACCGCGGCTTATAAAAAATTGCAATATCACATGTACCTGTTAGCCGGTTTATACACCGGCGACTGTTATGAAACGCCGGATAGCGTGATCAGGAAAATAGCCATCAATATGGAGCGTCTCCGTTGGGTAAACAGCAGCGACCAAACCTACGTCGATATTAACATCCCGTCGTATACCTTGCAATTTCATCAACCGGATACTACCTATCAGTTTAAGGTAATAGTTGGCAAACCTGAAACGCCTACACCGACATTGCAAAGCGCTATCGGGTATTTTACTACAGCCCCGGAGTGGAGAGTGCCTCAAAAAATATTTATTAAAGAAACATTACCAAAGGCGTTAGAAAATATTGCTTACCTGGAAAACAGCCATTACGCGATCTATGACGACAAAGGAAATTATATTCCGGCAACCAGGGCTAATCTGCTGGTGGTAAAGCGAAATCCGGGAAGATATCACGCGAGGCAATCGTCAGGATGTGACAACAGCCTGGGGTTGATTGTTTTCCGTTTTCCTAATATATACGATGTCTACCTGCATGATACGCCTGAACAAAAACTATTTAAAAAGGCGGAACGAGCCTTTAGTCATGGCTGCATAAGGGTTGAGCAGGCCGGGAACCTGGCGGATTTGCTGTTAAAAAATGACGGCGCGGATAACCGGATTGCATCGGTTCATAAAGCTATTGCCGCATACCGAACGATGACGTTTACTTTACGAAAACCTGTACCTATACGCGTTACCTATATAACCTGCGAAGTACAAAATGGAATGTTGGTTACGTATAAGGATATTTACAACCTTGATAAAAGGCTTGAAATGGCTCTATATAACATGGAGGCAGAAATGGCGATGAAGCCGTAGTGCTTAAAGGAAAAAGCCTTACTCTGCATCCGGGCCAAAGCAATTTTTATGTTGGCAGCCGTCTTAGTAACCACTGATTTCTCCAGGGCAGCAAATCATGCACCGCGCTATGCTATGCGGGTGGCAAGAAGCATTGAAGCTGATGTAAATTGTGTAAAATCGGAGACGGTTTAGTCGTGCTCAAATCGTCCCGTTTTTTGGTCAACCTAAATTTAAATACCACCGGCTGAACTTTTGTGCAGATGTCATCCTTTTTTTCGGTAATCCCATGCGATGGGTGAGACGAAGGTTGATCAGCTGATGGCATGATCCGGTGAATCAGGCCCTGCATTGCCTGTTGTTGTTCATCAGCATCCGTTATTTCTTCAGACTTTCCCTGGCAATAACACTTTGCCAGCGGAAGATATGCTTTTAATATCATCAACCTGGAAACAAATCTCCGGGTTTTTGCGCATCATTTTGATTTTTGTTCCTTCAGCGGAGAGTGCAAAAACAGTGGAATTGCGATAAAAGTAATTTATCGGCACAACATAGTAGTACCGGCTGTATGGCATCCCGGTGGGCATGCTTTTTTTTGAGTTTAACGACATCAGCCGTCAGCCAAAAAACTACATTTTCACAAAAGTCCCTTCGCCCACGTTACTGTTGTCCTTTGAATTTCTTACTTTAATAATGTACGTCCCCGGCATCAGGCTGCTAACGTCGGTTTGCCACGTTTGCTCTGTGGTTTTTGCTGTTGTGACAACCGAACCCAAAACATTCACAATTTGAATGGTATACGCAACCCGGGATGGTGTATGTAATTGCAGTGCAGTGGGATTAGTGTTGTTAAAACCCGGCACTACATTTAAATTCAGTGTGCTTTTTGCGGGATTGGGATAAATGATCATCCCGGTTTTTACCAGGTTGTTATTGATGTTCCCGTACATCAGGCTGACGGTATTTGAGTAAGTAACGGCCCCATTCAGGTCTGTTAGCTTTAAACGGTACAAATTGGCCCCCTGGGCCGGACTTTGATCTAAAAAGTTATATGAACCTGCCGCTGTAGAGGTAAAGGAGCCTAAAATGGTAAAGGCAGCGCCGCCGTCGGTGCTTCTTTCAATCGAAAAGCCGGTGTAGTTCTGCTCATTTTCAGTTGTCCAAACGGCCTGTGCGCCGTTTGTCGCTTTGCTGGCGCCAAAACTGAGCAGATGCACCATCAATGCCGGATCCTGGCGGATGATCAATTGAAAACGGCTGGTCCCGTAGCTGCTGGTGTCTGTCGTGATATCGAACGCGTAGGTTGAATTGTGCCGCATATCTAACGAGTCCTTATTAAAACGGTCCATCAGCCAAACCTGGTAAAGCCGGGGTATAGCCTCCAGTTCTGTCAGGTTTAGCTTATAAGTTCCGTCAGCAGCGGCCGTTACAAATAATGGGATGATTGATTGGCTGGCGCCGGCGAAAGGCATTTTGTTTATAGCCAGCTTAATGCTATCGCTTGAAAAACTGGCCAAATGTACTTTACCGGTGCCCTTTTTAAAAGGGGCGTCTTCGTTGTCAACAAATTGTGCCGAAGCATCTGACTTAAAGCCTATATAAGTGTCGTCAGTGTTTGTTGAATCCATGGCCATTTGTAAACGCAGGTGCGGGTTTACACCGCCTTTATTCAGCGCCGCCAAATCGCGTTTAGTGGCCATAAACAGGTTAAGCCCGGTATTTTGCGTACTGACTTTGGCCGATTCATTAAAAATAAGCTGCGGGTTGCTGTTATTGGCGGCCAGTACAAAGAAACCCTGGCCGCTCATTATTGTGCGGGTAGCATGATTGGTAGCTATCCCGCCAACCTGGTACACATCGTAATTATTGGTAACCGGGTTAAGCTCATATATCGTATTAGATACGTTGTTTGCATAAATGCCGGAAGTTGTTGTGGTGGTATTGTAGGTTTCCCAGTCGATAGAACTCGCATAAGGGTTGCCCACTAAATTGAATCCGCGTACGGCGTGATTTGTACCCGTGCCAGAGCCGGTGTAGCCCAGGTAGGGCGATGCCGGAGTATACCAGTCGTGCACAATTACCTGCCCCTGGTTTAAGGTGGCTGTAGTAGTAGTGGTGGCGGCAACCGGGGTATAGCCAGGGGTGGTTTCTGCCGCTAAGGAAGCCGAAGCCCTGTTCCCCCTAAAAAAGAACATCACGCCATTCCCGACTGGGAGATAGAAAGTGCCCGAGGTGCCCGCGCCGCCAACGGAATAATTATACGACGGGGAGTTATTGATGGCATTTACGCCCTCAAAATTCCCGCTGGTAAACGATGCGTTGGAGGGTATCTGGTCCTCGCGGAATAGATAAAGCGTCGGGTTGCCGGTCTTATCAAAACCACCGCCGGAACTGCCGGTCAGGAATATGGAAGAAGCCAGGTAATTGATGGAAAAAACGTTATTTGAACTAACTGTAGCCGAATAAACGGGCGACGAAATTAAGCGGTAGCCACGGTAATTGGCACCACCGGTGTAATATCGCTGTGCATTCACGTTGTTGGTTACGGCCGATCCTGTGGGTATTGCTGCTACAGTTGCCGAACCGGTTGCGTCCGACTTTAATGTTAAATTACCGTTCGCATTTAAATATGTTGTGCCAACCATTTGCAGAACACCCAGGCTTGAAACTGAAAAACTACCCGAGCTCATGACTGCGGGATTTGCCGAGCCGCCGTTGCCGCTGAAAGACACATTGGTAAATGACGTGCCTGAACCATTATCAATAAGTACCTGGTTGCTGCCGTTAAAAACCATACTGGCGGTACCCTGCGTGTAAGTGCCGCTATTGGTATAATTTCCAGACATAGTAAAACTCCCGGTTTGCAAGTTTAAACTGCCTGAGTTAGCCACATTTCCGGTCACCACCACGTAGCCGCTGTTAGCAATTACATAAGCATTTGACGAAACGATAATGCCCTGCCCAAGCAGAAATGACGGCATCAGTATCAATCCTGAGATAAATGATATGAAATTATACTTGGTTTTCATTGTGTATTTTTTTAAAGTGAAACATAGGCGCTGCTGCGTATGGCCCATTTTTCAAGTGAATTTACAAGATCTTCCAGGTTGACCGGTTTACTAATGTAGTCGTCCATTCCGGCCCTCAAACATTCTTCACGGTCGCCCTGCAAAGTATTGGCTGTTAATGCGATAATAACCGGCTGGTTACTCAGGCAAACACGGATCATTTTAGTGGCCTCAAGTCCGTCCATTTCGGGCATCTGCACGTCCATAAGTATCACATCATAATAGTTGTTGCTCACTTCTTCCAGCACCTCTTTACCGTTACCGGTTATTTTAGGCTCGTAACCGAGCTTATTTAAAATCTTGCGAACAATTTTCTGGTTCATCAAATTATCCTCGGCTACCAGGATGCTTAACGGGTGTTGTTTTGCGAAATCGGCAGAAAGTTTTCGCTTGCGGTTATAATCATTGACCGGCGCAACATCCCATCCCTGCCTCACCAGTGCGGTGACCTGTTCTTTTAAAATGTGCCGCCTGATGGGCTTGTTTATCACCGAACTAAAAAGTCCCTCGTGTTTTTTATAGGCCTCATTCCCGGGACTGTTTAACAGCATAACAGGTGTGTCCGGGTACAATTCTTTTATTGAACGGGTCAGCGTAATGCCATCGGCCTCCGGCATTTGCAGGTCGGTAATTACCAAATCCAGATCCGGCGTACAGGATAATATTTCCAGTGCGCGGCGACCCGATGCCGCCTCGCATACGGTCATATTCCAGGCTTCAAACCTGTTTCTAAGCATATCCCTGACTGCGGCATTGTCGTCAATTATCAATACTTTTTTACCAACAATGCCGCTGCTGATTGGAGGCAACAAGGGGGGAGCGCCTGCGCGAAACGTCATCACGCAGCGGAAAGTGGTGCCTTTATTTTCCACACTACTAACTGTGAGGGCGCCATCCATCAGCATCACAAGGTTTTTACAGATGATCAGCCCGACGCCGGTGGCGCCATCATTCTTTAGTATAGGCGTCGTTTGCATCAGCAAACCTGATAGTTCCCTTGTTTTAGCCTCGGGGATGCCAATGCCGCTGTCTTTTATTTCGAACAGCAGTTTTACACGGTTATCTTCAATCGCATCAATAAATTGTACACCTATATAAATTTCCCCGCCTTGCGTAAATCGGATAGCATTTTCCACCAGGTTCATCAAAATCTGCCGGAATCGATGATTGTCGCCAATAATTTGGACGGGAACGTTTTTTGCGATCCGGTAAACCAGGTCCACGTCAGCATCGGCCGCCTCGACAGCAAAAACGTCAAATACTTCCTCGATGCTGTTTCGCAGGTTAAATTCTTTAACATCAAGTTCCTTCCCTGTGTCTACTTTTGAGAATTCAAGTATATCCTTCATCAATATTTCATTGATCAGCCCGAGCAGGCTTTCCCCTAATGTCAAAATGGCTGAAGCATATTCGTGCTGTTCAGGGGTAAGTGTGGTTTCGGTAAGCAATGACGCCATGCCCATCAGGGTGGTCATCGGCGTGCGTATATCATGACTTATTTGTGATAAAAGATGGCTTTTATTAGCATTGGCGGTCTCGGCAATAGCGCGGGCAATTTGCTCGTTCCGCCGGGCGTAAGTCAGCAATTCATCCCTCTGCAGGGCAGCGCTTTGCTGTTCAGCCAACAAGTCGGATAGCTTGTTTATTTTTGACCGGTGATAGAAGTATCCGTGTACAATGGCAACAAAGAGAATTGCTGCATAAAGCCACCATGTTAAATAAAAAGCAATCAGTAAAACGTTGCCGGTCGTAATAAAAAACTGATGATCTGCGGTCATAATTTTCTTGTTAAAATTTAATGGTGTTCAGCAAAACGTTGAACAGTTTGGTTTTTTTATCGGCCCCAGTCTAAATTTAATCCCAGCACAAAATATCTTTCACTTGTTAACGGACTAAAAACATATAGCGGGACGCTGAATTTCTTGTATATGCCTCTTACTAAAACGCCTTTTTCAAATAGCCCCCTGGTTTGTTGTAAGGATACCCCCGCAGCCAACCACTCCTTTAATTGATAAGTTAGGTCGGACCAGCTGTATGTAAAATTTGCAGTCTGGTTCTCTTTGGAGAAAGTGTACTGTAATTGTGATGAGAACGATATTTCTTTATAATCCAGCGCAATATTTGCTCCCACCGACCCGCCATTAAAGCTGTCGGCAACCAACCCGGCTATCGGGATAATGGAATAAGATACTATCGCCGTTTTTTTGAAGTTTTTCCCGAAATACAGTGATGCTGAATTGATCGCCTCATAATTGGCGCGCGCCTCGATGTACCAATCAGATGGCGTGTGATAACTCAAAACAGAGACCCAATTGGAAGGACTGTTCTTACCCGAATAAAAGTATTGTTCGCCGGCGCCGCCCGGTTGGTCGAACCCATTAAGCGACAACCCGCAGAGCGCCATTATTATCAACAGTAGTTTTCCTTTCATTTTCGATAATTATTGATTCTGCGTTTGCCAATTTGGTAAACAGGTTAATTTCTGCCAGGTGGGGGTTCCAGTTAAAAACAAGTTCATCTATAGGGCGCCATAATATCACCCACGAAAAAATATCGAGACTGTTCCTCACCGCCGAGCTGATTCCTTTGTCCGAGGTCAGCACCAATGGCAGCAGGATATGGAATAGCATTACGATCAGCGTGCTTGCGATAAGCATGGTGATGTTGCGGCGCTTGTATTTTTCAAAAATTTTTATTTTATGCTCTTTTAACTCGTTGAAATGGCGGCGGATAGCATACATCATCGGGTCGGCATATTGTTTATCTATCTCGTTGACGTATTTAAATTTGTAAAAGATGACATCATACCTTTTAAACAAAGCGACGTTTTCCATAATATACAGTCCGAAATGATGGCTCAGCTGGCGTTTGTAAATTGGCGCCGGATCGTGAGGATTAAAATAACCCTGTATTACAGGCTGGTCAAGCGTTACGTAGATGTTGATCGTTTTAGGCGGATAATTTTTCATTCCCTTATATTTACCGCTATTGGATAACTGTAATATCAAAAGTGATGGTACCAAGAGGATGCGACGAAGTGTCAGCATTTACAAACCCAATGGCAACGGTATTAGTGCTAACGACCCGGGCCCAGGCCAGGGAAACGGAACTTGGCAATGCGGTCCTGGGATTAACGATCACTGATGCGTTAACAGTGGCGCCGGCTACGGTGACAGTCTCTACTTCGGTTGGGGAAGTGTAGGTAAAGTTCGAATTATCGGTGACGGTAACATTGGTTTTGATCATATTGGTCAGCACCGTGCCCGCACTGCCCAATTTATAAGTACCGCTAACATCCAGTTTTGCGGCCGGGCTGGTTGTCGCCACCCCCACATTTCCGGAACCGTCGATACGCATACGTTCGTTGGCGCCAACGCCTCCGGTGAAAAATATTAAGCTTTTACCGGTTGTACCATTACCGATGCTGAAATCGTTGCCGGTGGAATAAAGGTAGCCATTGCTCGCCCCACCAATCACGCCGGTCCCGGTGTATCCGCTTGAGTTGATACCTAAATCCACATAGTTCACTAATTCAGTCGCGGCATCATTACTGGCTACCACGTCTGAGCTCGCATTGCCTGTAGCGGCCTTGTTCTGGATATTTAATTGCAGATAGCTGTCGATATAGCCTTTACCGCAGATCACGTTATAAGATGTAGTAGGACTGGACGAAGATCCTGCGTCCACCAGGAATTTTTCACGTGCAGTGCCTGTTGTAAATACAGGCGCAGAGCCGACGGCAAGATTACCTAAGCTGTCAACCAAAACGCGTTGAGTGTTGTTGGTACGCATTTTAAAACTGGTGTTGTCCGTTGTTCCCAGGAAGTTGGTGCTTGAGCTTGTCCCGCTGTTGCCGGTTAAGCCCCAATTTGTGCCGGCGCCGGCAGTTAGCTGTACCCACGTGGCGGTTGTTCCATTGTAATAATAAAATCCCTTTGTACCGTCAGTTTGGTAAACCAGCAGGCCATCGGCCGGGCTGGCAATAGCGAGGCGCTGCGTTTGGGTCATCCTTGGGGCTAAAAATCCTTTTAAGACAGATTTGACGTCCAGCACCGAAGAAGTATTCCCTGTAGTATATGTTGCATCGTCAGTAACAACTACGGTTTGCGAAAAAGCCTGGCTGCAAAAGCTCAGAAAGACAAACAAGCAAACAATATTTCTCATATTCATAATTAATAAACAGAAGGTTAAAAGATAGTTGCGGATGAAGTATGCCTGTTATAAAACAAGTTGTTTCATCGTGCGGAAATCCACATGCCAATTTGGAGCCAAATAGTCAGATAGTTGATAATAAGATACTTATGTAACGGCAGAGCCGAATTTTTCCAAAAAGCGGTCGTTTATTTCCAAAATTTGGAAGTATTTTAAAAAATGTAAACGATAGCGTAATACAGATAAGCGCGGAAAGAAGGGCGCGATTTTGCCGGTTCGGAAGGGTCCAAACCGGCGCAACAAAAAAACTTTGATTTTTTGAGATGTATATCCTTATCTTTAGTCATCTTTTATTATACCGCGCTTAATTAAAATATTCTGGAAGTGCCCTTTGTAACGGGGTGTTTTTACTTATTTAGAACAATTATAAATTAGATATTACTGTCAGTAATTTGTCAGGGATACTGTATAAAATTTTACTTTTGTTCGAAATTTATGGGGCTTAAAACAGCGCCCATAGGGTATCATTACCATTGAAATTGAACTTTATTTAGCATAAATACACCATATGAGGCGTCTCTCATTACTTTTTAAACAATACTTCGGGTCGGTTTTCGTTATAGCCGGTTTAGCCTTTTTAAGCCCCGCAGCCCATGCGCAGGGGGATGCTGCAAAAGGCGAAGCGATATTCAAAGCCAATTGTACTACCTGCCATGCGGTTGGCCGCCAGGTAATCGGCCCGGCATTAGGCCCTACGCTGGAAAAGGAAACCGATGATAAATGGCTGACCAAATGGGTACAAAATAACGCTGCGCTGATAGCAGCTAAGGACCAAAAGGCAGTTTCGATCTACAACCAGTTCAACCAGTCGGCCATGACGGTTTTTGGCAGCCTGAGCGATGGGGATGTGGCAAATATTTTGGCCTATGTGCGCACCGAATGGAAAACCGATCCGGATAACCCGGCCAACAAAAAAAATATTACGCAAGCCCCTACCGAAACCGGGCCAAGCAGCCTAACCCTATACGCGCTGATCGGTGTCATTATACTGGCTATTATTATCATCCTGGTATTAAACCGCGTGATAGGTACGCTGGAAAAACTGCTGGTAACAAACAAAGATCTGATAGTTGCCGAGCCCGAAGTTGAAACAGTACCGGTTGACCGCTTTGCAACGCTAAAAAAATACGCTAAAAATAAAAAGCTGGTGTTCTTTGTGTTACTCGTAGGTTCACTTGCTTTAGGCAGCTGGACCTGGATGACCATGTGGACCACCAACGTTCACCAGGGCTACCAGCCTGAGCAGCCGATACATTTCCCGCACGACCTGCATGCAGGCGCTATGAAAATTGAGTGCCAGTACTGTCACTCGGGCGCGTTCAAATCAAAAAATGCGTCTATTCCGTCGCTGAATGTTTGTATGAACTGCCATAAGACCATCGACAGGCGACATGATCAAACCGAACCTTCGCCGGAGATCGCAAAAATATATGCCGCGCTGGGATACGATACCAAAACACTGAAATACGATAGTACCAAAGCAACACCAATCCAATGGGTACGGGTACATAACCTGCCCGACTTTGTGTATTTTAACCATTCGCAGCACGTAAAGGTAGAAGGGTTAAAATGCCAGACCTGCCACGGACCGGTTGAGACCATGAAAGAGGTTTACCAATACTCTCCGCTTACCATGAAATGGTGTGTACAATGCCACAAACGTACTGACGTAAAAATAAAAGGCAACGCCTATTACGAAAAAATGGAAGCAGTACACGATTTAATAAAAGCCGGTAAGCCGGTAACTGAAGCCGCAATGGGCGGTATTGAGTGCGGTAAGTGCCATTATTAATAATTGATTAAAACTTATCAATACAGTTTATTTAGCTTAAATGGATAGCAATAAAAAATACTGGAAAGGTTTAGAAGAGCTTAATGAAACCCCCGAGTTTGTTGAGCTGAACAAGAATGAATTTGCTGAGCCGATCCCTATCGAAGAGGTATTATCGGGAAACGGGCTTTTGGGTAAAACGCCCCGCCGAAACTTTCTGAAAGCCATGGGCTTTGGCGTTGGCGCGGTTACACTCGCCGCCTGCGAAAAAGTACCTGTTCACAAATCAATACCTTATTTAATAAAGCCCGAGGAAGTAACCCCCGGCATAGCCAACTACTACACTTCAACCTTCGAAGGCCAGGCCATTTTGGTAAAAACCCGCGAGGGCAGGCCCATCAAAGTTGAAGGCAACCCGAACGACCTTATCGGTAAAGGCGGCCTTAGCGCAAGCGCACAGGCTTCGGTACTTGACCTTTATGATGCTTCCCGACTGAAAAATCCATTAAAAAATAATGGCGATTACGGCTGGGAACAGACTGACAGTTTTGTAAAAGGCGAGCTGGCAGCCATTAAAGCCGGCGGCAAAAGGATAGGCATCATTACTTCAACCGTTACCAGCCCTTCAACGATGGGCGTAATTGCTGACTTTATCACTGCTTTCCCGACCGCTAAGCATATTAATTATGACGCGGTATCGTATACCGGTATTATACAGGGCAACCAAAACAGCTTTGGTAAAGCGGTATTGCCGCATTATAATTTTGATAAAGCCGACGTGATCGTAAGTTTCGGCGCCGATTTCCTGGGCACCTGGATATCCCCGGTGGAGTTTATTCGCCAGTATGTGCAAAACCGCAACAACAAATCGCTGCAAAATAAAAAAATGTCGCGCCACATCCAGTTTGAAACCGGGATGAGCGTTACCGGCTCCAATGCTGATGCCCGTATCCCGATCAAACCATCGGAAGAAGGCCCCGCGCTGATCGCCTTATATAATGCAATAGCAGGTTCGGCGATACAGTCTACAGGAAATAAGGCTGCCGATAATGCTATCGCTCTTGCTGCAAAAGAATTAGCGGCGGCACAGGGAAAAGCGCTGGTAGTGGCCGGTTCAAATGATGTGGCTACACAAATACTGGTGAATGCCATTAACGCGAAACTGGGCAGCTATGGCACCACCATCGATCTGGACAACCCATCCCATCAATACGCCGGTAACGACGCTGAGTTTGCCGATTTCGTATCGCAAATGAACGCCGGCGAGGTTGACGCCGTATTTTTCCTGAATGCAAACCCCGTTTATGATTACTATAAAAGCGCGGACGTTGTTAACGGGTTGAAAAAAGTGCGCTTAAGAGTATCGTTCGCTGACCATAACGAAGAAACTGCCGCTCAATGTAATATTGTGGCGCCAAATCATCATTACCTCGAGTCGTGGGGCGATGATAACGCCCTGGAAGGCTATTATACCCTTGTACAGCCGACTATCAATCCCGTTTATGATACCCGCCAGGCCGAACAAAGCCTGATGGTATGGTCAGGAAGTACGGTTAAAGATTATTATACCTACGTACGCAACAACTGGGATACAAAACTGTTGGCCATAGGCGGTTTAGCCGGACAGAAAGGGTGGGAAACTTTGCAGCAAACCGGTTTTATAAAAGCCGCTCCGAAAGTTCCCGGAACCTACTCGTTCAACTACGCATTGGACAGTGTAATGCAAAAAATGCTGGACCACAGCAAAGAGCTTATCGCGACTGACAAACAGGTTGAATTACATCTTTATCAAACGGTAGCCATGCGCGATGGCAAACGCGCCAATAACCCATGGTTGCAGGAACTGCCCGATCCGGTGTCGAAAATAACCTGGGATAACTATGCCAGCGTTTCGCCTAATGATATGCGCAAATGGGGCTGGCAAAATGGTGATTTGATAAAGATTGATGCAAATGGTTATTCAATAACCCTTCCGGCGAACTCGCAGCCCGGCCAGGCCCAGGGTACCATATCCGTGGCTGTTGGTTACGGCCGTACGATAGCGGGTAAAGTTGGCGACAACGTTGGCCGGAACGCATTTCCCTTCAACAGCCTGCGCAATGGTACGCTGCAAACCGCTGCCGTAGCATCTGTGACCGCCACCGGCGATAATGCTCCGCTGGCGCAAACGCAGACGCACCACTCTATCGAAGGCCGTAACAGCGTTATTAAGGAAACGACCTTTAAAGAATATGTAAAGAATCCCGCTTCGCGCACCGGCGAAGAGGAAAATCATAAGGAATATGACCTGTTCTGGCAAAAATACGAGCACCCTACTTTTAACTGGGTTATGGCGATCGACCTGAACGCCTGTACCGGCTGCGGCGCCTGCGTAGTAGCCTGCAGCGCTGAAAATAACGTGCCTGTGGTTGGTAAGGAAGAAGTTCACCGCCGCCGCGAAATGCACTGGATCAGGATTGACCGTTATTACAGCTTTAACGATAAAGGCGATGGCGGCATCACACGCGAACATGAGTTAGTAAATCTGGACAACTTTGACGATGTTAAAGTGGTTTACCAGCCGATGCTGTGCCAGCACTGCGACCACGCGCCATGCGAAACGGTTTGCCCGGTACTGGCAACAGTGCACTCATCCGAAGGATTGAACCACATGGCGTACAACCGTTGCGTGGGTACCCGTTATTGCGCTAACAACTGCCCGTACAAAGTGCGCCGCTTTAACTGGTTTAACTACTGGAACGATGCGCGTTTTGAAAACTATCTGCAGGGCGACCACACCGAGCTGGTGCTTAACCCCGATGTGGTAACCCGTTTCCGCGGAGTGATGGAAAAATGCTCGATGTGTATCCAGCGTATCCAGGCCGGCAAGCTCAAAGCTAAAATTGAAAAGCGCCAGGTTAAAGACGGCGACATTAAAGTGGCCTGCCAGCAAACCTGCCCGGCAAATGCGATCATCTTCGGCGACGGCAATGATCCGCATTCCGAAGTGTCGAAAGCGTTAAAGAGCGAAAGAACTTATTATGTACTGGAGGAATTAGGGACCCAGCCCGGTATCGGTTACCAGGTAAAAGTTAGAAATTTATCCGAAACAGAAGCTTAATTATATACAAGACATATTTAAAATATGGCATCTCATAGCGAATCAATAATACGCGAACCATTAATTACAGGCGATAACATCACTTACGCGCAAATTACAAATGACGTATTGCGCCCTGTTGAAAATATGCCGGGAAGAGCATGGTGGATCGGTTTCACCCTTGCGTCCCTGGGCGCCTGCCTTTGGGTTTTCGCCGTAAGCTGGACATTTTGGTACGGCATCGGCGAGTGGGGCCTCGACAAAACAATAGGCTGGTCGTGGGACATTACCGGCTTTGTTTGGTGGGTAGGTATTGGCCACGCCGGTACGCTCATCTCCGCTATCTTGCTGCTCTTCCGCCAAAACTGGCGTAACTCCATCAACCGCTCGGCCGAAGCGATGACCATCTTCGCTGTAATTTGCGCGGCCACTTATGTAGTTTCGCACATGGGTCGCCCATGGTTAGCTTACTGGCCGCTGCCGTTGCCCAATCAGTTCGGTTCTATCTGGGTTAACTTTAACTCGCCGCTGGTTTGGGACGTATTTGCTATCTCGACTTATTTCTCGGTTTCGTTAGTGTTCTGGTATACAGGCTTACTGCCCGACCTGGCTACGATCCGCGATCGTGCTACCGGCATCCGCCAAAAAATATATTCCGTTTTATCATTCGGGTGGACCGGCTCGGTAAAAACATGGCAGCGTTTTGAAACTGTTTGTTTGATATTGGCAGGTATCTCAACCCCGCTGGTACTTTCGGTACACACCATTGTATCCATGGACTTTGCCACCTCGCTCGAGCCTGGCTGGCATACCACTATCTTTCCGCCATACTTCGTCGCGGGCGCCATATTTTCGGGCTTTGCCATGGTGCAAACCCTCTTGCTGGTTGCACGTAAGGTTTTAGGGCTCGAAAATTACATCACCATGTTCCACATTGAGGCCATGAATAAGATCATCCTCTTAACGGGTTCTATCGTAGGTGTGGCGTATTTAACCGAATTCTTTATCGCCTACTATTCAGGCGGCGAATATGAACAATACACTTTCCTGAACAGGTTTATCGGGCCGCACTGGTGGGCAGGCTGTATGATGTACGGCTGTAATGTGCTGATGACCCAGCTCATGTGGTTTAAGTCGATCAGGCGGAACGTGCCGATAGCTTGGGTATTATCTATCGTGGTAAATATAGGGATGTGGTTTGAGCGTTTTGTGATTATCCAAATTTCACTTCAGCGTGACTTTTTACCATCAAGCTGGAGCGTATTCCATCCAACCTGGGTTGACATGAGTGTGTTTATAGGTTCGATAGGGCTGTTCTTCACCATGTTCCTGTTATTCGTTCGGGTGCTGCCATCAATTGCAATGGCCGAAGTGAAGCTGATATTGAAGAGCTCAAGCGAGCAGGCTAAAAAGAAGCTGCTGGCACATGGCAATCTTGACCCCGAGCAGGAGGAATTTTATAAAGAATCGTTAGTGAAGTTTGACAGCGTTGACATAACTAACTACCAAAAAGCATAAAAATGAGCAACACCAAATATATTTTAGGCCTTTTTGAAGATCCTGATGAAATGATGCATGGGATCGATCTCCTGCAAAAAAACAGCGTACCCATTTACGATGTTTACACGCCGATGCCGATACACGGCATTGAACGGAAACTGGGTATTAAGGACTCGCGCCTGGGTTATGCAGCGTTTATGTTCGGCTGCCTGGGTGGTACAACTATATTCAGCATGGCGTATTACATGCTGGTGCATGACTGGCCGATGAACATCGGCGGTAAACCGGCTTTTGCCATTCCGGATTTTATTCCGATTACTTTCGAATGGACAGTGTTATTCACAGCATTCGGTATGACGCTTACTTTCTTCTATGCCACGCATCTGTTTCCCGGTCGTACCCCAAGGGTTATGGAACTGAGGGCGACTGACGACAGATTTGTGATTGCCATTGATGCAAAGGGCAGCACGCCACATGAGGACATTACTAAAATATTAAAAGACGCCGGCGCTGTGGAGGTTAAACACAACGACAGAAAATATGTTAGCTATGAATAAAATAAAAATATTGGGCCCAATGGCTATTGTTATCACTGCCGCGATGGTTATTTCGTCATGCAGCGATAAAAGAAGTACCGGCTGGGAATATGCTCCCAATATGTACGAGCACCTTGCTTACGACCCCGATCAGAAAAACGATAACTTTAAGGATGGTAAAACAGCACAGTTGCCGCCTGCAGGCACAACCCCGGTTGGTTTTGTCCGCTTTGATTATCCGAACACCAAGGCAGGTTATGAATTGGCCGGGACTGAAGTAAAAAGCCCGCTGCCCCAAACACCTGAAAACCTGGCTGAAGGGAAACAGCTTTTCATCGCTTTCTGTTCGCCATGCCATGGTCCTGAAGGCCAGGGCGACGGCTTGGTAGTGGCACACGGCTTTCCTGCGCCTCCCTCCTATTCAAAGGGTGTATCCTCCCGCGGTGGTAATATGAAAGATCTGACAGACGGTAAAATTTATCATACCATCACTTACGGTGTAAACGCGATGGGCTCATACGCTTCGCAGCTCGATCCTACTGAACGCTGGAAGGTAGTGAGTTATATTCACCATTTACAAACTTTATAAGCTGATTTTTTAGATGAACACATCTCATAGTTTCGACCAACAATTTCAATTTCAGGGCAGGGCCAAAACATGGAGCCTGATCCTGGTAGTCATCGGTTTAATCGGAATAATCTGCGGATTTGCATTCGGCTACGGCGAACGTACTTTCGCTAACCTGCTGTTAATGGGTTACTATTTTGCCTGCGTTTGTATTTGCGGGATATTTTTCTGCGCAACCAAATATGTCGCAATGGCCGGCTGGTCTGCTTCAATATTGCGTGTTCCTCAGGCATTTGCCAAGGTAGTGCCCATAGCTGCCATTATATTGCTGGCGATCATTTGTGCAGGGTTGTTTATTACACATACCGGCCTTAATGAGTACGGAAAACAAACCACATTGCCTTACTTATATAAATTATGGGCGCTAAAGGGTGTTACAACCCCCCACAACCCCAATTATGATTCCGTAATAACGGCGAAGTCGGGTTTCTTAAACATACCGTTTTTTCTTATCCGCCTGGTTGCATACCTGGGCGCCTATAGCTTGCTGGGATATATGCTGGTTAAATATTCGCAGAATGAAGACGAAATAGGAGGGATGATGAATTACAAAAAGATATTTAACGTATCGGTTGTGTTCCTGGTAATATTTGGCTTTACTATCCCGCTTTTTGCATTCGATACCATTATGTCTTTAGAGGCGCATTGGTTTTCAACCATGTTTGGCTGGTATAATTTCGCGGCCCTTTGGGTTGGCGGCCTTTCGGTGATCACTTATACCATTATTAAATTAAGAGAGAATGGTTACATGCTTTGGGTAACCGAAGATCACCTCCACAGCCTGGGCCAGCTGATTTTCGGGTTTTCAATCTTCTGGACCTATTTGTGGTTCGGGCAGTTCCTGTTAACCTGGTATGCCAACATCCCCGAAGAAGCTGCTTATTTCTATATCCGGTGGCAGCCCCAGTTTATAGGGTGGTTCTGGTTAAACATCGTGATCAATTTTGGCGGCCCTTTGCTGGTGCTGATGTCGCGCGACTCAAAGCGGGCGGTGAAAGTATTGCGGGCGGCCTGCGTGATGCTGATCCTGGGACATTGGCTGGATTACTGGCAAATGATCATGCCTGGCGCAGTTGGCCCGCAGCAACACTGGTATCAGGAAATTGGCCCGCTTGAAATAGCGATTTTCCTTGGTTTTGCCGGTTTGTTTGTATTTACAACGCTTACCGCATTAAGCAAATTCAAATCGCTCATACCCAAAAAGCATCCGTTTTTGGAGGAGAGCCTTCATCACCACATATAATAATTGTTAAATTTGCAACGAACGAAGAATACCAAACAAACATTAAAATGGGATTCAAAACAATAATAGATTCTAAAAAAGCACTTTTTACTTTTGCGGCTCTTGTCCTTTTTGGCACCAACAGCCTTTTCGCGCAGGCGGTTTCAGCCGGCGCCCCTGCTGACGCCGCTGCGGCGGGTACAGGCAGCGTGTGGACGGGTGTTTTATATTACGCGCTCATCTTCATCACCCTGTGTATTTGTGTGGCCATCCTGGGCAAAATATTGAAGGTGTATGACCTTTCCCTAAAAATGCAGGGCAAAAAAGGTTTTAACTGGAACAACATTATGGGCGTTTGCTGCCTCATCTTCCTTATAGCCGGAATGTATGGCGCATACTGGTCGTTGACAGTACAGGGCTCGATGAAACTGCCCGTAGCCGCTTCGGCACACGGCGGCGACATCGACGATATGTTTAACCTGACAACGGTATTGACGCTGATCGTGTTTGTGATTACCCAGATCTGTTTATTTGGCTTTTTATTTTACTATCGCGGCTCGGAAAAACGCAAAGCTTATTATCTGCCGCATAACAACACCATCGAAAAGATTTGGACGATAGTTCCGGCTATTGTACTAACCATCCTGGTTGTTTTCGGCTTCTTTACCTGGCAGAGTGTAATGGATTCGACCGAACGCAAAGGGGACCTTAACATCGATGTTACCGGCCACCAGTTTGCATGGGAACTGCGTTATCCTGGCCCTGATGGTGTACTTGGAAGGCTGGATTATAAGAAAACTACCGCGTTTAATAATTTAGGTGTTGATTATACCGACCGTAACAGTTTTGACGATATTCATGCAGACACGCTGGTGTTACCGGTAGACAAGCCGGTAAGGTTAAATATACACGCCCAGGATGTGATCCACAGCGTGTTTATGCCGCATTTCCGCGTACAGTTGAACGCCGTACCGGGATTGCCTACCTTCTTCAGGTTTACACCGACGATCACTACGGCACAGATGCGCAACAACCTCAACGATCCGCAATTTAATTATACGCTGTATTGCAACAAAATATGCGGCGGAAGTCATTACAATATGCAGAAAGTGGTTCGCGTGGTTTCACAGGCTGAATACCAGGATTGGATAACACATCAGAAACCTTACCTTTCTGACGCATTGAAAAAGGAATTAAAAATGGCGGCTGCAAAATCTACGAAAGCCCCGGTATCATCAAACACGTTAGCGTTAAATAATTAATATAAAGATTAGCGAGTATGTCAACATTAGCAGTTCACGATCACGGCGTAGTACATCACGAAGAAGGTCACGAACACCATCATAAAGCAACTTTTTTAAACACATACGTATTCAGCCAGGATCACAAGATGATCGGCAAGCAATTCCTGATCACCGGTATCACTATGGCGTTCATCGGGATGTCGCTTTCATTATTGTTCAGGATCCAGCTGGCTTATCCCGACCAAAGTTTCCCTTTACTGGAAACATTGTTAGGACGTTTTGCTCCGGGCGGCCGTCTAAGCCCTGATTTTTATATGTCGCTGGTTACTATACACGGCACCATCATGGTGTTCTTTGTGTTAACAGCCGGGTTGAGCGGTACCTTTGCAAATTTGCTTATCCCCTTGCAGGTGGGCGCGCGCGATATGGCTTCGCCATTCGTTAATATGCTTTCGTATTGGTTCTTTTTAATGGCCAGCATCGTCCTTTTGTCGTCCTTCTTTGTTGAAAAAGGGCCGGCTAGCGGTGGCTGGACCATATATCCGCCATTGTCCGCACTGCCCAAGGCGATGCCGGGCTCCGCTGAAGGCATGACCTTGTGGCTCATCAGTATGGTGTTGTTTGTGGGTTCGTCATTGATGGGCGGTATTAACTACATCAGTACCGTTTTGAATATGCGTACCAAGGGCATGGACCTTTGGAAGATGCCTTTAACCGTATGGGCTTTGTTCCTTACCGCTGTTTTGGGCGTGCTTTCATTCCCAGTACTGGTTGCAGGTTTGGTATTGCTGATCTTCGACCGCAGTTTTGGCACCAGCTTTTATCTGTCAGATATTGTGTTAGGCGGCGTTGTGCAGCCCTACGAAGGCGGCAGCCCGATACTGTTCGAACACTTGTTCTGGTTCCTGGGCCACCCGGAAGTGTACATTATCATTTTGCCGGCGATGGGTATTTCGTCCGAAATCCTTGCCGTTAACTCCCGCAAACCTATCTTCGGTTACCACGCGATGGTTTATTCGATGATCGGTATCGCCGTACTGTCATTCATTGTTTGGGGGCACCATATGTTTGTAACGGGTATGAACCCGTTCCTCGGTGGTGTATTCATGATCACAACGCTCATAATTGCGGTCCCGTCGGCGGTAAAAACGTTCAACTGGCTCGCCACGTTGTGGCGGGGTAATATCCGGTTTACGCCAGGTATGCTCTTTGCTATCGGCATGGTTTCATTCTTTATTTCAGGCGGCTTAACCGGTATTTTCCTGGGTAACTCCGCATTGGATATTACCCTGCACGATTCATATTTCGTGGTGGCGCACTTCCACCTCGTAATGGGCTCGGCAGCTATCTTTGGTATGCTTGCGGGCGTTTATCATTGGTTCCCGAAATTTTTCCGTCGCATGATGGACGAGCGCCTGGGTTACCTCCACTTCTGGATCACTTTCATCGGCGCGTACCTGGTATTCTTCCCAATGCACTTTATGGGCCTTGATGGGGTGCCGCGTCGTTATTATGCTTTAACCGCGTTCCCGCAATTTAATCGCTGGCTCACCGTAAACACATTTATCACCTGGGCCGCCTTTATGGCCGGCGCAGCGCAGGTAGCCTTTATTATCAATTTTATTTACTCCATATTCTGGGGTAAAAAGACCGTTCAAAATCCATGGAAATCAAACACCCTTGAATGGGATGCGCCAATAGAGCATCACCACGGTAACTGGGTAGGTGAGCTACCAACCGTTTACCGCTGGCCTTATGACTATAGCAAGCCCGGCCACGATGAGGATTTTATCCCGCAAACGGTGCCGTTGTCACAAACTATGAATTCAAATCTTCCGCACGACTTTGAGGATAACCCTAAAGGCCTGGAAGAATATAATAATTGGGTTACTACCCAAAAGACTAACGAGCCGATTAAGTAAGTCGTCAGTCTGAAGTCCTGAGTCTTAAGTTGAATGTATCCTGGATACAGGCTTAAGATTCAGGATTTATTTTAACATTGATCTTTAAATAAGCTTAGTCAAAAATCCAATTTCCTTTTGACTTAAGACTCAAGACTCTGGACTTAAGACTAAAAATGGCTTGAGTTTTAACAAAATGAGTACATCCGCCTCGAAAATCCGGTTTCAAAGGTTTAACCTCATTACCATCTTTCTGCTTTTCGCGGTAATACTGGCCGGTGCTGTTGTACGCGCGAGCGGTTCGGGTATGGGATGCCCGGACTGGCCGAAATGTTTTGGGCGGTACATTCCTCCTACTAATGTGAATCAACTGCCTAAAGACTATAAGAAGAAATACATAGCGCAAAACGTTGCTAAAAATAACAGGTTTGCCAAAACCCTTGACGTTTTTGGTTTCGGCGATCTGGCCAAACGCATTCGGGAGGATAAATCAATACTAATACCCGAAGATTTTAACGCATCCCAAACCTGGACCGAATACGTTAACAGGTTGGTAACCGGGGTGGTCGGCATCTTTTTGATATTTACACTTATTTTTTCATTCAGTTACCGCAAGGAACGCAAACTAATCCCTTTTTTAACTATCCTCGTGGTTATTTTGGTTGGTTTCCAGGCCTGGCTTGGTTCATTGGTGGTGTCGACAAACCTCGTACCCTGGGTAGTAACTGTGCACATGCTGGTTGCTTTGGGTATACTGGCATTAAGCATTAGCACGTGGCACCTTGCCAAAGTGGTGGGCAAACACCAGTTACATACCAGCCCGATCACACACGTAGTTGCACTGCTGGGGTTGATTATTTCTGTCGTCCAGATTGTTTTTGGCACCGAGGTGCGCGAAAAGATTGACGCCATATCGGGCCACCTGCAGGGCGGCTACCGCGAAGACTGGATAAACAATGCCGGGACCATATTCTTTCAGCACAGGGATATTGCGATCATTGTGGTACTGGCGAACATTGTTTTATTTGCCTTAATACGGAACGGCTTTACCAGGCACTCTGTTCAGCAGCAAACTATGAGTTTTATTTTTTTAATGATCATGTTGCAGGTGGTAACTGGCGTATTGCTCTCGTACTGGTCGTTGCCCCCCGTTGCCCAGGCATCGCATATTGTTATCGCAAGCTTTATTTTCGGCGCACAGTTTTACCTGATGCTTAACTTATACACTTCCGTTAGAAAGCAGGAGGCGCACCGATGATCTGGAGCGATTTTTCAAAGCTTATCAAACTACGACTAACCTTCCTGGTGGTATTCTCCGCGTCTATTTCTTTCCTCATCGGAAGCAAGGTGAATGGCGAAATCGTTTGGGGTAACTGGGTTAAACTCATCATCGGTGGCTTTTTGGTTACCGCCGCAGCCAATTGTTTTAACGAAATTATCGAAAAGGATTATGATAAACTGATGCGCCGCACGATGGACCGCCCAATACCGGCGGGACGTATGAATACGGGACAGGCACTGGTTTTGGGCCTTGGCATGGGCATAGCGGGCACTTACCTTTTAGGCGGCCTCAATTTGCAAACCGGGCTGTTATCAGTGTTCTCTATATTATTATATGCGTTCGCTTATACCCCCATGAAACGCAAATCGCCCATTGCGGTGTTTGTAGGCGCCATACCCGGCGCACTGCCACCGCTTATCGGCTACGTTGCGGCGCATCCGCAGGTTGACGAGATTGCGCTGATCCTGTTCGGTATCCAGTTTGTATGGCAATTTCCACATTTTTGGGCCATTGCCTGGGTGTTGGATGATGATTACAAGCTGGCGGGGTTCAGGCTGCTGCCCTCGGGCAAACGAAATCGTTTGAGCGCCATCATTACGTTTATATTTACGCTTATTTTAGTGCCGGTAAGTTTACTGCCCACGTTTTATCACTTTGGCGGTTATTATGTGGGCGTGGTTTCGTTGTTGTTTAGTTTAGCATTTTTATACCTGGCATTTATGCTGTTGCGGACGTTGCGAATCGATTCGGCAAAAAAATTAATGTACGGTTCGTTTTTATATCTGCCGGTGGTACAATTGATGTTTTTATTTGATTTTATTGGAAAGGGGAAATGATGGCACAAACACAACCGGAAGACCGGGTTAATTACGGAGCCAAAAAGTTTAACATGTGGATTTTCATTTTAACCTCTGTGTTGCTTTTTGCAGGTTTTTCAAGCGCCTTTATCGTTTACAGCGGTGGCAAAGGGCACGGCCTTGACGTAATTATGCCGCGTGCATTTATGTATAGCACGGCCATCATTATCCTTAGCAGTATCACTTTGTTTATGGCTTCCACGGCGGCAAAACAGTCGCAGCCTGCAAAACAGCGCAGATTTTTATGGCTGACTTTCTTTTTAGGGATCGGGTTTTTCGCGATGCAGATATATGCGTGGTATATACTGGCTTACAAAATGGACGTGCATTTTACAGATTCGAACGCTGCCCGTTCATTCATTTACATATTTAGCGGGATGCATTTGCTGCATATCATTGCGGCTTTATTAGTGCTGTTGAATACTATCGTGAGCACCTACCGCAGCACAACGCAGGCGAAGAATCTTTTCAAGATGGAGATGACCTCGATTTTTTGGCATTTTCTCGATATTATGTGGATTTATCTGTATGTTTTTTTACTTTTGAACCAATATTAATTTAATTTGAAGGTGAAGCAATTTGAGAATTTGAAAACGAGGGCATTAATCGGAATATGTGGGATCGATGAATTTTCAAATCGTCAAATTTTCAAATCATCAAATTTTCAAATTCTCAAATAATTTTAAATGAGCACAGCAGTAGCAGAGCAAGTTGATGAGGTAAAATCAACACCATGGTCGGGCGGACGATCGCCCTTCAACGTTGAATACGGTAAAATGATGATGTGGTTTTTCCTCCTGTCGGATGCATTCACATTTTCTACATTACTCATATCTTATGGCGCCCTTCGCTTCAGCGCACCTACTTGGCCGGCGCCGTCACTGGTATTTCAATCTTTTCCAGGCTTAATTGAACATGGGGCACCATTAGTGTTTGTGGGTTTAATGACGCTGATCCTTATTCTTAGTTCGGTGACTATGGTACTGGCTGTTGAAGCAGGCCACCGAAATGCAAAAAAAGAGGTTGTTTGGTGGATGATCGGGACGATTATCGGGGGGCTAATGTTTTTAGGCTGCCAGGCAATGGAATGGACGCATTTGCACAGTGAGGGTTTTTGGTGGGGGAGTATCCCGACTGCGGAAAAATTAAAGGAATTTTTTATCGGCAATGTCCCTGCTGCCCAACAGGCCATGACCGGACACCAGTTTGCCAACTTGTTTTTCACCATCACCGGTTTCCACGGTTTCCACGTATTTTCGGGGGTGGTTATTAATATTATCATCACAATAAACGTGCTGATAGGTACTTATGCTAAACGCGGAAGCTATTTAATGGTTGAAAAAGTTGGCCTGTATTGGCACTTTGTAGATTTAGTTTGGGTATTTGTGTTTACTTTCTTTTATTTAGTTTGATAATTTAACCTGTTACGATATGTCATCAGAAACTTCAGATATTCATGCAGAACACGCCGGGCACGGCGAACACGAAGGCATGACCAAAAAGAAAATATATAAAGTGCTGTATATACTATTGGGTATTACGAGCATTGAATTCCTGATAGCGCTTTATATAGGTCCGCATTATCATATCTCGTCGCATTGGATAAACCCGATCTACATCGTACTTACGCTTTTTAAAGCATTTTATATCGTGGGTTACTTTATGCACCTCAAGTTCGAAAAATTGGATATGGCCCTGGCGATCATTGTCCCTGTGCTTTTTATCATCGGTTTAATTTTGGTACTTACAAACGAAAGCCATTATTGGATTGATTTGAGGCTGTAAATGAAACGGGCCCGTATTCTGAAAAAAATAGTGATCCTGGTAATAGTACTCGCTTTACCGGGATTTTTATATTATTTACTGATGGTCGAAGGGAAAAACAGGTATTTCCCCCTGTCTAAATTCGGCCCGAAAAAGCTGGCTAAAACAACCCATTCAGTCCACGGTAAAGAAGTGCCCGATACCATTTACCACAAACTTCCGGATTTCAAACTGACCGACCAGGATGGCAAATCCGTCACCCTAAAAACATTCGATCACAAAATTTTTGTAACCTGTTTTTTTTATACCAACTGCCCCAGCGTTTGTGGCACAATGATAAAAAACATCAACCAGGTGGCGGCAAACTATGCTAAAAACAAAATGGTGTACTTTGTGTCGATAACGGTTGATCCGGCAAGGGACTCAGTAGCGGTGCTAAAAAAATATATTCAAAACCTGAAGCCGGCGTCGAAACAATGGTTTTTCCTGACGGGAGATACCAGTACCATCTATAACCTTGCACGTAAGGGTTTCCTGGTAAATGCGCTGCAAACCGGCAAGGATGATTTTATCTACAGCGATAAAATCATGCTGGTTGATGTGGATAAACGTATCAGAGGTTATTACGCCGGCGCTATGCCGACGGATGTTGACCGGCTGAATAATGAAATAAAAGTTTTATTATCTGAAGAATTAATGAAGGATACACCTGAGTATTAGGAGAGAGCCAAGAATCAAGAACCAGGAGTCGAGAAAAAAATTAGTTATCCGGACTCCGGCCTTAAGATTCCTGGCTGCTGATTCCTGGCTCTTGACTCTTAAAGAAATGACCGATAAATTTATATTCCGTTTTGTTGCCGCGGTATCCGTATTTGTATTTTTGGTAGTGCTCGTGCTTAACCGTAAACTGATCCCTGCCCCGGCGCAGGTTCCGTCGTTTGTCGTTTATCTGCCAAAACTAAATGCATTACTGAACGGCACCTGCAGTTTGCTGTTGTTAACATCGCTATATTTTATAAAACAAAAGAAAATAACGATCCACAAGCGCATCAATATAACTGCATTTTGCCTGTCGTCGTTGTTTTTGGTATCCTATATCCTGTTTCACTATCTCGCCCCCGAAACAAAATACGGCGATATTAATGGCGATGGGGTTTTATCGCCATCAGAGGTGCAGGCTGCAGGCGGCGTACGTTATGTATACTATGTGATCCTTACCTCGCACATCATATTGGCCGCCGGGGTGCTGCCGCTGATATTGCTGAGCTTTTACCGCGGCCTGCAAATGCAGGTAGAAAAACACAAAAAACTGGTGCGCTGGTCGTACCCTATCTGGCTGTATGTCACCATTACAGGTGTTATCGTCTATTTAATGGTATCGCCATATTATCATTTTTGAGTGTTGGAATGTTAATGTTTAAAAGTTGGGGAACGCTGGCTGCAGCAGGCAATCTGTTCGCGGGAAAAATAGCGTCCCCACAACATTTGAACATTACAACCTTCCAACCTTCCAACAAATTTAACTAACTTTGTCCTCATGAAAACAAGCTTAAAAATATCATTGGTTCTTTTAATATTTAGCTTGACAATAGTGAGCGTACTACCCGCTTTTGCCCAGTGTGCCCAATGCGCGGCAGCAGTAAAAACCAATGCCAGCAGCGGCTCGGTTACCGCCGCCGGGCTGAACAAAGGAATTTTATTTTTACTATTCGCACCCTACTTTGCCGTGGCGGTAGGGGGTTATGTTTGGTATAAAAAATACAAACGCAAAAATGTGAGCCTCGAGGTTAAGGGCGAAAAGCTCCATTTAAACTGATCCCTGTTTTCGGGTCCGTTCTAATTATCCAAAATATGGCGCAAACACCAAAATCCTGGGCAATGCTGCATTGTAAATGCCCGCGCTGCCGCAGGGGCGATATGTTTACCGGTGGGGCATATAATTTTGGATCGAACAAGATATTGGACAAATGCCCGCACTGCGACCTTCATTACGAAATTGAGCCTGGTTATTTTTATGCTGCGATGTACGTAAGCTATGCATTTAATGTGTTGGAGGGCCTTGTCTTGGGGCTGGGCACTTTTTTCCTGACCCGCAATACTACTTCGCCGTGGTTGTATATTGGGGCAATAATAGGCGGATGCCTTCTGCTTGCGCCGCTCAATTTCAGGTATTCGCGCGTTGTGCTTTTATATTGGTTATCTCCTAAAATAAATTATCAGCCACATTTAGACAGTGATGATCCGGCAGTCCTCCTTTGATTTTTTAAAAGAGCTGGTTGAAAACAATAACCGCGAATGGTTTATGGCGAACAAAGAACGCTATGAATCCGCCAGGGAAAACGTGATCGACTTTACAGCGGAATGGTTAAAGCAGATGCATCAGGTTGATGCCAGCATCGATGAAAACCTGGATGCAAAAAAGTGCGTGATGCGCATTTACCGGGATATCCGCTTTAGCAAAGATAAAACGCCTTACAAAAATAACTTCGGTATCAGTATCCCAACCAAAGGGTTGAAACTCGGTCGCGCGGAATATTACCTGCAGATAAGCCCTAACAATTCGTTTATCGCAGGCGGTTATTGGATGCCCGGACCCGATCATCTGAAAGCTATCCGCCAGGAAATTGACTATAACGCCGATGACTTAAAAAAGATCATCGACGAATCTGAATTTGTCAGCCTTTTCGGCGATTTCCGCAAACAGGAGCAGCTAAAAAGCGTTCCGAGAGAGTACGGACTGCACAACGAAAACGCTGACTTGTTAAAGCTTAAAAGCTTCGTCGCCTTCAAAAAGCTGGAAGATAAAGAATTAATGCGCAGGAATGCCGTCGCCGAAGTCACCGGCATCTGTGCTAAGATCCACCCGCTGAATGTTTTTTTAAATCAAGCATTATCATAACACGCAATTATACCCGAAATGAAAACAACATATCTTTTTATCACCGCATTTTTTTGCCTCGCATTGAGTTCATGTGTAGTACTGTCGCCCAAAAAATACCATGCATTAGTGGCTGAACGTGATTCGCTGGCCACCCGTACCGGTGCGCTTGAAGATACCGTGGCGAAGCTACGCGCCGACACCATGCGTCTGCACCGTGCTATTGCCGACCTGACCAATACCTACAATAGCTTGAATACCAATTACAATGCGTTAAATGACAAATATGGCGCGCTGAACAATAACTTTGCCAGCACCACCGGCAAAGTGAACCAGCTTTCGTCGGATCTGAAGAAACGCGAAGCTCGCTTAAAAGAAGTTGAAGATGCTTTACACCGCCGTGATGAGGCCTCGGCCGCTTTACGGGATAAATTACAGCAAGCCTTGCTGGGCTTTCAAAACAGCGGCTTAACCGTTACCATTAAAGACGGTAAAGTATACGTTTCTCTTGCCGACAAATTGTTGTTCCCTTCAGGTAGTATTATCATTAATGAGAATGGTAAGCTCGCCCTGCAGCAGCTGGCGGCTGTGCTGAATAAAGAGCCGGAAATAAACATCGCGGTTGAAGGCCATACCGACGATAAAAAGGTAATTAACCTGGGCCAGATAAAAGACAACTGGGACCTGAGCGTGCTGCGCGCCACATCGGTATGCCGGTACCTTACTGAAACCGAAAAGATAGACCCGCACCGCCTAACTGCCACCGGGAAGAGCCAATACCAGCCCGTTGATCCGGCCGATAGCAATGATGCCCGTGCCAAAAACCGGCGGATAGAAATTGTGTTGACGCCGAAACTGGACGAGTTGTATAATTTGATAAAGCAGTGACCGCTGATTTGTTTTGATTTTTATGATTTCGCCGATTTTTCAAAATCAGTGAAATCATAAAAATCAGCATTGATCTGTGATCTAATCCACAGTTTGCATCAACGTATTAAAGATCACAAATCTGTCTTTAAACTCATTGTTGTGCATCGCCTGCAGCCGGTGCAGGTGTTGGGTATAAAATTGGTTAAACTCGCCCAGGTTTTCGGCGTTGTATTGAATGCAGTAAGTTACCCCTTCGTTCGGCGAATCGATCACATTCAAAATCTGGTACGATTTAAAATGGCCTGTTTCCATCACCTTAGGGATATATATATCCTGCATCCATTTCAGCCATTGCTGGTGGACAGATTCTTCTACAATTACGGTATCGTTGAATATGATCATGATTGAGTTGATTGAGTTGGATTAAGTTGAATGAATTGATTAAGTTTTCAAAGAGGCGAAGTTAATAACGAATCGAATAATAACCATTCAACCTAATCAACCTCAGGACGAAGTTTCCTTATCCCCGCGCAAGGTTCTGAAGCGCTTGCGGGCCTCGTTTATCCACAGGCTGCCGGCATAATCGGTGATGATCTTTTGGTAATAAATTTTCGCCTGGTTTTTATCGGATAATTGGTTGTCATAAATATCGCCCAGCATAAAAACAGCGTCATCCGCCCACAGGCCCGAACTATATTCCTGCGCTATTTTTTTCAGAAAGATCACTGCATCGGGATAGTTTTTTTGCTGGATAAGTATCCGGGCTTTGGCCATTAATATACCGTCGCCCATCGTATTATCCGGGTAATTTTGTTCAATGCTATCCAGCGTTAATAGTGCCTTGTCAGGTTTTTCCGCAAATATCAGCAAGTCGGCCCTGGCGTACATTTTTAGCGCAGCCCCTGTTGAGTCGGCCAAGGTATTATCCGTGATCAGCAATGACAGATTCAGTGCATCATTAGCAATCAATTCGGAAGTTGCCGCCTTTAAGATATTCAGTTGCCCTTTGGCCCATTTAAAATCCCCGGTATAGTAAGCCAGTTTGGCATTACGGTATTTAGCGTCCTGGCCGATGGCGGTATTAGAGTAATCAACTTCTACCTGGCTGTATAGCAGTGTTGCGTCCCAGGGTTTATTATTCAGCAGTGAGATATCGCCCAGGTCAAGTTTACACGATGCAAGTAAGGAGGGTTTAACACCGGGTAATGCAATCACTTCTTCCAGCAGCTTCTCTGCATCGGTTAGCTTATGCAATTTGAAAGCCTCCAGGTTAGCTAGTTTTTGCATCGCGAAGGCTGTATTGCTGTTATGCCCAAACTCGGCAAGCAGGTCGTTATAATCTTTTTCCAAACTTAGCAGGTCGTCGGTGGTGTATTTTCCCGAGGTTACCTTAAGGTTTTTGGCGCCGATCAGTTCAATTTTAGCCGAAATATAGTACGGTGAATCTTTGCCTTTGCCGATCAGGTACTCATACCCCCTGATTGCCTCATCATAGGCGTTGTCCGAAACAAGTGTAGCGCACAATTCAAAAACGCTGCTCCCGTCGTCATTCTGGCGACGGCTTAAGGCAAGAGATTGGTTCAATGCCTGGTCAAACTCTTTTTGCTGTAAATATTGCCAGGTGAGCATTTCGGGGTAGAGGCTTTGCTGCGGGTCTTTCTGAATTCTTTTTAACAGCGCCACCCGCAACATATCATAATCAGCCTGCCCGTCATACAGGCTCGACAAAGCATTCTCGGCCTGGCTTAAAAAGGCGGGATTGATTGGTAAAAAATTTAAATATTCTTCCGTAAGTGCGGGCTTATCCCGTTTATACCGGTAAAGGTTGATCAACTCGTATGAAAAGAGCGTTTCGTTATGCAATAATTTACGGCCCTGCTCAAATATTTTTATCGCGTAATCAATATTTGCATTCTGGTAAAATTGCGCGGCCAGCATCGCAATCTGGCTTTGATCGGCCGACAGGTTTTTGATCATATCATCATACAAGGCATTGGCCTTATCCACGGCGCCTTGTTGCGTGTAGGCAGTTCCCAGTGTGATCACATATTGCTGATCTCCCGGATGCTTCCTGATCATTTTTTTTGCAAGGCTTTCGGCATCATCAAATTTTTTAAGTTCCAGTAACAGGTTTACATAAGCGCCAAAATACTGTTCGTTGTCCTGCCGGTATAATTTCTGATAAATATCCAGTGCTTTTTGTTCTTCTCCGTTGGCGGCAAATTGTTTGGCCAACAGCAGTTCGTTATCTTGCGCAAATACAGTGGACGCACAAACGAAAAATGTAAAAATAGAAACCAGCAATCCTTTCATCCGTTCAAAAATAACGAATTAACAGGCGGTATTTGCACGCCGCCTGCATTTAAAAAAAGCCTTTATTTTTTTGATGTAAAATCTTTAAAATTGATTAACATTATAAACTGTTATGCTTGATATTGAATGTCTTTTTGGCCCTATAAACCATACCAAACCTTAACTTAATAACGCACGGACCGGGTAAAATTATGGTGACAGTTAAAAATGATAGAGTTTATTATCTAATTTGACCTGATTAATCCACAAATTGTAAGCCCATGCGCAGGCCCCTACGGATATTTATATTTATCGTCATCTCGGGGATGTTCTATACTTGCCGTACAGATGAAACCAAAAGAATACCCGTGTCCGATTTTTTTAAGATCCCGGAAATGAGCACTTTCCGGATATCGCCCGACGGTAAATATATATCCTACTTAAAAGCATATAACAAGAAAGAAAATTTGTTTATCCGGTCTTTGGCCGATGGAAAAGAGCAGGTTGCTACGTCCTTCAGCGATTACCCCGTTCGTGGCGATTACTTTTGGACATACAACAACCAAATCGTCTTCTTCCAGGATTTGATTGGCGACGATGTATTAAAACTTTATACGCTCGACGTACCCGGCATGGCGGTAAAAAACATCCTTTCGCAGCATAAGGTTCGGATTGCCTTGCTGAACAGGAACAAACACGCCCCTGATGTTATCACCATTCGGATGAACAAACGGGATCCCGCGAATTTTGATATTTACCAGCTGAACTTACGCACCGGCGAAGCAACACCTTACCTGGTGAATCCGGGGAATTTGACAGAATGGTACCCCGATACCGACGGCAAGATCAGGCTGGTCACTTCGTCGGATGGGGTGGATAAAACCATCCTGTTCCGCCAAAATGACCATGCGCCTTTTAAGCCAATAATCGCCAATAATTTTAAGACGTCGGTGAGGCCGATCGCTTTCACCGGCGAAAAAAATTATTTCTATGCGTTGTCCAACGTTAATCGTGATAAAATGGCGCTGGTTGAAATCAACGCGGAAGACGGTAAAGAAATAAAAGAGATTTACGCCTGTACCAATGCCGATATACAGGAGATTGATTATACACGTAACAAAAACCGGATGGAACTGGCACGGTGGGAAGCCGGCAAGCCACAGAAACATTTTTTAAATTCGGGTATTAAAAATATATACGATAAACTAGCTGCGCAGCTAAAAGGGAACGTAATTTATATAACCGACCGTGATAGTGCCGAAAATAAATTTATCGTTATTGCGTATAACGACAAAAATCCGGGTGAATATTATCTGTACGAAAACAGTACCGGCAAACTTTCCAAACTTGGTGAAATAAACTCGACCATCAAGCCTGCCCAGCTGTGCGATATGCGGCCGGTATCCTATAATGCCAGCGACGGTACCACGATCAGCGGATATCTTACTTTGCCGCAAGGCACCAGGAAAACCGATTTACCCGTTGTAATCATGCCGCATGACGGGCCGTTCAATCAAAGTTTTTTGTGGGGGTATAATCCCGAAGTGCAGTTTTTAGCCAACAGGGGGTATGCAGTTTTCCAAATTAATTTCAGAGGTTCTACCGGGTACGGCAAAGCATTTCATAGCGCCGGCTTTAAGGAAGTTGGCGGTAGAATACAGCAAGACATTACCGATGGCGTTAACTGGCTCATCAAGACTAAAACGGCGAATCCAAAAAAAATTGCCATATTCGGGGCCGGCTTTGGCGGCTTTTCAGCGCTTTATGGCGTTTCATTTCACCCGGATTTATATAACTGCGTTATCGTGCAGCACTCGCTAATTAATTTTTTTACCTATATAAAGGACGCCCCGCCCTTTTTTAAGCCATCGGTAAAAATGATGTACGAAATGGTTGGCGACCCCGAGGCCGACGCCGCCCAGCTGAGGGCCATTTCGCCGGTTTTTCACACCGACAAAATAAAGGCGCCATTGCTAATTTTCCAGGGTGAGAAAGATGACCGCGCCAATATCAGCGAGCTCAACCAGTTTGTGCGCGAACTGCGAAAGCAAAACGGGAATGAAAATGTTATGTATTTCCTGAAGCCCAATGAACGCACTGTTTTCAGGAATGAGAAAAACAGGATGGAGATGTACACCGAAATTGAAAAATTCCTGGATAAAAACATGCGGGTTAATGAGTAGGCCCCGATGAAAAGATCACAAGACATCTACCGGAAGAATTTTTCGTTGATCATCGCTTTTTTGATATTGATTTCGGTAGTGTTTGTTGTAGCTCTTTTTATATCCTACGAAATCAACGCCCGGTATGTGGAGAGCGAATTTGAGTCGAAAAAGGTTGACGTCTGGGAACAAACTATCAAACCATATAACGACCTGGTACAATACAAGATACCCGAAATAACTTCGTACCAGGGTTTTCTTGACTCTACGTCAGCGGCGAAATATGCTGATTCGGTTCTTCGAAAATATCCGTTTGTGCGAAAGATCATCTTTTATGATGCCAGTATAAGCAGCCACCCAAACAGCACGGTTTTTATCAATAACCTCGGCATCAATATCAATGCCATGTACCAATTCTTGCCGGCCAAAAATGGCGTTAGCGGGCTGCGTATCTGGAACACAAACAATGAGGACGATTTTAAGCAAATGGCAGTAAAACTGAGCGATTATATTGCCTTTACAGATACTTCGAAAACACCGGGCCAAACCGAAGTTTTTAATACTTTTTATGATATAAGCTCTCAAAAGATCAGCTATTCGAATATTTTTAGGCGTGAAGACCTGAAAACCTATCATGATCTAAGTCAGCATAGCAACCCAACATCCTACTACAAACAAAGTATACTAACGTTCTTTCTCGACCCGCGTTTTTTAAAAGTGAGAAATACGCATAAAGAACTTTACCAAAGTGTTAGTGTGCAGCCCTATGTGTATGACCCCCTGGACGCGGGAGGGGATAACATTGTAACTGAAGCCGGTTTAACCGGCGCTTTCGCCGCTTTCAAGCTATATTTTATTTCGCCGCATAATTTTCTTAATTCGGAAGCAAACCGAAGGTTTATGCCTATTGCGGGTATGATCTTGTTGATCTACTTTTTCCTCATGTTGATTGGCTGGCTTATCTATCGGAATTTGAATGTTAACATCAAGTTGTTTAAACTTCAGTATGATTTCATCAATAATTTTACGCACGAGTTTAAAACTCCCGTTAGTGTGATTAAAATTGCCGGCTCGAACCTGAGCGCTGACAGCGGCCTTAGCGAGCGGCAGCGGAAGCAATACGGCAGGATTCTAAACGAAGAGGCTGATAAACTTAACGAGTTGATGAACAAGCTTTTGTCGTTCACTCAGCTTGAAAATAAGTCGATCGCTATAAAGAAAGAACAAATTAACGTCGATGCTTTCCTCAGTCGCTATAAAGAAACCTTTAAAATAAAGTACCCGGATTTTAAAATACACTGCCACGTTGATGGAAAACTCACCTTTAATGTTGACCCGGTGCTTTTGGGCAGCGTTTTTCAAAACCTGGTTGAAAATGCTTATAAATATTCTCACCCCGACAAAAGAGAACTGAATATTAACGTTTATAAAGAGAAGCGCGAGCTGGTATTTTCCTTTGCGGACAAGGGCATCGGGATACCAAAAAGCGAACTAAATAACATATTCAAAAAATTTTACCGCATAGAAAACAAGTATAACCAAAACGGAAGTGTCGGCTTGGGTTTGGCATTTTGTAAAGAACTGGTTAACTTTATGAATGGTGATATAACGGTTAATAGCAAACTAAATGAAGGTTCGGAGTTTAAAGTAGTCCTGCCTTATGAAAACTAAATTATGAATAAAGAGATCAAAATTGCGCTGGTTGAAGATGACGAAAACCTCCGCTTCCTGGTTGCCGAACGTCTGCAGTCAGAAGGCTACAAAGTACTTGAGGCCAGCAACGGCCATGATGCCGAGAAAGTAATTTTAGATGAGCAGCCTGCCATCATTTTGCTGGACTGGATGCTGCCCGGACAGCAGGGTTCGGAAGTTTGCACACACATCCGCAACGAGGGTTACGAAGGACAAGTAATTATGATGACGGCTAAGGGACAGGACATTGACAAGATCGAGGCGTACAAGTTCGGCGTCTCCGACTATATCATCAAGCCATTCAATATGGATGTTTTAGTGGCGATGATCGACAGCAAGATCAAGTTTTCACTCAACACGGATAAATCGGAGTCGTACAAGTTTGCCAACATGGAACATTTGCCTAATACGCATTTGTTGATAAGAGACGGCCGTAAAATTGAGCTTACCATCCTGGAAAACCGCATTTTGCTTTACTTCCTGAAGAATAAAAACAAAGTGATCAACCGCGAAGAGCTCATGATGGAAGTTTGGGGCTATAACGCGGACGTAAATACACGCACGTTGGATATGCACATTGTGAGGCTGCGTAAGAAGATAGAAACAAATGCCGACTCGCCGCAGTTTTTGCAAACAGTAAGAGGGATTGGGTATAAGTTTGTATACGGGGGATAGGGTACCGACGAACGTTCGGGACGCGATGCATCGCGTCTACAGCCTGTTATAAATTTCAGATACGATAAAATTCCCATAAAAAGTTTTTCGGGCGATATTTTTATAGCCGTGCAAATCAAATTGCTTTTGTATATCCGGCAGCCGGTTTGCTTCGATATTACACGTCAGCCTAAAAAATAAAAACATGGTTTTAAGCAAGATGGGTTGCCACCATTTCCCGGTCAGCTGAAAATCGCTATTAAGCCATAAGCCGCCTGGTTTAAGGGCGGCGTGGACATGGGCGAATATCAGTTCGAAGTTACGCTGGGTAAAATTGTCAAATAAAAAAGGGGTGATCGCCACGTCAAAATTTGGCTGCAGCCGGGCATTTTCAACCGCCTTATTGATAAATACTATTTTATTAAGGCCTGTATTTCGCTTTTGCGATAACTGCATCATTTTTGGCGCTATTTCTAAATAAGTGACCGTTAAACCTCCAGAATGCAAACGGCTTAATTCTTCTAATATCCAACCTGTCCCTCCGCCGGCGATCAGCACTTTCGAGCCTGGTGAAATAAATTTTAGCAAAAAGCGCTGGGCGTTTATCATCGTCTTCCCGTACACCAGCCAGCAAAGCTGATCATAAAACCATGCGGAATTATCGTAGTTGGCAGGCATTTAATTTAATTTGTTTGCAGATCCTATTAGGTTGATCAATCTTCAGCTGGCTTCGACTTGATCAGGCATGCGGCTCAATCGACCCAATCAACCATTCAACCTCAACCAACCTATTCAACTTATTTCCTATCTTCACTTATCTAATCAATATAGTATGAAAACAGTATTTACAAAGATGGCATTTCTTGCCCTTTTACTTTCGGTTACCGCTCGCTTATTTGCTCAAAATGTAAAACCCGATGATAAATATAGCAGGCAGGAGGTGATGATCCCGGTTCGCGATGGCATTAAACTGCATACGGTGATCTTTACACCAAAAACCACTGCCGATAAGCTGCCGTTCTTAATACTTCGAACGCCGTATGGTGTTAATGATTATCCAAGTCCGGAAAGGATCCCTTATATAAAGGATATGGCGGACGATGGCTATATCTTTGTTTTCCAGGATATTCGGGGCCGGTATTTGTCCGAAGGTAAATTTGAAATGCAGCGCTTTAACCGGGATAAAACGAAAGCCGGTACCATCGACGAAGCAAGCGACACCTATGACACCATTGATTGGCTGCTGAAGAATGTCCCCGATAACAACGGCAAAGCCGGAATTTACGGGGTTTCGTACGACGGCTGGACATCCATCATCGCCGCGACTGATCCGCACCCGGCACTAAAAGCGGTATCTGAACAAGCCACGCCGGCAGATATGTTTTTAAATGACGATTTTCATCATAACGGCGCCTTCAGGCTCAGTTACGGGTTTGAATATGCCGTTTTAACCGAAGCCGCGAAAACGGATTCGCTATACAATTTTCATCAGTACGACACTTACGATTGGTATCTGAAACTGGGGCCGCTGTCGAACATCAATAAAAAATACGCCCACAATACCCTTCCCACCTGGAACAACTTTATCGCGCACCCCAATTACGATAGTTTTTGGCAGAAACAGGCGCTGGCTTATCGCCTGGACAGTCCGCGTACGGCTATCCAGCATGTTTCGGGATGGTGGGACCAGGAAGATATGGTTGGCCCGCAAAGCGCTTATAATACCCTGGAGAAAAATGATCGCCACAATCAAAACTTTATTGTAATGGGCCCATGGAACCATGGCGGCTGGGGCGGAGGCGACGGAAAAAGCCTGGGAAATATAAAATTCGGCGACCAGGCTACAGGGGTGTATTTCAGGAAGGAGATCCAGGCCAGGTGGTTTGCCTGGTACCTTAAAGGCAAGGGCGACGGAAAATTTGCTGAAGCCATATCGTTCCAAACAGGATCGAACAAATGGATGAATTACCCGGCGTGGCCTCCAAAAGAGGCGGTGGAAAAGAATATTTATGTGCATGCCAACGGCAAACTTTCATTTGAAAAACCCGGCGCCACCGAGGCGAAAGCTTTTGATAGTTATGTGTCGGACCCCTCGAAGCCGATTCCATACCGCACCAGGCCTGTTGAGGAAACCTACGGCCCAAATTCACGCTGGTACACCTGGCTTACTGAAGATCAGCGCTTTGTGGACAACCGGCCCGACGTATTGAGCTGGCAAACGGATACCCTTACTGAAGATATAACCATAACCGGCAACGTGCTGGCCAAACTTTATGCTTCGACAACCGGAAGCGATGCCGACTGGATTGTGAAACTGATAGACGTTTACCCGCAGGATGATAAAAAAGAACTGAAGATGTCGGGCTATGAACTGATGATAGCAGATGATGTTTTCCGCGGGCGGTTCCGGCACAGCCTTTCAAAGCCTGAGCCAATTATACCCGGCAAGGTAGAGGAATATACCATCGACCTGCATGCCGCCGACCATGTGTTTAAAAAGGGCCATCGGATAATGGTACAGGTGCAAAGCACCTGGTTCCCGATCATCGACCGGAACCCGCAGAAATATGTGCCGAATATTTTTGAGGCGAAAGAAAGCGACTATCAACCTGCAACACAGAAAGTTTACCACTCGGCTATTTTCGCCAGCAGTGTTGTTTTACCGGTGGTGCGCTAAACGTTGCTCCGCTTCAGTATTTACTTATCACTCAGCATGATCGGGTTCTTGCCGCCGCCAATAATGATCACTTTTGCGTTTGGCGAAGTGGCGATCTCTTTTTGGGCGAGGATGGATTGGTACTCCAGTTGCTGCGCGGTTAAGCCGGTAGAGATAATCCGCTGATAATCGGCTATCCCCTGCGCTTCCACACGTTTACGATCCGCCTCCTGGCGTTCTTTTTGTAAAACGAATTGCATTTTTTGTGCATCCTGCTCCGCATTGATTTTCGACTCAATGCTGGCCTTTACCGAAGTAGGCAACGAAATGTTGCGCACCAGTATCGACTGCACCTGCAAACCGCGTTTCGCAAAGCTTTGTGTGATGGTTTGATTGATCCTGGCCTGGAACTCCCCACGCTTTGTGGAATAAAGATCGACAGCCTGGTAGCTAACCGCATTGTCGCGAATGGCGGTCCGGGTGACCGGGCGAACAATCACGTCCTCATATTTCTCGCCAATGTTTTGAAGGATAAAAGGCGCTTTGGCTGGAATGACGGTGTAAAGTACAGACAAATCAATAGTAACTTCCAAACCATCGGATGAAAGTACCCGGATGGCGTCATCGCCCTGTACCTGGCCCTCACTATCTTTTTGGCTCATCGTATAGTTCTGCGTCTGGATGTTGAAGGGAACAATATCAACAGCCGGATTGACGATATGGAGCCCGCTCTCAAGCACGGTGCTTTGCACTTTGCCAAAAAGTACCTGTACGCCTACCGTGCCGTGCTCAATTTGCTTTACGGATGAAAACGCCAGGCCTAATACTACAATGATCACACCGGCAATTCTGGCGATGCCGCTAAAATGGCTGCCAGGCTCGGGCGAGCGTTTGAGCACTATACCCACTATGAGTATAATGATACCAAGAATTGCAATAAGCATAATTAAAGGGGGTTATGGTTTTTTTAGTGTTTTGTTTACCTCTTTTAAGAGTTTAATCTTTAGTACAGTAAATATAACAACTAAAACAATGGCCCCTGCAAGAAAACCGTATTGCTTTTGCTCGATGCCGTATTGGTAACCGGTAATTAGGCCTACCGCTATGCCAATGGTATAAAGGATATTTAACAGGAAGTTTTTACGCATGGCCTAATAAACATTAAGCGTAGGGTCAATATCGCTGGCCCAGGCCAGGATGCCGCCCTGCAGGTTATATAAATTGGTGAAACCCAATTGTTCCAGCTGCATGATAGCCGCCGCGCTACGCTTGCCGCTCCGGCACATTACCACAACCGGCTTATTTCTGTCGATCTTATCCGATTCGATCAAAATCCCCCCAAGAGGTATTAAGGTACCCCCCAGGTTCGACATCTCATACTCAAAATCTTCACGGACATCAATCAGCTGAAAATCTTCACCTTTATCTTTTTTGTCCTTTAGTTCCTGAACGCTTATTTCTTTCATATCCAAATATAAATATTTTTTCAAAGGTATATTTTTAAGTAAATATTGCGCTGTCTTTTGTAACAATCAACCGGCCGCGGCGTTTATACTATGTTTATAAACGAATAAAGATAAATGAAGAGGATTACGCGCTTTTTTTGGTTTTGTTCGGGTGCGCACATCAATACACTGAAAAAATACCCCATCGAGCACAATAAATTTGTCGGCATTGGGGCCACTATATTTTTTACCGCACTGTTTGCCACGCTTTCAGGCGGTTACGCCATGTATTTTGTTTTTAACGGCAGCCCGTTTGCGGTAGGTTTTGCTATTCTGTTTGGCCTGATATGGGGTACAGCCATTTTTAACATGGACCGCTATATCGTCTCCAGCATTGATAAACAGGGTACTACCAACCAGCAGATATTACAGGCCACGCCCCGTATTTTGCTGGCGATAATGATAGGAATTGTGATCTCGAGACCGCTCGAGCTGAAGATATTTGACAAGGAGATCAGGCAGAAATTAAAGTCGGCTTACCTCAAAGGGCAGCACGCCAGGATTGATACGCTGCAAAAAACCTACACACAAAAGTACGGCATGGAGCTCGGCAAAATGGCGGACCTAAAGAAAGAAAGAGATTCACTTTCAAACGATATTAATAACTCCCGCGCCCAACTAAACCAGGAGGTTTTTGGCGACAAGACCGACCAAACCAGCGGCATTGTAGGCTACGGTACTTACGCCAAGCAGAAACAGGCTATTTTACAGGAAAAAGAGGACAGGCTGAAGGCTGTGATGGACCAGCAATCGCAGATGGACCAATACCTGTCTGATCGTAAAAATTATGAAGGACTGACCGATATGCGCCTTTTTAACGACCATCAATTGGATAGCCTCTCCAATGTGGCGGGATTTTCGGATCGTAACTGGGCACTGGGTCAGCTATCCTACAATGAAAACGGCACCCGCGACCTGGATACTTACCTGGCCGAATCGTTTATCGCATTCCTGTTTATTCTATTTGAATGCCTGCCTGTATTTGTAAAACTGATGTCGCCCAAAGGGCCGTACGATGTGGCATTATCAAAGCTTTATGAAGCAGATGTATATTATGCCGAGCGGGATAAAGAGCGCAACATTGAAGTTACCGACAATGTTTACGACCATCACCTGGAAGAAGAAATACAAAAGCAAAAAAGAATTATCACTGCACAATCTGACTATGATTTGGAGCGGCATAGGTATGATTAACCGCATTTCCCTGGCGTAGTCGGCAGTGTGTCCAATCGGAGCGACCGATTGAGCGTTTTCCATCGTAAAAAATCTGTATAATCCCCTTAAATCAGTATAATCTGTGATAACATTTCCCATTTAAATAGTAATTTGAGCGCAGTTTAACTGACATTATTCAAATTATTTATTTCGATGAAAAAAGTACTCTTTTTCACTGTTGTCTCCTTTTTTTCAGGCATATGTTTTGCCCAGGAGGCGCAAAAGCCCATCTATTATACCGTTTCATTCCCGAATGCAGTTCACCACGAAGCGGAGATCGTGATGACCATCCCAAAAGCGCCCGACGGGGAATTTAGGGTGCGCATGAGCCGCTCATCAGCCGGCCGTTATGCAACACATGAGTTTGGCAAAAATGTCTACAACGTAAAAGCCGCTGGTGTTGATGGCGCAGCGATACACCTGACGCAAACAGAGGGCGATGTTTGGCTGATAGATGGAAATCACCCGGCTACCGTCGTCGTTAGCTATACGTTGTTTGGCAACTGGACCGACGGGACCTACACCAGTATTGATATAAGCCATGCACACTTTAATATGCCGGCAACGTTTATGTGGATAATCGGAAAAGACGAGGACCAAAGGGCGATAAAATTTGAGTTTAACGATTTAGATAAATACGGCTGGAAAATTGCGACCCAGCTGCACCACGACGGCGAAAACATTTACAGCGCCCCCAACATGCAATACATGATGGACAGCCCCACCGAGCTTTCCAATTTTAAAGAAACAAGCTGGGATGTGGTAAACACTGACGGAAAAACCGAAAAAATAAATTTAACCGTACACTCAGACGACCCGCAAACCGTTATTGACAACTTTGGTAAACTGGTAGCCAAAATGGTGCTTGAGGAAAAGGCCGTTTTTGGTGAACTGCCCAAATACGACTTTGGTGAATACACTTTTTTGGATGATGTTTACCCAACGGTTTCGGGCGACGGGATGGAACACCGCAATTCAACCTGTATTGTTCAGCCGATTGATAAGGTGGAAGGCAATGAAGTGAGGCTGCTGGGCACTTTTTCGCACGAATATTTTCACAGCTGGAATGTAAAGCGCATCCGGCCCAAATCCCTTGAACCGTTTAATTTTGAGCATGCCGATATGAGCAGCGAATTATGGTTTGCCGAAGGGTTTACCCAGTATTACGGTGAGTTGCTGCTGGTGCGTTCCGGATTTCATACACCTGACGAGTATGCAAGCACATTAAGCGGCCTCGTTAATTCTGTTTTAAACACGCCGGGAGCAGCAAAATACCCCGAAACCCAGATGAGCCGTTACGCGGTATATGCAGACGCCGGTGTTTCCATCGATCCTACTAACGAAAATAATATTTTTACAAGCTACTACGTTTACGGCGGCGCTACCGCCCTGGCGCTGGACTTACGCCTGCGCAGCGAGTTTAATTTAACGCTGGATGATTTTATGCGTACGGTTTGGCTTAACCGTGGTAAGGTGATGAAACCTTATACCATTCCCGACCTGCAAAGCGACCTGGCTAAAGTGACCAACAATCCAAAGTTTGCTGCTGATTTTTTTAACAAATACATCTATGGGATCGAGAAGAACAACTATGAAGCATTACTGGCAAAAGCTGGCTACGTGGTTCGAAAAGCTCAGCCCGGCAAGGCATGGGCCGGTCCATTAAGCGGCGCCGGTCGCAGGGGAAGATCGGGCCAGGCGCGTTCGAGCGGAAGCGAAGGAGTGCCTATAGTGACCAGCACTTTAGCGGGAAGCCCGATATTTAAAGCAGGGCTTGATGCCGGCGACGTAATACTGAAAGCTGACGGCAAGGAAATAAAAAGCGAGCAGGAGTTTACGGATATTGTCGCCTCAAAAAATATTGGCGATAAGATTGCAGTTGCTTACAAAAACCGGACCGGGCAGCATGAAACAACCGTTACCCTGGAAGAAAACCCGTATTTGGAGATATTGACCTTTGAAAAAGCCGGCAAGCAACTTGCTAAAGAACAACAGGATTTCAGGGATGCCTGGCTGTCATCAAAAGTTAAATAACATGAAAAAATTAATCATAATAACCTGTTTTCTTTCAGTTTCTCGTTGCTTTGGGCAGGACGTAAACAAGCTCATTCAGCAAAGTGATGTGGAACGCATTATTAAAACGCTCGCCGCTGATGATATGCAGGGCCGCGCCACCTTTACGCCCGGTATTGAAAAAGCGGCGCAGTTTATTGAAAGCGAATACAAGCAAATCGGCCTGAAGCCATTGCCGGGTGATGACGGGTTTCGCCAAAATTTCACCATGACGCGGGTAAAACCGGTAAAAACCCTGGTAGAAATAAACGGGAAGTTGATTAGCGCCGACAGCGTTATGGCCAGTACCGATGCAACTTCACTGCAATGGAACAATGACCAGGGCGTACAAGTGGCTAAAATTGCGGCCGGGATGAATTTCAGGACCGAATACCGCAAGTACTTTAACGGCGGAAAAAAAGTGCTTATCCTGGTCGACCCGCAATTCACTGCTGTTTTTAATATGTTGCGCGACCGCGTACTAAGGGGTACCGTAACCAATAAACCTAAACCTGACCAGGCGCTTGTTTTGGTTTTAGGCAATCACGACGACTTAAAGTCTTTTTCGGTTAGCCATACCGGCAGATCCGAGCAACTACCTTTATTCAATATCGCGGGAATCATTTCCGGCAAAACCAAACCAAACGAATATGTGATATTTTCGGGGCATTACGACCACTTGGGTATATTGAAACCGGTAAAGGGGGATAGCATCGCCAATGGTGCCGATGATGATGCTTCCGGAACTACTGCGGTGATAGAACTGGCCAGGTATTTCAAAAAGCTGAACAGTAATGAACGGACGCTGGTTTTTGTTGCTTTTACGGCGGAGGAGATCGGCGAATACGGTTCACAGCATTTTGCTACTACTGTCGACCCTGATAAAGTTGTGGCGATGTTTAATATCGAGATGATCGGAAAGCCTTCAAAATTTGGTGAGAATTCGGCCTTTATCACCGGTTTCGAACGATCGGATTTTGGGACCATCCTCCAGGGGAACCTCGACGGTACTGCATTTAAGTTTTATCCGGACCCCTATCCTGACCAGAATCTGTTTTATCGCAGCGACAACGCTTCGCTAGCGCGCGTAGGTGTACCTGCACATACCATCTCGACTGATCAAATTGATATTGATAAACTGTATCATACGGTCGGCGATGAGGTGAGCACGCTTGATATGAGCAATATTACCTCAACCATCCGGGCCATTGCCTTAAGCTCGCGAAGCATCGTGGGCGGAAAAGATACGCCTAAGCGAGTGGCAAAGCTTGAACGATAGCGTCACATCA